>Ga0210409_10001269_pt1 | contig 33843 bp, 30 predicted proteins | sample IncBWH17MmetaG_FD_161649 | JGI IMG/M metagenome (GOLD analysis project Ga0210409, IMG submission 161649) | Forest soil microbial communities from Barre Woods Harvard Forest LTER site, Petersham, Massachusetts, United States - Inc-BW-H-17-M | ecosystem: Environmental > Terrestrial > Soil >...
GCGTGCCTCATGCTGGATATCGCGGATCCGCGCAACAGCAGCATCCAATGCAGCCGCCATCAGCTGATGCATTTCGGCCGGGTCCTCACCCTCGACAAAACAAGGGGCATAGCCGTAGCCGCGAAACAGCGACTCAAGTTCGTCGTGCGGAATGCGCGCCAGCACGGTGGGACCGGCAATCTTGTAGCCGTTCAAATGCAGGATCGGCAGCACAGCACCGTCGCATGCCGGATTAAGAAATTTGTTCGAATGCCAGCTGGTGGCCAGCGGACCGGTTTCCGCTTCGCCGTCTCCCACCACGCAAGCAACCAGCAAATCGGGATTGTCAAATGCCGCGCCGAAAGCGTGCGACAGCGAATAGCCCAGCTCGCCGCCCTCATGGATCGAACCCGGCGTTTCCGGCGCCACATGGCTGGGTATGCCGCCGGGGAAGGAAAACTGCTTGAACAGCTGCTTCATGCCCTCTTCGTCCTGCGGAATATCGGGATATACCTCGCTGTAACTGCCCTCCAGATAGGTATTCGCGACCAGCCCGGGACCGCCGTGACCCGGACCGGCGATATAGATCACGTTCAGGTCTTGCTGCTTGATGATACGGTTCAGGTGCACATAGACAAAATTCAATCCCGGCGTGGTGCCCCAATGGCCCAGCAGGCGCGGCTTGATATGCGCCAGCTGCAGCGGCTGTTTCAGCAGCGGATTGTCGTACAAGTAAATCTGCCCGACCGACAGGTAGTTGGCCGCCTGCCAGTAGGCGTGCATCTTGCGCAGCAGGTCCGGCGTCAGCGGCTTATCCGAAAGCTGGGGTTGGTCCATTTTCACAAGAACATCCTTTTCAGTTATGCTGGCCCAAGACACGATATGCGTCCTGGGCAATCATCGATTCTTCATCGGTAGCGATCACTCTTACTGAAACAGCGCTGGCAGCCGATGAAATCGACGCCGCGCCGGCCTGGTTGCTGGCTTCATCGAGGTCGATGCCGATGAAGTTCAGGCCGCTGCAAATCCGGGAGCGCACCTCGGCGGCGTTTTCGCCGATGCCGCCGGCAAAGACCAGCGTATCCAGCCCTTCCAGGACCCCCGCCATCGCGCAAATCCATTTCCTGGCCTGATAGCAGAACAGCGCTATCGCTTCGGCCGCGCGCACATCTTCCGCCTGTCGCCGCAGCAGCTCCCGCATGTCAGAGCTGGTTTCCGAAATACCCGCCAGTCCGGCTTCGTGGTTGACCATGTGATGAAATTGCCGGGCGCTCATCTGTTCGGTGCGCGCCAGGTACCATGCCAAACCGGGATCAAGGTCGCCGGACCGGCTGCTCATCGGCAGTCCGCTGGCGGGCGTCAGGCCCATGCTGGTGTCCATGCTGCTGCCGGCGCGTACCGCCGTGATGCTGGCGCCGTTGCCAAGATGCGCCAGGATGACACGGCCTTGCGCGGCTGCGGCGCCGGCCTCCCGTTCCAGGGCATGCATCAGATAGGCGCAGGACAGGCCATGAAAGCCGTAGCGGCGGGCGCCCTTGGCCTGGTAGCGGCGCGGAATCGGCAACAGCTGCGCCAGGCGCGGCATGTCATGATGAAAAGCAGTATCAAAGCAAGCAATCTGCGGTAAATCCGGGAACCTGCGATGAAAAGCCTCCGCCAGCAAAATCTCTTCCGGCAAATGCTCGGGATCAAACGGACTAAGCTGATGCAACTCTTCGATCATCTGCGGCGTAATGCGCTGCGGCTGCCAGTATTTGGCGCCGCCGTGCACGATCCGGTGCGCCACCGCCGCCAGGCTGCCGCCGGCTATGCGCTCGGCGAGCCAGTCCATCAACAGTTTCACAGCCGCAGCATGGTCGGGTACAGCGACAGGGTGAGAAAAATTGTCGCCAGGACCTGGACTTGCGCTTTTGACGATAAAAGCCCCCTGCGACAGCCCTACTCCTTCAATCCGGCCTGCAAACAACCGTTTTGACGACTGATCGGGGCCAAACAGGGCGAACTTGATGCTGGAGGAGCCGCCATTGATTGTCAGGACGTTTGCATTCGCAGGGTTCATGCATGGTCCGTTGCCAGCGGCGGCACGGACGCAGGCTTAGCTGCGGCGGTACGACGGCGGGCGGGTACCGCCGGCTGCTCGCCTGAACGGACCAGCAGCACCGGGCCATCAGAAATCCGCATGAACTGTTCGGCAACGCTCCCCAGCAGCAAACGCCGCATTCCGCGCCGGCCATGCGTACCAAGAATGGTCAGGTTGGCGCCCCAAGCATCGCTTTCGGCCTTGATTGCTTCTGGAATGCCGCCGCCCAGTTCGCGCAGGTCGACCAGGCGCGTCTCCACATCGAAACCCTTCGCGCTCAAGCGCGACCCGGCTTGCGCCAGCAATTTGTGGCCTTCTGCCAGCAGCGCTTCGCGCACCAGCTCGACATCGTAGTATTCGCCGTAGAGGGAAGGCAGGCGGGTGACCGGATCCTCCACCACGTGCATCACTCTTATGACAGCGCCAGGCGCCGCCACGTTGGCGACCTCCGTCAGCACTTTGTCGGAAGTCGGACTGCCGTCGATGGCAAGTAGGATTTTCTTGTACATGGCATTTCTCGCAAAAAGAAAAGACCGCGTGACTGTTTGACAGCGCTCCGGCATGCAAGCGATCAACTGCGGCGGAACAGATGCCTTCATGCTGCCTCTGGCAATCTGTAAATCGAGTATATGGACTGGCCGGCGGCCGGCAAGCGCCAATCCAGGCAAGGTTGATATAGATCAAATCCTGGACATATATAAATCCACGGCAGCCCGGCGCTGACAGTGCAGGTACATTGTGAGCGCAAAACATCGCTCTGTTAGTTCGCTGGCGAACAGACCGCATACGTGGCGATAGATGATTGTTCATCAAGTAAACAGCTGGAAATGCTTGATCCTGGCGTGCCGCAAAGCATCAGTGGGATAGCGCACAGACGGTTGCCGGAAATATTCATATCGTATTGCTGTTTGCATCCTTCCTTCGACAAGGAGAAATCCATGACACCTGACCTCGCCTCGCGACGCCGCTCAAACCCGGTTACGGCAGTTACTGCAATCCACACAGGAGCGCGCAGCATGCAGTCGCACCTGGCTCGGCATTTCCTGAGAAAGCGTCTATTGGCTGCGATGCTGACCGTCGCCGTCGTAGTTCCACTGGCGGCTGCCCCCTTGCACTTGCCGCCGGTGACCAATCCGGTCAGCCAGGAACATCACGTCGGCAAGCCGATATTCTTCGAATTGGTGACGCCTGACCTGGCCGCCGCGAAACGCTTTTATGCCGGCTTGTTCGGCTGGACCTTCCGTGATATCCAAAGCGATGGCGTACAGTACGCCGAGGCGTCCCTCAACGGCCATGCGGTGGCCGGAATGGTGCACAAGGATCTGCCAGCGGGTCAGCAGCGGCAGCCGGCCTGGCTCAGCTTCATCTCGGTGCGCGATGTCGACGGCGTTAAAAAGATAGCTGTGCAGCGCGGCGCGAAAGTGCTGTTCGAGCCGCACAGTATTCCCGACCGCGGCCGCGAAGCCGTGCTGTCTGATCCGCAGGGAGCAGTGTTTGCCGTTCTGGCCTCCAGCAGCGGCGATCCGCCAGATGTCCTGGCGGCGCCAGGCGAATGGATCTGGAGTTCGCTGCATACCACTGACGCCGATGCCGATGCGGCCTTCTATCAGGCGCTTTTCGATTATGAAGTGTTTGACGCCTCCGGCGAAGCCGGTGCGCAGCACTTGATGCTGGCGTCGGATGACTATGCGCGCGCCAGCGCCAACACCTTGCCGCCGAACCGGCCGAATGCCCATCCTCACTGGCTGAACTATGTCCGCGTCGACGATGTCGTCAAATCGACACAGACGCTGGTGGCGCTTGGCGGCCGCGTGCTGGTGGCGGCGCGGACCGATCGCCATGGCGGCAAGGTCGCGGTGGTCGCCGATCCTTCCGGGGCGCCGTTCGGGATGCTGGAATGGACCGATGCTGACAGCAAAGAGGTGAGCAAATGAAAACCATCAACTTGCGCTGGTCAGTGGCGGCCCTGCTTATCGCGATATCCAGCGGTTGCGCCGTCAGCGATGGCGGCTATGGCTATGACAGCGGCTACGGCAGCAGCGTCGGCATCGGCGTTGGCTACTATGAACCTTTCGGCGGCGATTACGGCGGTTGGGGACCAGGCTACAACGTCGCTCCGTTCCGCGGCGGCGAACATCGCGACGGCGGTTTCGACCGGCGCGGCGGCCAGTCGCCCCAGCATGCGTTCAGATCAGCGCCTGCCTCGCATTCAATGCCGTCGCTGCCTTCGCGCGGCGGCGGTGGTCGAGGCGGCGGGCACTCACGCTAAGTCTAGCGGCAGCCGGCGGCTGCCGCTAGAATGCGGCCCTCCGCGGCACCGTGTTGTACCAGTCGCGGCTTACTTGAGCAGCATCACAATCACCATCCCCCAGATCGTCAGCAAGGTATTGCCTACCGCATAGGTGACAGTGTAGCCGAGCGCCGGAACCTGGCTTTTGCCGACATCGCACACCATCCCCAGCGCCGCCGTGGTGGTGCGTGCCCCGGCGCAAGCGCCGAGCACGATCGCCGGATGGAAGCGGAATACGTATTTGCCGATATAGATCCCGAGTATCAAAGGCACGGTAGTAGCGAAAATACCCCACAGGAACAGGCTCACGCCCAGTTGCTGCAACCCGGCCACGAAGCCGGGGCCGGCAGATATGCCGATCACCGCAATAAATACGTTCAGGCCAAGCGAATTCATGAACCAGACCGTGGCAGGCGGGATCCGGCCGAAGGTCGGATGCACCGAACGCAGCCAGCCGCAGACCAGCCCGGCTATCAGGGCGCCGCCTGCGGTAGACAAAGTCAGCGGCACCGAACCGATAGTGAAGGTCAGCGCGCCGAACAAGGCTCCCACTGTGATTCCTGCGGCAATGAAGGCGACATCGGCGACGCTGCTGGGACGATCGGCATAGCCCATGGCTTTGGCGGCGGCAGTGGTGTCCTGGACCCGTCCGGTGATGGTCAGTATGTCGCCGCGGTGCACCTGAGTCTGCGCCAGCACAGGAATATCGGTCGCCGTGGCGCCGCGCGTAATCTTGCGCAGGAATACGCCATGCGCTGCGGGTTCATGCGCCAGCACTGCCAGGGTCTTGCCATCCAGCTCACGGCTGGTGACGTATACATCAACCCCTTCCACCGGCATCGACAACAGCTCCGCATCGTCGATCTCCTCTGCCGCATGTTCGATGACGTTGACGAGCACATCGCGGCGCCCCGCTACCGCCAGAATGTCGTCCGCCTGGATGACAGTAGCGGCACGGGCTTCTTCGATCTTGCCGGCGCGCCGCAAGCGTTCGATGAATACCTGCGCCGGCCCTAGTAAAGCCTCCGCCTCGGCTGCGGTCTTGCCAATCAGCCTGCTGCCGGCAGCCACTCTGAACGCCCGCGTTTCGTATTGATGCCAGGCGCTGCCTTCGCCACCGGTCGCCGCCGTGCCGCCCATGGCCAGCTCATAGGCCTTGCATTCGGCCGCCAGGTCCACCCGCAACAAGCGCGGTCCCAGTATCGACAGAATCAGGCCTGAGCCGACCGTCCCGAAGATATAAGTGACGGCATATGCCACCGGGATCGCATTGAGCAAGGCCTGTGTCTTGTCTGGCGCCAGGCCTATCTGGTTGATGGCGTCGGTGGCCAGGCCGATAGAAGCGGAAAGCGTTTGCGAACCGGCGAACAGCCCGGCCGCATAGCCCACATCGTAGCCAGCCAGGCGCGCCGCCAGATAGGCTGCCCCCAGAGAGAGCAGGCACATCACGACCGCGAACAAGGCTTGCGGAATGCCGTCCTTGGCAATGCCGCGCACGAACTGCGGCCCCACCCCATACCCTACGGCGAACAGGAAGATCAGGAAAAAGATGGATTTGACATCGGCGGATATGTGTATTCCCAACTGCCCAATCACCACTGCGGCGATCAGCGTCGCCGTCACCGCCCCCAGGCTAAAGCCTTTAAAGCTCTTGCCGCCGACGTAATAGCCGACCGCAAGCGCCAGCAATACGGCAATCTCGGGATGCGCCTGCAGGGTCGTCATGATCCAGTGCATCATGTGCCCGCTTTCTTCATCGGCTCGCCGCTATGGGTGAAGGTGGTGCCTTCTTCCGCGCTCTGCGGCCTGGTAGGCGGGTGCTTCTGCAAGTAGTCGATCGAGCGCCGGGTATCTTCCATCAGCATGTCGGCCATGTCGCGGCTAAAGCCATGCCGGATCAATACCCGCATCACCACTACCTCGGTAATGTTGGGTGGCATGGTGTAGGCCGCGACCTGCCAGCCGCGTACGCGCAGGCGGTCCGACAGATCGAACAGCGAATAGCCCGGTTGCGCGCCGTCCTTGATCACCCAGGAGATGGCAGGAATGCCTTTGCGGCTGTCGCCGTCAAAAAACAGTTCGAAGGGTCCCAGCCTGGAAATTTCCCGGCCGATGTACTGGGCCGTATCGTAGCCACTTTGCACGATGCGTTGATAACCGGTGCGGCCGAGCCGCAGGAACAGGTAATACTGCGAAATGATCTGGCCCGCAGGGCGAGAAAAATTCAGGGCAAAGGTCGGCATGTCGCCGCCGAGGTAGTTGACGTTGAAGATCAGTTCTTCCGGCAGGTCGCTGCGGTCGCGCCATACCACCCAGCCCACTCCCAGCGGCGCCAGTCCGTACTTGTGGCCGGAAGCATTGATGGAGCGCACCCGCGGAATGCGGAAATCCCACATCAGGTCCGGTTCGGAAAACGGCGCCGTGAAACCGCCCGAAGCAGCATCCACATGCATCGGTATGTCAAGCAGCTTGTCGCCCGCTAGCCGGTCCAGCGCAGCGGCAATCTCGGCCACCGGTTCGTAATGACAGGTAAAGGTCACTCCGAATGTCGGCATGACGCCGATGGTGTTCTCGTCAACCCGCTTCATGACTTCTTCGGGAGTCATGCCAAGCCGTCCTCGTTCCAGTGGAATCTCGCGCAGTTCGACATCGAAATAACGGGCAAATTTATGCCAGCAGACTTGCACCGGGCCGGTCACGATGTTAGGCCTGTCGGTCGGCTTGCCGGCAGCACGCATGCGTTCGCGCCACTTCCACTTCAACGCCAGGCCGCCCAGCATGCAGGCTTCGCTAGAGCCGGTGGTCGAACAGCCAATGGTGTCTGCTGCTTTTGGCGAATGCCAGAGATCGGCCAGTATATGGACACAACGGCTCTCCAGTTCGGCGGTGGCCGGATATTCATCCTTGTCGATCATGTTCTTGTCGAGCGACAAGTCCATCAGCTGATGGACTTCGGGATCCAGCCATGTCTGGCAAAATGTCGCCAGGTTCTGCCTTGCGTTACCGTCGAGGAAAAGCTCGTCGCGCACCAGCGCGTAAGCGACGTCCGGACGCAACTCCCCTTCGGCCATGCGATATTTCGGTACTGAGATATTGGCGGCCTGCGTGCCGTAGATATCCGCGTCCAGCGAAGGACGTGCGTCCTCTTGACTATGAAGTGCCATGCGCTTCTCCTTGTGTTGCCATGAGTGGCTGCCGTCGCCATGCGTTGACTGGCATTGACCCGGCAAAGAATGTGCGTATTCAAATCGTGCGTCTGTGGGTTGTCCCACTTAACCAATTTTTATCGCTATCGAATGCGTGCATGCCGGGATTCGATCTGGGCGGCGTCGCTGAAATCATGTCGAACATGCATGACCGCCCGGTGTTGCAATTCACCTCGCCTTTCGATACTTCGCCTAAGCGGGTTGACGCACAGACCGGTCCCGCACATCCGTGCAGGCTTGGGCTTCACTTATCGATGTAAAAGGCAGCCATGAAAACCGATGCGATATTGCAAAAGGACGTCATTGCAGAACTTGACTGGGACCCCTCGGTGAATGCGGTGCAAATTGGCGTCGAAGTCACAGACGGCATCGTCACACTGGCGGGGCATGTCGGAAGCTATACGGAAAAATGGCATGCCGAACGGGCTGCCAAGCGCGTCGTGGGAGTAAAAGGCCTTGCTATCGAAATCGATGTTGCGCTGCCAGGATCAAGCAAGCGGAACGACATCGATATCGCGCGCTCGGCAGAAAACATCTTGCAATGGATGACCTATCTGCCAAAGGACTATGTCAAGGTCATGGTGGAAAGCGGCTGGCTTACCCTCACCGGCGACGTCGCCTGGGACTATCAGCGCGAAGCGGCGGAGGTCGCGGTGCATCACCTGATGGGCGTGACCGGGGTCAGCAATCAGATCACCCTCAGGCCACGGGTCAGCATCAATGCGCTCGAAACCGATATAGAGACAGCCCTCAAGCGGCGCGCCAAGGCCAACGCGCCAAGCATCTGCGTCGAAATCCGCGGCACCGACGTGATCTTGAGCGGTACTGTCCACAGTCTGTCGGAGCGCGACCTTGCCAAGCATTCCGCCTGGAACACACCCGGTGTGCGCAATGTAACGAATAACATCATCGTGGTCTGAGACTGGCGGCCGTTCACAATTCCGCCAGTCCGAAACCGCGCAAGCCCGGCAAATCGACCACCCGGATTGACTGGTAGGAAAGACTGATCAGCTTCAGTTCGGCCAAGTGCTGCAAAGCCTGATTCACGCGCTGCCGCGAAAGGCCAGTGAGCATGCCGATTTCTTCCTGGGACAACTCCAGCACCGCGGACGTGCGTGGATACAGCATGGGATGAAACAATTGGGCGATCGCCTGCGCTACCCGGGCATCGACGCCCAACAGCCTGTCGTTCTGGATCATGGCGATAAACTGGCCCATGCGCTCGTTCAGCTGGCGGATCACGAAGGCAGTAAAAGGCAGGCTTTGCGCCAGCAAGGTATGAAAGATCTCGGCCGGCACCAGCATGATCTCCGAATCGCGCAGCGCGATCACGTCATATCTGCGCAGTTCGCGCTTGATGACGCTGCCCTCGCCGCACCAGCCGCCTTCCGGCACGCCGGAAAACGTCGCGCCGCGGCCCTCCACGCTGTAAACCGCCAGCTTGATCAAACCGCTGTGCACGCCGATCCAGTACTGCGACGGCTGGCCGCGATGAGCAATGAACGCCCCGGCGGCAAAGCGCTGCACCACTACCGTTGACTGCACCAGCGACTGATGCGAGGGGGAAAGCGCCACAAACCAGTCGTGCTTGCCAAGCTGCTCAGTATTGTTCATGCGATTACTGTCCTTAAGCTGTCATTGAGACGACAAACCGGCGCTGCCGTAAGTGGTAGGCTAGGATAAATACATCCCGCGCAGAACGGGAGAATGTTCATTTTCCTCAGGAGACACCTATCATGACGGTCGACTACGATTCCGGGCTTGCCAAGAATTCCGCCAATTTCGCCGCACTCAGCCCGATTGACTATATTGCCCGTGCCGCCGAAGTATACGGCAAGCGCCTGGCGATCGTGCACGGTCCGCTGCGCCAGAACTGGCGCGATACCTATCTGCGCGCCTGCAGGCTGGCCAGCGGCCTGCGCCGGCTCGGCGTCGAAAAAGGCGATACGGTGGCCGTGATGCTGCCGAATACGCCCGCCATGGTGGAAGCCCATTTCGGCGTGCCGATGGCTGGCGCCGTGCTGAACGCGCTCAATATCCGGCTCGACTTGCCGTCGCTGGCATTCATGCTGCGCCATGGCGAAGCCAAGGTGCTGCTGGCAGACAGCGAATTCGCCGACGCCGCACGCCAGCTGGCGCAGCAGATTCCCGGCCTGTACGTAGTCGCAGTCAACGATATCCTAGGCCCCGACGACCCGGCGTTCGGCAACACCGACTACGAAAGCCTGCTGGACAGCGGCGATCCTGATTTCCAGTGGCAGCTTCCGGCCGACGAATGGGATGCCATCGCGCTTAACTATACATCCGGCACCACCGGCGATCCCAAAGGCGTGGTGTATCACCATCGCGGCGCCGCCCTGAACGCCATCTCGAATATCCTCGAATGGGACTTGCCCAAGCACCCCGTCTATTTATGGACGCTGCCGATGTTTCATTGCAACGGCTGGTGCTTTCCATGGACGATTGCAGCACGGGCGGGCATCAACGTCTGCCTGCGAAAATTCGAGCCGAAACTGGTGTTCGACCTGATCCGCGAACATCGCGTCACGCACTATTGCGCGGCGCCGATTGTGCATGCCGCCCTGGCCAACGCCCCCGAAAACTGGCGCCAGGGCATACAGCACACCGTGCGCGGCATGGTTGCCGGCGCCCCGCCGCCGCCGGCAGTACTGGCCAGCATGGAAGCCATGGGCTTCGACCTGGTGCACGTGTATGGTTTGACCGAAGTGTATGGACCGGCCTCGGTCTGCGCCGAACAGGAAGAGTGGGGCAGCCTGCCTGCCGACCTGCGCGCCGCCAGGAAATCCCATCAGGGCGTACGCTATCATTTGCAAAGCGCGATTGCGGTACTCAATCCAGACACCATGCAGGCGGTTGCTGCCAATGGCGAGGAAATCGGCGAGATCATGTTTCGCGGGAACATCTGCATGAAAGGCTATCTGAAAAACCAGAAAGCGACGCAAGACGCCTTCGCCGGCGGCTGGTTCCATACCGGCGACCTCGGCGTGATCGGCAGCGACGGCTACATCAAGCTCAAGGATCGCAGCAAGGACATCATCATTTCCGGCGGCGAAAACATCTCTAGCGTCGAAGTCGAAGATGCGCTGTACCGCCATCCCGACGTGCTGGCCGCGGCCGTGGTTGCCCAGCCCGACCGGAAATGGGGTGAAACCCCATGCGCCTTTGTTGAACTGAAAGAAGGCAGCACGCTCACGGAAGAAGCGCTGATTGCGTTCTGCAAGAACATCCTGGCCGGTTTCAAGGTGCCCAAGGCGGTCTACTTCGGCCCGCTGCCGAAAACCTCCACCGGCAAGATACAAAAATTTGAATTGCGTAAGCGGATGCGTTCGAATTCGGCAATAGACGAACAGAATTGAGCAGACCTCCAAACGGGGTCGAGGTCACGGATACCGGAGCGAATTTCAATGCCGATCTGACGCGAGGTCAGCTCCCCGTGCTGCCAACAAAAAAATGCCCGCCAACTTGATGGTTGCGGGCAAAGGGTACATCAGGGAGGTGGTGTTGTCATGGTGAGTGACGAGACAAGTATAAAGAGAAATCCATGCAATAACATGAAGATAACCTTAAGACAGACTAGGGAAACGACAAGAAATATTTCCCGCTACCAATGACCACTCTCGCCGGCAACCCTGCGTCCGCCCCGCAACGGGCATGAAAGCGGCCAGGTCGGGCGGTGACGATTGAAAGATTTATTGGGGAGCCGAGCGCTTGGCCGCTTTCTTCTTGGAGGGAGCCGGCGTCCCGTTATCATCCGCGCCCTGAACAGCAAGCTGGCCGCCGGTACCCAGTCCGCCGGCCACGCTTTGCGCATGATAATTTTTCACGGCATGCACGATGTTGTTATACGAATCGGTAAAGGCCGCCACGATCACCTTGCCTTCCGCCGTGTTCGAATAACCACCCGCACTACCCGCCGCACTGTTGCCGAACAGCTTGCCGATGGCGCCGAAATCCATGCTCTTGGCGCTGCCTTCGGCTGCCGCCACCTGCACCCCGGAACGGTTGTCGACCAGGTTCAGCAGCGTGCTGGCTTCCTTGCTGTTGATGTTGCCTGCGAGTCCCGCAACCACGCCGCCGAGTCCGCCAAACAGACCGGCGACGCTGGCGCCGGCACCGCCGGCGTTATTGTTGCTGAAGGTGATCGAAGGATTGAGGCCGTAGTCGGCCGACACTATCTTGCCCTTGCCGAAATTCGAATTGCTGCGCAGCTCACCGGATTGCTGCAGGGCGCGTTCGCCCAGAACGGCCGTCAAGCCGCGGCCGCGCTCGACCACCACGAAACAGTTGGACTGCTGCACCAGCAGCTTGAGCACCGGCACGGTGGAGCCAAGCTTGTACTGACCGGTCAGCACGCCATACCACGGCGCGCTGGTGTCCTCGATGATGGCGATGGTGCCAAGCGAACGGTCGCAGTGTTCGAGCGCGACGTTGGCGTTGCTGGAATTGGATCCCCCCGCGGATCCGGTGGCCTCGGTTTTTGCGCCGGCGTTGCCCATGTCCATGCTGGAACATGCGCTCAACAGGATAGCGCCGGTCAGGCACACCGGCATGATGCGAAGTAGGCGATGATTAGACATTTCTTGTTTCTCCCCTTAAAAATACGCCGTGCAGGCCTCTCCCATTTTCTTAGATTGCATGGAGCAGATTGCGTCCTCGCATCCGTTGAGGGAATAATTCGCCCTTAGCCTAGAAACTCTCTGGCGCTGCGGCTACTTGATACGGCGCCAGACTGAAATCGGAATCAGGCCGTCCGGCCGCGCCGGAACCTGGTAGCTGAGTTCGTCGCCATGCAGTTCATAGACGCGTTTCTGCTGCGTCCCCTCCCAGTTTTTATAAGCCGAACTCTCGATGTTGTAGATCAGCGTGTGCGTCATCGTGTCGATCATGAGGGTGCCGAAATGGGCGCTGGTTCCCATGACGGCGGCTTCGAACTCGGCGGCGGTACCGCTCTTCTTGTCGCCGGAAGCGAACAGCGGACGCTCGGACTTGTAGATCTGCGCGCTGTAACGGCCGTGGCTGTCAATCAGCAGCAAGCCTTTCGGCGCCTCGCCATAGTCGTGTGTCCGGCTACCGTCCGGATGCAGCAGATCGGCGGCTACCAGGGTCCAGCTGCCGGTCAGCGGAAACGGCATTTCGGCGGCCGCCTGAGCGGCAGGTACCCACAGGATCGCGCCCAGGCAGAACAGTTTAGACAGCAGCTTCATCATTCGAATCTCCAGTAGTCGGGTAGCTGACGGCTACATTAACGCCAGAGGAGACTGGATGGAATTAGTGAAATACGCACCTGATGCTTGCATATTTGCACAGTGGCCGGAGCTAGCTTGCAAGCCCAGCTTGGCAGTTAGCCAGACTAAAGAACTGGACGTGGAAAATTCAGACGTCCGCAGGTAAAAACAGGGTAACGATTTCGTCGGCGACCGCACGCACCGGCGCAGAGCGCCGCACGTCTTCATGCATGATGAGCCAGAGCTTGCGCTTCACTGGACACACTTCAGTATCGACAGCGATCAGGTTGTTGCGTTGGAAATCGAAAAAAGAATGCGGCAAGACGGCAAGGCCGCAGCCGGCGACAGCGGCCTGGAACAGCGCGCCGAGATCGTTCGAGCGCAAGCAATAGCGACGTTCGCCTCTGATTTTATCCAGCCACAGCTGCTGTGGGGCGTCGCGTAACAGCTCGTCGTAACCGAGAAACTCCCATTGCTGCGGGCTGCGCTCGGCCAGATATTCGGCATTTGCGTACAAGCCGTATTCGACACTGGTCAATTGGCGTACCGCCAGACCCGGCGCAGTGGGACGATGAAAACGCAGAGCGATGTCAGATTCGCGCCGCGTCAGGTCTGTCGTGCGCGTTTCACCGCGCAAATCCACCTCGATGCCAGGCAAACGCCGCAGCATGTCCTTCAAGCGCGGCGCCAGCAAATACGCCGCCAAGGCTGGCGGCGCCGACACGCGCACCACGCCGCTAAGGGATGCCGAGCCGCTGGCGACGCGCATCAGTCCGTGCATGTCATCCGCCATCTTGCGGGCATGCGGCACTAAAGCGCTACCCATGGTGGTCAGCGACCAGCCCTTCGGGAAACGATCAAACAAGAGCATTCCCAATGCAGCTTCAAGGGCATCGATGCGCCTTGCCACTGTCGTGTGTTCGACGCCGGTCGCACGCGCTGCGCCAGACAGCGTTCCGGCGTCAATCAGCGCCAAAAAATATCGCAGGTCATCCCAGTCAGGTGTAAGCATTGTGCAATTATGCACCTGTTCTTCGCAGTTTTTGCTAATTTCGTTCAGCCTCGCAAGCCGCTACCCTTGACTGTGTACCACTTTAGCTGGGAGCGGCAATGCGCAATTCACTTGAAAACAGGATATTCGCAAGAGTAGAGAATAGCGTCGGCAATGACCGCCCGGACGCCGAAGCCGTTCGTGATGCCAGTGCACGCCTACTTGCGCAGGACGGCACACCTGCAGAAGCCGAGGAAGCGGCCTGCGGCGACACCGCCGTGATGGCGACATCAGTCGATGCCGAGAGCACAAGCCATCCGATGCCTACTGGCGCCGGGGCGGGTTCATCGCAGTTCCCGATGGCCGGGGCTGGACTGGCAAACATACGAAACGAATTATGAAAGCCCCGGCTTGCACATGATTTTGTGCCGTATGTTTCTTTACTTGTGGGATTGACCCTCTCTAGCCAAGTTGCCCGCCACCTCCATCATTACAGACCACACCAGACTACTGCGAGCCCCGTGCATACCAGGATTGCAAAAACGGCAAGGCCTGGCGATAGCTGGAAAGATCTCCCCTCTGCCCAAATTTCACCCAGGTTTTACATGGGCCATGTCAAAGCCCCGCCTCGCTGCGCACGCCCTGAGCGGTGATAGCAAAGCTTCCAAGCTTACAAACACTTACAAGTTTTCTCAAGGAAACATGCCCCCTTTTTTCTTCTCGAGGGGCATGACTAGTAAGAGCGCGTCAACAGAAGCCAGCTTCATTGGCGTTCTCCCCGCATGAATTTCAGAAAATGGGTGCAAGACGCTTTGCATTCGTGGGGGAAGTCGCTTCCAGTGAAACGACTTCGGTTTACGCAAAAACACCAGGTGTTGGATTTGCTGCACTGCCATGGCAGTCGTCACGGTAGCGGCACCAGAAAGGATAGGTAAGCACTGACGGGCCCATTTGAATCGGATTTCACTGACGCTTATCGCGATGGTTGTTGGCTTGCTGCACCGCCTTCGACATACGCCTATAGAACTGTTTGATCAACATTTCAATTTGATAGAGAAAAAAATGCACTCATTTACAAAAAAGAGCACATATTTTTTTGCGACGGCTCTCGCTGTCGCTATTGCGACCGGCCCAGTCACCGCTGTGGCAGCTGAACCCGTTCTTTCAACCGCCGCAACCGTCAATGCCAATTCTGATGTGGCTGTGGAAACACCGGCACTGCAGGCCTGGCACGAAAAGATGAAGAAAGCGGGTCCGCCTGCAGAGGGTTGTTTTCATGCGTCCTATCCTAGTGCCAACTGGGAAAAGGTAACTTGCGGACCACGGCCGACCTATCGTTCCAGCCGGCCGGTTCTGCCCTCCTCTGCCATCCGCTCCTTAAGTAGGGAGGAGGTAAAGCCACAGACCGTCGGCAATGGCACCGACTATGCCGCGCAGGCAGCGGGAACCATTCAATCTGCAACGGGCAGTTTTCCGGTGGTAAGCGGCGTGAAATCTGAAAAGGGTATCAATGTCATGTTCGGTGGCTCGATGTCCAATGGAACCATCGGCGCGAATCAATACACCTTGCAACTCAATACGGATATAAACGCATCAACGACTGCATGCGCAAAACTTGGCTACGGCTCTTGCAACGTGTGGGAACAGTATCTCTACTCGACGGATGCTTATACAGATGGAACGCATCCCATGGCCTTCATTCAAAGCTGGGTGTTCCCCTCGCAGGCCGACTACGACAGCGCTGGCTGTCCAGCCTCCGCTGGCTGGGATGACGCCACGGACAGCAATGGCCCCGCCTGCGTTCACAACAGCAACGGCGTCAGCACACCTCAATTCGCCATCGCTCAGCTGGCCAATATGAAACTGGCCGGCTCCGCGTCGTCGACTGGCAACGATATAGTGACGCTGACTGTTGGCAAGGATGTCTATGCAGACAAGGTTTCTGACAGCACGGTGTTTGCCGCACTCTGGTGGAAGCAAGCGGAATTCACTCTGGTGGGCAACGGCGGCGGATCCCAGGCATCCTTCAACAAAGGTTCCTCCATCAGCGTGAAACTCGCCATCAACGATGGCGGCACTCACGCACCAACCTGTCTTGGCCCAGCCGGACATGGGTCCACGGGAGAGACCAACAACCTGACCTTAGGCAAATGTGCCGCCAGCGCTGGAACGGCTGCCACTGGCAGCGTAGCAGCAACGAGTCCCTACATTCAATTTACTGCTAGTAACTGAGGCAGGCTGAACAAAGTGGAGACCAACGCCCGTCAATGGGCGTTGGGCGATCGCTGCTTACAAAGAAACTGAAGCAAACACTTAGCCCAACTTTCATGAGTTGGGCTTTTTGTTTTGTGCCCCGCCGTATTGGTTAATGCTGTTTCTCTAGACACAGCGCGTGGCATGCAAGTGGTGATTTGTATGGGGCTGCACTGAAATGTTTCCACGTGCAAATAAATATTGAACATGGGCAAATTTTGTTCTACCGTGATTACGTCATATGCGATCAATGAAGTGCTTGGGATCACGCGTAGGCTAGCCTTGCGTTGGCTCCCTCTGGTGAATGCCGGCTAATCATGAAGGAGTCGTGTCATGGCTGATATACGGATGCTGATCGTAGCCGACGGGCCCTATCTTCAAAACACACCTGTGGGTGGCGGGATCAGCTTTGCACCCAACCAGAATCCGAATGACAATTTCTTCACGATTGCGGAATTCATCTACTTGCTGAAACTCAGCCAGGCACCGACGATTGCCATCGATACCGCCCATCGCCACCAGGACCGCGACACCAGTACGACGCCGCCGACGATCTACCCCACTTTCGAGAATTTCAATTTCGCCACCACCACGAGCCTCGATAATTACGACGTCATTTGGCTGTTCGCCTATGAAGGATGGAACGGCGGCCTCAACCCCCTTCATAGCGCCATCGGCGCGCCGGAAATCACAGCGATCAATACTTTCATGGACCATGGCGGCGGCGTGTTCGCGACCGGCGATCACTACGGCATGGGTTCGTTCATGTGCGGCCAGATTCCACGCGTGCAGAGCATGCGCAAGTGGTGGGGCCGCAGCGTCGACCAGCCCGCCGGCTATCCGGCGCAAGCGCTCGATTGGAGCGGCGCGACAGTGACATCCGTCAACCGCCCGGCGTTTTCAACCCAAAGCACGACCAATCCGCCCTATCCATCCAATCCGAACGATCCGAGCATGAATCGGGCGGACACGACGCAGATGAACCCCGGGACGAGCGGACCGGCGCCAGATACGGCCAACACCTTCCAGTTCGATGATCAGTCGGACAACATCCCTCAGATCCTGTCCTTCCCGGGCAGCGCCGTGCATCCGATCCTGGAAGGAGCGACCGGACCTCTCACGCAATTTCCCGATCATATGCATGAGGGCGAGGTGGTGGCGCCATTGGCGCCCGCTGCCACGGAATATCCCTCGGCAGGCGGATACCAGCCTTTGCCCAGCGTCATCGCCACCGGCGCGATCGTGCCCGATCACGCCACGCTCGTCGACGGCGCGACTTGCGAACAGAATAATTTTGATCCGGACTCGACCTATACTGCCGGCGGCAGCAGCGGTATCCTGTGCGCCTATGATGGCCGCGGCGCCGGCAAGGGCCGGATCGTGACGGACTCGTCGTGGCATCACTACCTCGACATCAACCTCGTCGGCGATCCCTGCGGCTCGACGCCAGACCGCATGCAAGGATTCGGTCCCGCCAAAACACCGCCGGCGAGCGGCAGCGTGCTGGTGGATCTGCAGGCCATCTATGTCAACACCGTCGCCTGGCTGGCCCGGCAGAATCCGAATTTCTATTTCGTGTCCGACAAGAGCACTTATGGCTATGACGAAAGCGAGACGGGCGCGACATTCGCGGCGTTCTGGCTGGTGATCGAGGGTTATACGTTGTCGCAGGTGCAAGCTGCCGTGAGCGCCGCAGCGCCGCAATTCGCTGGCCCCTTCGCGGCCCTCAACGCCATTTCGCCGCCCGGCGCCCTGATAGCTGAAGGCGGTCCCAATTCACAGCGCATTCTCATTCCCTACACCATCAAATTCCCGGCTTCCGCGCTGGGCGCTTTCCCGATGCCAGGCCATGCCGCCGTGCAGATGCTGCTAGTCGCCCGCTTCTCGGTGACGGCCGCCAGCTACGCGGCCGAGACGGACATCGAACTGACTGCTGGCGCAGATCCCTATTTCCAGAACCTCAATCCAAGCGGGAGCAATCCGTTCTACCTGAGCCAGGATCTCTGCGTCTTCACGGTCAATCCGCAGCAGTCCAGCACGATCCCGGGCGTGCCGAACGCCGTTTTCCCTCCTACCAATACGACCGTGCGGGACAGCAGCGCCGCAAACACCTTCATTACGCAAGTCCTGAGCGCAATGAACAGCGATGGGCAGTTCACCAATCCGGGCACCGCAAATCCGTTCGCCAATTTTCCCAGCGTGGTCGACGGCACCGGCGACTCCTCCGTAAGCGGCGAAGACACCATCAGCTCGGTCCAGTACGTCAATTACAATTTCGCCATCGCGCGCGTGCGGCTGCAAGGTGCGCCGGGAGTAACGACAAACCCCAAGACGGTCCGCGTGTTTTTCAGACTGTTCCTGACCCAGACCAACGACACCGACTTTCAACCGAACACAACCTATCTCAGCCAGCCCGACACGACAACCGGCCTGCCGCGCGCGCCGCTGCCCGACCCCGATGGAAGCTCCCAACCGTTCTTCGCCACCGGCGGCATCATGGGCGACTATTTGGCCACCATCGGCCCGGTCAATAATTTCGCGCTCACCGTCGGCCCCAGCGGCGACACATCAGCCTATTTCGGTTGCCACCTCGACGTTTTCGATCCGGCGAATAATTCCAGATACCCCGGCACCCATCATTGCATCGTCGCCCAGATCGCCTATGACGACGCGCCGATTGTCAACGCCAACGGCATAACGCTCGGCCCGGAGAACTGCGACAAACTCGCGCAACGGAATCTGCAGATCACCAAATCCGGCAATCCGGGAGGAGCGGACGCGCACCGCATTCCGCAAACCTTCGACACGCGCCCAAGCACGCCGACCGGCATGCCGTTGAGCGTGCTGCAAGGTTATCCCGATGAACTCATGATTCAATGGGGTACGGTGCCGCTCGGCAGCAAGGCGACGATCTATTGGCCTGCGGTCGACGCGCTCGAAGTCGTCCGGCTCGCCATGCGGCTGCATTCGACGGACCAGCTCACCATCGTCGATCCGCACACGATCCAGTGCAGCGTCAACAGCGCCGTGTCCTACCTGCCGATTCCCTTCGGTACCGGCGCAAAATTTGCTGGCTTGTTTACGATTGACCTGCCGGTCGGCGTGCGCGCCGGCCAGGAGTTCGACGTACTCGTGCGCCGTATCAGCACCAGAAAGTCGGACGATCGTAATGCAGCGGCGCCGGCGCAGGACTCTGCGTCCGCTGCGGCCAAGGGTAAGCATGCATCACTCGACTGGCGCTATGTCGTTGGCACGTTTCAAGTCAAGATTCCAGTCGCCCAGGACGACGTTCTTCTTTTGCCCGAGGAAAACACCCTCGCCATCATGAAATGGCGCTTGTTGCAAACGCCTCCCGGCAGCCGATGGTACCTAGTGCTGATCCGTTACATCGAGTATCTCTCCGCTCGGGTCAACGCCTTCGGCGGCAATGCAGGTCTGGTTCTGCCTTCGCCCAATGGCGTTCCCGTTCCCGTCAACGCGGGTGGCCACGGCAAAGGTCCGCACGGCACGCACGGTACGCATGACGAGGAATTCACCGGCAAAGTGGAAAGCATTGTTTATGATCGTTTCGGCGATTTTGAGGGCTTCCATCTTCTCACCGAGGCAGGCCAACATCGCCAATTCCACTCGCACGAACCGGAGATCGAGCATTTGGTCCGCTTTGCCTGGGCAGATCGGGTTGTCATCTCGGTATTCGTCAACCACCATCATCCGGAACGCCCGGTCTCAATCATTCTGCGCCGTCGTTGAATAGATACCGGGTATTCGTTAGCGTGCCCGCCAATGCCGAATCCAAAAGCAAAAAGCCCGCATTTACGCGGGCTTTCAGGCATTTTTACTGTTGAGTACTAGCGAGTGCCAAACCTCGGATCATTCCCACTCAATTATCAATACCACTCAGAAATGCAGTACTTATCTTGCTTTCCAGGTAATCACCTTACTCAATACCATGAAAAATACCATTTCCAATATCCGTGTACGACTTTGCTTGCAATCTCCCTTGTTCACGGTGCGGAGTTATGCCGCTAAGCCGTAGTACAGACCACTACATCTCGTAAATTGCTGTAGCAAATTCGTAGCACTCGTGTAAAAAAACGGGGCCACAGGCGTTGATTCGTGATTCGTTGTTGAGGCATCTTGTTGAACAATTGCGTTAACCGGCATGCAATTGGAGCGCGGCAAGGCAGGACAAGCAACGCTGATACTCGACGGCGTAGCCGACGAACGATGCGTGCAATTGATCGTGCCAGCCCGTCAGAGAGATTGCACTAAATTTCGCTTACAGCCTGTCAGATTTGACGGGTAGCGGTTTAATTTTTTTCAATTAAAATAATATTTCCTTACGGAAACACCATCCTTTGGCTGTGTAGTGGCAATTGGATGCTGGGTACTTTTAGCATGTCGCACATTTCAACATATCTCACGGAGGGATGAAAAAATGGCATGGCTTAAGCTGAAGTTCATTGATGCGGTAGCAATCAATCCAAACGTAACTTTTACCTTTCAATATGGTCGCTTTTCAATCCAGAACTTTGTAGTTATTAATATGGAAGGTGATTTTCATGTGTCGAACGTACAGATAAATCCTACGACATTTCTATTTACGACCGATATCAACTCATCCCACAAAGGATTGACAACCCTACCATTAGCACGAAAATCTTCGACCAATCGTGATCCAGTCCTGACAATGACCGGATTCCAGACCGGAACAGTACACGCGATATGGGGTACGAGCAATAATGAGGACAGGGAGGCACCACTAGTCCCAAACACACCGTTGATACTCGACGACTACGTCAACTGAATCGAATCGGCAATATGTCGTGTCGGAAATGCTAACTACCACTCAATGGAGTATAAGATGCCATGCACACTAGCCCTTAAAAGTTCGTCCTTGACACGGTCGGATCCACACGTCAAATTTCAGGCTGGAATTGATTGGCTTGAAGACGAAAATATCATCATTGATCTTAATGTTGTTACACATATAAGTAAACTTTATCTGAGATTGGGATCGCTGGACTTGCGCTTTCCGGATGCAAATGGAGCCATAAACGGCTCCATCAAAGTCGGGCTGCAAACTACCGGGGGCCAAGATCCGAGGATTTCACAGGCCGGCTTTAGTACGATGGAAGCTGGTTGGATGACCTCAGAAAATGACATGCGACACGCAGCAGTGCCAGATGGCGGCACCATCAGCTTAACCCACTATCAGACCCCTTAGCTTATAACCAGTCCCGATGAGGAAACTTATTGAGACTGGATATCGGCGGCTACGCCGTCCCTGCGGCGTAGCCAAACTGACGGAGCGATCCACCATTTTGTAAGCTCCTGTGGATTGCCCCCCCGGAGCCCGAGGCTCAATTCGGCCATGGTCACTGGCTCACGAGCAGCTATGTAAGCAAATTACAGATCGGTCAGCATTATCAGGCTGGGCAATAACACTGCGGAGCATTTAGGTGAAAGTCCAGGAGTCTTTCTCATATGGCTGCGGCAAGTTACCGGACGCGGGTTCGATTCCCGCCGCCTCCACCATTACAAACCACACCAGACCGCCGCAGACCTCATAAATACTAGAGGTTACAAAAACTGCAAGGTCTGGCGATGGCTGGAATGGTCTCCATTTTCGCCCATATTTCGCCCACGTTATTGATGGGCATCAGGCGCAACTCGTTGCCATTTACCAACTACTGACGACGATCTTCTAGGCCAAGATGGCCATTTTCTCGTGACGATATGCTCCTTTGTAGTATTTAGGAGACATAACCACAAACTGTATATACATACAGTAAAATACCGTCTTGAATTTTGCCCCTATCTCAATCTATTATATAAATAATACGATACGTGGATTTCTGCGAGCGTTTCAGAACTATTTTTCTTGAAACACCCCAAAAGACGGGCACGCATTATTTCTTCACCTCACTGGAAACCAACTTAGTAGCGTCATCAATTTGCGCCTACTTTACTAATTGATAGATTTTCGATGTATGCTTTTAAAGCACTCTTAAAATCATAGTCTTACTGGAACTGGTCATAGATTTTGCAATGATGCAAATGTTTGTCATAGTACGTAAGGGATTTCTTGATCTGAGTGATAGAAGAAGGCGTATGAAAACGCCTCCTACCAGGAAGGGGTAAAAATATGTTTAAAGAACGTAAGGCCGCACAAATGGCCGCTGTGCTGCTGGGCAAGGCTGGCGGCAGCTTGAATGTTTTGAAGCTGACGAAGCTGTTGTACTTGGCAGAACGTGAATCTATGAGCCGGAGTGGTTTCCCAATTGCCGGCGACTATATGGTTTCAATGCCTAAGGGACCGGTGCTTTCTCAAACTCTCAATCTGACAAACGGAGAGGTTGTTTCGGAAGATTGGGAACATTGGGTTGAGGATCGCGAAAATCATCAGGTAAAGTTGAAACGCCCCTTTACCCGGGAAGACGTTGATAGCCTCAGTGATGCCGCAATGGATGTTCTAAATGATGTTTGGAAGCAGTTCGGAGAAATGACTCAGTGGGACCTCGTAGAGTACACCCACAACGAGTGTGCCGAATGGGAGGACCCGGGCAAATCATCTCATCCGATTCCGGCAAAGCGGGTATTCATCGCGTTGGGCAAGTCGAAAGAGGAAGCCGAGATACTGACTCGTGAGTTGCAAGCGCAAAAATATTTTGACTGCTTGCTGGAAGGCGCATGAGTAGTGCTCACAACGGGGCGACATTTCCGGTTTCTCAGCGAGACGCCTTCTTAATGCCATCTGGCCCAAATCCACAGGTGGATGATGATTACCACCTGTTTGTCGTTTTAACTGACCCGGGGAAGCATAGTGATGTTTTGATGGCGAACGCTTCCACTGTTCACGCTGGCGTATCGCACGATACAACTTGCTTACTGCAAGTCGGGGACCATCCATTTATTAAGCAGACAAGCTATATAGTTTACGCACGGACTCGTATTTTTCCTGTAGCACGCTTGCGAACGCTTGTTGCCGCGCAAACGATTATCTATCGGCCACCGCCGGTAACGCCACATGTTCTATCCAAAATTTGCGCAGGCATCGGCTGTGTAAATATAGACCCAGCGCATACAACTTTCTACAATAACTATAAATAGATAGTTCGCCTGAGGGGTAGTTTCGGTAGTCCAATCTAAAGCTTCCCAAGCTCATCTAGTTTTCTATATATGGCGTGGCTTTGCAGCCGATTCCTGCTCCGCAAAAAGCCGAATTCTATCGGCTTGTATTCCAATAATTACGCGGGCTAAATTATTTTTGCGGAGCGATTTTCTATCCAACGCAGAAAGCCACATAGCGTCGCCGTTCGTCCAATTAATTCACGGCACGGAATGAGCATTTCATGCCTGTCAGAAGTGCTCAGGAAATTGGTAGCGACTGTCACATTGTTCACTCAGCGTTTTTTTTAAAATCTTTATCGCTGTCAGGGTGAGTATCGATATGAGGGTGGTAACTTCGCTGATCTGGCCCCCAATCAAAATATATTCCAGCACCAGGTCTAGCTAACTGAGTTGCTTGCGATTCGCTAATGGATAAGTTAATGGACATTAACTCGCTAGAAGTATGCTCACCGACAAGCTGTGCGAAGACAACCAGTTTGTAGGCTCCCGCCAAAAATACAAAGTTAGCACCGTCAGCAGGCAATAAAAAATGATGATTAAAAGCTATGCCGTCTTGTGGAATGAACAGTCCACTTCCCCTTTTCAAGTCCCCCTTCTCTCCATAAACCCAAATATTGAAATTCTGCTTAGATTCATTCCGTTGTAGTGCCACATAAAGGCTTTCAAGAACACGCCCTCTCTTTGCGGTACTGTAGAGTAAGGTACGCAAATAAACCTTGCTCTTCTCTCTATCGTCTGGCCCAAAGAATACAATTGTGGGCTGTGTCATCAAAAGCTGTCCTTTACGGAAAAAAGTCAGCCATAGGGTAATGCCCGATAAGATAAGTGCCAGACACGATATTGCGAGGCTAAACCATGGAGGCATGCTATTTCCTTACAATATTGCTTCTAAAATATTATGATGACAGGATTTTTGTGGTCTATCGCCATATTTTGATCTCCAACCTTCCGTATCATTCTAAACACTCAATCACCGTGAGGCACTGGGCACGTCGTGCCTGTTGGAATTGGTCTCCATTGCCGCCCGAATTTCGCCCACGTTCAGCGTGCTGGCGATAGCACTTTGCCCTAGCACTGCGTGCCTTATTTGCTGCAAGTAAAATTACTTGCAATATAGTTAATTTTCTGTAAAGATAACTTCAAAGCAATTTTAGGGACTAGCTATGGCAATGCGGAAGATTGTCGTTGTAGGCGACAAGACAACTACAAACGGTGTGATCCTGCCGAATGCAAATTCAACTTTCTCTCTTGGTGACGCCGGACATAAGGCGGCGCTTATCGGTGGGCCGGTGCAATGTCTTGCCTGCAAGAGCGAGGGAGTCATTACTAAGGCTGGAGGACCACGCCGGATGCAATTCATGGGCGAGGTGGCACTGGAGAATGACATTGTTATATGTGGCTGCCCTGTTCATCCGAAGCTCATAGCTAGTCTCCATCAAACAATGACTTACGATGACGGCATAGAGTCATCAGGTCCCGTATCGCCTCCTTCTGGCGCTGGTGCAGCGTCTGCTACCGTTGCAGCGGCTACAGCAACTACCTCTCCTGGCAGTACTCAGGATACCCAAGAAAAACAAGGCAAGCGTTTCCTATTCCAAGATAGCGAAACTGGGAAGCCATTGGCTAACCGCGCATATCTTGCCAAAGTTGGCGGCGCTCAGCAGAACGGTGTTACTGATGGTGATGGATACGCCAATGTTGATGCAGCTCCTGGACAGACAATTCAGCTGCATTTGATTTTCAATGCCCCTACGGGCGCTTTGAAGCACGGAGAAGCTTGAGATGGGAACAGACGCACATTACACGCCGACACAGTGGGCAACTGCCTTTACTGAATCCGACTATATATGCAAGCCGTTCAAGCTGGTTACTGTTAATGACAGAGCAGCGACCCGGGAAGCAATCATTACTCGTGTTCGACAGCAAGGCATGGAGTTCGTAGAGCGATCCAGCTGGGCCGCGCATAAGAACCGCTCAGAAAAAATGAAGGACGACTGGAATTACACCAAGATTGCCATCCATCATGCCGGACGTAGTTTCTCCTGTGGACCTGCCGCACTACAATTGCAGGAAATCCAAGGCGAACAAATGCAACGTATTTCAGCGGACGATATTGGTTATCACTATGCCCTCGATTGTTTCGGAAACGTCTTTGAGGGCCGAGATATCCGGTTCAAGGGAGAGCATGTGCATAACTACAATACCGGCGTTATCGGTATCGTCTTGCTGGAAAATTTGGCGGAACCGGAAGAAGGCGGCGATACCGTATCTGCCGTGAGAAAATTTTTTAGTGCTATGGGTGCCAATGAGCAGCCTGTCGTGCCAGCCGCGCAAAGCGAATCAGCTACAAAATTCATCGCCATATTGCGCGAGTTCTTCGCGATTACTACGCTAGGCGGTCATAGGGAGTTCCCTGGCCAGACACGTGAAGGGAAGATTTGCCCCGGTAACGTAGGTCTATCTTTTGTGAAAAAGGCTCGTGCCGTTAGTGGGCTTGCGGCGCCATGACAGAACATTCGAATTCAATGCAAAAACCATTCAATAAAAAAATCATCTACATCGCGGCTCTGATCTTGGTACTGCTGATTGCTTGGTTGTTTACAGGATACGTGCGCTCGTATCTGGATGACGAACAGCAAACCACATTTTTCATCAAGAAATTTCCCTCTTTTCAAATGGAGTTTACCGATCCTTTTGCTAATGAGGGCGACAGTCCTGCCATCGCAGACCTTTCCACAGTGGATAGAAAATCGCTTGTTGATTACTGCAAATACCGCTTTGGCGTAACGTCAGGCAGTGATGAGGCGTTGGACGAGTGCGCTAAGAATATTCCCGGTTACTTGAAACGGTGAGAGTGCCAAGTCTCTATACAATCAAATTTATGGAGTGATATGGCTGCTGATATTGTCGCTGCATGCATTGGAGCTTCTGCCGCTGTTGGAGTGGCGGTGGCCGGCTACTGGTTCACTAAGAAAAGAGAAAGGGACGCTGAGCTACGAAAAGAGAAACTGGAACACTACAAAGATTTCGTTGCCAGCCTCAGCGGCATTATTTCGGGAGAGTCAAGCCCAGACGATCAACGCGCCTTCTCCCGCTCATGCAACAAGTTAAATTTGATTGCGCCGCAAAGGGTAATCAGCGCCTTACAAGCATTCCAAGAGGAAACCAAAGTCAGCAACAAGCAGCGAAGCTTGCAGATGCATGACAAGCTCATGTCCCGGCTGCTTTATGAAATGCGTAAGGACCTTCAGATAACGCCCAAGGACAAGGACCCTGATTTCATATTCGGCCTATGGGCCTCAGGTGTGCCAAGTCAGAAACCAGAATAAAAATTCGTGGGTGGACTCAAGCAAGGATGAGAAATTTTCCGGCCTGAGGAAATATCCTGCAAACGCGAGTCCTTAGTGCATCTTTTCAGTAACGCAGACCTTCCTCTCACGCCAACTAGATAACAGACATTTGCCACCGAACAGCACCGACCGCGGTCAGTGCTGTTCGGTGGCACATTAACCTCGCGAACCGTGGGGCATTTGTTCTTTCCACCTCCCCTCAAAGGAATTGCTCGCCATTACTCAATTTATCGCCAATTTTGTGAAAAAATCACAAAATTGGGTAGACATATGTCATATGACGCTGTATTTTTCATTAATAACGTGAAAAAAACACAGAGGAAATCATGATTGTTTCATTTTCGGTAGCAAATTTTCGTTCCTTTTCAACAGAGGAAACCTTCTCTCTTGCCGCGAGCAGCCGAATATCGGGAGCGCACGAAACGCATGCTGTACCGATTCCGAACTCCAAAGAAAAGGTACTCCAGGCAGCTGTTGTCTATGGGGCAAATGGCGCGGGAAAGTCCAATCTTTTCAAAGCACTTCGATTCGTAAAATCTAGCGCGTTACGCCCTAGGCCGAAAGGTGCTAGCACTGGTCGGGAACCATTCGCGTTCAGCGAAAACAATCAAGAACTTTCTAGCTTCGACCTTCAGTTTATTGCAGCCGGAAAGTTATATCGTTTCGGTTTTAAATTGAATGACATAAGAATTACTGAAGAGTGGCTTGTCCAAGTAACCGGAACACGCGAAAAAATAATCTATGAACGCACCACTGATTCGGAGGGGAGCGTAAAAATCGAAGCACCGGGGCTCAAAGGGAAAAGACTGAGCGCTCTTGCGACTGTTGGAGGTCCACAAAATCAAACATTTCTTGCAACAATCAACGCGACTCTCGATGAGGAGTCTTTTGGCACCGAACTAAGCGCCGTTCTTCGCTGGATAAAAGTGGACCTTGTATTGATTGCTCCGACAGAGTCATTTCGAGCCTTAGGGCACCATTTTTCGGAAGACGTAGGATTTCTGGAGTTCGCTGGAAGCTACTTGCGAGCTTCATCTACGGGCGTGGATCGCTTAGATGTCGAGAAGAAAGAGATCACCGAAGACGAACTTAATAGACTGCTACCGAAGGAAAGAGTTACCAAATTACTGGACGACCTGAACACAAGCGAGAATCAAACCGCATTGCTCAAGCTAGGGGAAGGCAATGAATTGGTCTTTGAGAAGACACCTGAAAATCATTATTATCAGATAACAATAAAAGCAATACATGAACACCAAAAAGGACAGAGCACTCCGCTGGCCCTAACGCAGGAATCAGATGGTACTCGCCGCTTGTTAAATCTGCTTCCTGCACTTCATCATCTACGGAACAGTAACGCCGTATATTTTATCGATGAAATAGATAGGAGTATGCATCCAATTTTAGTTTGGAAATTCTTGGAATTTTTCTTAAAATCTTGCACAGGTGGTCAACGCCAGATTATTGTGACAACGCACGAATCGAATTTGCTGGACTTGGCTTTGTTGCGACGCGACGAGATTTGGTTCGCCGAGAAAGATGTCAGCGGCTCCACTCACTTGCATTCACTAACCGACTTCAACGTGCGGAAGGATTTGGAAGTCCGTAAACATTATCTTCAAGGTCGATTTGGAGCGATTCCATATCTCGGAAACATTGATGGATTGCTGGAATCGGAAGGCTCATGCCAATGAGCCTTCTTCAAAGACAACCTCGACCGGTGAAACGCGACTCTGGCCGACTCAGGGATGATCGACTATTTATTGTTGCGTGTGACGATACGTATGCCCCAAAACAATATTTTGATTTTTTCCAAATAACGCGGGTACACGTTCATGTCATTCCAACCGTAGACGGCACGTCAAGTGCCTCACACGTACTCGAACGCCTCCTAGGCATAGACCATGAGCAAGACGACGAGCTTTGGATGTTATTAGATACAGACCATTGCACCACAAAAGGTCATCTGAAAAATTTCATTGCTGCCATACAGGATGCCAAGCAACGAGGAGTACAAGTTGCATTGAGCAAATCCTGCTTTGAGATATGGTTATTGCTGCATCATGTGGCTGTTTCTGACATCAAAACACTAAAGACCGCCAGGCAGGCCGAGACAGCATTGCGGCATGCGCTGTCTGGTTATAACAAAACACGACTTGATCCGAAACACTTTCCAATTGCATCCGTAGCTGAAGCGTGCGAGCGTGCTGAGAGTCTGGATATTGTCGTCTCGGGTGGGGACATCCCCGATGAAAATACGAGTCGAGTTTATTTGCTCTGGAAGGCTATTGTTGCAAAGGCACTCCGTTCACAACTACCGCCTGAGCTTCACGGCCTGCTAGACGCGAACACGGCATCGACTATTCCTATGACCTCGCCTTCCCAAGTTGACGAAACAAAAAATATTCGCTCGAAGCGACGACCAAAGGAAAAATTGAAATGATCAAAATATGAACCCAATTAGAAGAGATGGCTTCAACCGTCAATCACAATCCTCGTCGCCGGGCCATATGGCGTTTGCAAGCGCACATTAGTTGGGTCTTACAATGGAGTGAACCCTACCTGGTCCAGTTGCAGGGGTTCACTCCAAAAGTGCGTCATATTGCGTCAATCCGTTGCAGCTAAATTCCCCGCGAGCCCGGCGTAGTTTGGAGACTTGGCGTTTTTTCGAACTGCGTTAAAACCAGTGCATTTAACGGGATGGGCAGGCGTGGGGGGACTGGTCGGCGCAGGTCCTAGCCGACATCTTTTTTCGCGGCAAGACAACAATGTCGGGACGTAAAAAAGCCGCATGGTGCGGCCTTAATCGATGCAGGCGCTGCCGTAACAACACGGTAGCGGGGCAGGTAGCCCATCAGCGCCAGGCGTAAAAAAACCCGCACTGGGCGGGTGTATAGGCATTTCTGCTATTGTTTGCATTCTTGCAAACAATATAATGAGATCACATGGCAACGAATAACCCGTTACAACCGCGTCCGCAACCGCAACCTGTCTATCGCACCCCATCACGGGAAAAATACAACGAAAAACCTCCTACCTCCCCCCCAACACCCACCAGGCCACCGCAAAAATAATAAATATGGCTGGACTGGCAATTGCCAGTCTGCGCGCTAAATTAAGGCGGCCAGCTAACAATGCGTTACGCTTAGCCGCCGCATCAATCCGAATTTGCAGACCCAGCAATTCTGCAGCACGCAGATCATCAAACTCTAATTCTGGCGCATGAAGGTTTTTCGGATCGTTATAAACCTGCGGAATTGGCATCATCATCAGACACTTGGCAACAACATACCAGCTGGCGCCAAGCAGCCATAACGTAAATATTGTCGCGCCAAACGACAACCAGTTCCAACTATGGGCATCTATCGCTTTGGCTGCATAGGCCAACCCGCCAGCCATACCTGCCAATGACAACGTCAATGTCGTTGCCGCTTCTTTTGCCAGCGTATCGGCGCAGGAATGATGCATTTTCATATTTTCGATACCAGCTTTTTCTATCCAGTCCAAGCGATCAGTCATCCTGTGTTCCTTTAAATTGATGTTTCTGGCGGCGGTACATACAGCGTACCATTGAATTTATTCACAATCTCCCCACTGGGTAGTCCCTCAGCGTCCGGCGCGCCTCTTCGCCTCCTGTTCCTTCTGATAGTCATCCCGGCAATCGGTATTGCAGAACCGCGCCCCATGGGCGACATCGTCATCGCAGTAATGGCAGCGCCCGTCCGCCTCCAGCTGGGGGATGCGGCGCGCATGCGCCATGGCTACTTCGATGTCCTTGGCAATGCGCCACTCGGCGCGGTCGGCTACATCTCTCATGGTTTCTTTCCTTCTCCGGTCATTAATTCGTATGGTTCAAATTTCACTACCTCCTGTTGTAACCAGTCATTCAGTGCCAGGAACTGCGTTTGCAGCGGCACCAGCTCGTTACGCACAAACACCCGCGCCGCCGGCTCAATCGCCCCGAAGCCGCCCGTGTTGTTCGGCATGATCCCCATCAGTTGCGGCGGCACGCGGTGCGCGGCCAGCACGTCGTCGCGGGTGACGCCCTTGATATTGAAGAACTCATCTTTCGCCGCCACGTCCGACACCGGCAGGATCTGGATGCCGTCCTTGTTGCCGTTCGGTGCGTACATGAACAGGTTGCGGAAATTGCCCGGCCCCTTGCTGTCGCGCATGGCCTGGCGTAAATTGTCGACATCCTTGATATTGGCGGCGGGGTCGGTCATGTACAGCACGAAGCCGGCGTGGGAACCGTTTTTGTAGTATTTCCTACGGAACAGCGTGGCTGCTTCGTTGAGCCAGGCCGACTGCAAAGCGGACAAGTACTGCGGCACGCCGTACACCTCCTGGTTTAGATCCGGGTCCATCAGGTGGAAGATGGCGCCCTTGTCGAATGCATGTTCCTGCTGCCAGCCATTCACAAAGAAATAGTTATCAAGTTCCCGCCCTCGCCGCATGTACTTCGCCAGTGCATGGGTCAGTTGAAGGATCTGACCGGTGCGGCTTGCTCTCTTTTCCAGATAGCCATTGCCGAACGTCAGGAAATCCAGCGCGAAGCGTTTAAACGCATCCCGCGACAGGATCTTGTTCGGCACATAGGTCGAGGTCAGAATGTTGGTCTTAAAATAGATGGCGCTGCTGTGGTGGACGCTGGCATGAAACGATTTCGTCAGCCCCTGGAAACTGACTGGCGGCTCGTACCACTTGCCGTTAAGCCAGCATTCCAGGTTTTCCATGATGTCGGCGTGGTCCAGCACTGGCGTCGGGTCACCAAAGGTAAAGGCTTCCATGGCTGGCGCCAGCGCGGCCTGGGGCGTTGCCGGCGCCGCCGCCGCTTGCAGCCGTGCGTTTTTAAAACGTTGTTTCTTCACGATGTGTAAATCTCCATAAAGGATTGGGTGTTTTCAGAGACGCCCTCAATCGGTTCGTGATCGAGCGCATGCATGCAGGCCCAGGCCAAGTCCGCGTGACCAGTCTCGGCGGTACGGCCTGCGTCATATGTGACTTGCCGGCCACTGGCCGTTAGGGTTTTTCGGATCGCCATGAAAGCCGCCGACAGGTCGGTGGCGCCGGCGTCGAATTCAAGACGGCCCTTGCTAATGACGTCCTTGGCCTTTAGCACCATGCGGGTCTTGACTTCGGGCGAATAGTTGATGGCCGTGGCGCCAGGGAAGAACTGTTTGACTATCGGAAATACGCCGATCCCCATACCGGTCGTATCGATGCCGATGTATTCGACCTGGTAGCGCAATGTCATTTCCCGGATGGATTCGGCTTGCGCGGCAAAATCCATGCCGCGCCACTGGTGACGCTCCAGCACACGGAACTTGCCGCCGGCAATCAGTGGCGGCGCCAGGACCACGCAGCCGGCGCTGTCGCCGGACAATGACGGGTCGTAACCGATCCAGACAGGACGATAGCCAAATGGGCGCGCCGCAAACTGTTTCACATCGTCCCAGACTTCCCAGGAATCGACCATGCAGGCTTCCAGCTCGGCCAGCGGAAATATCGACTTGGTGTCGTCGATAAAATTACACATCAGCAGGTTGTCGAACTGGTCCGGGCTGTATTCGTAGTCGCGCAGATGATCCAGGTCGAACAGATTGCAGCCGCCGGCCTCGGCGTCCAGGATGGTCACGATCTGGCGCCAGATCTTGTCCTCACCCGTAAAGCCGCTGGACAGCTTCAGGTGTGAGATATCGATCTTGGCCTTTTTTGCCTTCTGGAGCCGGTCGCTAAATTCCTTACCTGTCCAGAACGGGTACGCCTGGTGATTCATCGAAGACGGCGTCGAAAAATAGGTTTTACGCCACTTCTTCTGAATCGCCATTCCTGACGCCACCTTGTTCAGCTCCGTAAAGTTGTGGGTCCAGAAAAATTCGTCAAAATAGAAATTGCCGTGATAGCCCTGGGCGGTTCTGGCGCTGGTCCCCAGGAAATACAGGTGCGCGCCGTTCGGCAGCACAATCGGGTCGCCGGACAGCTCCACGCCGGCGGCTTCCTTGGCGAACTGGACGATGTACTGCTTAAACACGTGCGCCTGCGCTTTCGACGCCGACAGAAAAATCTGATTGCGGCCGGTCGCCAGGGCGTCGGCCAGCGCCTCGCGGGCGAAGTACCAGGTCGCGCCGATCTGGCGCGACTTCAGAATGATGCGCGTTCTTTCATGGCCGTTGCGATACCAGACTTTCTGATAGTCGAACAGCGAGTCGCGGAAGGCATCCAGTAGCTGGCTTTGCTGTTCTTCGCTGAAGTCGTTGCGGGTCGGCTTCTTCTTCGGGCCGGCGTTGCGCTTGTCCAGGTTCGGATTGAGATCCGCCTCGTTGCCACCACCGTCATAGCGGCGCTTGCGCGACATCTGCACCAGGGAGCGGGTCAACAGGTCGATTTCCTTGAAGTCGCTACCGGTCTTGACCTCCTTGCCGACCAGCTGGACCATACGCGCTTCGATCTGCCCTTCCACGCGATCGATCGCCGTGGACAAGTGCCACTTGTCGCGCTCTTTCCAACTGGCGACGGTGCTGCGTTTGATCTTTAGATGTTTGGCAATCGAGGAGATACGCCAGCCCTGCCAGTACAGGCTGCGGGCGGCGTCGCGTATGGCGGCGGGATCGTTGGTAACGGCGGCCAGCTTTGCAAGCGTGCCTGGCGCGCGCGTGGCGCTGCGTTTGGCTGGCTTAATTTGGACAGGTTTGATTAACATGCCGCAAGCGTAGAGGGCAACGCCTGTAAAAGCCTCTGTCGGAAAGTCGGTAAGACTGTTATCAACCCGCTGCCGATTGTTTCCACGCGCAGCAACGCCGACCATGGCGGTATTCGAACTTCCCAAAATACCGACACCATGGCAAAGACGACCTCCACCGCTCCAAAATCCAAATTCTTCCGCGTCGCCGTCGAAGGCGCCACCACTGACGGCCGTGTCATCGACCGCGCTTTCATTGAACAGATGGCCGCCAATTTTGACCCGCAGGTGTATGGCGCCCGTATCTGGGTCGAGCATCTGCGCAGCACCTGGGCAGATGGCGCCTTCAAAGCCTATGGCGATGTGACGGCAGTCAAAGCCGAGGAAGTCGAGCTGGGCGGCGTCAAGAAGCTGGCGTTGTACGCGCAGATCTCGCCCACGCCGGAACTGGTCGCCATGAACAAGGCGCGCCAGAAAATCTACACCAGCATCGAAATCAATCCGAAATTCTCCGACACCGGCGAAGCCTACCTGGTCGGCCTGGCCGTGACCGACAGTCCCGCCAGCCTCGGCACTGAGGTTTTATCGTTCGCCACCAAGAACACCGGCAACCTGTTTTCGGTTGCGGAAGA
>Ga0210409_10001270_pt1 | contig 33818 bp, 27 predicted proteins | sample IncBWH17MmetaG_FD_161649 | JGI IMG/M metagenome (GOLD analysis project Ga0210409, IMG submission 161649) | Forest soil microbial communities from Barre Woods Harvard Forest LTER site, Petersham, Massachusetts, United States - Inc-BW-H-17-M | ecosystem: Environmental > Terrestrial > Soil >...
AATGGCTGTGAACAATTAAATGACTTGGAAAAGGTCTTGCGCCAACTGCCCCTAACCCCAACTCTAAAGGCCGCTTAGGTGAAATCTGAGAACCACCTCAATTTCAACTGCCGCAGGGACATTCTCCCAGTCGCCGCTTTAATCAGTTAAGCTAAATTAAGGTAAATTAAGCTAAATTAAGCCAAGTTAAACATAAGTGCCCCAATGAAGAACGATAGGAATGCTGCCCCTCCCGATATCACCTAATAACAGTTAATATCAGTTACTAACCTACTACCGCGTACTAACACTTCCCGCATTTTGTCGCGAACTGTTATTCGCTGTCCGCACCCAGCCCGATTATTACCTCTTCCTGCCTTTTCGCGCCTTCGTGTGGCCATTCCCTCCTCATCCGTGTCATCCGTGTCCATCCCGTTCCCACGCCAAGCATCGCCGCCCGCCGGTCCGTGGTCCGTAGTCCTGTGGTCCCGTAGTCCCGTAGTCCTGTACCCCTCCGCGCCGCATTTGATTTATCCAGACTGGACAAATTTCATCAGCATTCCCGCGCCGGTTGGGCTGCCGAAGAGGCCGGAACGGGCCATAACCGCCTGTTTTCCACCGTTTTGACTCTCTGGCCTGCTGTTTGCTTTCCGTCCTGCGGAAAGTTATGAGCCGCGCCAGAATAACTACTTTGCGGAGGAAAGAACCGTTGAGGGTGGGTTTCCTGCCCGTCAGTGACTGCGCGCCGCTGGTCTATGCCAGCGAGGGAGGTTTGTTTGAGAAGTATGACTTGGACGTCGAATTGCAGCGGCAGACCCGCTGGGCGGAAGTCCGCGATAAGGTCATTTATGGAGAACTGGACGCCGCTCACGCTCCAGCGACGCTCCCATTCCTGGCTAATCTGGGGATTGAGTCCGACCCTTGCGCCTGTGTCACGGGGATGGTCGTGAGCTTGCAAGGCAACGTCATCACGATTTCAAGCGAGCTCTGGGAGGCCGGCGTGCGCGATGCCGTCACACTCCGGGAACAGATTTACAAGCATTGGCACAAACGCACCTTTACCTTCGGGGTCGTCTTCACCTACTCGTCCCAGGAGTTGCTGCTGCGCCGGTGGCTAAAAGCGGCCGGCATTGTGCCTGAGGTCGAAGTGCGCATCGTTACCGTTCCGCCTGACCAGATGTTTCCGACGCTAAAACTGGGCTATATCGACGGTTATTGCGTTGGCGAACCGTGGGCCTCGATGGCGGTGCAAGCAGGCGCGGGGAGGTGCGTGGCGACCAGCTCAGACCTGGCGCCGCTGCACCCGGAAAAAGTCCTGATGGTGCGGCAGAGTTTTGCGCTGGGACGAGCTTCCGAACACGAACGGCTTTTGGCCGCGCTGCTCGAGGCCTGCGAGTTTTGCGAGCAACCGCAGAACCGCGTGCTGCTCAGCGAAATGCTGGCCCATCCCCACTACTTGAACGCCCCGGCCGAATGCGTGAGAGCCGGCTTGGTGGGATCGTTTCAGCACGGCGGCCGGCAGGTCGAACTCGTGCCTGACCTGACGATCTTTCATGACCACAACGCCAACGAACCAACCGACAAAAAGGCGATGTGGCTCATGGACGGACTATACGAGTTGCTCCAGGACAATGTTTTCCGGTCGAACAATCTCGGGCGGGCACCGGTGCTGACGAATGTTTTTCGCCGCGACATTTTCGATCAGGCCCGAACGCTCCTGCGGAGGCAGGGCAAGCGGGACATAGCCGAGCTGCACGCTCTGAACTCGGCGTGAGCCGCAAACAAACTACTCAATTTTCCCGCGCCTTCCTCCGAAGCGCGGGACCGAGGCCTGGGCGCGATGAAGGGTTCTCAGCGCCCAGCCTCGGGTTTTTTTCCTGATGTTAAAACGTTGAAGCGTTAAAAGGTTAAAAACGTGATGCGTGATGCCCGATGCGTGAAATGCGCAGAAGGCCAAAGCGGCAGAGGACCGCCGCACTCCAAAACCTGGCGGAAGTACTGCGGGCGCTGAGAACTCGCTTGCGTTTTGGAGTGCGGCTGTCCTCTGCCGCTTTTCTTCCCGGCTGCACCAGGCTGCTGCGAGCCCCGCACTCCACTCGAGAGGGCGCGCGTCGATAAACCTTGAACCGATCGTCGCGCCAAGGAATTTGACCACAAGTTTGAACCTCGCCGTCGTAGCATCCGCCGCCTTGCGCGCTCGCGCGACCGTATCAACGTATTAACGTTTCAACGTTTTAACGCTTCCACAATCCCCTCGCTTCGCTCTCCGCTCTCACCTAATCTTCCCCGCCCCTGTTCGGAGCCTGTGGCAGCGCCGGCTGCAACGGGGAAAAACTCTTTGCGTTCGTTGCGCGCTTTGCGGTTAAATTACTGTTATGACGAGTGCGGAAATACGACAGTCGTTCCTGGATTTCTTCAAGTCGAAGGGCCACACCATCGTGCCCTCTTCGAGTTTGATGCCCGACTCGCCGAACCTGCTGTTCACTAACGCGGGCATGAACCAGTTCGTGCCAATCTTCCTCGGCCAGCGCGCCCCGGACGTTTCGAAGTGGTCCGGCGCGATCCCGGGCAGTAACACCCGCGCCGCCGATACCCAGAAATGCATCCGCGCCGGCGGCAAACACAACGACCTCGAGGACGTCGGTCTGGACACCTATCACCACACTTTCTTCGAGATGCTCGGCAACTGGTCCTTCGGCGACTATTTCAAGAAGGCAGCCATCACCTGGGCGTGGGAACTGGTTACCGAGGTCTGGAAATTCCCCAAAAACCGCCTATACGCGACGGTGTATTCCCCGGACAAAACCAAAGGCGACCCTAGCGATTTCGACCAGGAAGCTTACGACATTTGGGCCGATAAATTCCGCATGGCCGGTCTGGACCCGAAAGTCCACGTCGTCCACGGCAACAAGAAAGACAATTTCTGGATGATGGGCGACACCGGCCCGTGCGGCCCGTGCAGCGAAATTCACGTCGATCTCACTCCCGCCGATGACACCAAAGGCAGCCTGGTCAACAAAGGCGACGCCCGCTGCATCGAGATCTGGAACCTCGTGTTCATCCAGTTTAACGCCAACCCGGATGGCACCTTCTCCCCGTTGCCCGCCAAACACGTCGATACCGGGATGGGCTTCGAGCGCGTCACGGGTATCATGCAGAACACCCGGAACTTCACCGATTTCAGTCGCGTTATTTCGAATTACGAGACCGACATCTTCCGGCCAATTTTCGACAAGCTCGAGAGGTCGAGCGGGAAGAAATACGGGTCAACTTTGCCCGCCGCCGGGACCACCGGCACGATAGAGCAGGAGAAGATCGATGTCGCGTTCCGCGTGATCGCCGACCACATCCGCACCCTAAGCTTTGCAATTGCCGACGGCATCCAGCCAGGCAACACCGACCGAAATTACGTCCTTCGCCGCATCCTCCGCCGCGCTGTCCGCTACGGCCGTTCCCTCGGCTTCCACGAGCCCTTCTTTTACAAACTCGTTTCCGTTTTGGCCGATACCATGGGCCACGTCTTCCCCGAGATCCGCGCCAAACAGGACAACATCGAGCAAGTCATTCAGCGTGAAGAGGAGGCGTTTACTAAGACGCTGGATACTGGAACTGAAAGGTTGGATGGGCGTTGCGCAGAACTCGTAGCGACCAGCTTGCAACCAAGCGGATCAGATACATCGGGCCTGGAGATAGAGATTCTTTCCGAGCTTCATGAAGGCGGCTGGGGCACAGTAGAAGCTTACGCACGGAGGAAGAAGCCGGGATGGACTATGAAGGATATCCCCCCGCTTTCAGCCGAGGCCGCTTTCGAGCTTTACGACACCTACGGCTTCCCGCTCGACCTGACCGAGCTAATGGCTCGCGAGCGCGGCCTTGTTGTCGATGTCGCCGGCTTCAACAAGTTGATGGAAGAGCAGAAAGCCCGCGCCCGAGCCGCCCAGAAGAAGACGGTTGTGAATTTGCAGGAGGGCGTGGACTTGGTTGCCGTTACAAGGTTTGTTGGCTATGACGCCACAAGAGCGCCTTCTCGTGTCCTTAACGTGTTCCGCCAAGAAAAAAGATGGGCGGTTGTGCTTGAAGTCTCGCCTTTCTATGCGGAGATGGGCGGGCAAGTAGGGGATACAGGAACGATTTCTGCGGGACCAGACCGTTGGCCTGTTGTTGATACCAATAAGGTCCATCTTACTTGGTTGCACTTTATTGACGGTGACCAGCCGCCGCTGAGTGGCACACACGTGAGCGCGGAAGTGGATATTGCCCGCCGCTTCGCCATCCAGCGCCACCACACGGTCACGCATTTGCTCCACTGGGCGCTGCACGAGGTGGTCAGCAAAAACGCCGTACAGAAGGGCTCTTACGTCGGTCCCGACAAGCTTACGTTTGACTTCAGCAGCGCGCCGCTCACCTCGCAGCAGGTTGCTGATGTCGAGAAACTCGTTAATGAACGCATCCTGGAAAACGCCCTCGTAACCTGGCGAAATTTTCCGTACGCTGACGTGAAAACCCGCCAAGACATCATGCAGTTGTTCGGCGAGAAATATGGCGACCAGGCCCGCGTGGTCCAAATTGGCGGCAGGGCAGGGGAGTTGGACGGTTATTCGATGGAACTCTGCGGCGGCACGCATACCCGCGCCACCGGCGAAATCGGCCTGTTCCGGATCGCCGCGGAATCTGCCATCGCCGCCGGCATCCGGCGCATCGAGGCGGTCTCCGGTCTCGAAGCTTACCGGCGCGCTAACGAGGAACTGCAGCTCATCAAAACCCTGTCGGGCAAAGTGAATTCGCCCGTCGGCGAGCTGGAGAAAAAGGTCGAGTCGCTGCTAGCCCAGCAAAAAGAGCTGGAGAAGCAGCTTAAGGTCGTGCAGCAAAAACAGGCGGTCGAGCTCGCTCGCAGCCTGGCCTCCAAAGCCCAGGATTTCGGCAAGACGCGCGCCATCATCGAAGACCTGGGCGCCGGTGATGGCGACTTTCTGCAAACCGTGGCCGACGCTCTAAAAGGCCAGTTCAAAGGCGTCGTCGTGCTTGGGAGCGCGTCGAATGGCGCGGTTGCGCTGGTGGCGACGGTTTCGCCCGAGCTGACCAAGCAAATCCAGGCTGGCAAAATCATCCAGGCGATTGCTCCGATTGTTGGCGGCAAGGGCGGCGGTCGCCCTGATAATGCCCGAGGCGGCGGCAAAGAGGTGGGCAAGCTGGATGAGGCGCTGGCCCTCTCCCGGAAGCTGCTCGAAGAGGCAAAGCAATAGCGGGTCTGTATGCTTAGAAATCTCGGAGTAGCGGTGGTGCTGTCCTGGTTGTGGCTGTCGCAGGTCGGTGACGCGCGTGGTGAAGACGCCGTTACGCTCGATGCCTACTTGAAACGGCTCGGCTACGCGCCGATCCGGCTGGAGATGGACAGGGACAACCACTTTTTTGTGCGCGGCGTTCTCAAGGGCAAAAAGGAACGATTCCTTTTGGACACAGGTTGTGGCATTACGCGGCTTGCCCCGAAGCTGGCGAGGGACCTCAAGACGATCGATGGGACAGAGATCAAGGTTGATGACGACTTTCTGAAGGACGCGCAGGGCCCGGGATTGGTGCTGATCGATGAGCTCAGGATCAGCGGCATAAAATTTCTGAACCAGCCGGCGCAGGCTGGAGAGGTCGTTTTCGACTTTTCACAGGTCGCCGAAAGGGGATTGTTGGGGTGTGATTTCTTCGTTCGGAACCATTGCATTATCGATTGCCTGCATGCGTTTCTTTACGTGCGGCCGACAGCGTTGCCGCCCGACTTGGAGTCCGACCTGGTCGCCAGCCTCCATCAGGGCGGGTTTACCGAGACTGGAATGCATTTGAAACTGGGACTTCCAACTATGTGCAAGGCGAGGGTCAATGGCGAAGAATTGATGCTCGTCCTCGATACCGGCTCACCCTGGACGGTTCTGGATTGGGACTGCGGCAAGCGTCTTAAGCTGCCTGTTTTTAGCAAACCCACCCACTTGAATCTCGTCGGCATTGGCAAAGTCGGCGCGCACGGCCTTCAGGAAACGCAACTTCAAACTCTCCAACTCGCGGGGGCGACGCTGAGGCGTACGTATGTGGCGTTGGCGGACATGAGCGCCTGGGGGTTGGCTGACCGCGGCAGCGAAATACCCGAAGCGCAGGGCTTATTGGGGGTCGAAACGCTGGCGACAGCCGGAGCGCTGCTCGACTATGGCACAAGCAAACTGTGGCTGAACCCGCCCTCGCCGAAGTAGCTTCTTCTTGAAAGCTGCCAGGTTCTGCTTTATAGGACCGTATATGACGAAACTTGTCCTTTCGATGATGTTGGCGGCGTTTGCCGTCGCGGTGCAAGCGGCCGATAATAAGGCCCTCGGCGATAAAGATTCCTCCTGCTGCGGCCAGACGAAGACTTCGACCGAAGCTAAAGCAGAATGTCCGATGGCGAAACAAGGCAAGGCCACTTGCCCGTACATGGCCAGGAACACGACCAAGGAAGTCGCAGCCAAGCCTGCTCTGACGAGCCCCAAGGCGCTGGCTGACGCGCGCAAGTAAGCAAACTCCGGGCTTAGAGTCGCGCTATCAGCAATTCGCGCTGGAAGATCAGTTCCTTGGGCAGGTGCGAGTAGAGCTTCATAAAGAGCTCTTCCTGCATGAGGAGTTCGCGGCGCCATTCTTCGTGTTTGAGTATCTGCGCTTGCTCGAAGAGTTCCGCAGTGAATTTGCTTAAGCCGGCCAGATCGAATGTCTTGGGGTTGGGAATCCAACCCAGGGGCGATTCCTCGGAATCGACGCGCCCGCGGCAACGGTCCACGATCCACCTGAGCACGCGCATATTCTCGCCGAAACCGGGCCAGACGAAGTCGCCTTGGGCGTTCTTGCGGAACCAGTTGACGTGAAAGATCCGCGGAGGATGCTTGATCAAGCGGTGCATGTTGATCCAGTGGCGGAAATAGTCGCCCATGTGATAGCCGCAGAAGGGGAGCATGGCCATGGGATCGCGCCGCACCTGGCCGGCGCCGCCGACCGCCGCAGCGGTCATTTCGGAGCCCATGGTTGCGCCCACATAGACGCCATGGACCCAATTGAAGGCCTGAAAAACCAGCGGCATCGTGTCCCCGCGCCGGCCGCCGAAAATAATCGCGCTGATCGGCACACCGTGAGGGTCGTTGGCCTCGGGTGCCAGCACGGGATTGTTGGCCATCGGGGTGGTGAAACGGCTGTTCGGGTGGGCGGCCTTTTCCTTGGAATCGGGCGTCCACGGGTTGCCCTTCCAATCCAGGCATTTCTTTGGCGCGGGACCATCTTTGCCCTCCCACCAAACGTCCAAGTCGGGCGTGAGGGCGACGTTCGTATAGACGGTGTCGTGGGAGATCATCTCCAGCGCGTTGGGATTGGACTTGGAGTTGGTGCCGGGCACGACACCGAAGTAGCCCGCTTCCGGGTTGATCGCGTAGAGCCGGCCGTCCGGCCCGGGTTTCATCCACGCAATGTCATCGCCGATCGTTCGGATCTTCCAGCCCTTGAACCGCGGCGGCGGGATCATCATGGCGAAGTTGGTCTTGCCGCAGGCGCTGGGGAAGGCGGCGGCGACGTAGGTCTTTTCACCCTCCGGCGATTCAATGCAGAGGATGAGCATGTGCTCGGCGAACCACCCTTCCTGGCGTCCCAGATAAGAGCCGATCCGCAACGCGAGGCATTTCTTGCCCAGCAGCACGTTGCCGCCGTAATTCGAGCCGACTGAAATAATCGCGTTGTCCTGCGGGAAATGAGCGATGTAGCGGCGGTCGGGATTGACGTCGAGCATGCAATGCAGGCCGCGGTTGAACTCGTCTTCATCGCCGAGCTGCTGGTAAGCGACGTCCCCCATGCGCGTCATAATGCCCATGCTCAAAACGACGTAGATGGAATCGGTCAATTCGATGCCGACCTTGGTCAGCGGCGAGCCCGGCGGCCCCATAAGATAGGGAATGACGTACATGGTCCGGCCGCGCATCGCGCCCGCGGCGTATCCGCGCAGCTTCTGGTACATCTCCTTCGGCGCCATCCAATTGTTAGTGGGGCCGGCTTCCTCCTGGTTAACCGTGCAAATGAAGGTGGATTGCTCGACACGCGCCACGTCATTGGGATTGGAGCGATGGTAATAACACCCAGGGAGCTTCTTCTGGTTCAGTTTGATGAGAACGCCCGTCGCCACCGCTTGTTCCGTCAAGGCCTGGCGTTCCGCCTTGGAACCGTTGCACCAAAACACCTGGTCCGGCCGGCACAGATTCGCCATCTCCTGCACCCAGGCCAGCACGGCCTTATTGGTGGTGTTGCAGGTGCCTAAAGTTTCTTTTGTCATAGTCAGTCCGATCCGCGATCGCCGCCGGCCGCGGGTGGTTCAGGTCCATGGTGCGGAGCCTGGCGTTGTCAGGGGGCTGAAACGCGATTCTGCACCAGCCGCCGGGCGAACGCCGCAAAGGCATTACCGTACCGCGAAAAGAAAAGCAACGCGGTTATCCTGCCTCCCTCTATTCTCTGGCATCAAGCAGCAACCAGGGATATGTTACTTTGCATTAACTAATGAGTTCGAGCGCGCCATCTCAGACCACGCCTGACGGCGAAAGCCGGGCCTGCCTGACACGATCGGTCGTGAGGGCTTTGGCGGACGACCCGACCCTCGAGGCCGTGACGATCGATCGCGCCCGGAAAACGATTTCAGTGGCGACGATGGGCCGCACGGACGCGCCACGACTAGCCGACCAAATCAGTCGAACTTTCGAAGAGGCGCAGGCAACCAAAGCCAAACGGCGATGCACCCTTTTGGCCGGCCACGGCGAGTGCGATGACTGTGTCCAGCCGGTTTCCGAGCTTGAGCGCCAGCGCATCACGATTCTGCATGAGGGCGACAAGACCACGATTGCGCGCGTGACGTGCCCCACGGCGCCGAAGTTCTGGCTCTGGCGGGACATTCCCTGGCCGAAGGTGGTGCAGCGCGATGTCGAGTTTCTCGAGCATGCCGACGAAATCGATGAATGGAAAGCGCAGTTGGCCGCTGCGATTCTGTGTGGCCTGTTCGGCGTGGGGGCTTATGTCTTTAGAGCCTATCCGCAGTCGCTGATGGGTTATGCGCTGGCTTACCTCGCCGGAAGCTGGTTCACGGCGCAAGAGGTTTTGGAACGGCTCCAGAAACGAGCAATTGATGTGCATTTCCTGATGCTCGCCGTGGCGGCCGGCTGCGCCAGCATCGGCGCCTGGGGCGAGGGCGCGACCCTGCTGTTCCTTTTTTCTTTTTCCGGCGCGCTAGAGCATTTTGCCTTGGGTCGCACACAACGCGAGATCCGCGCGCTGTTTCATGACGCGCCCAAGTTTGCGACGGTACTGGACGAGCTTGGTCACGAACGCGAACTGCCGGTCGAGCGGTTGCGTCCGGGCATGCGCTTGCTGGTCAAGCCCGGTGCGCAATTCCCGGTCGATGCCGAGCTTGTGAAAGGCGAGACATCAAGCGATGAGTCCAACCTGACCGGTGAGGCGGCGCCAGTCGAAAAGCGGGTCGGCGACACCGTGTTGTCCGGGACGATGAACCTGTGGGGCGCGGTAGAGATGCTGGTGCTGCGGCCCGTCGCGGAGAGTTCGTTGCAGAAGATCATTCACCTCATCAAGGAGGCGCAGCGGCAGAAAGCGCCGTCGCAGCAGTTCACCGACCGGTTCAGCACGTACTACACTTACACCGTGCTCGGGCTGTCGGTGGCGATGTTCTTTGTCTGGTGGCTTGTTTTCGGCCAGGCGCCGTTCGCGGCGAAGGACGCGCCTCACAGCGCCTTTTACCACGCGATGACGCTGCTGGTCGTGGCCTCGCCCTGCGCGCTGGTGTTGTCGATTCCCTCCGCAGTGCTGGCGGCCATTGCGTGGGGCGCACGCCATGGCATTCTCTTTCGGGGCGGGGCCGCGGTCGAAAAGTTGGCGGGCATTACCACCGTGGCGCTCGATAAGACCGGCACGCTCACCACCGGCGAATTGCGCGTCGAGCGCGTCGAAAGTTTTCCGTCCGGATTTGAAGCGGAGGTCGCGCAGCTCGCTTACTCGCTCGAACGCCTCTCGACGCATCCGCTGGCGCGGGCCATCACGCGCCATGGCAAGCAACAGGGCCTGCGGAGTCTGGATCTGCAGGATTTTGAATCCATTACCGGCCAGGGCTTGCGCGCCCGCCGCGAGGGACGCGAGTGCGTGCTGGGCCGGCGCGAATGGCTGTCCCACCGCGTGGGTAGCGACATCATTGGGAAAGTCCCCGCGGTCGATTCCGGTCTCGCGGAGATATGGCTCGCTTCCGGCGAGTTGCTCGGGCGGCTCATCCTGCGTGACGATATTCGCCCGCAATCACGGGCGGTAGTGGAGGAGTTGCGCGCCGAGGGGTTGAGAACGGTAGTTCTCACCGGCGACCGCAAGGCTAGCGCCGAAAATCTGCGCACCGAGTTGCGGCTCGATGATGTGCGCGCCGAACTCAAGCCCGAGCAGAAGCTCTGCGAGATTCGCGCGCTGAGCGAGCATGGCCGTCGCGTCGCGATGGTTGGCGATGGTGTCAACGACGCCCCCAGCCTGGCGGCCGCGCACATCGGGGTTGCGATGGGCGCCCGCGGATCGGATGCCGCACTCGAGCAGGCAGACGTGGTCCTGATGCACGACCGGCTCGAGAATTTCCTTGCGGCGTTCCGCCTGAGCCAACGCGCGCGCCGTATTATCCGGCAGAACCTCGTCGTCTCGCTCGGCACAGTTGTGGTCCTGGTGACCTTTGCGTTGTTGGGCAAAATCCCACTGACTCTGGGCGTTGTCGGTCATGAGGGCAGCACCGTGGTGGTCGTCATGAACAGCCTGCGCCTGCTGTTGGGCAAGACCTCAAGATAGGCGCTGACGTCCTGACTCTGCGACGGAAACCCGCGGCCGCAGAATTCTCCCATTCTCGCCTTCCGGGTCAAAAGAACCAGGTTAGACCTACCATCCCGATGACGCTGTTGAGGCCAAGGTTGGGTTGGCTGAGCCCCGCGCAGGACATATGCATGTACCGGGCCTCCAGAGTGAGCGAGACATCATCCCGCCAGAACCGGTGCACTCCTGCGCCGGCTTGCAGGTTAAATTCGAATGTATTGCTGAGGTCCGGCGGCCCGATCCCCGTAGCCGTTACGCCGGCGCCGCCATCGAGAAAGGGTATCCAACGAGTTCCCGTGGCAAAATTGTACCGCAAATGGGGCGTGAGCCCGACGAGCCATTCGCTTGACGGAGCGAACTGCGCGCCGGTAAAGAATTCGGCGCGCCACTCGAAGTTTCCGCGAAACCAGTGATCCTCGCCTACTACCTCGCCCAGCATGTGGCCGTACGAGAGGCTGACCAAAGCCAAATCGTGTGCCTGGCGGCTACCGAAAGCCGCGAAACCCACAGCAGCGCCAGCCTCAACGCTAATGGTGTGAACCGACGACCGAAAACCCTGGCCGACACCGTCTTGCCAAATGGTTGTTCCTGGCGGCGACGAATTCAGATCAATTGAGGCTGTCGAATCGACGCCTGGTGACTCCGAGCGCGGCTCGCCTGCGCTCGATGCGCCCACGGCGGCCAATAAGGTTATGACGAATGCGAAGAACCTGCCTATTCCATTCATGGTTTATCCTCACAAGAATTGTTCATGCCAATTCGAGCTAAAGAAAAGCGCTCCCACCGCGGCGGCACCAAGGAGAGTTAACATGGACTCACTCCTTTCGATTCCAAGCGAGAGACATCCTGGCAAGCCTGGATGTAAGCCTGCATTGAGGATGGTCACGGACCTCCGCTGAAGTAGTGGCCGTCTGGATTTCCAGCCAGTTTCCGTTGGGGTCGCGGACTTGGAGCAGGGGCGGTTCGCCCGGTTCGATCCTGGCTTCGTAGCCCAGTAGCGGAGCCCGGTGGCTGAGACAGTATAAGACCTCAGCCACCGGCACCTCCAGGCGATAGGAGACCAACCCGACGCTATTGGGCGGCGCGCTTGCCCTTCCTGCCCATGTGTTGACGCCGACGTGATGGTGGTAGCCACCGGCCGATAAGAACAACGCGCCGGGATAGTCGCGCTGCGTCACGGCAAGGCCAAGGAACTCCCCATAGAATCGCTCGGCTACCACCAGATCCCCGACGTGCAGGTGGAGATGGCCGATGTCGGTCTCCGCTGGTGGACCGGCCGGTTCGGGTTGCTGCTCCACTGTCGCAAGCAGGTTGTCGAGGTTCAGTGGCTTGGTGACCATTGTGACCTGACCGTTGTTCCAGGGCCACTGCGCACGCGGCCGGTCGGCATACAATTCCACGCCGTTGCTGTCAGCATCTGACAGATAAATCGCCTCGCTGACACCATGATCGGAAGCGCCCGCAACGCGATAATGATTTCTCACCAGCCGCCGATAAGCCTGCGCAAGGTCTTCCCGCCGGGGATAGCGAATGGCGAAATGATAAAGCCCTGTTGAACGCGGCGGCCGCGGCTCTGCGTTCAGCTCCTCACTGAGGACAATCAGCGCCGGACTTTCTTCGGCAGCCGAAAGCCTGGCTTGGGAACCCGGTCCACGGACCGACGCCAGACCCAGCACTCGGGCGTAGAATTCAAGGGCGCGCTCGAGGCTGGCCGTGCGCAGATGCACCTGGCTGACCCTGGTCTGGTCTGGCAGAAATGCGCTCATACTTCACACGGGGTGGGTGGGACCAGCGAGGCGGGAACATTCTCCGGCATCTCTAGTGACACCGTTTCCTGCTGCGGAATGAGACCAAGGGCGACATTCTCAAACGCCACGCGTTCTGGATTCTCATCGAGAACAGCCCCAGGATTCGAAAGAGGGCCACCGCGAGCGGCGATCGGGTTCTCGCTGGGCATGCCCGTTTCCTGGCGTTTGGTGGGCTTAGGAGGAGTCCGCCCAGCCACCAGTCGGCGTCGCCGAACATATTTGAAGGTGATGTACGCGAGAACCAAGGCGACAGTCAGGAGCAACGCACTGAATCCAAATTGGCTCAGCACCGCCATTACTTGCTGCAATTGGTCGTGGAAAAGAAAGCCTGCAACGATGTAGACGGCCCCATAGACCAATGCACCCAAAGTGTCGAACAACAGGAATTGAGCCGCACTCATGCCGAGCGCTCCGGCAAGTGGCGGCATTACGGCGCCCAGTCCAGGCAGGAATTTCGCGGCAACCAGCCCTTGCAGTCCGTGTCGCGCGAACAGGCCCTTGGTGCGCCCAACACAGGAATTCGGCGCGAGGGACATGCGGCAAAACAAACGCAAGACACGGTTGCCGCCCCGGCGGCCCACATAAAACCAGAGCGAATCCGCAATCACGCAGGCCACAGCGCTCATTCCAATAGCCAGCGCCGGGTTCAGCTTCCCGGCCGCTGAAAGAGCCCCGGCCGCCAGCAGCCACGGTGCCGAAGGAAGTGGCAGGCCGGCCTGTTCCACGAAGACAACCGCGAACAAAACCGCACCGCCGTGACTGACCAGGAACTGAGTGATTCCATCCATGGGCTTTTACTTCCTGTTGGAGTGCCGCACGCGTACAGCCTCGCTGGCCGGCTCATTGTGCCAGGCAAGGCCGAAGAGCACGGCCAGGACTGTGGTGCTGACGAGTAGTGTGAGCATAAGTGTGTTCCTTTCCGTTTGCTATTATTGCGCGGTCCAACCACCGTCTGCCGTTAGCGACAGGCCGGTGACGAACGAGGATTTCTCTGAACAGAGCCAAAGCACAGCCTCGGCCATCTCCTCGGGACGCCCCAGGCGCCCGATCGGATGCATGCTCGCGAGTTGGTTGAAGAAATCGGTCCCCGGACCACCCGTGAAACGATGCAGCATCGGCGTCTCGATGCCGCCGGGCGAGATAGCGTTGACCCGAATGCCCTGCTTGGCGTATTCGAGCGCGGCAGTCTTGGTCAGACCCAGAACCGCGTGTTTGCTGGCGACATAAACGCCGACGCCGGGAAACCCAATCAGACCGGCGACCGAGGCGTTGTTGACAATGGCTCCGCCGCCATTTTTCAACATGGCGCTAATTTCATGCTTCATGGCGAGCAACACCCCCAGCACGTTGGTATCCATGACGGCGCGGTAGTTTGCGAGCGACTGCTCGTGGGTTTGCTTCCCCACCTCACCTTCAATGCCCGCATTGTTAAAAGCGGCATCAAGCCGGCCATAGGTGGACAGCGTCTGGGCTACCAACGCCTCCACATCGGCTTCGTTGGACACGTCCGCTTTGATAAACGCTCCCTGGCCCCCATTCTTCTTGATAAGAGCCACGGTCTCAAACGCTTCCTTTTCGCGCCGTCCGGAAACCACTACTTTCGCACCTGCGCCAGCGAAGGCCAGAGCGGACGCACGACCAATTCCGCTGCCACCGCCAGTGACGAGAGCCACCTTGTTTTCCAATAATCTATTCATATTCTGTTTTGTTTTCACCGCTCGTTTCGATTCGAAACGCAACTGAACCCCCTGATGCTAGCCTTGTGCCAAACGCTCGACGTGCTGCCAGCTACTCCATCAACTATTTGGAAGACAATTGGATACGAAAGCAATCAGCCTCCTGACTGATGATTACTGCTCGCCACGGTTTAACGTTTCCAACTTATAAGCGTGGCGGGAACAACGGCGCATCGTTGCGTCGAGCGGCATCCTGAGCCATGTTGCGGCGCATGAATCAAGTTGTAGAAACACAGACGGCAAACGGCATTGGCCCGGAAGCGATCTTCGACTCCGAGACATTCTATCGCACTGCCCTCGAGAGCCTTTCCGAAGGGGTAATGATTCTAGATGCAGACTGCCGGATCATCTATGCGAATCGATTGGTGTACGAGATCACAGGTTATTCGCCTGAAGAGCTCCTGGGCCAGACCCCCTATCTATTGCGCGCCGATTCGGGGCCTGCGGAATGCCCCGCTAATAAGTCCCCTGCGGACGAGCCCAAATCCTTCGAGTTCGAAATGAAACGCAAGGATGGCCGCTCCCACTGGATGCATGTGAGGTCGACCCCCTACCGCAATGATCGGGGCGAAGTCGTCGGCCGGGTGGTGGCTCTAAGCTGCATTGCCAAACAGAAAAACCTCGAGTTCGAAAACGAGTTCCTTCAGGACGAGGCCCGGGCCAGGTTCGGTAACATCATCGGGCGCAGCGCGGCGCTGCAGAAAGTACTAGCCCAGATTGCCACTGTGGCTCCGACTGAAGCCAACGTGATTATTTTGGGGGAGTCCGGCACCGGCAAGGAGTTGGTTGCCAGGGCCATTCACGACTTAAGCGCGCGCAAAGACCGCTCCCTGGTGCGCGTGAACTGCGCCTCGATCCCCAAGGAGCTGTTCGAGAGTGAATTCTTTGGCCATGTTCGAGGGTCGTTTACCGGCGCCATCAAGGACCGGATTGGCCGTTTTGAGCTGGCCGATGACGGGACACTCCTCCTGGACGAAATCGGTGAAATTCCGCTGGACCTGCAAAGCAAGCTGTTGCGCGTTCTGCAGGAAGGCCAGTTCGAGCGGGTGGGTGACGAGCGCACCCGAACGGTAAAGGTCCGTCTCATCGCCGCCACCAATCGTGACCTCCTGGCTGAAGCCAAGGCGGGCCGTTTCCGCCTAGACCTCTATTATCGTCTGAGTGTGTTTCCGATCGAAGTGCCGCCGTTGAGGGAGCGGCTCGAAGACGTGGGCGAACTCGCCGAACACTTCATCAAACAATCCGCCCGCCGCCTGGGGATAACGGCCCCGCGCCTGACAAAACTTCACGTGCTGGAATTACAGGCCTATGACTGGCCCGGCAACGTACGGGAGTTGCAGAATGTAATCGAACGCGCCGTCATTCTTGCCCGGGGTGGCAAGCTGCAATTCGACCTGCCTCAGCGCAGCGCCGGCGGTCAGCGCGCGAATCGCCCTGCGCCTGTTTCCGCGCGGGAAGAGGAGGGAGACCTTTCCTTCGATGAACTGGACGTGCGCGAGCGCGAGATCGTGGTGACGGCATTGCACCGGACCGATTGGAAAATCTATGGCCCCGATGGCGCTGCGGCGCTGTTGCGGATCAAGCCGACGACCCTGGTCTCAAAAATGAAGCGGTTGAAGGTCCAAAAGGAGCCCGCCTGAGTTCGCATCCAGTCGAATCCATGAAAGCGTACCTCATAACTACCTGCGCGCTCTTTGGCCTCATCACTCTGGCCCATCTGGTGCGAATCATCACGGAGTGGCCGCATCTGGCGAAAGAACCCTTGTTCATTCTCCTGACCTTCGCCGCTGGAGCCTTATGTTTCTGGGCTTGGCGGCTGCTGCGACGCTTGACGGTGTCGTGACAGCACCCATAAGCGCTTCCGGTTAGAACCTGTTTGGAAATCCACTGGCTCTGTAGCAGACGACGTAAGTCTCTGGGCAGATTCGCGCAGGCATAAGCCGTCAAGCCATTTCGAATTGCGCTTGCCCGCTGCCTTCACTACAACAACGGCGCTGTGATGAACATGAACAACGGGCTTGCTTTGGTTGCGCCCAGGATCACACCGGTTCTGGACCCTTGGTTCCGGCCGGCGGTGCTGGCGAACCACGCCTTTCGCGAACAGGTTCGAGCTGCCAAAGGGGCAGTGCCTGTCGGGCTTGCGTTGGAACAAGCCGACGGAAACGTCTCGCACTTCCGCACCGAGGTTTTTCCAGACGCCCTTCCCGGCGCGGCTGGCAATTTCACCTACCTCGAGCGCATCGTAAAATGCATGCTTTGGTCCCGCGGGGGCTTCCGCATTCATTTCCAGGGGCCCGCACCGCTGGCGGCAAAGCTTGCGGCTTATTACCGCGAAACGCCGACAGGCAAGTTCGATTCCGACCTGGTCGGCGAACGCATGTTCGACCATCTGCTCGAGGTCGTGCACACCCGGGATTTGCCCGCCGAACGTCACGGCGCGGCTTCGCTTGGCCGTCACCTCGAAGGCTGTCGGATCGGCTTTGATCTCGGCGGCAGTGACCGCAAAGTCGCGGCGGTTGTGGATGGCAAAGTCGAGTTCAGCGAGGAAACCGTCTGGGACCCGTATTTCCAGCCCGACCCGCAATACCATTTCGACGGCATCATGGATTCTCTGAAAAAAGCGGCCGCTCATCTGCCGCGAGTGGACGCGATCGGCGGCAGCGCGGCCGGGATCTATTTGAACAACCGCGTGAAAGTCGCCTCGCTTTTCCGCGGTGTGCCGCCCGATGTCTTCAAGGCGCGAGTCCGGGACATGTTCCTGGAGATCAAGAAACGCTGGAACGACGTGCCCTTTGAAGTGGTCAACGACGGCGAGGTGACCGCGCTGGCAGGGTCGATGTCCCTGTCCAAGAATCGGATCTTGGGCATCTCGCTGGGCACGAGCACCGCCGGGGGCTATGTAAATACTCAGGGCAACATCACTTCCTGGATTAACGAGCTGGCCTTCGTGCCCGCGGACTATAATCCCAAGGCGCCCACGGACGAGTGGTCCGGCGATTACGGCTGCAACGTGCAGTATTTTTCGCAACAGGCCGTGGGTCGGCTCCTTGCGGCTGCGGGTATCGAAGTTGATGGCAAACTCCCGCTGCCCGAAAAGCTCAAACAAGTTCAAGCGCTGATGGAGGCAGACGATTACCGCGCCCGCAAGATTTACGAAACCATCGGCACCTACCTCGGTTATTCCGTCGCCCATTTCGCAGACTTCTATGACCTCGAGAATGTCCTCATCCTCGGACGGGTCACGTCTGGATCGGGCGGGGACGTTATTATCGCCGGGGCCAAGGAGGTGCTGAAGCTCGACTTCCCGGATTTGGCCGGCAAAATCTCATTCCATATTCCGGATGAAAAGGATAAGCGCCATGGGCAGGCGGTCGCCGCTGCATCTCTGCCGAAATTATGAATCCCTATCACCAACTCGTTTCGGATTACGCCCGCTTGTTGAAGGACGGGCGGTCGCTTCCCCTTGGCACCCTCGCACCCGCTGCCCGCCCGCAGCTTGCGCCAAACGCCCCCAAGGCGCTCTTCTTTTCGCCGCACCCGGACGACGAATGCATTGTGGGCGGCATCGCGGTGCGCCTGATGCGGCAGGCCCGTCTAAATCTTCTTAACGTGGCGGTCACCCTCGGCAGCAAGAAAGACCGCCAGAACGCCCGCTTGCAGGAGCTTCAAAATGCCTGCAAGTATATCGGGTTCGGGTTGATTCCCACGAGTCCCAACGGCCTGGAGCGGATTAATCCGAAGACACGGGAACAGGAGCCCGCCCATTGGTCTGCGTGCGTAAAGATTATCCGGGACATCATCGAGCAACATCAACCCCGCGTTGTTCTGTGTCCACATGACCGCGATTGGAACACCACACACATCGGCACCCATTACCTTGTCCTGGACGCCCTAAAGCAAATGCCTGCCGGCTTCGAGTGTTACCTGGTCGAAACCGAATTCTGGGGAGCGATGACTGACCCCAACCTGATGGTCGAACTAAGCGCCGAAGACCTTGGCGACATGATGGCGGCGACCACGTTTCACGTCGGCGAAGTCAATCGCAATCCTTATCATTTGCTGCTCCCGGCCTGGACGATGGACAACGTGCGCCGAGGCGCGGAGGTCACCGGCGGCCAGGGCGGGGCAGCCCCTGATTTCACTTTTGCCGCCCTTTACCGGTTGCGCAAGTGGAGCCATGGCCAGCCGCAAAGGCTTTTCGAAGGCGGCAAAATGGTTCCCTGCTCGATGGATATCGGCGAACTTTTCGCCTGAACTGCTTTCGATTATGAATTCCTCCTTCATGCGCGAGGCGATCCGGCTCTCGCGCGAAATGATGCAGCAAGGCAGAGGCGGGCCGTTCGGCTCCGTAATCGTTAGGCGCGGCAAGCTCATCAGCCGCGGCTGGAACGAAGTCACGACGGCCAACGATCCGACGGCTCACGCCGAGGTTATGGCTATCCGCAAGGCTTGCAGACGCCTGAAGAGTTTTCACCTCGAGGATTGCGAACTCTACACGAATTGCGAACCGTGCCCTATGTGCTTGTCCGCGATTTACTGGGCTCGCATTCCGAAAGTGTACTACGCCAATACGCGCAAGGATGCCGCCCGTATCGATTTTGATGACGACTTCCTTTACCGCGAGGTGGCCCTCCCGATGCCCCGGCGCAGGCTTGAGATGAAGCAGATCCTCCGCAAAGAAGCGCTGCCGACGTTCGTTGAATGGCAGCGGAAGCCGGACAAAACCACGTATTGAGATCAGGGCCTCGCGGAGATCTCCAGCATGCGCTCGATGGGCAACCGGGCGCGCTCAATGATATTCGCCGGCAGTTCAATCCGCGGCGACAAATTTTTCATGCAGTCGCGCACCTTCTCAAGCGTGTTCATCTTCATGTATTTGCACTCGCTGCAATGGCAGGGATCGGTGGGCGCCCTCATGACGTCAACCGTGGGCGCGCAGATAAACTCTTTGCCGGGGCACTCCTTCTGCATGCGGTGGATAATGCCCGACTCAGTCACAATCACGAATTGTTTCGCGGGGCTCGACCTGCAGTAAGTGATCATCTTTTCGGTCGAACAAACGGCGTCCGCCAAGTCGCGCACCTCGCGGAGGGATTCGGGATGAACGACCACTTTCGCGTCGGGAAACATCTGCCGCATTCGCAACAAACTGTCGCGGCGAAACTCGACGTGCGCGTAGCAATTGCCCCGCCACAGCGTCATCGGCCGGCCGGTCTGTTCCATCACCCACGCGCCGAGATTTTCGTCCGGGACGAACAGCAGGTCTTTATCCTTGGGCGCGGCTTCGACGATTTTTACCGCGTTGCCGCTTGTACAGATGACATCGCACAGCGCTTTCACGCCGGCGCTGCAATTGATGTAAGCGATGGTCCAGAAATTCGCGTTGGTCCTTTGAAATTCCGCCAGTTTGTCCGCCGGACAGCTTTGTTCCAACGAACACCCGGCGTCCTTGTCCGGAAGCACGACAATCTTGCCCGGGTTCAAAATCTTTGCCGTTTCCGCCATGAAATGCACGCCGGCGAAGACGATGACGTCCGCCGGGGTCTGGACCGCCTGCTGGGAAAGGCCGAGCGAATCGCCCACGTAATCAGCGATGTCCTGAATCTCAGGGACCTGGTAATTGTGCGCCAGAATCACGGCGTTGAGCTGTTTCTTGAGAATGAAGATCTCACGTGACAGCGCGGCCACCTGTGCGCGCGGCAACGGCTTGCGCACCGGGAACCGGTCCACCCCGGTCGGCGAAAGTTGCATTGATTCAGCCATCAACAAAAGCTAACGCCCGGAGGAACGGACGTCAATGCGACCCAGCAACGCCTCGCGTCCAACGAGATACAAGAACCCGGTCAGCACCAAAAAGGGCAATAAGGCCAGCCAGTCCGAGTTCGGCCCGGCGAAGAAGGGATTACGGGCGCTGTTCCATTCGGTGAGTTTAAAGCTAAGCGAGGGCAGAGCGCCCTCCATGAAAGCTATGACGATGCCCGCAATCGCGCCGCCCGCGATGTATCCGCTGGCGAGCAGCACACCGGGGCTTTTGTCGCTCTCGGCGGTTAGTTCCGTTTCACTGAGATCGTGTTGCTTCAGCTTCCGGCGCATCCGCTGGTCCACGAGCCAACGCACAAGCCCGCCGACAAAGATCGGCGCCGAAGAGGAAATCGGCAAATAGACACCTACGGCGAACGCCAGGGAGGACACACCGCACAGTTCAAGCACCACCGCGCTCGTCACGCCGAACAGCACCAGGCCCCACGGCAACTTGCCATTCAGCATTCCCTTGATGATGTAGCTTATCAGCGTTGCCTTGGGCGCATCGAACTTTTGCACTCCGGTGCCATCGGGCCGAACCTTGTAAGCGCCGTTGATGCCGGGGTCCGCCAGCCACACCGCTGCTCGCGAATCGCTTACCAGGTATCGTCCTGAGGGCCCTCCGGCCGTGTCGGTCTTGTGCCAAACGCGGTAACTGCTGTTATCCGACTGGTGTTGCGGTCCACGAAGCGTTTCCGGCGGACCGAGGACCGCATCGGCCGGAGCCTGCAACCCCGGCGCGACCCGGACGATCGGCACGTACACTGTCGCCGTGTTGTTCAATCCCAGCAGGATCGGTCCGAGCAGCAGCGCGCTGGCCGAGGCGCCGATTAGAATCGAGATTTGTTGGTACCTCGGCGTCGCGCCGACCAGAAACCCGGTCTTCAAATCCTGCGAAGTGGCGCCGGCGTTCGACGCCGCGACGCAAACGATGCCGCCCACCGAAAGCGCGGTTACGTAATAATGGCCACCCGTCCAGCCTGCGATGAGAAAGATCAGGCAGGTCAGCAACAGCGTGGCCACGGTCATGCCCGAGATGGGGTTCGATGACGAGCCGATTTCGCCGGTAAGCCGGGAGGACACGGTGACGAAGAGGAATCCGAACACGACGATCAGGCCCGCCCCGAGCAGGTTCATGTGCAGTCCCGGGGCTAGGAGAATTGCCAGAATGAGCGCGCCGACACCTCCAGCGACAATTTTCATCGAAAGATCCCGCTCGGTGCGGAGCGTGGAGGCCTGCGTTGCGGCGGCAGCTTTAAAATCTGAAAACCCCGAGCGCAGGCCGTGCCAGATGGTCGGCAGCGACCGCCCCAGGCTGATGAGACCGCCCGCGGCGACCGCGCCGGCGCCGATGTAAAGGATGTACGCGCTCCGGATGTCGCTCGGAGTCATCTCCGAAATGAGCTTGGTCCCTGGCGCGACCACGCCGGACATGCCTTCGCCGAAGAATTTAATTAGCGGGGTCAACAGAAGTGCGCTGAGCACGCCGCCGGCCATCATGATTGAGCCAATTCGCGGGCCGATGATGTAGCCGACGCCGAGCAGTTCGGGCGAGATCTCCGCCGAGATCGAGCCGCCCTTGAGCGGCGCGCCGAAAATCTTTTCCGGGGTGTCCTTCCAGAGCTTGAAGGCGTTCATCAAGCTCTTGTAAAGAAGTCCTAGCCCAAACCCGGTAAAGATGGTCGCTGCCCCAATGGCCGCGGCTCCCTGCCTGGCCGTGATTCCGGCAGTCTGGCGGGATTCTTCGGAAGCGCCGGCTTTGAGGACCTCCGCGCAGGCTGTGCCTTCCGGGTATTTCAACTGCCCGTGCTGGGCCACGATTAGCGCGCGTCGCAGGGGAATCATCATCAGGATACCCAAAAGGCTGCCCAGCAAGCCCACGAGCATCACGCGGCCGATTTCCAGGTCGAACCCAAGAATCATAATCGCGGGCATCGTCACGCCCAGCCCGAACGCGATCGACTCGCCCGCCGACCCGGCGGTTTGAACGATGTTGTTCTCCAGGATGGTGGCGTCGCGTCCGCCGGCTTTTGACCAAAGCCGGAAGAGGGTCAACGAGATCACCGCCACCGGGATGGAGGCACTGACCGTGAGACCGACCTTGAGCACCAGATAGAGCGACGACGCGCCGAAAACCACCCCCAGGAGAGCGCCGACTACCACCGCCCGGAGGGTGAGTTCGTGCATGGAAGCTTGGGCTGGAATATATGGAACGGAGCCCATGGCGGACTCTTTGAGTGGCGGCGGCTCGGGAGTCATGTCTGCTCTTCAAATAGCCTATGACATCCGAAATGGCCAGCATTTCGCTACTTTTCTAGTCGTCGTTGTTTTCAAAACCGTTGTCTTCTGCTGTCAATTTCCTATCATTAGAACGTTGTAAGCCGCAGCGAACGAACGTTTCAGAAAATCAACTTAAAGCGCTTATGAAAGAAACAATCTCCCCTTCCCTCAACGCCTCCTTTTCCCGGCGCCAGTTCCTCAAAGACTCATCGCTGGCCGCGGTTGGCGCGGCGGCATTGGCCCAGTTTCCCTTTGTCACCACCAGCCATGCCGCCCCGGATGAGCCGATCCGGATTGGCCTGATTGGCTGCGGTGGCCGCGGGACTGGTGCGGTCGCCGATGCGCTGGGCGCGGCGACGGACGTGAATTATCCGCAGGCCGGTTATCACACGGAGAACATCAAAGCGAACGCCACCGCTGCGAACAAGAACGTTAAAGTGGTCGCCCTGGCCGACGTGTTTCAAAACCGCCTGAACGGCTGCCGCGAACAGCTCCAGAAGCTGAACATGTCGATCGCCGACGACATGTGTTTCGTCGGGTTCGACGCCTACAAACAGTTGCTGGCAGTTCCGGAAGTAAATTACGTCATCCTTGCAACGCCGCCGCATTTCCGTCCGATCCACCTGCAGGCGGCGATTGCAGCAGGCAAGAACGCTTTCATCGAAAAGCCCTGCGCGGTAGATGGTCAGGGGGTAAAGCTGGTGCTCGAAGCGGGCGAGTTGGCGAAGCAGGAGAATCTGGGCATTGCCGCCGGCACGCAGCGCCGCCACATGCGCAGCTACAACGAAGCCATCAAACGCCTCCAGGACGGCGCGATCGGCGACCTTCAGTATGGCCGCGCCTATTGGAACGGTGGCGTCATTTGGGTCGTCGAGCGCCAGAAGGGCTGGAGCGATATGGAATGGCAGCTTCGTAACTGGAACTATTTCACCTGGCTCTCCGGCGACCACATCGTCGAGCAGCACGTTCATAATCTCGATGTCATCAATTGGGCTTTAAATGCGCACCCTATCAAGGCGCTGGCCCTGGGTGGGCGCCAGGCCCGGCCGAATCAAAATTACGGGCATATTTACGACCACTTCGCCGTGGAATTCGAGTACGCCAACGGCGCGCGAATGTTCAGCCAGTGCCGCCAGATGAATGGATGCGAGGGCAAAGTCGAAGAGGGAATCGTCGGCACGAAAGGGTCGAGCAACTGCAAAGATTGGATTCGCGGCGCGGACAAACAACTGGTCTGGCGCTTTCGGGCGCAGGACGTGAACCCTTATCAGCAGGAGCACCAGGACCTGATTGACAGCATCCGGGCCGGCAAACCACTCAACGAAGCCGAGGCCGTCGCCGAAAGCACACTCACCGGCATCATGGGCCGCGAATCGGCCTACAGCGGGCGTTCGGTTGAGTGGGACGAAGTGATGAATGCAAAAACCCGGTTGGGGCCGGAGAAATACGAGCTGGGCAGTCTGCCGTTCCCGGAAGTCGCCGTGCCGGGACAGTACAAGCTGACGTGACGCGTGAAACTTGAAACGTGAAACTTGAAACGTGAAACGTGATGCATGATGCGTGATCCAACGGTCTCTGGTCAGGTCGTACGTTTCACGCCTCCCGTCCTCTGTGCCTCGCCAGGAAGCCCGGGTCGTTGCCGGCCAAATCCGCCCGACGCTGGTTGGCGAGCACTTCACCGTAAACGCGGGCGTCGCGGATGAGCATGTCGAGGCGCTGGCGGAGCGAGTCGCTCACGATCTTCCCGTCTTTTACATCGGCTTCTTCAGCGAGGGATACGCCATAGGGCAAAGTCCAGGCGTAGCACTGGCGCGCAATGGTGCGCAGTTGGTCGGTGACCGTCAGGCCTTTCTCGTGGGAAGCGACCACGGTCGCGAAGAGCTTGCCGGCGAACTCGTGCCAGAAATGGTCGAGGAAGTTCTTCATCGCTCCACTCAGGCTGCCGTGGTAGTCCGGCGTTCCCAGGAAAATCACATCCGCTCGGTCCACTCTGGCCTGGAGTTCGGGATAGCCGGGCAGTTCGTGAGCAGTGTCGGGGTTGTAAAGCGCGAGCGGCTCTTTCAGGAAATCGAGCACATCCACCGAACAACCGTCGGCGCGGAGCTGGTCGGCGACGTGGAGAATCACCGCGCGCGTGACGGAGTCACGCTGCAAGCTTCCAACGACAGCCAGGACGTTTAAGGATGGTTTTGCCATGCGGGCAGATTAGCCATGAACCCGCTGGAAGTCGAATGGCTCGGGCCTGACGAGTTCACCGATCCGTAACGCAATTGCCACGCGGTTGTGAGGCTCCAGGTCCATGGTCAGGGCGGGGAGGAAGCATCGGCTCGATCGCACGTCACACGCCGCCGGGCAGCTCACTCGGCGGCGTTCCTGCTTTCTCGAGGGCTGACGGCTCGCATCCAAAAAATGTAACAATCCGAGGCTTGCGCTAGAGAAGGGGAATTCACAACTTTGAACTTACTCACGACTGCACGCCGGTTTTGGGGTCTGCTATGGGTTTGGCACCGGCGTCCCGGGATGAAAATACAAATATGAAGACCAGGAATTCCAGGAAGGGGAATGGCAAGGCACAGATGGATGTGCGGGCCCTCACGGCCATGGCGGGAGAGGCCCAGAAGCAGGCCGAGGCGGCGCGAAAACAAGCTCGCCTGGCCAAAGCCAGGTTCAAGGAGGCGCGCAAGTTGTTCAAACTGGCTCGAAAAGCGGCCCGGCTGGCACGCAAAGAGGCGAAAGCGGCCGCCAAAGTCGTGCAGGCTCACAGCAAGCGGTCCAGGAGGCCCGCCGGCAGAAAGCCACGGGCCCGAAAACGGAAGGCGCAAGCATCCAAGGTTCCGGCCGCGTCGCCGCGTCCGCGTCGCGCTAAAGTTGCGAAGGCTCTCCCACCCCCGGCGCCCGCAGCCGGCGCTAGTTCCACTTCGTCGGCGAGCACCCCCGGCTCGGGCATGACACCGATGCAGGCTTAGCGCGGAGCGCCGGCATGTTGCCGGCCTAAACAGACCGAACAGCCCAAGCCGGCAACACGCCAGCGCCCCGTTATAGCATGTATGAAACATCGGGGTTAATTCCCTGCGGGTTTTGGCTGAGCTTCGACCTGGCCGTTGCCCTCCGTGAAATAGGTGACGCCCTCGACTTCGGAGGAGTCGAGATACTGCCGCCACCGGAACCGTCCGGCACTGTAGCTGGTTTCGAGATGATGGGGTTTGACGGCGGGCGCGGGGATTTGCGACCCGGCAAAGGCTTCATTCAGCACGCGTCCAGAGAGTTCCTTCTCCGGCACGACGCCAAGAATGGCCAGAACCGTCGGCGCGATGTCGATGTTCCCGGTGGGGAGTTCGTCGCGGTACCGTCGGCGAAAATCAGGTCCGGCAGCGATGCAGGTGTTGTGCATGTCGAGCGGGCTCAGGGTCGCATGCATGCCCTGGCCGGGACCGTATTCGCCCACATCGCTATAAACCATGCCGGGCGCCCCGGTCTTGCTCTTGTCCCGCGTCCACTTGAGGGAAACGACGACATCCGGCGCGGCCGGCGAGTTGAGCTTGACCGTATCCAGCGTAAAGGCGCCTTCGATCGGGTTTCGGGCGAACAGCACGCCTGAGAAGGGTTGCGTTTGCAGGAAATGAACGAGCTTTTCAATAAGCTGTTGCTCATGGCCCGTCACATAAAGAAACACGGCACCGCCGTTTCCCACGACCATGATTTCACCCGGTTGCGGGCCTTGAGCGGAAAAGGCACGCGCGGCATGGAACCCGTTCCGGTTGAGCACGGCGGCCACGTCCGGGTTGTCGGCGATGGTGGAGAAGGCATGATCGGAGACGACGATGACATCGGTTTGAGCGCGGACGCCGCGCCGGTCGAGCGCCTTTAGCACGCGAGCCAGGTTGTCATCGGAGGACTTGATGGCTTCAAGCGAAGTCTTCGAGCCGGGCCCGGTCTTGTGCTGTGAGTAATCGGGCTCACTGAGCCACAACAGCGAAAACGCAGGGACACCCTTTTCCCAGAGCGGACCTAACAGCGCGCGGGTGGTCCAGAGATCCCGGCCGCGCTTGGGGAGCTCGACGGGCGGGAAGGGCCCCAGAGCGGATTTGAGCTCTTGGGCAAAGCTCTCCGGCAAAACGTTTCCCTCGAATACATCGATGTCCAGCGCGCCGATGTTGTCCGCGCGGCGATCCTGCAGTAGCGTGACACTTTTCGCCCCGGCGATGACCGCGCCCAGATGGTGGCGCCGGAGAGTCTCGGCGATGGTCGGATATTCAAGAAAATGATTTCCCGACAGCTCGTCTCCCCGTTGGACGGCTTTGAGAGCCGCGGTCATGATCTTGACGGAAGGGTCGATCGCCGGCCGAAACTCGTTGTTGCCGATAATGCCGCTCTGTTCGGGGTAGGCCCCGGTTGCCAGTGCCGCGCAGTTCACCTCGGTGGAGCTGACATAAACCGGGTGATGGTTGGCAAAGGTTACGCCCTGCTGAGCGAGCTTGAAAAGTGCCGGCGTGTTGTGTTCATTGACAAAATCGGGGCGCATCCCGTCCCAGACCACGACCACGACGTGCGCCGCCTTGCCGGCGGCGGCGGAGAGGCCGCCTGTCGTGAGGATGATGGACAGCGCGGTGAATAACCTGGCAAATCTCAACATGCTGAAACCCTTGCGAACCAGCGCAAAAACGGCAAGTAAAAGCCCGCGGCGGAGTGTAAATACTCAGTGAAGCAAAAGTCACCCGGAAGTCACATAGGGGTGTGGGGCGGGCCGATCATAAATAGTTCGAGGCGCCCTTTGCCCTTGATATCGAGGCGTCCCAGAGCAGAGCCGCCGCACAGACCTTCGAGGAGGGACCAGGTTTCGGCAGGGACGCAAACCGAGCCGGGATCGGCGGCGGCCTCCATCCGGGCGGCCAGGTTCACGGTGTCGCCCCAGACGTCGTATTGGTATTTTCTGCGCCCGACCACCCCGGCGACGACGGGGCCGACGGCCACGCCGACGCGGACCTGCCAGCGGGGCGGCAATCCGCCGGCAGCGGCGACCATGTCCCACGCGCAGCGCACGCAACTGAGGGCCGGATTCGGCAAGGGCGTGCGCAGGCCGGCGGTGCACATGAAGGAGTCGCCGATGGTTTTGATTTTTTCGAGTCCATGGCGCAGGGCGAGATGTTCGAAAGCCTCCACGACCTGCTGCAACTGGGCGACAATTTCTTCGGGGGCGTGCTGGTCGCAAAAGGCGGTGAAGCCGACGAGGTCACAGAACAACACGCCGACATTCTCGAAGCGGCGGGGCTGGACGGCGCTGGTGGATTTGAGTTCCTCGGCGACATCCTGGGGCAGGATGATATTGAGGAGCTCGTCGGAGCGCTGTTTTTCCTTTTGGATTTGCAGCAGGTAGGACACTTCGCGGTCGCGCAACCGCTTTTTTTCAAGCGCAGCGCCGATGCGGGCGCGAAGGAAGACGGAATTAAAGGGTTTGGCGACGTAGTCCTCGGCGCCCAGCTCAATGCAGCGAACGATGCCCTCAACCTGGTCCATGGCGGAGATCATGATGACCGGCAAATGGCGCCAGGCCGGGTCGGATTTGATGCGCGCGAGGACTTCCCGGCCATCCAATCCCGGCATCAGGAGGTCCAGGAGCACGAGGTCGAACTCGGCTGCGCCGAGGCGTTGGAGGGCCTCGAGGCCGTTGCCGCAAGCGGTGACTTCGTAGCCCAGCTTTTCCAGGCGGCGGCGGAGCAGCTCGCGATTAGGCTCATCATCGTCGGCGAGGAGGAGTCTGCCTTCGAGAGGTTTGAGGAGGGGCACTTGCTCGAGGAGCGGCTCGGTGAAGGCCTGCTCGATGCGGAGGAAGGTCTCGGTTTCGGCATAGGCGGGAGGGTTGGGCGCGCCCAGGGTGGCCTCGCCGAGCAAATTCTCTTCCATGAGGGCGAGCCAGGTCCTGGCGGCGGCGTTAATTCTTGCCAGGTCGCCCTGGAGATCGATATGACCGGATTCGAGGGCCTGGTCAATGAGCAGTTCGCTGTAACCGATAATATGGTTCACCGGTGTGCGCAATTCGTGGCAAAGCTGGTGCAGGTCGGGCGGGGATTCGGGAAAGGCTTTGTCGCTGAGGTGGAGGTTTACGAGCGCGAGGAGTTGTTCGCCGCCGTTGCGAATTTTCTGCAGGTCGCGTATGAAGGTTTCAGGGAGGCGACCGGGCGCTTCTTCGAGGAGCATCTCGCTGAAGCCGATGATGTGGTTGACGGGGGTGCGGAGGTCGTGGCGGATCTTGGCCATGGGCCGGCGGCGGCCACCGGCGGGGGACGGCGGAGCGGGGGCGGGGGTTCTGTGGGGATCGCTCATGGCCTTCCTATTGCCGGGGTACCTGTTCAGTCGAAATGCTTAACGCAAAGGCGCAAAGAGGCAAAGACGCAACCGAAAACAGCAGAAAACAACCGCGGAATACGCGGAAGGTGACGAGATTAGCCTCTTGTTTGAGGTTAAACCTGGCTCTCACCTTTGCGCCTCCGCACCTTTGCGTCTTTGCGTTAAAGCCTGTTTGCATCGTTACCTCTCAGGTCCCGGCGTTTGGCTGGAGCAGGGCTTCGATCTTGCCGAGGAGGCGGGGCAGTTCGATTGGCTTGGTGTCGAAATCGTCGCAGCCGGCCTCGCGGGCCTTCTGTTCGTCGGTGGCCATGGCGTGAGCGGTCAGGGCGATGACCGGGATTTTGCGGGTCGCGTCGTCGGCTTTGAGGCGTCGAGTGGTTTCCCAGCCGTCCATCACCGGCAGGCTCATGTCCATGAGGATGAGGTCGGGGGCTTCGGTGCGCGCTTTCAGGAGTCCTTCGGCGCCGTCGAGGGCGAGGGAGATTGAATAGCCTTTGCGCTCGAGGCGGCGCGAGAGCATGTCGCGGTTCATTTCGTTGTCTTCGACTAGAAGTATCTTCGACATGTTACAGAAAGTGGATGGTCGTTAGTTGATAGCGGAAAGTTGATAGTTCAATGGCGGAAAGCGGCGGGGGCTAAATGTCTTTGGCGAGGTCGGTGGCGCTGGCGAGGAGGCGGTAGATTTCGTCCACGAGTTCCTGAGTGGAATGGCCGCCTTTCTGAAGGATTTGGATGACATGGCCGTTGAGGCGGCGGCGATCTTCGTCGGTGAGGTCCTTGGCGGTGACGACGATGACGGGAACGTGACCGCCGTTGGGCCGGCGCCGCAGTTCTTCCATGAAGGCAAAGCCGTCCATCTCGGGCATCAACAGGTCGAGGAGGATCAAGCCTGGGACCTGGGCGGCGACACGTTCGAGGCCGACGCGGCCATTTTCGGCTTCGACGACCTGCCAGCCCTGTTTTTCAACGGCGCGCCGGAGCAGTTCGCGAGTTTCGGGTTCATCCTCGATGATGAGGACCTGAGGAGAAACGCGCTTGCGCCTGAGTTTTTCGAGGACCGAGGTGAGGCGGTCCCAGTCGATAGGCTTGATGAGGAAATCGGCGGCGCCGAGGGCGAAGCCGAGGTTCTTGTCGTCCACGACGGTGAGCATGATGACGGGAATATCGGCGGTGGCGGGGTCGGCTTTGAGGGCACTGAGGACGGCCCAGCCATCCATGCCGGCCATCATGACATCAAGGGTGATGGCGGCGGGGAGGAGCTGGCGGGCGCGGGCGAGGCCTTCCGGACCGGAGGCGGCGGTTTCGACCTGGTAGCCTTGTTTGGTGAGGGCGCGCTGGACGAGGTCGCGGGCGGCAGGTTCGTCATCGATGACGAGGATGGCAGAGCCCGAGGCGCGCGTTTCGGCGGTGAGCGCGGTTGGTACGGTCAACATCCCGCCGCGTGCGCCGCGGAAGGGTTCAGTCGTGTTGGCCGGCAGGGTGACGGTGAAAACGGAGCCTTTGCCCAACTCGCTGGTGGCGGTGAGGTCACCACCCATGGTCTGGCAGAATTTTTTGCTGATGGCGAGGCCGAGGCCGGTGCCGCCGTATTTGCGGGTGGTGGCAGCCTCGGCCTGGGTAAAGGCCTGGAACAGGCGACCGAGCTGGCCGGGGGACATGCCGATGCCGGTGTCGGTGACGGTGAAGACGATCTGGCCGTCCGCGCGCAAGAGGTCATCCGTGAGACCGGGTTGATGTTCGCCGTTGCCGGCGGCCCCGGCACCTGGGTTTTGGCTTCCGGCCCCCAGGTTTTGGTCCTGCGTTCGCGGTGCTCTACTAACGTGCAGCCGGATGGTTCCCTTCTCGGTAAACTTGGCGGCGTTGCTGAGGAGGTTGAAGAGGACCTGGCGGACTTTGGTCTGGTCAGAGCGAATCATGCCCAGGTTGGCGGGGCAGTCGAGTTCGAGGTGGTTGCCATTTTTGGAGACGAGGGGCTGGATGGTATTGACGACTTCGTGGACGGTGGCGGCGAGGTCGAAGACCTCGAGGAAGAGGGTCATCTTGCCCGCTTCGATTTTCGAGAGGTCGAGGATGTCGTTGATGAGGCCGAGCTGGTGTTTGGCGGCGGCGTGGATTTTTTGGAGGTCGGGAACGAGCTGGCGGTGGCCTTGCTCTTCGAGTTCTTCCTCGACCATTTCGGAGTAGCCGATGATGGCGTTGAGGGGGGTGCGCAGTTCGTGGCTCATGTTGGCCAGGAACTGGCTCTTGGCCTCGGTGGCTGCCTGGGCGCGCTGTTCGGAGCGGGCCAATTGCTGATTGACCTCGCGCAAGATCTTTTCGTGCTTTTCCATCTGGCCGAGCATGCCGTTGAAGCAATCGATGAGGAAGCCGATCTCGTCTTCAGTGTGCTTGGCGGCGCGGACGGAGTAATCGTGTTTTTCGGAGACGGCGTTGGCGAGGTTGGCGAGGTCGAGGATGGGGCGGGTAATGAAGCGCTGGAGGCGGGTGGCGGCGAAGAGGGCGACGAGGGCCGAGATGGCGAGCATGGCGGCGATGATGACGCAATTTTTGCCAACGCGGAGCCAAACCTCCACGAGGTCGAAATCCAGGTAGATGCTGCCAAGGCGGTCGGGGCCTTTGAGGATGGGGAAGCAAAGGAAGACGCGTCCCCGGGAGAAGCGGCGTTCTTCGGCGGGGGCGGTGGCGGGCACTTCGGCGCCTGGCCGGTCGGGCGGGTTATAGCGGGCGAAGAGTTTGCCGTCCCTGGCATAGACGGCGGCGGCGAGGATGTGGGGCTTGGCTTGAAAGGAGGCCAGGATTTGTTCGGCGACTTTGGGGTCGTCAAATTCGAGGGTCGGGGTGACGTTCTGGCCGAGGATGCGGGTGAGGATGGCGAGGTCGTCCACAACGCGGCGCCGGTAATCGCGGACGTCGTTGATGACGAATTGGGCGGCGGCGACCAACAAGGCCAGGGTGGTGACGAGCATGATCACCAGGGTGAGCTTCCGTTGGATGGAGGTGGCGCGCAGCAAGGCCATGGGGGCGGGCGGAAATGGTTACCGCGGAAAGACTTTTGCCAGCTTGAGGAGTTGAGAGCTGATGCTCAGGCGGGACTCGCCGGCAGCTTCGCGGTTAATCTCCATTTGAATCCGGTTTTGAGCGGCGAGCAGGTTGACGATGCCGCCGTTCTCGGCGAAGCCGTCCACCTCGCCGACGGTGAGGATAGGGTGTTTTTTGACCGCGGCGACGATTTCGGCGAAGCGCGGTTTTTCAGAGGCGGCGACGAAGAGGACCTGGCAATCGAGGGCCTCGGCGGGATCGGAAAGCTGTTTGAGGACGAGTTTGCGGCCTTGAACCATTTTTCCGTCGAGGACCTGCAAAGCGTCGGCAAAGGGGATTTGACCGAGCAAGCCGATTTGGACGGTGGAGGAGGCGGAGGGGAGGGAGCCGGCGGGCCATTCGACGTATTCAAGGATGTGGAAGAGGACGCCGGCTTTGAGCTCGTATTCGTGGAGGGTGGCGGTTTGGGCGCGGGCGGCGGTGGGGAGACAAAGGGTGAATGCAACGAGGGCGCACAAGGCAGCAGCCCCGCCGGCTCGAAGGATTTGGTTGCGCCGTTGCATTTCAGTGAAAGGTATAATTCAAGGCGACGGTAATCAGCCAGTTCACACCGAGGTTGGGGCCGCCGATGTTTTGATAGACCGGCACGCCGCCTTCGAGGGAGAAGCGGTTGCCCCGCAAGGGCCCGTTCGGGATGTAAAAATTGATTCCCGCCAGGAAATCGAGCCGTTCGCCCCAAAGTTTGGTGGCATCGAAGGCAGGGTTGCGGTTGGGATCGAGGGTGGGGTCGGCGCCCTGGACGTGTCCCCAAGCGTGCCAATCAAAGCGGGCGGACGGACCGAACCAGTCGGTGAGTTTGAACTGGGCCCAGGCGCTGAGGCGATATTCGTTGCCCAGGCGGTAGTGGTTATCGTTGTAATCCAGGCGAACAGTGCCGAGGACCTGGGCGCCCCAGGCCCATTGGTCGGACTCACCGAGGTAGGTGAGGCCCGGAAGCAAATCGAAGGTGCCGGAACCCAACTGCATGGCGTACTCGAGGTGGCTGCCATTCAGGCTCTGGTCGATGGAGCCGGTGGGGGCGGTGAAGCCGGCATTCAGGACGAGGCGCTGTCCCAGGTGATGCGGGTCGCCCAGCACATTGAACATGCCCATGAAGCTGACGTCGCCGAGCCCGGAGGCGTGGTCCGTGCGGGTGGAGCCGTTGCGAAACAGGTGGTCCATGGACATGTCCTCGTAGGGAATCATGGCCATGACGGTGGCGAAGTCCGAAGGGGCGTACATGAGCTCGGCCATGTGCATCTGCATGGTCATGCCGGTATGGACGACCGGGTAACGCGCGAGGACCTCGGCCTGGGAGACTTCCCGCGTGCCCTCGAGGTTGTCTCCCATCTGCGTGAACATGTAACGGTAGCCGACCATGATCTGGTTTTTCAGATGGGTATGGCTGCCGAGGACGTTGATCGGGGTGATCTGTTCATGCAGGAGTTCCTCGAGGCTGAGGCCGGTGAGGTCCTGGGGCTTCGGGTTGGAGGCAGCGGGGTCGGCCAGCGCGAGGTCGAGGCTGAAGCCGAGGGCGGCGGCAAGCATGAGGCCCCGTTTAAAGCGGGAGCGGGCCGGCGGCTGAAGGCTCAAAATGGTGCTGGTTGCGTTCACATCGATCGGCGCGCTGCGCCCGCCTGTGGACCGAGCCGGGCCTTGCCGCGACGGGTGCGGGAGGGGAGGGCCCCTGCGCAGGCCGATTCAGTCCTTATAGACGGGATTAGCGGAAATGTTACGCAATCCCGGCAGGGAGTCAAGCTGCATTCAGCGAAGCAGAAGAGCCGGTGGCGTAAGAGTGGTTGTGTAAAAGCGTAGAGAGCGGGTGTATCGGGGTTTAGAGACAAATGAAAACCCAAACCTTAACGAAAGGCGATACACCCATGAGAGCCTGCGAAGCCCTCACCTACGA
>Ga0210409_10001271_pt1 | contig 33791 bp, 17 predicted proteins | sample IncBWH17MmetaG_FD_161649 | JGI IMG/M metagenome (GOLD analysis project Ga0210409, IMG submission 161649) | Forest soil microbial communities from Barre Woods Harvard Forest LTER site, Petersham, Massachusetts, United States - Inc-BW-H-17-M | ecosystem: Environmental > Terrestrial > Soil >...
CGCCGCGTGGTCATCCGCTGGGAATACTACCCAGAGAATTTTCTCGGGATGGTGCAGCTTGCTTGCGCCGTCATCCTCCTGAGGTATTTATGAGATGGCTTCTAGTCTTGATGGCTCGGACAATTTGCTGGCTGAAGTGTGCGCGCTAATTTCGTGCGAGTAAACTCTTTTTGGGACTTTAAGCTGCAAGTAGCTCCGATCTGAGCGGTAACACCAAAAAGCTCAGGCCAGACTGTGCAAAGGGGAATGGCCGGTAATCACCAGCTAATTGGCTACTGCCTGACTAACGACTAATCGGGACTTGAATGTCAAGCTGCTGCTATGATGCCGTGCCAAGGAGACGAACCTCCGTGCGCAACCCTCGCGTCTTCGCTTCCGCCTCCTCGCCGGCAAATCCAAAGAGCCGACGGAAAATCGGGTTCACCGAATTTGTCTGGCTCGTGCTTCTACTGGTGGGGCTGGGCGTCGTGCGGTCTGCGATAGCGACACGACTAGATGGATTTACGGTAGACGAGGCGTATCACATTGCGGCGGGCGTTTCCTATGTGAAGTATGAGGATTTCCGGATTAACCCCGAGCATCCGCCACTGGTAAAACTTTGGGTGGGAAGCGTGATTGCAGCGACGGGCTTTGAGCTGGAATCGCTCCGTCAATTTACAGATAAACCCGATGAGCGCATTTTTACGGAACGCATGGTGTTCCGAAAAAACGATCCCGATTCTGTGCAGAGGCGCGCACGGGCAGCTATGTTCGTGCTGAACGGAGTGCTGCTCATTTCCCTGGCCCTGGCACTGGAACGAGTGTTTGACGCGCGCGTTGCGCTGGGTGCGTTGCTGTTTCTCGTGATTGACCCGACTGTGGCGGCGCACTGGCCGGTGGTGATGACGGACCTGCCGGTGGCGCTGTTGTCGGCAACCGCGATCGTTCTGGCGACGCGGGCCTTTCGCGATTGGATCTGGACAGACCTTGCGGCCTGCTCGCTATTTCTCGGGCTGGACCTAACGGCCAAGCATTCCGCGCCCGTGGTACTGCTTAGCGTGGCGTCAATCGGAGTGTGGTTGGCGCTGTGGCGACCGCTGACGGAAACGGGTGATGCGAGATGGCTAAGATTGTTGAAGATCGGAGCCGTTTTGGCGGGAGCGCTAGTAATTTTGTGGGGATTTTACCTCTTCCGATACGCGGAGACGGCCACGGGTCAGGAATCATTCAATCGCCCGCTCGCGGACAAGATCAACGACGTGAATACCCCTTTCTACCATGCTGTCCTTGCGGGAATGGCCGCAACCCGCGTCGTGCCGCGGGCCTATCTCTGGGGTTTTGCGGATACTGTCCATGCGGGAATGGAGGGGCGGTCGGATCCCCAAGTGATCTTTGGGCGACTGTATGTGCGAAGGGGCCCAAAATATTTTTTCCCGGCGATGATCGCCATAAAATTGCCGATCGGATTGAGTGTCTTATGCCTGCTAGGCCTGATTTTGTTTTTTGCGCGGAGATTACCGGAGGAGTGGAATTTTCCGGCGGGTGTCATTCTTGCTGCGTCAATTTTCTTCTTGCTCGTTCTAGCAATGGGAGCAACGTATGCTGGCATCCGACATGCGTTGCCGGTGATTGCCCTACTATCGATCTTCACCGGGCTGTTCTTGGGGAGCGCGCTGGCTTTGCGTTCACAAAGCCTGAAAGGAGTGGCGCTGCTGGCCTATGTTCTGGCCTGTGTCTCAGCGGTTCCAGTGTTGCGGCCGTGGGAGTACTTCAATGAATTCGTGGGCGGGACGAAGAATGGCTACAAATATTTCAGCGACGAAGGGGTGGACCTCGGCCAGCGCACCAAAGAAATCGCCGATTATTACCGCAAGTTTCTGAAGCCAGCCGGCGAGATGCCCAACATCATCTACTTTAACTCCGTGGAAGAACTAAAGGGGCGGGATGTGGAGTATCTGGGCCGCGATATGCAGCGTGACCTAAAGCGGCTCAGCCAGCCCGAGAGGTCCGGTACAATTTTTATTAGATCTTCGTTCTTGTCTCCGAACACTTTCTGGGATAGGCGCGTGTTTCGGGAGGCTACGCCGGCGGCGCGTTTCGGGAATCTATTCGTTTACCAGGGAACGTTTCTTTCGCCCGGGGATGCAGCAGCAGCTCTCTATTTCCATGGAATCGACGAACTTTATTCGGATAAGCCCGACGACGTTGCTGCCGAAAAGGCGTTTCAGCAGTCTACGGAGATGGATCCCAGTGCCTTTTTTGTTTATATTGAGCTGGGTAACTTGCTGCTGAAGCGCGGCGCGCGGGAAGGGGCCTTGCGAGCGTATTCGGACGCACTGAAGTATGCGTTGAAGTATGCGCCGGAGGACGCGCTGATCTGTCACCCAATTGAACTCCAAATTGAACGATTCGCCCACCAGCCCCTTCGAGAGATTCCACCATTGAGGGACCCATTTCTCGAATAAATGGCTAAGAAATCCAGGAAACACGAAGGACATGCCTTGATTAACGCGGCCTTACCGGCGTAGTGAAAGCGGTCCGATACCCAAAGTCCTGGTAAACGCTGCGGTTACCGGGAAAGTGGATCGAACAGGATCCGCTAACCGGAGAATTGGAAACGGCCCCGAGAGCAACCAGACAGGTTCTGGAAGCCTATCCATCCAGGCGCTTCTCAAGGTTCCAGGACCGTGGTGTTCAAAAGGGCAGATTCTGCGGCGAGGGGGTTCGCTATAGCTTTGGTAAATCTCTTGTTATGAGAATCTTAGAATCGTATTAACCGATTCGGGGAGTACTTTTGCGGCTGGGATTCCCACCTTTTTCCTCGAACGTATAATTGGCGTATAGGGAGTTACCCGAACCTAATTGTTGCTCCAAACAGCTCGAACCCTTTTGGGATTCCGGTGTTAAAAGCGGAAGGGGCGAGCGACTTTGAATTTCCGATGAGTTTCTAAAAAGTGAAACCTGGGGCTCGACAAAGTTGAATAAGGGAGGAATTTGTGATGCCTAAGCGAACGTTAATTCGCGTACTTCTTCTTGCTCTCTGCATGCCGGTAGGGCTCGCGTGCATGGCGCGTTCTGCTTCCGCCCAAATCGCGGTGGGGATCTCCATCCGCGTCGCACCTCCGGCAATTCCCGTTTACGTACAACCCCCATGCCCGACCGAGGGCTATCTCTGGACGCCAGGTTATTGGGCTTATGGCGCGAGTGACTACTACTGGGTGCCTGGCGTGTGGGTGGCTCCGCCAAGCGCGGGCATGCTGTGGACTCCCGGATACTGGGGTTTCGAAGGCGGCGTTTATGGATTTCATGCCGGCTACTGGGGACCGCACATCGGCTTCTACGGCGGTGTAAATTACGGATTCGGTTATGGCGGAGTAGGATTCGTGGGTGGCGAATGGCGTGGCGCGCACTTCGCGTATAACACTGCGGTGCTCAATGTAAACACCACGGTAATCCACAACACCTTCGTCGACAAGACAGTCGTCGTCAACGCCAGCATGGGCGTCCACGCGAGCTTCAACGGCCCTGGTGGAACGGTCGCGGCAGCAACGGCTCAGGAGCGCGCGGCCGCGGCGGAACCGCACGTCCAACCGACGGCCGAACAGATGTCCCACGAACACACCGCCAGCCTGGACAAGTCTAATTTCGCCTCAGCGAACCACGGGCGGCCCGCAAATCCTGCAATGAGCAGAGTCGGAGAACGCGCGCACAATCAGCAGGAGCGGATCGCCAACGGCGTTGCCAGCGGCAAAATGACGCCTGGCGAGACGGCCAAGGTGGAAAATCAAGAAGCGCACATCAATCAGCAAGTTAAGGATGATCGCGCGGCCAACGGCGGCAAGCTGACTGCCGCGGAAAAGAAACAGGTGAATAAAGAGCAGAACAAGACGAGCAAGGAAATTCACAACGACAAGAACAAGAATAAGGAAAAGGAAAAAGATAAGACGAAATAGCACCTCCGCTCATTCGCAACAGAATCTGCAGAGCGTGCGACAAAATAAGGCCGGAGGCAAAGTAGCCTCTCGGTCTTTTTCTTGCTCGGGTCGAGCCTTGACCCTCAGATCTCAATCCCCTTGCTTGCTCCGGTGTTGAAATTGCCCCAGCCTGATGAGAGCGTCGCCGCCGCTCGCTTTCTGGAATACACAAACTCTCAGGCTGCTCTGGATGTGTTGCTGTCTGCATTGGACGACCCCGACCGGCAAGTTCAATTCGCGGTCATGCAATCCCGCGGCAATCTGACAAACCAGCACCAGTGGCGTCCGAACAGCATTGATTCTGATTCGCATTTGGGACGCTTGCATTAAACACTGGCGCGAGTTCGAGAAGCAAACAAAGACGGCGGCTCAATAGCAACCCACCTTCTAAGTCCTGATTTCGACTACACAGACAAGCAGACTGAGAGGTCGCGACTTCCTGTCATCATCTCACGCGCCGGATGCAGCCATAGCGACTGAACCGTTCTAAGGCTCACATAGCTTCGGACACAGCTCGCGGCCACCCAGGCAGCAGTACCAGTGGGGTACCATTGAGGCCCTCCCCGCGATGTTGATATTCTGGAGTCTCCACTTCCCGCCCTCAGGACTTAGAGGTGTCTCTGCAAAGGCAGCGAATCATGGAACCTGAAAAACTCCGCGTAGCTCGCGAAAAGCTCACACGTGTATTCCGCTATCTGGAAGCATTGAACCAGCATCGCAATCCCGCGAAACGACAAATTCGCGAGCAGCTCTGGAGTTTCTCGCTGCGCGATCTTCCCGAGCATCCTTCCATTCAACGAGGCAGCGCGAAGGCAAGCTCTCTAAAGACACAGAACGGGAATAGCCAGAGTATGGAAGATGGCGGTGCGAGCTACGTTCTGAAGGTACAGCGTCCGCGGCTGACTCGCGCGCCCGAACCACCCGAGGAAATTTTCGCATGGCTGAAAGACGGTTGGGATGACCCATTGAGTGCCTTCGTTGTCGAGGAAACCTTGGAGGAATCCGGAAGTAGCACAGAACCGAGGATCGTGAAGTTCGCGGACGATCCGGCTCGCACCTCGAGCCTGGAGCGTTGGAAACTTTTACGCGATGAGTGGGTGAAAACCGAAAAGCCAGCCCGGGCGGCTATGAAAATCTTCGAAACGTTTTACGCACTTTATGGCCGCATCGATCGCGAGGCGGAACGCGTCGAGCTCGTCCTCGGAGACGGCATCTTGAGCTGGCGTCGGGTGGAAGGAGGCATCTATCATCCCATCCTCCTCCAGCGCCTCCAATTGCAGTTCGACGCATCCGTGCCCGAATTCACGCTTTCGGAAGCGGACCATCCCGTTGAGCTCTACTCTGCTTTGTTCCAATCGATGAACGATGTGGATGGGCGCGCGATAGGCCGATGCCGCGAAGAATTGGAGGAAGGAGGTTTCCATCCGCTCATAAATGGTGCGACCTCCGGCTTTCTGAAGCGGCTAGTCGTGCAGCTGTCACCGCGCGGAGAGTTCCTTGAGGACCGCGCGCCATATGCGGAAGTCAACGACCCATGCATTGGACGGGCCCCCATCCTCTTCCTGCGGTCGCGCACGTTGGGATTTGCCGCCGCGATTGAAGGCATTCTGGCGGACCTGCGCACGCGCGAAGACCTGCCTTGGTCGCTCCTGAATATCGTTGGAGAAGAATCGCCGATTCCCGATGTGGAAGAAGCGAATCCCTCCGCGAACGGTTCCGTTCCATCGGGTGGCGAAGTGCTGCTAAGCAAACCAGCCAATCCCGAGCAGATTCGAATTGCCCAGCAACTCGAGGAACATGGAGGAGTTTTAGTGCAAGGTCCTCCCGGCACCGGAAAAACTCACACGATCGGCAATCTTGTCGGCCATTTGCTCGCCCAGGGCAAAAGCGTTTTGGTCACCAGTCACACAACCAAGGCACTGCGCATGGTGCGCCATCACATCGTTCCCGAGCTGCGTCCGCTGTGTGTCAGCGTGCTCGAAAATGACTTGGACAGCCGCAAACAGCTTGAGAGTGCCGTGGGATCGATCGCGGAGAGGCTCTCGCGGGCTGACGCTGGCTCGCTCGAAATGCAAGCGAAGAAACTGGGATCCGAGCGTCTCGACCTGCTGAAGAAGCTCGACGAAATCCAAAACCAGCTGACTGAGGCTCGCGCCGACGAGTATCGTGATATTGCCATCGCTGGAAAGACTTGGGCGCCCGCCGATGCCGCTCGCCAAGTCCTGCAGGAAAAAGAAACGGGCGGCTGGATCCCCGGTCCGGTCGCTGCGGTGGCGCCGCTGCCTCTTTCTCCCGGTGAACTGGCCGACCTCTATCGTACGGGTGTTGCCATTTCCCGCGATGACGAGAATGAACTCTCAACTCATCTTCCGGAGCTTCATGATCTTCCGAGCGCGGAAGATTTTGAAGCCAGCGTGAGTGAGCGCAATCGTCTCGGCATGGAGGATCTCGATTTGCGCTCCGATTTGTGGGAGTCCGCCGGCGCCCAGAATTCGCCAGCAGAGATAGAAGGATTAGCCGCCGCTCTAGCTCAAGCGGTCGAGCCTCTTTCTGGCAATGACAAGTGGAAACTCGCGGCTGTGTACGCGGGGAAGTACGGCGACGTGCATCGGCAGCCGTGGGACCAACTTATCAGCTTCGTGCGCCTGGTCCATCGAGAAGCTGCAAACGCCCAAGAATCGTTCGTCAAGTACGGCCCGCAGGCTTCCGATGGTTCAGCGGTCAAAGAGCAGGAACGCACTGCCGGCGAAATCTTCGCGCACCTCGAGAATGGCGGCAAGCTGGGCTCCTTGACCTTATTCAGGCACAAGTCCTGGAGCCAGTTTCTGGAACAGACGAAAGTGAACAACGCGCGTCCACGGCTTCCCGAGCATTTTCACGCCTTGCGCGAAGTCTTCCGGCTCAAAGGACTTCGCGAGGATCTCGCTGCGAGATGGGATCGCCAGGTGGCGACTCTTGGAACTCCCCGTTCGAGCGAAATGGGCGAAGATGTCGAGAAAACACTGATGCAGTATTGCGATTCCATCGAGGATTGCCTGGGCTGGCAGGAGCACACCTGGTTTCCACTGCAGCAGAGGTTGGAAGACATCGGCTTCCGGTGGGATAAATTCCTCGCTGAACAACCAGCGGTCGTTGGTTCCGATGGAGAGTTGACACGCATCCACATGACGGTGACCGGTGCTCTGCTCCCCATTCTAGATTCCCGGTTCAAGAAGCTCCGGCTGCTCCAATTGGAGGAAGAATTTCGCGATCTCAAAGGCCGGCTCAAACTTGCAGCCCGTGTAGCGAAAGCATCCAAAGTAATCGGCCAGATTCTAACAGCGGTCAGCGAGGAAGATTCCAACGGCTATCGCGAAATGTATGAGCGCCTGTTGGAATTGAAGAGCAAACAAGCGGACCTCCACCTGCGCCGAGCCTTGCTCGCAAAGCTCGAGACCGCGGCTCCCGCGTGGGCCGGCGCGATTCGCAATCGCACTGGAATTCATGGCCGAGGCGAGCCGCCTCGCGACCCCGCCTTCGCGTGGACTTGGCGCCAACTAAACGATGAGCTCGATCGCCGCGCCAGTGTCTCGCTCGAAACCCTGCAAGCAAAAAGCGATAAACTCCGTGAGCAACTTCGCCGCGTGACCGTTGAACTCATCGACAAGCGTTCGTGGTCCTCGCAAGCGCGCCGTACTTCTTCTCGTCAGCGCCAGGCCCTCGTCGGCTGGCTCGACACTATTCGTCGCATCGGCAAGGGTCACGGAGTCCGCGTTCCTCTTTTGCGTTCCGAAGCGGCGAGAAAAATGAGTGAATGCCGCGGGGCCGTTCCGGTATGGGTCATGCCGCTCTCGCGAGTGGTCGAAAACTTTGACCCGCGCACCACGCGCTTCGATGTTGTCATCATCGATGAAGCCAGCCAGAGCGACGTGATGGCGCTGGTCGCCCTGTACTTGGGCAAGACGGTGCTCGTTGTCGGCGACCACGAGCAAGTCAGCCCGTCGGCCGTAGGCCAGGATTTGGGCGTCATTCAAAACCTCATCTTCCAGTACCTCCGCGGAATCCCGAACTCCGATCTCTACGACGGACAAATTTCAATCTACGATCTTGCACGCCAGTCGTTCGGCGGCACGACCTGTCTTGTCGAACATTTCCGGTGCGTTCCGGAGATCATCCAATTCAGCAATATGATTTCCTACGACGGCCGCATCAAGCCCTTGCGCGACGCGAGCCGCGTCCATCTGCGGCCTCACACCATCGCGCATCGCGTCTCCGGATCCACACGCAACGGCAAGGTTAATCGCCAGGAGGCCCTGACCGTCGCCTCGCTTCTTGCGGCCGCGATGGAGCAACCCGAATACAAGAAAAATGATGCGGGCCAGCCTCTAAGCTTCGGAGTGGTTTCCCTGGTTGGCGACGAGCAAGCCATCGAAATCGACAATCTAGTCCGTGCGCACGTCTCGCCCGACCGTTACGAACTCCATCGGGTACTCTGCGGAAACGCCGCACAATTTCAAGGAGACGAGCGCGACGTTGTGTTTATCTCGCTGGTTGACACCGCCGAGCGTGGCTCTCTTTCCCTGCGGGATCAGGAACTCTTCAAGCAACGCTTCAACGTCGCCGCTAGCCGCGCCCGAGACCAGATGTGGATCATACATTCGCTCAGTCCGCACAACGACTTGAAAGCAGACGACCTTCGCCGGCAATTGATTGAGCACGGGGAAGACCCCGCGCGGCTCATGCGCACGTTGGAAGAGAAGGAAAAGCGCACCCAATCGAACTTTGAACAGGAAGTCATGAAGCGTCTCGCGAATGCGGGATTTCGGGTCACCCCGCACTGGAGGATTGGAACTTTCCGAATCGATCTGGTCGTCGAGGGCGACGGCAGACGCCTGGCCATCGAGTGCGACGGTGATCGCTATTACCCTCTCGAAAAGCTCCCCGAAGACATGGCCCGGCAGTCGGTGCTTGAACGCATGGGTTGGATTTTCACGCGCATCCGCAGCTCGGAGTTTCTCCGCAACCCTGCTCGCGCGATGAAGCCCGTCTTCGAAAAGCTGCAGATGCTGGAGATTCCGCCCGCAGGTAACTTCGTAGGCGCTGAACCTGCAGAGGCTCCTTCACACGATGTGATCGACCGCGTCATCCGACGCGCAGAAGAACTCCGCAAGAATTGGTCAAAAACGAATGGAGCGGGCGTTCGCTCGTCCTCCCGGACCTCGGCGGCTGCCGCAGTCTAGCCGACGCACAGATTCTGGCCTTGCCTCACAGGTGCGTCGACCAGACCAGAGAACATGGCGGTCTCAATGGGTCGACGCAACACTAAGCTCAAGTCTAACGGCTGAAGTCTCAAAGGCTAAAATCGCTTACAAGTGTTGAATCGAACGGAACACTTCCCTGGCTAAGTTCTGATTGAGTACAGCCCGACAGATCGGTTCTCTCCGGGAAGTGCTGTTGGATCAGGCTAGTAGAAAGTGTTGCGTCGACCGGTTGAGCTGGCACGACTAACCAGGGTCGAAAACAACTACGCCTGTGCTTGGCTGGCTTGAGGATTCGGTGATTCGATCCGATAGCCCAGCTGTTGGAGTTGCCGAATCATTCTCCACGTGCGCTGATATTTGGATCGTTTGTTGACTGCCGGGCCCCGTTCTTCGTAGAGAGTTCCCTTATGCAGGATCAACCAGATCAGACGGCACTGTCGATGCGCAATGACTCCGATGGCTTGATTATGTCCGAGTCGCGGGACGCAACGGCGATAGATAAGCTCGAAGATACTTCCTTTGACTTTGACGGCGGCGTTAGCAGCCTGATTGAGTAAGCGCCGCATGTGACGGTTGCCCTTCGGAGATCGGTGGCTGTAGCTTACGCCGGCGCTCTCTTCGTCGCCGGGGCAGGCGCCCACCCACGAGGAGAGCTGTTCCCCCGTTGGAAAGGTCGCTGGGGTAGGACCAACTTCAGCAATGATCTGTTGCGCCGAGTCCACTCCCAGACCCGGCACTTCCGCTAGCCGCTGGACAGCATCCTGGTGCGGATGGAGCAAAGTGGCTAGCTCTTGGTCCAGTTGGCCGATCTGCTGCTCGAGGATTTGCAAGTGCTCCAGGGTCATTTTCAGGAGCCGGCGGTACACAGGCTTGAGTTCCGTGCACGCGCCGAGCGCATCACACAATTGTTCCGGCGTGGCGCGCAATCTCTGATGCGCCAAAGCGGCCAGCGCTGCCGGATTGGTTTCTCCGTCAGCCAGCGCGTTCAACATGCGCCTGGCACTGACGCCAAGCAGATCGGAGACCAGGCTGGACAACTTAATGTGGGTCTCTTCCAGAAGTGACTCCAATTGGTTGTTTAACCGCACCAGGTCGCGCCGCAACTGGTACTTCTTGCGGGTTAGCGCTCTCCATAGACGCTGCTCCACATCGGGCACAAAGCTCAGTGTCAATTCTCGGGCTACCAATCGTTTCACCAGCCGTTCGGCATCGACGAAATCCTTCTTTCGTCCGCGCCGCCCGCGATTGGACTGCGCCTGCGCAAGATGTAATGTTCCAGACCGCCGCTTGGCTCCTTCCCGCTTCTCGCGGATCGGCTTCCAATATCTTTCCAGTGCTCCCCACACTGGTTTCCAATATTGCGCCGTTGATTCCATAACCACTTCCTCGGCCTCTTGCTCGAGCAACCACGCAGCCAGCAAGCGCAATTGTTCGGGGTTGCCGCCAAACATTCTCCGATCAAATTGGTATTCGCTTTCGATTTCAACGTCGGACACAACTACCGCCAGCATCTTCTTGTGAACATCGATTCCCGCGATCCTGTACGACATAGACTCCTCCTGGTCGGGAGTGGAGAGCGTGCTGCGGCTACTTTAACCAGGGTCACGGGCTATCGGTGGTTCCCCAAGGGAAAACAACGACGCCCAATTATTCGCTCAAACACGCACGCTCCGGATCAGACAGATGGACGGCCTCGAACTCTCCACTGATAAACGCGACCTCGCCGCTCCTGACCGGGGCGATCGTACCACTGAGTGATTTTCATGAGGTTTCGCGGGCCGCTGCGGCCCTAAGGACTTTAGATCTGAAGTCCCTTCTTTTGCCAGATCTATCAAGCATCTAGCTGGGGAGCCGCGCCCATCTGCGGCTCCCCAGCTTGCCCATCAACGTTGCCCATTGAATTACTTTTTAACCGCCAGCTTGGCATACTTATCGAAGAGAGTCCTAAACGCGCTCCAGTCCGGTGTTGTCGGCACCGCTTTAGATACAACGCGATTGCCCAGAGCATGAGGCGTTCTGCAGGTCACTCCTGCCGGTAGAAACGAGATGGTCGGTTTCGTAAGGTCACTGACCATCCAGGAACTCGAATCGCAGGTGATGATTTCTCCTTGCATATTTCCGGCAAAAGTGACTCCCGTAAAATCCGCACTGGAATTAACTAACGCCAGTATTCCCGGTCCGTTGTTCTGTGTTACCTGGCCGCCGCGAAGGAGAACCTCCGAGTTTCCATCCACACGAATGCCCGCGCTGCGCGCGTCCGAAACCGTCCCGTTTTGCAGGATCTGGTTTGAACCGTTGAAGTACGCTTGGCTATTGGAGTAGATATCCACGCCGGCGCTGGTATGGCCCGTAATTTGCGCGTTAACAGGCCCGCTGATGTCATAGAAGGTGACTTGACTTCCCAGACCAACCGAGACCCCTACGGGCCCGTTGCCCTGAATCACATTTGGCTGCCCGAGACTGAAGAAGGAGATCTCCGAGTTCTCTTGTAGAAAAGCTCCGCCTGCTTGGTTGTCGGCGATTGTATTCGGGCCATACAATCTACCTATTTGCGCCCTCGCCCCGCCAAGGAGTTCGATCCCGTATCCAGGATTCGTCCCCACTCCCGAAACATTGCTCGTTATGGTCGTTGGGCCAAGGGTCGAAAACACGCTGCTTGCGGACTCCCAAACTCCAGGTCCAGTATTGTTGCTGATGTCAACGGGTCCGGCCCAGGCAACCAGCGCGACAAGCGAATTGCCGTTGATATTGATCCCGCCGTTGCCGTTATGGTCGAAAGCTCCGCTCGCTCCCACGGTCACGTCCGACATTCCACTTACGCTCAAGCCCATTCCGGCATTTCCGCTGCTTGAGCAAACGTTCAGCGAAATTCCTCTGCTGTTGGAAACCGAAATACCATTCCCTGCGGTGTTCGTCACGTTGAGCCCGTAGAGCATCACATTTTCCGAATTGCTGATGGAAATCGAGCCGTTAAGCGTTGCCGTCAGCCCATAATAGGCACCCAGGTTTAGCGCGTTCGTGCCGCTGATCGACACATTTTCCGTGCAGGGCCCGGTCACCAGAATGAAAGAACCGGGGGTGGCGTTCGGCAGCGCTGCGTTGATGCTCGGGTAGGCAGAAGGATTTGCTCCGGTGCAATCGACGATTAGGTATTGGGCCCGAGCACCCGCCGGGCAAAGCAAAAACATCACGAGTAGGGGAACACTCAGAAACAGACTACCGACTTTCAGGTTCTTAAACTCTTTCATGGCCGCTCCTTTGAGCTGCGGCCGGTCCGGCCTGTGAAAAGCCACGACCAGGTGTGGCTCTTGATCCGGCCGGGATTTACCGTTGCCATCAGCTGCGGCCATCGTGGGACGGGCCACAGAGCGACGCAAGCGACATAGAGCGACAACGGGCTCTCAGAGCCGATTGGCGTGCTTTGTCTCACCCTGTCGTGTCGATCGAACGGCTTTCGGCGAGGCGGACCCGCCTTCTCTGCGGCCCTGTTGGGAATAGTTTGTTGACATCTCCGATTTGGCGCCTTCTCTGGCGCGTCGTACGCCCCTCGGGCCCTCGGCACAACGAATTGTCACCAGGATCGTCGGAATCGGTAGCGCGGCCAGGATGCGCTGTACGAAGTCGTCGTGCGCTGACTGATGTGTCCATGTGGAATTAAGTTGAAGTTTCCGATTACACCAGGCAGTTGAAACAGACCCCTCGATTCCAAACGCAGAGAGCCTCAATTTTGTCCCCGGAACGCGGCTCAAATTGAGACGGCGTCATCGATCCTTCCATTCTCCTGAGACAGTCTTTGGGCACAGCCTATCGGCTCCGAGTTTAGAAAATTCCTCCCTGCGTCAGTAAGAAGTTTATTTTCAGTTGCTTCCGAGGCGGATTCGTTTGTGTGTGTTGAGGCGTCAGTGGTGGATGAGGTGATGGGCACGGACATGCAATGCATTACGAATTCTGCGAGATGTTTTTTTGACGTCTGTTGATGTCTGACCTTAGCTTCGACTTGGGGAAACACTAACAAGGAGATTTGATGGATTCTCGAAAAGGAGGGGCGCCGAATTGCGTCCTGAAGATGGCTCGGTGTGTCGCAACTCTGGCGTTGGGCTTGATTCTTTTGTTTTCTTCGGTGAGCAGCTGGGGCCAGGAGGGCCGCAAGCTGATTAAGAAAGTGGATCCAGTCTATCCGGAGCTCGCGCGGAGGATAAATTTGACCGGCACGGTGAAAGTCGAAATCAGCATCGGAGCCGACGGCGTTGTGAATGAGGTGAGAACTTTGGGCGGAAACCCAGTGCTGGTGGCGGCGGTGGAAGATGCTGTCAAGCAATGGAAGTACGCGAGTGGAGCGTCAGAAATCAAGAAACTAGAATTCAGGTTTTAGGCTGGGGACCAAAAAACAATCGGCGGTGGATTTTTGAGGAGAAAAAGAATGTTTGCACGAATGAAGAGACTGCTGTGGGCCTTGGCGGTGCTTTGGCTGTGCTTGGGAATTAACAATGCGCGGCCAGTCTATGGCCAGGTGGCCGGTGCGACTCTTACGGGCGTCATCTCGAGCGATTCGGGGACGCCGGTCGCAAACGCCAAGCTTTCCATCAAAAACGTGGTGACAGGTGTGGTTCGAACGTCGAAGACGGACAAGGGCGGCCAATATACCGCGCCGAATCTTCTTCCGGGAACGTATGAGATCGCGGTGACCGCGGCGGGATATGCGACGAGCATCCAGCATGATGTCACACTCGAGGTGGGCGCAACCCAGACCATAAATCTGACGCTGAAGAGCGGAGAAGTGAGCGAAAAGATTGTCATCAGTGTGGCACCACCTAGCGTAGATTTATCGGCTTCTGCAATAAGCGGAAACGTGGATGCGAGCACGGTACGCGACTTGCCATTGAACGGGCGCGACTGGACGCAACTCGCAACTCTTCAGGCGGATGTCGATACCGTGCCGGTGCAGCAACCTAACGGCGTGAACGCTCCTCGCGGAAACCGCGGATACGGGAATCAAATGACGATTTCCGGCACGCGTCCGCAACAAAATAATTACCGCCTGGACGGCGTAAGCTTCAATGATTACTCGAATGGAGCGCCCGGCAGTGTAGTGGGCGTGGATTTGGGAGTTGATGCGATCCGTGAGTTCACTGTGTTGACAACCAATTATTCGGCGGAGTACGGACGCGCATCGGGTGGAGTGATCAACGCGATCACGCGGTCGGGTGGCAACGAATTTCACGCCAGTCTCTACGAGTTTCTGCGCAACAGCGCATTCGACGCGCGGAATTTCTTTGATGGCGCGGCTCCTCCGCCTTTCAGGCGAAATCAGTTTGGTGCCACGCTGGGCGGACCGATCCAGAAGGACAAGACTTTTTTCTTTGTCAACTACGAGGGCTTGCGGCAGGGGCTGACCAATACGGCGGTAGACACCGTGCCATCGCAGGCGGCGCGGAACGGGAATCTTTGCGCCCCGCCGAACTGCTCGACGACGAACCAAGTCACGGTGGATCCGCAAGCCGCGCGGTATCTGGCTTTCTGGCCATTACCCAACGGCGGGCTCATCTGCACGTTTGCCTCGTGCGCGCCCGGCACTGGCGATTCCGGCATCTACACCACGCAGGTTCCTACTTCCACTTCCGAGGATTTCTTTACCACGCGCATCGACCAGAAAATCGGGGATCGCGACAGCCTGTTTGGTACGTACGTATTCGACAGGGCTTCGGTTCTCGCTCCTGACCCGCTCGACCTCTGGGTTGACAGCAATCTGTCTCGCCGGCAGATCGTGTCCGTGGAAGAGAACCACATTTTCACGCCGACCTATGCCAATTCCGTGCGATTCGGTTTCAGCCGGGTGGTTGCTACCGTCAATTCGCCTGAAAACGGGGTTAGCCCGCTCGCCACAGACACGTCGTTTGGAATCTTCCCCGGCCAATACGCGCCACAGATCAGTGTGCCCGGACTGACTTTGGAAACAGGTGGTTTGGGTGCGCTCCCGACGTTCTTGTATGACTGGAATTCGTTTCAATTTTACGACGACGCCTTTTACACGCGGGGAAACCACTCCTTGCGGTTTGGCTGGGCTATGGAGCGAATGCTGAACGATACAACCGCCAACCTTGCTCCGACAGGGCTCTACGGGTTCGGATCGCTTTCCGCCTTTCTGACCAACCAGCCAGCAAACCTTGGCGCCACAATTCCTGGGTCACTGAGCCCACGCGACATTCGGCAAACCATGATGGCTGGCTACGTTCAGGATGATTGGCGCTTTCGCCGCAATTTCACGTTGAACCTGGGCGTACGTTATGAATTCACGACTGTCCCGACGGAAGTGAATGGGAAGCTCGATAATCTTCGGTCCCTGACCGCGATCGCACCCACCCTGGGATCGCCGTACTTCTCGAACCCAACCTATCGCAATTTTGAACCACGCGTAGGGTTCGCCTGGGATCCCTTCCACGACGGCAAGACTTCAGTGCGAGCCGCGTTTGGTGTCTACGATGTGTTGCCTCTGATCTATGAATTCACTCTGGCTATCAGTGAAACGGCGCCGTTTTACAAGATTGGCACGAGTGGTAACCTGCCGACCGGATCTTTCCCGAACACCGCGGCGACACTCATTGCGAATGACCCGACATCCTTGCAGACCGGTTATGTCCAGCCGAATCCTCCGCGAAACTACGTGATGAACTGGAACCTAACCTTGCAGCGGCAATTGAGCCGCAATTTGACGGCGATGATCGGGTACGTGGGCAACCGCGGCGTACACATGTTGAACCGCGAGGATGACGCAAACAGCGTGCTCCCGACGATGACTCCACAAGGATTGATGTGGCCGTCTCCGGCGGGCAGCGGCACGCGGCTGAATCCCAACGTGGGTGCGATTCGTGCTTTGTATTGGGGCGGCAACTCCTTCTATGACGCCCTGGAAGCGCAGATGATCAGGAAACTGAGCTCTGGTTTTACGATTCAGGGCGGATATACGTGGGGCAAGGCGATTGATACGGGCTCCGCGAGTGTAATCGGTGACCCGTTCCAGAACTCGATCTCGAGTCCATATTATTTCTGCGACAGCTGTCGGCGAGGCTTGTCGGATTTCAACGTCGCGCAATCCTTGACTTCGCATTTCCTTTGGGAGCTACCGGTCCCGAAGGATTGGACACAGGGTGCTTTCCGGTCATTGGCATTCGGCGGCTGGGAGCTTGGAGGAATCTTCACCGCACAGAGCGGCGTGCCCTTCACGGCGATCCTCGGCGGCGACCCGCTGGGTCTTAATAGTTCGGACCCGTGGGCCTACCCAAATCGTTTGGCAGGCCCTGGTTGCAATTCACTGGTCAACACCGGGAATCCCAACAACTACATTAAACTTCAGTGCCTAGCATTTCCCAACCCGAGCACATTGATGGGAAACCTAGGGCGTAACAGCTTGATTGGGCCTGGATTGATGGACCTTGATTTTGCAGTCTTAAAGAATTTCCCGATCCGTCAAATCTCGGAATCGGCTAGAGTGCAGTTCAGGGCGGAGATGTTCAACATCCTGAATCGCGCAAACTTCGCACCTCCGATCGCCAACGAAACGGTTTTCGATCAAAGTGGAAATGTGGTGCCGGGCGCGGGGGCGATTAATGAAACAACTACATCATCGAGGCAGATCCAGTTCGGACTGAAACTCTCGTGGTGAGGCTGAAGTCTGAAGATTAAGGTTCGAGAGATTGGTGGCGACAGACGCAACTTACACATCTGACCGGATAGCTGTCGTCGGTGTCTGCCGCGCTATGGCACGCTGCGATACACGCCGCGGCAAGACCGGAGCGTCTTGGGATGCCATGAGCATTCTGCGAATAAAATCTGCTCTTACTAACCGTCAAGTGGAATTTGAGCGTCGACCCATGGGCGCTCCAACGTAAGGGGATTCGCCGAGTTACTCGTGCCGCAGCGCCGTCATAGGATCCACATGGTAGCGCGGCGAGCAGGGATATAGCACGCGAGCAAGGCGATGCACAGCAGCAGGATTCCGACGACGGCATAGGTCGCGGGATCGGTCGCCTTTAAGTGAAAAAGCCAGAAGTGCTCCTTCATGAACCGATTGAGTCCGAGCGCTAACGCAACGCCAACAGCCAATCCTGCACTCACAAGCAGCAGGCCCAGCTTGCCGATCAACACGAACACGTCACGGGCTGAGCCCCGAGAGCAAAACGGATGCCCAATTCGCGCGTGCGCTGGTTGACGAAATAGGAAAGAACGCCGTATACGCCGATCGCCGCCAAAACCACGGCTATGCCGGCGAAAACCCCGAGCTCGAGGACATCGGTCTTATCCCAACTCATGTATTCCCCCAGCATATCCTCCATGGTGCTGATGTCCGTCACGGGCTGATCCGGGTCCATGTCCTTCACCATTTGCTTCACCGACGTTGTGATATCTGCTGCATGGGCTCGTACGTCGGAGGTGGTCCGGATTACCAGCGTTCCAGCCAAATGGAAGCCATCACTGCCGCCAGGATACACTTCCGGCTGCTGAAGGTATGATTCGTAAACCTGGGGGTGGAGCCCGCCCATCCCGGCTTGCTTGACCTCGCCCACAACACCCACGATCTGGCGGGGCCGCTCTTCGTCCACATCGTTGACGTACGTATAGCGAAGCAGAATCTGTTGCCCAATGGGATCTTCGTTCGCGAAATAGCGGTTTGCCGTTGTCTCGCTAATGATTACAACCCATGGCGCATTCGTCGTGTCGCGTTCATCGAAGTAGCGGCCTTTCTTGAGCGGGATCTTCATGGTGCGAAAGTAGCTGGGGCTCACTTCGTTGAAGCCTAGGAAAGGCCGCTTGTCCGGTGCGGGATGCCCTACGATCGAAAAAGTCCTGCCCCCTGATCCCAACGGCGGAAGCATGGTGATCATGCCCACGGACTCGACGCCGGGCAGCGCCGAAACTCCTTCAATCCATTGTTGGTGATAGGCGGTTACTTTGGGAGATATTCTCTCCATCGGCTTCCCTGGACTCTTCTCCAGGTACTTACCTCCCGTGGGGGGGAAAAGCACTGTCATCGTCAAGACGTTTGCCGGATCGAAGCCTGGAGACGGGAGCAACATGCGAAGCAGGCTGTTAATCATCAAGCCGGCCCCCACCCAAAGCACCATTGCGAGGGCTACTTCCGAAATCACCAACAGATAACGCATTCGTCCACCCTTCGCGGACGAGGTCCTGCTTTCCCCTTCCCGCAGAGCATCATGCAGATCCGCGCGCGAAGCTCGGAAAGCTGGAGCCATCCCGAACAGCAGCGCGGTTAAGAGGCTGAGCCCGCCGGCGAAGAGCAAAACCAGGCAGTTGATGCGAATGTTCTCCGCGCCTGGCAGATCTGATCCTGCAATCCATGTGAGTTGTGAGTCCACAAGGCGCCTACCTTCGAGGTTGCGGCTCCACCAGCAACTGCTGCATGAGCCTCCGCCGGCCCGCGCCCAGCGACGCCCGCACCGAATATTCCTTTCGACGGCTCTCCGTCCGCGAAAGCATGAGGTTTGCTACATTGACGCATCCGATGAGGAGAATGAATCCCACGGGCCCCAGGAGTGGATACAACATATTCTGCGAGTTTTTGTAGAGGGTTTCATAGAGCCCAACGACTTCTGCCCCGACTCCCTTGTTTTGCTGAGGATAAGCCTTCTCCAGCGCTTGCGCTAACACGTCCATCTCCAACTGTGCTTGCGGCAGAGTTACTCCGCGTTTCAGCCTCGCCAGCGGCACAATCCAGAAGCCCACACGGTTCGCGTATCTCGCGTCTTCTGGATTGGTGGGCTGCCATACGTCTGCCTGTTTTCCCGTGAACCACGGCCCGAATGTTTTGAAGCCCGCTGGCATCACTCCAACGACCGTTGAGACAACGTCGTCAATGCGGAAGGTCTTCCCAAGTACTCCCACGTCGCCATGGAACTTCGTTTTCCATAGTGCGTCACTAATAACCACCGTCTGAGTGTCTTCGTGACTCTCCTCAACGCGAAACACTCTTCCTAAGACGGGTTGCACTCCAACCAAAGTGAAAAAGTTGGGAGTCACGTATTGGACGGGCACCTGCACCGGCTCGCCGAGCCCGGCTAGGGTAGCCTCGCCGACACCAGCTACCGCCCCAATGTCGGCAAAAACGTGATTCGCTTTTTTCCAGGTCGCTACGTCTGCTAGCGGCACGGCATGTATTCCTGAGGTGGGATCCCATTTTTGTGTGGAGAATATCGTTACCAGCTCCTCTGGATGCTCGTAAGGCAAACTATGGAGCAACACCGCGTTCATCACGCTAAAGACCGCGGTATTTGCTCCGATGCCGAGCGCGAGAGTGAAAATCACCACGGCGGCAAAGCCCGGGCTTTTCGCCAGGATCCGGGCCGCGTTGCAAACGTCCCGCCATAGCGTCTCTAACCAGGTAAAAATCCACATTTCACGGCAATCTTCTTTCACCAGCGCAACGTTTCCAAATCGCCGCCGCGCCGCGGCCTGCGCGTCATCCGCCGCAAGCCCCAATCGGCGATTCTTCTCCGCGCGCTTCGCCAGATGAAACTCAAGCTCCTCCTCGAGATCGCGCTCCAGCCTCCTCCGGTTCACCAGGGCCTTCACCCGCAGCCACGCATTTGTCATCCACTGCCGCGCCATAGTTCCTCCTCAGGCAGGCTCCAGAATTCTCGCAATCGCGTTGGCCATGCGCTTCCAGTGTGCCGTTTCTTCCGCGAGTTGTTTCCGTCCTGCCGCCGTCAGCCGGTAATACTTCGCCCGGCGATTGTTGTCGGACGCGCCCCACTCTGCCGCGAGCAGTCCGCGAACTTCCAGGCGATGCAATGCCGGATACAGAGCGCCTTCTTCGACGCCGAGGACCTGGTCGCTCCTCTCATGGATGTACTCCGCGACGTCGTAGCCATGCATCTCTCCGCGGGTCAGAGTTTTCAGGATCAGCATGTCGAGTGTGTCGCGCAACAGATCGCCGGTTTCAGACTTTTTCTGGGTCATTTGGTTAGGGTTCCTGCCCATAAGATTCTTAGGGGAGTATCTCACCATCGATTCCCCATTTCAAGCTTATTTTTGGCAGGTGTTAGGCCAACTTCGCGCGCCGCCGCAAATTCAGTAGGTCCTGATAAACAGCCGTTACCAGACATGTGAAGTCCTAAGACTTGTGAGGTGTTACTTCAAATCTCCGGTACTACAAATACGGAGGAATTAAGAGGAATTAATACGTTGAGCGATCTCGCGATGCCACTTTGACCCGTCTTATCGTTGTACAATCTGCTCCGCCCGTTCGGAATACGAGTCCGATTAGTTCGGGACCGCCTCGGACTGGGCGGCTGGGGTACCGACCGCAGATAAGCGGGCCGGCTGGGGACGATAGCCGTTGCGCGTGCGGATGTGATACTTCTTCAGGCGCTCGCCAGCAAGTTTCACAGTGATAGCGCGCCAGCCACGGTTGGGATTCGGCGCTGGGTAGTAGCTGAGCAAATAGAGATGTGCCAAATCATTGCGGATCGAAGCAAACGCATTCTTTTCGTCCCGCCAACTACCCGCAAAATAAGCTTTGCCGCCGGTGGCCGCGCTCATACGCTCAAAGACGGCAGTGGAGACAGGCTCAAGCTTGGCTTCTGCGGTGCTGATCATGTAAACGGGGATGCCGACCGATTGGGCCAACTCGGCGACGTCTTCCGGAGGCACCATGCTGGCGTCGTCGGGGCCGTTGGAAAAGACCACAACGACTTTTCTGCCCGGATAGCGGGCGGCATCCTTGAGCGTCAATAACAAGCAGTTATAAAGCGCGGCGTCGTCTCCGGCGACGGTGGTGCGCACCACGCGCACAACGCTGGCGCGATCGGCGGTCAAAGGCGCGGCGCGCGAAAGGTTGCGACTGTACGAATAGAAAGCGACCTTGTCCACGGTCTCAAGAGAACGAATGAAATCGGAAATTGCATCCTGCGCGAAGACAAAACCTCGGTACATATAGTTGCTGGTATCGAACAGAATGAAAACATCGGCTCCGGCGAGTGCTGCATTGAGGCTTTGGGGTGGATCGACCGCCGGACCGCGTCCTTGAGCCGCCGAAGCGTCTGCCACGTCCGCGTTGGCCCCTTCCTGCATGTCGACCAAGGTGCGGGTGGGTCCGTTGCCTTCTTCAAAATTGGCAATTTTTTCCGAGATGCGGTCTTCGGTGATGATGAAGTCCGAGGGGCGAAGTTTCGTGACGTAATTGCCTTTGCTGTCAGTTACGGCGACATTTAGCTGGACGAGGTCGACCACCACGTGCAAACGACTTCCGTTTTGGCCTTCCTGCGCGATTGTCGGAGTCCCGGAACCCCAGAGTAGAGCGAGGAGGAGTGAGAAAGCGAGCACCAAATGTTGTTTTTGCATCATTCTGTATCTCATTTTGATTAGTTATCTGTTCATGTAATAATTGTCCACTGGTTAAATCCATTCGCTCGGACCGAGTGAGTTACCGCTCGGAGGCTGGGGCAGCGTTGGCCAATGGCGCCATCTTGGCATTGCGAAACTCGTCGCCGGTTTCTCTCGCGGCGCGCAGGAGCGCTGGCCAATCCTCCATCTCGGTCGCGAAAATCTTCTCCACCATACGGCGGGTCAGCTCGGGAACAATGCGATTCAGCATCACTGGCGCGTAACCCTGTTCATCGGCGAGGCGAGCCCAGTACAAATTGTTGGAATCCCAAGATTCAGCCAGCAGACGGTTGTTGTAACCCGTGAACGCCGGAAAGGGCGGCAGATTCAGGAGATCACGGCCGTAACTCCTCTCCAAGGTCGGGTGAGGCACTCCGAAGTCGCGGGAAAGCCGCTCTAAATTGCCATCGGTCGGGTAGTGCTGACAAAGACTTTCGAGCTCCTTGCTTGCTGAACCAAGAGAGTCGCTCCGGTGAGGAAATCTTTGTCGATACTCGCCCGCCAGGTAAAAGGTATCCGCGGGCGTCAGCTGCGGAAGTACGTCCGCAATATTTCCTCCACGAAGAGAATGCTCAAGGTGTTCCGACGTTCGCGGAGATATGCGATCGTTGAGAATGCTCATGACCTTGTTCCGCAACTCTTCGTCCTGTCCCGAAGCAGTCAAAAGCTCTTCTCCTACTCGCTGGTAAAGAGTTACAGCGTGAAGTTCGTTGGAGCTGACGTTCCACCATCGCGGCACGATCGCATCGGTCAAGAGGCCGGGCACGACTTCCCGCCAGATGAGGGCCTGCACGTTTTCCGGTGCGATGAAGTCCTGTTCCGCACTGGCAAGAACGTACGGCAAGTCCGCCAGCGACCCGACAAGATGCGCGCCGCCGCCTGCCGGGGAGCCGACCCCAAACAACAACGGTGCTTGCCAGACGTGGTGTTCCATTCCAATGAGGGTGTCTCCGGCAAAGTCATGCGAACGAACGAAAAGAGGGTTGTGGTGAAGAATCTGAGCGCCCGGAGGCTCGTAGTACGCGTAATTGAGACCTACCAAGGTGTCGCGAAGAAAGGGAGCGAGCTGGCCGCGCGCTTCCGCCAGCTGCGCGGCAGATGCAGGCCATTTAATAACATTGGTCAGATCCGTACGCATCTCCAATTCTGTATGACTGTTATTGTAAATACCTACCGCCCACTCATCTCTTTCCGTGGCATGGAAGATAGGCTGCGGCATCTCAAATTCCCGGAGCTCTCTAGCCAGAGGAAGCAAATAATTGGCCGCGTCCTTCACGTGAGCGACGTCACGAAGTGCGTCACCGAGGGCCAATAACGTGTCGAGGGAAACCAAGCGTTGGTCATCCAAGACCGAGTGAATCTTGCCGGCCAACAGCTGGTGCATGCGCTGGCCTTCTGGAGTAATTTGAGGAGGGCCCGTAAGCAAACCGACCAATTCGTCCTGAGAGACGTTCGGCTTGCCGGCCGCAACTTGCAGCAGCTCTCTCAGTGAGCCTCGGCCGGCATCGAACAACTGCGTAGTTGAAGTTATGGCCACGAAAGGCTTAATGATAGCCCGCCAGGAATCGTTCAACTCGGCGCTGGGGATTTGACCCTGACGCGCCAAAACCTGCCAAAGTCCCACGGTGGCCTGGAAGGTTCCAAGGGCGTTGCCCCGCAGACTGTTGTTGGAGATTTTCTCGAGACTTGCAGCAGTGGAGAGAAAACTTGTGATGGAAGCGTCGCTCAAGTCTGGAAATTCGGAAAAAATCAAATACTGATCGCTGAAGTCGGCGAACTTGCCAGCCAGCAAGGCGACTGTTTCCGGACTGAGACAGTGTCCCTGAGTCCGCCGTGCGTCCATCTCGCTTAGAAGCAGGTAAGCTTGCAAAGGCCCGCCATCCGCTTGCACTCGAGAAATTCCGAACATGGTTTCCAGCAGTTGGCCAGGGGTGTCCAGGTGGGCGGAGCGTTTGCCCCATTCGCGGAACATCTTCTGGCGGAGAATTTTCCTCCAAGCATCGAGATTCCCAGGAACGTGTGGATCGCCATTGGACTCCCAGCGGACACGAGTCACCAGAAGCAGCAGGCCGGGGTCTGGGCGAAACACGCCGGATGCGGCGCTCGGGGTAGTGTCTTTTCCGCGAAGCGCTTCGTAGTAGCGATGCAACTGGAAGGCCTCGGTATAGTGCGTTTGCAGAAGCTGATTGACCCGGGACAAGGAGTCAAAGTAAGCGGCCAGCCAGCCATCGTCCTTAGCGAGCAAGCGAGGGACGAACTCCGCAGGAACGTCAGGGGCCGCGCCCACGAGAGCTTTCCAACCCTCCTCAGCGGCCGGTCCTCCAGGCACAAGCACGCGCCCGGATCGAATGCGGATATGAGTCCCGTAAAAATCCAGGGTCGCAGCGAACGGAATCATTTTCTTTAAGGCTTGCGTTTGCCTCAAGGCAACTTGAGTTTCCGAATCCATTCGCGCGAGGGCATAGTAAAAGCGGGCCAATGCAGGGTCGTGCAGGAGCGCGTCGAGTAGATCCCAGTCCTTGGCGATTCCTTTTCTCGACCAATCGCTATCGGCCAGCAACGCGGGGACGCGGGTGTTGGCGAAGGGGTAGGTGAAAGCTTGTGCGTCACGCAGGCTCTGCTCAAGCTGGGGGAGCGGGAAGCCGGAGTCGACGGTTAGGAACGCTCTTTGCGGGTCGTCCGTCTGCAGGAATACGTTCTGCTGCCCGCAATCTGGGCGAGTGCGGTAACCCAGAACCCTCAGCAGGGGCCTGGCTTCTTCGCAATTAGAAACACGAATGACGCCTTCAGGGCCCGCAAGAGCCGACAATTCTCGAGCTTGTTGCACGTAGCGGATCAACAGCAGCAAGAATTCAGTGGGAATACGCTTGGGTTGCCGACCTTCGTAGCCCAGCTGGAAGACATTGCGCGCCAGTAAGGGGGCGACTTCTTCCGGCGAAATCTTCTGGCTGATGGCCGCCATACGCAGAAATGAGCGCAGCGGACCCGGAATCGAGAGAGTTCCCGACTCCGGAGGCTGCGCGGACACCTTTTGGGATGAGCCGGACAAATCGCCGCTCCGAGCAGAGGGAGCAAAATAAGACCAAGCGCAAAAAAACACGGCCGCAAGGGCGCGGACGAAAAAGGGAGGCTTCATGGCAGGAGCCCTCACCGAACCTTAGAAAAGTTCGACGAATTGGCGACGTCAAGAACCAAAAGGCGCGCAACCGCAACAAAAAGCGCAACCGACCAAAGCTCGCGAAACGTCCAAGGTCCGCTACCGAAGATAAATCATTCTTCTGCGTAATCCAAGGTTTTTTATGGCGTCCGGAATGGCAGGTACATCAGGCCAGAGGCGCGTATCATTATTACTCCGAGAGGAAGAACTAGGTCGAGTATTCCGCGCTGTCCGGCGAAGGATCGCGGAGCGTCCGGGGAGTCCACATGTGCGCCGGCGGGGATTCTTGCGTACATCTTTGTCCCGATTGAGGGCAATTACTTCGAGGTTGTTGAGGATCGCCGGGAAGGGGGAGACATGTTGAGCAAATCCTTTTCGGCTGAGTTGTTCCCGAATTCAGGGGCGAACTACTAAGATTGCAAAATTTATCTGAGCACAGTTGCTGAAGGCACGTCGGCGGACGAATTGGCCCGACACAGAGAATCGGAAACCTATTGGTTAGAGTTGAAATTTTCGCAGATACCTTGGCCGCCTTATCTACCCTCGCCCACTAGAACAAATGCTGCCCAATAGTAAGGATGGTGCCAAACGGACTCCTTGCTGCGCAAGAGAGTCAACTTCGCCTGGCGCAAGGCCGCGCTTTTTGACAATCCCCAGTTGAGGTTTTCGTAAAAGGCCTTCATCAGGGTTGAGGTTGAGGCATCGTTCACGTTCCAGAGGCTCACGGTGACATTGCGCGCACCGGCGTAGAAAAAGGCACGAGTCAAACCCAGGATCCCTTCGCCATTCACCAGCTTGCCCAGGCCGGTGCTGCAGGCGGATAGCGTCACCAAGTCCGCGTTCAGTTTCAGGCGCATAATCTCTCCCATCTGCAGCACGCCATCTTCCGTGGACAGGGAGTCGCGCGAGAACAATATGCCGGAGCGCGAAGGGTGGATCTCATCGACGAATGCGTGACTTGCGAAATGAATGTAGCGGTAGTCCTCCAGGTTTTCGGTCTTTACGGTCTCTTCGCGCGCCCGTTCGCCGAGATAGACTTGGCGCTGATTTGGCGAGTAAAGCTTGCCGATGGCGAGCACCTCCGCCCGGGTGTAAGGGAGCCGCGAAAAAGAAAAACCGCGCTCCGCGTATTCCTCGGCTACAGTAGCGGCGGACTTTGGCTCCGGCTCCTGAGAAAGGGCGCGCGTGGCCTGCACTCCGTTTTCTGCCGGCCTCGCTGGAACGTCGATGATGGGGTCGCCAAAGGCCAAAAGTGTCTTGAGGGGATAGTCTTCTTCGCGGTTCATCTCTTTCACTACCACGAGGGCTGAAGCCGACGGGCCGTAGACGATAGAGAACTTCTCCAGAAGATACGCCGGGCCGTTTTCATCAGACGCTCTATGACGCGCCGGGAGTACCAGCGTCTCAAAAGGCAAATAATCCAGAGCACCGTCAGGCACGATCACCAAACTGCGTGCTCCTACGAGTGCATTTTTCACGGGCTGAAGAAGAGACCTATACAATTTCCTGCCGGCAGGTGCTACCTCGGCCATTGAAGCGGCCAGCGTCAATGTTGAAATTTTCCCGGTCAACGCATTTCGATAGGCGGAAACCTCATCTTCAATTTCCTTACGCGGAGGAAGGACGCCCACGCTCAACTTTTCCTTGGACACCGCCCAGACCAGGGAGCGCTTTTCACCGAGTAGGAATTCCACCAAGACGGATTGCGCATCGAGCAAGTCCCTCTGGATGCGGCTGACGTTGACCGGCTCCGGATACTGAATGCTTGCGTAACGCGGATTGCTGTGCCGGACTTCAACATGAAAAGTTTCGAGATCATCCTCGGCTGAGGTCAGCTCCGCTTTGAGTTTTCTCTCCTCATCCGGAGAGAGGTTTTCCTTCCATAGGTTCTTTTGCACGGCGGAAATGTGTACCAGTATCTCGTCCTCGCGTTTGCGCTGTTCAGGCCTCAGTTCATCCGGGATCCCGCTGTGAGACATCGCCAAGATATCGAGAAAAGCTCTGGCGCGGCCAAGCTCGGTCATTTCCAAAGCCTCTGCTTCGCGGTGCATGTCGTAAAGCAGATCGGCGGTTTCCGCATATACCATCCGGCTGCGACCCGCGAAGCTGGCGCGGCCAGTCTCGGTATTCAGAGCAGTGGCGCGAAGGAGTTCGATGGCATGGATGGAATTCTCGTAATGCGCGAGCGCTTCTTCGTTGCGGGCAAGGGCCCGATCAATATGGCCTATGCGCCTCTCGATGAGCCATTCTTCGTCAGAGTTTCCGCCGGTCCGCCGAAGAGCGGTCATGGCGCGGTCTTCCGACGCCAGCGCCTCGTTCATTTGCCCAAGCGATTCCTGGGCTTCTCCCAGGTTGGCAACAAGAATCGGGTATCCCCCACTATTTGCTTTCTCAGCGATGGGTATGGCTTCTTGAAGAACCTCCGCGGCTTTCTGGTATTCGCCAAGTCGCTGGTGAGCCACGGCCAAGCTGTCGAGGAGCTCGATTTGTGCTTGCGCGTTATCAGGATGACTTTCGCGGACTTGGTCCAAATATTTCAACGCAGGCTGGAATCTCTCGCGTGCGATCTCCATGTCGCCCAGGAGCCGTAGGGACGCTTCCGTAGCCACTTTGGAAGGATTGCTCACCAGGTCGCTGTGCTTCAGTTCGCGCCCAATCCGAAGTGACTCGAGCAGCGGAGCCTCGGCCTTGTCTGGATCTCCCAGGCGTATATACAACTGGCCGACGTTCAACAGGGCCGTGAATTGCATGGGCTGATCGCCCAGCGCCCGCGCAACATCTAAGCATTGATTGAGGTAGCTGATCGATTCTTCGTAACGCCCCAGGTCGCCGAGCACGCCGGCAATGTTGTTCAGTGCGCGAGAGAGCCCCTTTCGATTGTCAGTCTCGCGCGCCAGCGCTGCCGTGTTTCGGAAGATCTCCAAGGCTTCGGGCCTACGGCCCTGGTCATAATACGCGGATCCGAGGTATAGCATGGCCACCAAAATCCGCTTTTTGTCGCCCATTTTCTGGCTGAGTTCAAGGGCTTGCTCGGCCGATTCTTCGGCGTCCTTGAATTGGCCTTTGGCATTCAACTGTTCATTACATTTTTTGATTAACTGGTCTTCTTGCGCAGCAAGATCAGAAGAGGGAGGTGGCTGCGTTTGGGCGGGCGCTGGGGAGGCGCTCGGTTGATGGATAGGTTGCTGTGCCGGAGTACGTAGAGAGCAGGAAAGGAAGAAAACACAAATCCACACAGACGAGGAAAGCCAATTTCTCGGGCCAGGTTTCATGTGCGACTCCGCGTTCTTAGGGCCTGCGGATTGTCAACCTGTACTCTGCCAAGAGGGACGCCGGGGATGGTCCGGCCGTGAGGCTAATCCGATAGTCTCCCGGTTGCAATGCTTCCACGGGAAGGCTGACGGCCAGGGCCCCATAACTGTTGCGTTGCAAGTTGTCGAGGGCCTCAACCGTGCGATTGTCTGCGGTGTCCACCTGTAGACGAAAACTGTTGGATTTTCCCGCAGGCACCTCGACCCAAAGGACTAGGTGCTTTGCTCCTGAGGGAATACTTACTTCGTTGGGAGCGGTTTGCACATCACGCCTGGCTTGAAGCATCACGAGAGGCAGATTCGCTTCGGCTTGAATGCTGCTCGCTATTTGGTGCTCGAGCGCGGCACGAGCTGCCTGTTGAGCGCGCAGGTTTTCCGTGGACTGGCTGAGCTGCCTTCGCAATTTCGGCATTTGAGAAAAGTACAGCCAGCCGCTCAGGCCGGCGAGTAGCAGCGCTGCGCTTGCGCTTATTGCGAACGCCGGAACCTGCCGGGCGCTCCAGCTCCAACCGCCAGCTCTTCCCTCGACTTCTCCGGCTAGCATCCCGCGGCTGGCGGCGTCGCGCACACCAGCTACGAATCGCTCGGCGACCTGCAACTTGTCGAAACAATCATTGCAGCCAAAAAAGTGCTCTTCGAAAGCCTTGCGCTCCTCCTCTGCAAGCTGCTTGCGAACGTAACGCTCAATGATCTCTTCGTCTTCGATCTGGGGGTGCATCATAGCTAAGTGGTACTTCACCTCCTTGGTGTATCAATCTTTTTTGGTGCACTTGCTCGATCCAAGCGCCAGTAAAACTCCCGGAAGTGCTTCAGGGCGCGAGACTTGACCAATCGCACGCGTTCCGGAGCAATCCCCGCTCGCCGGGCAATCTCCTGGGTTGGCAACTCTTCGTAAAAGTGCATGCGGAGCAGGTCGCGCTCCCTCGGCTTCAATCGCACGATGGTGCGCTCAATAGCGTGTTGCACTTCCGAATCTAGAAATCGCTCTTCGTGAGAGGGAGTCGATAAGTCTGCCGCCTCAGGCTCCTTCGTTTTGCCTGCTAGTTTTCTCCGATGAAAAAGTTCATGCAGGACATTGCGGGTTGTTCCCAGGATGAAAGAAGCCAAGGCATCGGGTGAGCGCAGGCTCTTGCCTCGAATAGCTTGCAACACGCGCAAGAAGGTCTCCGCGCGAACATCCTCGGCATCGTGCGGCAATCGCGATTCGCGCAGTGCCAGGTAATAAACCTTCGCTGCATACTTTTCATAAAGCGCCGCCTCCGCGTCCGTCTGCCCATTCTGGATACTTGCGACGAGTTCAGCATCTGCCAAAGCGGACACCATCAACTCCGTGCTACTGGATTCTCTCTAAGCTTTCTCAGCGGATCAGGCGCGATTGTAACTCCGATAGTACATCCGGAACCGCACTGTTTGGCACTTCCCATAGGTTATGGGCTGCAGAAAACTGGCGGTTAGCCGCCATTTTCTTGATACATCCTTTGATTTTTTCACACTCCATTGCAGAAAAAGCAGCCTTCAAAACCAAACCGGCTGTTTTCGCGCTCCCATGGTTTCGCGCCAAGGAAGCAGCGCTGAGGAGAAAAACGATGCGTGTGAGCCAGCAGCCTTCTCGCTTCCAGTTCCCCGGGCCTCGGCATCCTAGAACTCGGCGTGTGCAGTTTCGCTTTCGCCGGAACAGTGTTCTCTGCAGCCTTGGCACAGGAAGCCTTGCGCTTCTGACCTTCCTTATCACCCTGAACTTGCGCGCGGCAGCCCAATACCCTCAAAGAGCCTCATCCGAGTCGAGCGGCTCTTCGAATGCTACTTCACTCAACGGCCTGGGAAATCTGTTCTTGACCGCGAACGTGATCGTGAACACCGGCGGCGGAGTTCCAGTGTCCGAGGTAGCCGCAGATTTCAGCGGAGACGGCAAACAAGACCTTGCGGTGACAAATACCGGTTGCAATACCTGCGGCCTCACCATCTTGCGCGGCAACGGGGATGGCACGTTCCAAGCGCCGCTTTTCACGGCGAACCTAGGCGGACCGTACTACGTGGCCGCGGGAGATTTCAACGGCGACGGGAAGCAGGACCTTGCGGTGATCGGGTTTGTGCCTACGAACTTGAATGCCGCGGCGGTCTTCATCCTCCTGGGCAATGGAGACGGAACCTTCACATTGAAGACGACACTTACGGGGATTTCCAATCCGCAGTCGCTGACGCTGGGGGATTTCAACGGAGACGGCAAGCTGGATATGGCGGTGGTGGATCGCACGACGAACAGCGTAAGCATGTTCCTGGGGAATGGCGACGGCACGATGCAGGCGCCGATTAATACTGCCGGTTTGGGGATTGGGGCCGCAACTTACATGGCGGCGGCGGACTTCAACAAAGACAACAAACTCGACCTCGTGCTTGCGGACCAGAACAGCAGCCAAGTCGTTGTGCTGCTGGGGAACGGAGACGGGCATTTTCAGGCGGCGCGCAGTATTCCGCTTAATTCCGGCGGTGGATTTGACGTGGCCGTGGGCGATTTCAATGGGGATGGCATTCCCGATATCGTGGCAAGCAGCCCGATCGCACAAGCGGTGATCATCCTGCTGGGAAAAGGCGATGGCAGTTTTCAGCCGGCAGTCAGCTATAGCGCTGGACAGCTGGGAGGAGGCGCTACCAACCTTGCCGTAGGGGACTTCAACAAAGACGGAAAGCTGGACATCCTTACCTCGATTAACGGCAGTCTTGGTCTGGGCAGCAGTGTCAGTCTCCTGCTCGGCAAGGGAGACGGAACGTTTTTGCCCGCTTCGCTGGTGACGGTGGACCAATTGTCCGGGCAACTGGCGGTCGCGGACTTCAACGGGGATGGAAACCCAGATTGGATCGCGGGGAATACGCAGGGGCACGTCCTGACGATGGCATTGGGAAACGGGAACGGCACGTTTCGGGCCGGAGTGAACTACGCATTGGGCAACGGGCCATTTGTGGCCCTCGCTGACTTTAACAAAGACGGTAAGTTGGATGTGGTCGCCGTGGATCGGAGTTCGAACGACGTTCGAGTGCTGCTGGGGAAGGGTGACGGCACGTTCCAACCTGGGATCATTACCCCGGTTTCCGGCGCGTTTTCTGGAATCGCAACCGGGGACTTCAACAACGACGGCAACCAAGACGTGGTAGTGAGTGACGCGACTGGGGCAGCTCCACGGAATGTAATTGTGCTGCTTGGCAACGGAGACGGAACGTTTGCGGCGCCTGCGAGATTCACGACCGGAGGGTCCGGCGAAGGTCTAATCCTTACCGAAGACTTCAACGGAGACGGGAAACTGGACATTGCGGTGGTCAACCAGAGCGATAACACCGTGTCGATTCTTTTGGGGAACGGAGACGGAACATTTCAAGCTCCGAAGATTACTCCAGCACTGGCGACGGATGGATTTTTGGGAGCCATGGCAGCGGGAGACTTAAATGGGGACAAGAAGTTGGATCTTGTAGTGCCGGACTATGTGGGGTCTGCCTCTGGGCAAGTGGCGATTTTGCTGGGGAAGGGAGATGGCACGTTTCAAGCGCCAACACTTATTACCTCACATGCAGGCTCCACATGGCCGGTCATCGCAGATTTTAATAAGGATGGGAAGCTGGACCTGGCGGTCGCCAATCAATTCGGAACGATAGACGTTTTCCTGGGCAACGGAGACGGGACTTTCAATACGTCTCTGGTCTTGAATGATGTCCAGCCCAATATTGGTAGTCCAATACCAATCGCCATGGCGGTGGGTGACTTCAATCTAGACGGCAACTTGGATTTGCTCGTGGGAACCGACATATCGGATAACACGCAGGCCAGAAATCCCAGCGGCTTGCCGGCTGGAATGCAGTTGTACCTGGGAAATGGCGACGGGACTTTTGCGGCACCGCAGGACTATCTCACCGGGGCACAATCCTTTCCTGTGCTTGTCGGAGACTTCAACGCCGATGGAGCGCCGGACGTGGCCGCGGGAGACCTGGGCGAGAATATCGTCAGCATCCTTCTGAATCAGACTCCCCCACCGATCAGCGTTACGCCGGTGAGGTTGGCCTTTGCTGACCAACTCGTCGGCACCACGAGTGCGACGCGAGCGATCACGATCACAAATAATGGCGCCGCAGCGACAACCATCACCATCGCCGCCAGCGGCGATTTCACCCAGGCCAACACGTGTCCCGTGAGCCCGGCAACACTTGCGGTTACGGCGAATTGCACCGTCAACGTGGCGTTCCAACCTACAGCCACCGGATTGCGGAACGGCGCAATCACTGTTACGCACAAATTAGCTGGTAGTCCGCAGTCCGTAGCACTAAGCGGCAATGGCGTAGCGCCTGTTGCTACCTTTGACAAGACGAGCATACCTTTTGGAAACCAACCCGTCGCCACAAGCAGCGCCGTTCAGACGGTAAATCTTTCCAATACGGGCACTGCCACTTTGACGATCACAAACATTGCGATCACTGGCGCAAATAGCGGCGACTTCTCCCAGACAAATGCATGTGGCGCAAGCGTGGCTGGAGGGTCGAATTGTTCAATCATGGTCACTTTCACGCCCACTGGGACCGGGAACCGCACGGCCAGTGTCAGCATCACCGACAACGCAGTGGGAAGCCCGCAAACTGTGGCCCTTTCGGGCACGGGCGTTCAGCCCGCTGTGACGCTCTCGTCAGCAGGCCTCTCATTGGGAAACCAGCTGATCACCACCACGAGCACACCACAGGGCGTGACACTCACGAATACCGGCACCGCTGCAGTGACAATTTCGAGCATCGCCTTGAGCGGCACCAACAGCGGCGATTTCGCGCAGACCAATACCTGCCCCGCGAACAATTCGAACCTCGCGGTTGGAACGAAATGCACGATCAACGTGACCTTCACACCTACCGCTACCGGGAACCGTGCCGCAAGCATCACAATCACCGATAACACATCGGGAAGCCCGCAGAGTGTTTCATTAACGGGCACGGGGACGGATTTCTCTCTCGCTGCGGCCGCGGGCGCAAATTGTCCCGCTGTTGGAAACTGCACAACTTCTTCAATAATCAGCGTTGGTCAAACTGCCACCTACGACCTTCAGATTTCGCCGGTGAGTGGTTTCAGCGGCACAGTCGCGCTTACTTGCAGCGGCGCACCAACACCCTCGACTTGCGCCGTTTCACCAACTCCGGCGCCGCCGAACGGATCGTCCTCCTACGCGTTCACAGTGACAGTCAACAACACTGCCAACGCGTTAACGCTACCTCTCTTGGAGCCGCCAAACGTGCCACAGTTCCCCATCCGTTTTGGCATTCCACTCGTCTACGTGTTGGCGCTGATGTTCCTCCTGGCTTGGGTGGGACTCTATATAAGGCAAACGAAGCGCCTCGCTATTCCTGCTCTGGCGCTTCTGATTTTGAGCCTTGGTTACTTGAGCGGCTGCGGTGGAGGCGGAGGTGGTGGTCCTATCGTAAAGCCCCCAACGAACGCGACGATCACTGTGCAAGGTACCTCCGCCGGAGTAAATCGCACACTTCCATTGTCTTTGACAATCAATCACTGACGCGCACTCTAGATCCCAGGGCTATTTCCCATTGCCGACCAGCAACGTCGCTCGAGGAGTTTACCAAGTCGCACTGTCGCGTCACTTGAACCATTAACGCTGCGGGCTCAACTGGTCGGCGCAACACTTGCGCGAAGTTTACTCGCAGGAGTCTCGAAGCCCAAAGTTTTTCTTGGGCGTTGATTTAGACGCAGCGC
>Ga0210409_10001272_pt1 | contig 33750 bp, 27 predicted proteins | sample IncBWH17MmetaG_FD_161649 | JGI IMG/M metagenome (GOLD analysis project Ga0210409, IMG submission 161649) | Forest soil microbial communities from Barre Woods Harvard Forest LTER site, Petersham, Massachusetts, United States - Inc-BW-H-17-M | ecosystem: Environmental > Terrestrial > Soil >...
GCATTGAACAGCGCCACGTCGCGAAACGCGGAATGCGCGCCTTCGAGAACGCCACGCAGCGCATTGGCGTTTGCTTCGGCATCGCCACCGCGCAGATGTTCCGGCTTGACCCGAGGCAAGCCGACCTCTTCGGGCGATATCTCGAAGCTTGTCACCGTGCCATTCTCGAGCGCGGCGACGCTCGTCGGCCCGGCGGTCGTGATCTCGTCGAGCCCATCCGAGCCGTGCACCACCCAGACGCGCTCGGCGCCGAGATTCTTCAGGACCTGGGCCAGCGGCTGCGTCCATTGCCGCGAGAACACACCGACCATCTGCCGCCGGACGCCGGCCGGATTGGACAGGGGGCCGAGCAGATTGAAGATCGTGCGCGTGCCGAGTTCGACGCGGGTCGCCGCGACGTTCTTCATCGCCGGGTGATGCGCGGGCGCGAACATGAAACCGATGCCCGCTTCGCGGATGCAGCGCGCGATCTTGTCCGGCGTCAGATCGATCCTGACGCCGAGTGCGGTCAGCACATCGGCCGCGCCCGAGCGCGAGGACAGCGCACGATTGCCATGCTTGGCGATCGGAACGCCGGCGCCGGCGACGATAAGCGCGGCGCAGGTCGAGATATTGAACGAGCCCGAAGCGTCGCCGCCGGTGCCGACGACATCGATGGCATCGGGCGGCGCGCTCACGCGCAGCATTTTCGCGCGCATGGCCGAGACCGCGCCGGTGATCTCCTCGACCGTCTCGCCGCGCACGCGCAGCGCCATGAGGAGGCCGCCCATTTGCGAGGGAGTAGCTTCGCCCGACATCACCTGCTCGAAGGCGCTGGCCGCCTCCTCGCGCGTTAGCGCGGCGCCGGTCGCGACTTTGCCGATGAGCGCCCTGACTTCGTCGGTCACGGTGAAGTCCTCAATGTACCGGGGCGCGGACGCGCTGCCGGTCGGGCGTCGGCGCGAGCGGCGCCGCCGCGCGCCGTCCAGCCGCCGCGTTCCAGGACGCGGCGATGTCGAGGAAATTCTTCAACAGCAGGTGGCCGTACTCGGAGGCGATGCTTTCGGGATGGAATTGCACGCCGTGCACCGGCAGGCGGGCGTGAGCGAGCCCCATGATGAGGCCGTCCTCGGTGTCCGCCGTCACGGTCAGTTCCTCCGGCAGGCTCGCGCGCTCGACCACGAGCGAATGGTAGCGCGTGGCCTGGAAGGGCGCGTTGATGCCGCGGAAGATGCCGGCCCCGGAATGGCGGATCGCGGAGAGCTTGCCGTGCACCGGCGTCGGCGCCCGCACCACCCGGCCGCCGAAGGCGTCGCCGATCGCCTGATGGCCGAGGCAGACGCCGAGGATCGGGACTTTGCCGGCCGCCGCTGCAATCAGGTCGAGGCAGATGCCAGCCTCTTTCGGCGTGCACGGGCCAGGCGAAAGCACGATCGCGTCGGGATCGGCAGCGACGACGGCCGCGCTGGTGATCTTGTCGTTGCGGTGCACGCGGACCTCGGCCCCCAATTCACCGAGATAGTGCACCAGGTTGAAGGCGAAACTGTCGTAATTGTCGATCAAGACGATCATTCGCGTACTTCGTTTGGTCGCCGACCAAAAATCGCCAGATGCGCCCTTCCTGGTGCGACATCGCGTGTGCAGCCGAATAGTCCGAAAGGAGGCATCTTCGTAACGGATTCCAAAGGCTTCGGCAACGGCGCTAAAATACCTTGCGATGATGCTGCCCGGCGTGACGGCGGGGCCAGGGGTTGAGCGGTGAAGGAAAAGGAACTTCGGTTTGCCCTGGTATGTTTCGGCGGCGTCTCGCTCGCCATCTACATGCATGGCATCAACAAGGAAATCCTCAAGCTCGTCCGCGCCTCGCGCGCGCTGCACGGCATCGCCGACCAGGCAAAGCGCGCGAGTGCCTCCTTCGACTCGCTGGTCGACCGCAACGATCCGGAGTACGACACCGAAGCGGTCTATTTCGATCTGCTGCGCGAAGCCGGGCGCAAGATCGATCTGCGGGTCGTCGTCGACATCATCGCCGGAGCCTCGGCGGGCGGCATCAACGGTACGATGCTCGCGCGCGCGATCTGTCACGATCTGCCGACCGCGCCCTTGCGCGATCTCTGGCTCAACAATGCCGATGTGAGCCGCCTCCTTTCGCCGGAGGCAAGGGCGCGGGGCTGGAGCAAGTGGTTCCTTCGCCCGGTGTTATGGGCCATCGGCACACGGCGCTCGCCGCTCGTGCGCGATGCCGAGGTGCGTGCCAACCTCTCGATGTTCGTGCGCTCGCGCTGGTTCAAGCCGCCGCTCGACGGCATGCGCATGGCCGCGCTGATGTACGAGGCCGCGACCGCGATGGGTAGTCCGAAGAGCGCGGAAGCTTCACTGCTGCCGTCGGGACGGGGCCTCGACCTGTTCGTCACCGTCACCGACTACTACGGCTACCTGCAACCAGTGCCCATCCACGATCCGGCGATCATCGAGGAGCGCGTGCACCGGCATCTGTTTCATTTCAAATACCGGCGCCGCCCCAACGGCGAGGTCGAGAGCGATTTCGACCTCGCCAACGCGCCGGCTCTCGCCTTCGCTGCGCGTGCCACCTCCTCGGTGCCGGGGGCGTTCCCGCCGGCGCGGGTCGCGGAAATGGACGAACTCCTGCGCAGCAAGGGCGCGACATGGCCGCGCCGCGCTGACTTCATCAAGCGCAATTTCGCCAACTATCTGGAAAGCGGCGTCGACCCGACGTCGGTGCCTTTCATCGATGGCAGCGTGCTCAACAATCGCCCGTTCCGCGAGGCGATCAGGGCCATACCCGGCCGCCCGGCCTACCGCGAGGTGGACCGGCGTATCGTCTACATCGACCCCGATCCGCGGCCGCCGGGAGCGCGGGCGCACGATCGGGTGCCGGGCTTCTTCTCGACGCTCAAAGGCGCGTTGTCCGACATCCCGCGTACCGAGCCGGTGACCGATGAGCTGAGTTGGGTCGCCGCGTTCAACGAGCGCGCGCGCCGGCTCAAGGCGATCATCGAGCGGGCGCGGCCGCAGGTCAGCCGCCTGGTGGCGAATGTGATGACCGGCGCGCAGGACATCAGCGAGGCGCAGATCCGCGAATGGCGCGAGCACGCCAATGTCAAGGCGGCGGAGGAGGGCGGCTTTGCCTATGAAGGCTATGTCGGCCTCAAGCTCGCTTCGGCCCGCGCCTTCGTCGCGCAGTTGATCATGACCACCCGCGGCGTGAAGGCGGGCTCGCCGTTCGCGCGCACGATCGCCGAGGTGATCGATACCTGGGCGGCGCGGGCCGAGGCGTCCGACCGCCTGGCGAAATCGGGCTCGTTCCGCAGCGGTGCGGCACAGGACCTGCTCGCGGCCCCGCGGTGGGTGACCATGCTGCTCGACTTCGACCTCGACTACCGCAGGCGCCGCCTGCATTTCATGATCGAGGGACAGAACCGGCTGTACGAGATGCTGGATACCGAACGCTTCAAGGACATCGGCGCCGAACGCGTCGATCGGCTCAAGCGCCGGTTCTACGACTGTCTCGACGACTTGCAACAGCGCGAGAACCTCGCGCAATTCGATGAGGAAATTCGCGCGCTGGTCACGGAAATATTTTCAGCGCCGCCGTCAGCCGACGAAGTCAGGGACATCACCGGCTACGCGCAGTCGGTCGCCGCTCGCTTCGCATCGCGTATCGACAGCCTGGTGAACCGGCTGGCGATGACCATCGATCTCGATGCCAGCACCCGCGAAATCGACGGGCTGCTCGCCGAAACCTTCGGCGAGGGTTGGCCGCACGAGGCGAGAGAGGAAGTGCTGATCAATTATCTCGGCTTTCCGTTCTGGGACTTGCTGACCTTTCCAGTGATGACGTGGCGCGAGGTCGGCGAATTCAACGAGTTGCTGGTCGATCGCATCAGCGTCCACGATGCGCGCGCGCTCAAGACGATCGAGTGCGCGCAAAAGCTCAAAGGCATTTTCTTCGAGCACACTGCAGCGTTTCTCTCCCGTGCCTACCGCGAGAACGATTATCTCCTGGGCCGGCTGCACGCGCTCGACCGGCTCCTCGACATCGTCTGCGATTCGGCAGGCCGGGACTTGCTGACGGAGTCTGAGCTGCTGGCGCTCAAGAAGCGCGGCTTCATGCAGATCCTCGACGCGGAGGCGCCGCATCTGCCGAACAGCGGCGAACTGATTGCCGAGCTGCGCGCCGGCGTCGCGGCGTTGACGGCTGATGCTGATACCGCCCCGGACCCGCGTTAGCGCGTCGCCGCGACCTTCCGGCGCCTGTCCGAACAGGTTGCGGGTATCGCGCAGGCAGGGAGCCTCTTCGTTTGCCGCGAACCCGCAAAAATCGGGCATAATCCGGCGCTGCCGACCCGTTTTCGCCGATCTGGGTTGCGATCGCCGGACCCTCGGGCTAGACCCCCGCCATGCTGCGCACCGCGCTTTTTGCCGGGTCGTTCGACCCCATGACCAACGGTCATCTCGAGGTGGTGCGCGGCGCCGTGGCCATGGTCGACCGCCTCGTGCTCGCCGTCGGCATTCATCCCGGCAAGGTGCCGCTGTTCGCGGCCGAGGAGCGGGTCGCCATGCTTGAGGAGGTGTGCACGCCGCTTGCGCGCGCCGCCGGCTGCGAGATAGCGGTCTCGACCTTTGCCGATCTCGTAGTCGCCGCGGCGCGGCGGGCGGGCGCGACAATCCTGATCCGCGGCGTGCGCGATGCCAGCGACTTCGACTACGAGATGCAGATGGCCGGCATGAACGCGGTGATGGCGCCCGAGGTGCAGACCGTGTTCGTGCCCGCCTCGCCGGCAGTCCGCCCGATCACTGCCACCTTGGTGCGCCAGATTGCCGGCATGGGCGGCGACGTTTCAGCCTTCGTGCCGGCGCAGGTCGCCGCGCGGCTGCAGCGGAAATTCGCGAAATAAAGGCCTCACCCGGAGGTGACATGACCCGTATCCTTGCCGTACTGTTCGCCATCATGTGTGCCGCACCCGTCATCGCCGAAACTCTGCCGCCCGGACTAGATCCGCAGAACACGATCTTTCTCGACACCAAATACGGCCGGGTGATCATCAAGCTGCGCACTGACGTGGCGCCGCAGCACGCCGAGCGCTTGAAGCTGCTCGCGCGCGAGCACTTTTACGACAACGTGCCGTTCCACCGCGTGATCGACGGCTTCATGGCGCAGACCGGCGATGGCCAGTACGGCAACGGCACCGGCGGCTCGAAGCACCCGAACCTGAAGGCCGAGTTCTCCAAGGTGCCGTTCAAGCGCGGTATCTTGGGCATGGCGCGCACCAGCGATCCCAATTCGGCGAACAGCCAGTTCTTCATCATGTTCGCCGAGGGTTCTTTCCTCAACGGCCAGTACACCGTGGTCGGCGAAGTCGTGCAGGGAATGGAACTGGTCGACAAGCTCAAGCGCGGCGAGCCGCCGGCCGAGCCCGACCGCATCGTCCATATGCAGGTGGCGGCGGACGTAAAACAGTAAAGGTCTGACGTGCCGCGCTGTGCGATTGCGATCGCCTGCGGCGTCCTTTTCGGCGGCCTAGCCGCCGCCGTCCCGACCGCGCAGGCGCAGCCTTTGAACCGCCTGCCGCCGGCACGCGCACCGTGCAGCGTGCTCAGCGGGCAGCCCTGCCATCCCTCGTTCTGCGGCGTCTTCCATCTGGGGCCGTGCTTTCCCTATTACCTGCCGCCGCTCGGCCAGGATCTGCAGCTGACGATCGTCTCGACCGACGGCGATGCGGCGGAAAATGCGAGGGAAAGCGCCGGCTCCGATGCGGAGCGGACGGCGAATGACCGCAAGCTCGATTCGATCGGTGACATGTTCGCCGCGCTGCGCGCCTGCTGGGTGCCGCCGCCGAAGGACGAAGCGCGCCACGGGATGGAATACACCATCCGCTTCGCCTTCAAGCGCGACGGCCAGGTGATCGCGCCGCCGCGCATGACCTATGCGACACACGATGCGCCGGCCGCTTTGCGTGGCGTCTATCGCGAAACGATCGATGCGGCGCTGCAGCGCTGCACGCCGCTGCATTTCAGCGCCGGGATGGCCGGAGCGGTCGCCGGCCGCCCGATCGCCATCCGCTTCGTCGACGAGCGCGCGACCGATACGGATGGCGGGAAGTAATCTGCCGGCGCGGCTCATTGCCGCGAATTCCGCGAGTTTCTCCGCTCATTCCCGCGTAAGCGGGAATCCAGTATTCCTGACACGCAAAAGCTGGGTTCCCGCTTTCGCGGGGACGAGCGGATCGTGAATTGCGTTGTCAGATATGCGCACCGACCTTTTTGATTTTGCGCTTCCCGAGGATCGCATAGCGCTGCGTCCGGCGGTTCCGCGCGACAGCGCCCGGCTCCTCGTGGTGCGGCCGGGCGCAGCGACGCCGTTCGAGGACCGCGTCATGCGTGACCTGCCAGCGTTGCTGCGCGAAGGCGACGCCGTGGTGGCGAACGACACGAAAGTCATTCCGGCGAGCCTGCACGGCCGCCGCATCGGCCGCGGCACGCACGAGCCGGCGATTGCGGCGACATTGACCCGGCGGCTCGACGGCTCGCGCTGGAACGCGCTGGTGAAGCCGGGGAAGCGCCTCGCCGTCGGCGATGTCGTGCGCTTCGGCAGCGAGGGCCGGGTGTGCTTCCTCGACCAGCTCGACGCCACGGTGGAGGCGAAAGGAGAGGGCGGCGAGGTCACACTCGCCTTTGCGTTTCACGGGCCGGTCCTCGACGAGGCGCTTGCCGAACGCGGCGACATGCCGCTGCCGCCCTACATCGCCGGCCGCCGCACGGCCGACGAACAGGACCGCACTGACTATCAGACAGTGTTCGCGCGGGAGGAGGGGTCGGTCGCCGCGCCGACTGCGGGGCTGCATTTCACCGACGCGGTCGTCGAGGCGCTAGAGACGCGCGGCGGCGGCCTGCACAAGGTAACGCTCCACGTCGGGCCGGGTACCTTCCTTCCCGTCAAAGCGGAAGACACGTCGGCGCACAAAATGCAGCCGGAATGGGGCAGCGTCGGCGCGGAGACGGCGGCGGCGCTCAACGCGGCGCGGCGTGCCGGCGGCCGCATCGTCGCCGTCGGCTCAACGGCGCTGCGGCTGCTCGAAAGCGCGGCGGCCGCGGACGGCACGCTCGCGGCCTTCTCCGGCGAGACTGCGCTGTTCGTCACGCCCGGCTACCGCTTCCGCACCGTCGACGTCATGCTGACCAATTTTCATCTACCGCGCTCGACCTTGTTCATGCTGGTCTCTGCCTTCAGCGGCCTGGACACGATGCGCCGCGCCTATGCGCACGCGATCGAAACGGGCTACCGGTTCTATTCCTACGGCGACGCCTGCCTGCTGTTTCCCGCGGCCGCCGACGATAAAACACGCATAGAATAGGGCTGACTGAGAGGCGGAAACATGGTGGCATGGCGCGATCAAGTGGCCCTGGTAACCGGGGGCGGCCGGGGAATCGGTCGAGCTACGGCGCGGTTGCTGGCAGAGCGTGGCGCGGCGGTGTGCGTTAATTTTGCCGCGAATGCCGACGCGGCAGAGTCGCTCGTCGCCGAGATTGCGGCTGGGGGAGGGCGGGCGATCGCCGCGCGGGGGAATGTTGCGCAGGCCGCCGCGGTCGATGCGATGGTCGCCCGCACGGAAAAAGAGTTGGGACCGGTGACGATCCTGGCGAACAACGCCGGCGTAGCATGGCAAGGCACACTGGACACCTACGACCGGGAGCGGGCGACGCAGATGCGCGAGGTGAATGTCGAGGGGGTCATCAACACGACCCGCGCGGTGATCGGAAGCATGCGTGCGCGCCGCTATGGCCGGATCGTCAATGTGAGTTCGATTGCGGCGACCGGCACCGCGCTGCCCGGCAACGCATTCTACGCGGCGACCAAAGCCGAGGTGGCGATTCTGACGCGACGCTTTGCCTTGGAGCTTGGCCCGCACGGCATTACCGTGAACGCCGTTGCGCCAGGTTTTGTCCGCACCGACCTCACCCAGCGCGGCCGGGGCGCGGAAGATTGGCAGGGCACTGAGGCCCGTCTCGCTTCACGCGCAATGATGGGTCGGATCGGTGAACCGGAAGACGTTGCCAACGCGATAGTCTTCTTGGCTTCACCGGAATCGGGTTGGATCACTGCACAGATGCTGACGGTCGATGGCGGACGGATGGACTACATCGGGCACGGTTAGATTGGGCGCCGTGCCGCGCGCGGGGTTTGCCGTTTGCGCGAGGACGGCGCCCGTTTCAGCTTCCTCGATCCGGGTATGCGCCGTAGGCATCCGGAGTGTCCGTAGCATGGGGCGATGTCGCGCGTGCTACGCCCGCGCCGCAAACAGATCCGCCGCACCCGGCTTGAGCACAATGTAGCAGCGTCGCCAGGGCGCGTCGTCGATCAGGCGCCACCTGTGGCCGGTGCCGGCCGTGTCGGTTGCGACCAGCACGTCGCCGGGCCGGATGATGAAAGTCTCGCCGTCGCGGGTGGTGAATTCGAGCGTGCCGGTGAGCGTGATGACGTATTGCGTCTCCGGGGCGTCGTGCCAGTCGAAGGAGGAATGCGGCGGCGATTCCTTGAAGTGTGCGGCGATGACATCGGTGCGCTGATCGAGCGTCAGTGTGCCTTCGAGCACGTGCGAGGCACTGTCCTCACCGGTGTAGAGCTTAAAGGCGTGCATCGCGGCACTCTCGCGCGCCCGCACCGGCGCATGGCCAGGCGACCCTCCGCGATTGTAGAACTATTCTTGCCGAACCGCCTGGGGGCCTCAACGGCGCTCCACCTTCAGGCTATAGTCATGCCTAACCCATCGTTGTCTCGGCCTGACCGATAAAGTCCTCATGAGGCGCCGTCATTTGCTTGCTGCCTTACCGCTATTTGCGACCGGCCTGATCAAGGCGAGCGCCGCGAGAGCGGCTCCGGTTTTGCGGGTGGGAGCGGCGCTTCCCGACCCGCCCTTCGAGTTCAATGCCAACGACGGCCCGGCGGGTTTCGATATTACGCTGATGCAGCGCATTGCCGGCCTGATCGGCCGCGAATGGCAATTGGTGCCCTACAAAGGCACCGACTTCAACGGCATCTTCGCCGGACTCGACGACGGCAGCTATGACTGTATTGCCTCAGGCACCACCATTACGCCGGAACGCAGCAAGGTCGCCGATTTCTGTCCGCCCTATGCGGTCTCTGGCCAGTCGCTCGTTGCCGATGTCAGCCGACATCCGAACTTACATGGCATCGGCGACCTCAAAGGCCTGGTGATCGGCGTCCAGGAAGGCAATACGAGCCAGCCAGTCGCCGACAAGCTGGTTGCCGAGCATCGCGCCGCGCGCGTGCGGGTCTATGCCTATGACGAAATCGAAAAGGCGCTCGATGATTTGTCGAGTGGCGGCTGCGACGCTTTCATGAAGCTCGCGCCGGTCACCGCGTGGTTCGTACGCGAGCGGCCGAAGCTCAAGATCCTCCAGACCGGGATCACCGTAGAGCGCCTCGGCATCTGTGTGCGCAAGGGAAATGCAGCGCTGCACGACGGGATCAGCAAGGCGCAGGCGGCGCTGGCGGCCGACGGAACGCTGGCTGCGCTGATCAAACAGTGGCTCGGGGCCGGGGCTACTCTGCCGGCGTGAGTACCGCGCTGATCCCGTGCGGGCTTCGCGCTTTGAAGCGCATTCTGCGAACAGGCGTTCACGCATTGGGATATGTCTGGGTCCCACATGCGAGACGGAAGAAGGGCGTACGGGTTGGCGCTGTTCCACGGAGTGGGAGGAGTCATTGGCAGAAACCACTGACGTTGTCGTCGTCGGTGCCGGCCCAGCTGGGCTCGCGGTCGCGGCGTGTCTCGGGAAGGTCGGTTTGGATTTCATTATCCTGGAAAGGAATCTTCATGTTGCCTCGTCCTGGCGTCGGCACTACGAGCGGCTGCACTTGCATACGATAAAACAGCTGTCGTCTTTGCCTTATTGTCCTTATCCGAAAGACTATCCGCGCTACGTTCCCCGAAATCTGTTGATCGAATATTTGGATCGTTATGCTGCGCACTTTGATCTACACCCCCGTTTCGGCGAGAACGTGCGCTCTGTGCGCCGAAATGAGGACGTTTGGATTGTGGAAGGCACTTCATGTTGGATCCACGCTCCGCATGTCGTGATTGCATCCGGATTGAATACCGAACCGGTGAGTCCAGTCGTTCCCGGGGCAGAGAAGTTCACGGGCAGGCTCATCCACAGCGCGGACTACGTCAATGCCAAGCCGTTTGCCGGCCAGTCCGTCCTGGTCGTTGGCATGGGGAACACCGGTGCAGAGGTTGCTCTCGACCTGTCCGAGGGCGGCGCGCAGCCGACGATCTCGCTGCGCGGCGGCGTTCATATCGTCCCACGTGACCTTTTCGGCGTACCCATTCAAGTAATCGCTACGCTCGCGAGCAAAGCTCTCCCCATGCGCGCCAACGATGCGCTCTTTCCGTTCATTCTTGACCTGGCTCTCGGCAACCCGGCGAAGTATGGCCTCAGGCGTCCGCAGCAAGGCATCCTGCAACAAATTGCCGAGTCGGCCAAGATTCCGGTGCTGGACGTCGGCACAACTAAAAAGATCGCCCAGGGTGCGATCAAGATAGTGCCGGGCCTATCTGCAATCACCGAGGACGGGGCTGTGTTCGAAGGAGGAAACAAAGCCAAATTCGACGCGATCATCTTCGCGACCGGATATCGTCCCAACTATCGAGATTTTGTTGAGGACGACCATATCAACGCAGCCAACGACGGGACACCAAACGAGCAGACTCGGAACTCGACTATTCATTTTGTCGGATTTCGGAGTCCCGTCAGTGGCTTGCTCAGAGAAATCGCCAAGGAGGCGGTCCGGATCGCAGGCCATATCGTTCGTCAGCGAAAGGAACTGGCTGTCAGCCGTGCATGAGTTCGGGAAGCGCGCCCGCCCTGCGGACTTGCTGGGCTCTTCCGCTCAATCTATGGCTGCCGCATCACGTCTGATTGCCGATGTCCGATCCCTTCTCCTTCCGCCTCATTGCCACCGATGGCGCCGCGCGCACGGGCGCGATGACGACCGCGCATGGCGCCGTGCAGACGCCGGCCTTCATGCCGGTCGGCACGCAGGCGGCGGTCAAGGGCGTCCATCACGACGACGTGCGCGCCGCCGGCGCCGAGCTTCTGCTTGCCAACACCTATCACCTGATGTTGCGGCCTTCGGCCGAGCGCGTCGCCGCGCTTGGCGGGCTGCATACGTTCATGGGCTGGCCGGGTCCGATCCTCACCGATTCCGGCGGCTTCCAGGTGATGTCGCTCGCGCCGCTGCGCAAAATCGCGGAGGAGGGCGTCACCTTCCGCTCGCATATCGACGGCGCGATGGTGGAGCTGACGCCGGAACGCGCCGTCGAGGTGCAGATTCTGCTCGGCTCCGACATCGCCATGCAGCTCGACGAATGCGTGCGGCTGCCGGCCGGGCGCGACGACATCGAGCGGGCGATGAAGCTGTCGCTGCGCTGGGCGGAGCGATGCAAGCGCGCCTTCGAAAGGGCAGCCCCTGGCCGCGCACTGTTCGGCATCGTGCAGGGCGGCGATGACGCAACACTTCGCGGCGAGAGCATGCGTGCGCTCGTTGACATCGGCTTCCACGGCTACGCCATCGGCGGCCTTGCCGTCGGCGAGGCGCAGAGCGTGATGCTCGAGGTGGTTTCCCAAACCGCGGCGGCGCTGCCGGCGGCGCAGCCGCGCTATCTCATGGGGGTGGGTACGCCCGGTGACCTTCTCGAAGCGATGGCGCGCGGGATCGACATGTTCGATTGCGTGCTGCCGACGCGCAACGGCCGTCACGGCCTCGCCTTCACGCGCTTCGGTCCGATCAACATCAAGAACGCGCGCCACGCCGACGATCCGCGGCCGCTCGACCCGGAAAGCCGTTGCCGGGCGGCGCGCGACTTTTCCCGCGCCTATCTGCATCACCTCTTTCGCAGCGGCGAGGCGCTCGGCGGCACGCTCCTGTCTATCGTCAACCTGTACTACTATCAGGACCTGATGGCGGGGGCGCGCGCCGCGATCGCGGCCGGCGGTTTTTCCGACTACGCCGCCGAGACCAGAGAACAATGGGCGGCCAAGCGCGACGTTGACGAGCGCGATGTCGATCGGTCCTGAGGGCGTGCGATTCCTTCAAGCGCGGTGTGGGACCGAGAACAACCTGACTGACGAAAAAGAACCCGCCGGCCGCATCAACGCGGGCCGGCGGGTCACTCATGCGCGCCTTCAACGGACGCAACGACGGGCGCGATACATCCTACAGTTGGCCCGTGCACCTTGTCGCCCGGAGTCCGCGACTGGCGGGCGTTTCCTCCCTGGTTCGGGCCCGTGGAAAGAGGCGGTGGCGGTGCGGTTTTTTCCCGATAGAGCCGCCTTCCACGGCAATCGTTACGTTAGGACTATACTGTTACGCTTTTTAACGATGCAGCCCGCGAACGGTTCCCGCCGCGGCCTAGTGTTGCCGCCGCAGCCGGATCGAGGTGACGAATTCGTGGCCGCAATCGTCGCACGACCAGGCGTGGCGGATGCGGCCTTTGAGATTAAACTCGGATTGTTCGGCCACAAGCAACACACTCCCGCAATGCGGGCAGTTGGGTCGGCCGAAATCTTCAGTCGCGGTGCGGAGCGCGGTTTCCTCTGCGCAACAGGCAGACTGGATGGTCATCGTCGATCCTCCTCGACGCACCCCCTCCGGTCCCCGATTTCACCCGATATCAGCATTCATTCTGCGCAAGGTCTGTGGCGGTGCTGCGACGCCTTCGTGAAACTCTTGTGGCGGCGGCATGCTGCAGTGCAGCGCGGGTTGCCGACGCGCGTTGCCGCAACAAGTTTAGTGAAAATTGACCTGGTTACTCCCATCCGCTCGTCCCCGCGGAAGCGGGGACCCAGCGGATGTGCCGGAGATGTCAGTACTTTTCACCTGGTTTCCCGCTCCGGGGGAGAGGAACCTCACTTCGCCGGATCTCGCGGCGACCACAGCACCACCGGTGCCGACTTCTCGTAGGCCATCCCTTTCGGATAGCTGATGATCTCCATTTGCAGGCCCCAGGGCGCGAGGAAATAGACGATGCTTTGGCCGGCGGCCGGACCCTCGTTCACCGGAAACGGACCGAAGAAGGTTTTTACGCCCTTGCCGTCGAGATAGTCCTTCGCCGCTTTGATGTCGTCGACATAGAAAGCGATGTGATAGCCGCCGACGTCGCTGTTCTCCGGGGTAACGGTCTTCTGCTCGGGCGAACTGTATTGAAACAGCTCGATGTTGGAGCCGTAGCCGCAGCGCACCAGGGTGATCTGGTGGATCACCGCCCGCGGATTGACGTTGAGCAGGTCGGCCACGAAGTTGCCCTTCTCGTCGGCAAACGGGCCGAACGACATCGCCTCCTTGCAACCGAGCACGTTGATGAAGAAATCGGCGGCCTGCTTGATGTCGGGCACGGTGATGCCGGTATGGTCGTGGCCGCGCAACCCGGGCACGCCGTCGGCGCGGGCGGCGGTGGCGCCGGCGAGCGCGGCGGCGGCAATGGCGAAACAGCGAGCGTATCGAAGACGGGTACTTCTCCTTGTCGGGACTGGGATGGGAGATCGCGCCGGGTTGCCCGAGATCCTCGGCGCGATGGTTGTTCGGGCATGACTTTCCGAGCGCGATAACCGGTCGCGGAATCATGCGCTTGTCAGGCGGTCGCGGCGGCCTCCACCGAGGCCCCGCGGGTGAGCCATCCGGGATCGACCGCCGGCAGCGGAATGGCATCGATGAGCATGCGCGTATAGGCGGCGGCCGGAGCCGCGAAGACCTGCTCGCAGATACCTTCCTCGACGACGCGGCCTTCGCGCATCACCACGACGCGCTGGCAGATCGAGCGGACTACGGAGAGATCGTGGCTGATGAAGGCGAGCGCGAGATGCATTTCGCGCGTCAGCTCCTGAAGGAGCCGCAGCACCTGCGCCTGGGTGGAAACGTCGAGCCCCGACACGATCTCGTCGGCGAGCACGAAATCGGGCCGCAGCACCACGGCGCGGGCGATGCCGACGCGCTGCCGCTGACCGCCGGAAAGCTCGTAGGAGTAGCGGTCGACCGTGCCACGGGCGAGGCCGACGCGATCGAGCACGCCGTGCACCAGCGCGAGCGCCGCCGCTCGGTCGTTTGCCAGGCCGTGGAGCAGGACCGGCTCGATCAGGATGCGTCCGATCGTATGCCGCGGATTGAGCGAGGACATCGGGTCCTGGAAGATCATCTGCATGCGCCGGCGCAGCGGCCGCCGCGCGCGCTCGTCGAGCGTGCTGATGTCGACGTCGTCGAATACCACCGAGCCGGCCGCCGGCATGACGAGACCGAGCAGGGCCCGGCCGAGCGTGGTCTTGCCGGAGCCTGACTCGCCGACGATGCCGACGGTCTCGCCCTTGCCGACTGAGATGTCGACGCCATGGAGCACCGGCGGCGTGGCCGGGCCGCGGCCGAGCAGGCCGGAAGGCTTTGCGTAGGTCACGACCAGTCCGCGCGCGACCAGCAGATCAGCCATGGCCGGCCTCCGCGGCGGCCGCATCGAACGCGGCGATTTCAGCGCGCAGCGCTGCTACTACCTCCGGCGGCGTCGGTTCCAAACCGGTATCGGGCCGGTCGTAGCGCGGATTGGCGGCGAGAAGCGCCTTGGTATAGGCGTGGCGCGGCGCGCTGAGCACCTCCTCCGTGGCGCCCTGTTCCATTGCCCGGCCCATGTAGAGCACGGTCAGGCGATCGCAGATCTTCGCCACCACGCCGAGGTCATGGGAGACGAACAGCACGCTGGTGCCGTGACGCTCCTGCAGCAGGCGGATGAGCCGGAGAATCTGCTTCTGTACCGTGACATCGAGCGCGGTCGTCGGCTCGTCGGCAATGACAAGCTTCGGCTCGAGCCCGAACGCGGCGGCGATCAGCACGCGCTGGCGCATGCCGCCCGAAAGCTGGTGCGGATAGCTTTTGAGCACGCGTTCCGGATCGCGGATCTGCACCTCTTCCAGAAGCGCGAGCGCGCGCAGGCGCGCTTCGCGCGCCGAGAGGCCGCGCTTCAGGCGCAATCCGTCGGTCAATTGCGCGTCGATCCGGCGCGACGGGTTGAGCGCCGTCGACGGATCCTGGGGCACGAGCGCGATGTCGCGGCCGAGCACCGCGCGCAACGCCTTCGCCGGCATCGAGAGGAGATTTTGGCCTTCGAAGTTGATGGTGCCGCCGGTGATCCTCACCTGCGAGGGAATGATCCCGAGGATGGCCTTGGCGATGGTCGACTTGCCGGCGCCGCTCTCGCCGACGACGCCATGCACCTCGCCGACGCCGACGGAGAGCGAAACCCGCCGCAGAATCGGCCGGTCGCCGTCGCGGAGCGAGATCGCGGAGAGCGCTTCTATGGCAAGCCGCGGCGGCGTCATCGGCGCAGCACCGGATCGAGGCTGCGCGCCAGCCCGTCGCCGAGCTGATTGAAGGCGACGACGGTCGCAAACAGCGCCGCAAGCGGCGCCGCTAGCACCCACCACGCCTCATGCACGATCTGGCGGCCCTCGGCGATCATGCCGCCCCAGGTCGGGGTGTCGGAGGACACCGAAAGGCCGACGAAGGAGAGGATCGCTTCGACCACGACGGCGATGCCCATTTCGAGCGTGAGCAGCGCAATGAGAACCGGAGCGACATTGGGCAAAATCTCGCGGAACAGGATTGCCGGGCGCGCGAAGCCGATGGTGCGCGCCGCGACCACGTAGTCCATCTGCGCCTGGCCCATGGTTTCAGTACGCACGACGCGGCAGAACCGCGTCCAGTCGATCACCACGATGGCGGCGATCACGGAGTGCAGGCCGGTGCCGAGCACCGCGACCAGCAGGATCGACAACAGCACCGGCGGGAAGGCCATCCAGATATCGACCAGGCGCGAGATCAGCGCGTCGACGAAGCCGCCGAGAAAGCCGGCGAGGAGGCCGAGCAGCGAGCCGATGAGGCAGGCGAGCCCGGCGGCGACGAACGCGACCGTAAGCGAGACCTGCGTGCCGAAGATGACGCGCGAAAGCACGTCGCGCCCGAGCCCGTCGGTCCCGAGCAGATAGCCGGGTTCGCTCTCGGCAAAGCCGGCCGGCGGCACGGTGGCAAGAACGAGGTTTTGCGCCAGCGGATCCATCGGCGCGACCAGCGGCGCCGCGAGGGCGAGAACGATCAGGAACACGATGAAGCCGCCGGCGCCGACGACCTTGGGATCGCGCAGCAGCCGCTCGACGGCCGTCGGCGGCTGCGGGCCGGCATCCGTGATCGTCTGTTTTGGTGACCAATGCTCCACGGGGTGCCGGTTCCGGCTCAGGCATGACGCAGGCGCGGGTTGAGCGCCGCCACCGCGAGATCGACCCCCATATTGACCAGGATGAAGATCAATCCGAACAGCAGCACCAAACCCTGGATCAGCGGGAAGTCGCGGTTGATGACCGCATCGATCGCCAGGTTGCCGATGCCGGGATAGGAGAAGATACGCTCGACGATGACCGTGCCGCCGATCAGGAAGGTGAACTGCACGCCGGACAGCGCTAAAGTCGGACCGACGGCGTTGCGCAGCGCCTCTTGCAGCACGAGGTGCAATTCGCGGAAGCCCTTGATCCGGGCAAGCAGCACGTAGTCCTGCACCATGGCTTCCTTCAGCGACTGCTTGAGCAGGCGCACGATCACGGCGGCGAGCGGCAAGGCCAGCGCCAGCGCCGGCATCGCCATGTGGCTCAAAATGTTGCCGGCGTCGGCGAAGCGGCCGGTGAGGACGCTTTCTGTGAGGTAGAACCGCGTGGCAAAACCTTCGGCGAGCGCCGGATCGATGCGGCCGGTGAGCGGCAGCACCGGGATCGCGACCGCAAAGAGCAGAACCAGCGCCAGCGCCCAGATGAAGTCGGGCACCGCCAGCATGATGCTGTTCAGGCCGTCGATGACCGTCTCGCCGGCGGTGCGCCGCATCAGCGTGCCGGCAACGGCCACGCCGCCGCCGAGCACGACGGCGACAAGGAGGGCCATGATCGCAAGCTCGATGGTGGCGGGAAGCCGCGAGGCGAGCACGTCGGTCACGTAGACGTGCAGCGTGATCGAAGTGCCGAAATCGCCGTGGACCACCCCGCTGATCCAAATCCAGAACTGGGTAGGGAGCGGCGCATCGAGGCCGTAGTGCGCCTTGAGCGCCACGATGTCGGCGGCGCTCGCGCCCGGCGAGATCATCATGGCGACGGGATCGCCCGGCACCACGCGCAGCAGGACGAAGATCACAACCGCCACGCCCGCCAGCGTGACAAGCGCCATGGCCATGCGGTTGACGACGACGGCGAGCAGCATGCACGGTCCTTGCGACTGACCCCGCCGATTGCCGCCGCGCGCCCCGGCGCGGCGGCGGACCGCATCGACGCGGCTTTTAGGACTTCGCGACCAGCGTCGGTTGCAACGCTCCGGAAACGTTCGGTGTCACCTTGAGATCGGACTTGTAGAGGATCGGCTGCGCGTATTGCAGCAGCGGCAGGATGTAGCCCTGCTCGGCGATGTAGCGGTCGACGTCCTTCCAGCCCTGGATGCGCTTGGTCTCGTCCTTCTCGCCCCAGAGCGGGCCGATCTTGGCGTCGAGATCGTCGGAGTGCCACGCCGAGTGCGGCGATTTCGAGAACATCGCGAACCCGGTCGAAGTGGTCGGATCGCCGATCGCGTTGCCCCAATTGTAGAACGCCGCCGGCGCGAGCTTGTGCGACATGCGCAGCTCGAAGTGCTTGGCGATCTCGTAGATCTCGATGTTGGCGTCGATACCGACATTGCGCCACATGCCGACGATCGCCTGGATCATCTCGTAGTCTTTGGGCTTGAAGCCGCGCGTGGTCTGGATGGTGAACTTGACCGGCTTCTCCTTGGAATAGCCGCTGGCGGCAAGGAGCTTCGCGGCGAGCGCCGGATCGTGCGACACCTTGATGGTTGGATCGAAGGCAGCATATTCCGGCGCCTCGAGCGTGTCGATGGCGACGCCATAGCCGCGCAGCAGCCGCTTGATGATCGCCTGCTTGTCGACGGCGTGACACATCGCCAGGCGGACGTTCTTGTCGTCCATGACGCCGCCGTTGGTGATGAAGATCTGCGCGATGTCGGAAATCGGCGTCACCACGCCCTTGAGGCCGGCCTTGCCCTTGAGGCGGTCGAACTCTTCGTACGGCACTTCGAGCGTGACGTCCGACGATCCGCTTTCGATCTCGGCGACGCGGCTCGTAGCATCGGGGACAAACTTGAACACCACGGTCTCGAACGCGGGCTTGCCGCCCCAGTATTTCGGATTGGCCTTCAGCCGCAGATAGGCGTTGCCCTCGTAGGCATCGACCATGTAGGGGCCGGTTCCGATCGGCTTCTTCTCGAAGCCCTGCGGGCCGACCTTCTCGTAATAGGCCTTGGGCAGAATGTAGCCGGTGAGGAACGCCATCCACTTGAACAGCACCGGATCGTAGTTCTTCACGTCGGCGGTGATGCGGTGGCCATCGACCTTGAAGTTGTCGATGCCGGCCCAGATGAACGCCACCGGGTTGCCGCCGTCCGGCTTGCCTTCGCGCTGGATCGACCAAATAACGTCGTCGGGGGTGAACGGGGTGCCGTCATGCCAGACGACGTTCTCCCGCACGTCCATCCATACCTTGGACTTGTCGTCGCTCCAGCCCCAGCCGGTCAGCAGGCCGGGTTCGAACGCGAGGTTCGGCTTCTGGCCGATGTACTGGTCGAAGATCGAGCGATAGATCGCCTGGATCGTCGGATTGACCGAGGAGGGCCCGACATCGGGGTCGAAGGACGGCAGGTTGACGTTGTAGGCGATGTTGAGCGTATTGCCGGCCGCGCTGGCAAAGTGCTTGGGCGCAAGCATGGCTCCGACAAGGCCGCCGCTCGCCGCGAGGGCCTGACGCCGCGTAACGTTGAACATATTGAAGACTCCCCGTTTTGACTGCCGCCTGCCGCCGGCGATGGCTTGCACTCGACTATACCGCGTTCGGTACAGATGGCCGAGACCCGCGCACGGAATACTTTAGACTTAAAACAACACCAGGACAAGCTGACGCAGCGGCATTGGCCGGTCTTTTTGCCGTCGTTGCCGCAACTTAGATGGGGTTGAGCCGTGCCGCGGAGCAGCGCCCCGGTTCCGCGATCGGGGCTCCGCCGGCCTTCCTTGGAGGCGTTGCAAGATGCCTGGGAACGTCTCATAAGTAACCGGCGGACGGCCACTTTTTCAATCGACGCTGTCGATGCGGAGGGTTTTTTATGGCGGAGCGGTCGTTTGCCCGCGAGGTTGAGGACCTCAAGCTGGGCGAAGGCGAGGAATTCCGCGGCGAGGGAATTCTCGCGATCACCAAGGCGCTGCTGCAGTCCGGCGTCTCCTATGTCGGCGGCTACCAGGGAGCGCCGATCTCCCACCTGATGGACGTGCTGGCCGACGCCAAGGACGTGCTCGACGACCTCGGCGTGCACTTCGAGAACTCGGCGTCGGAGGCCGCCGCCGCGGCCATGCTTGCCGCCTCGGTGCACTATCCGATCCGCGGCGCGGTCACCTTCAAATCCCCGGTCGGGATCAACGTCGCTTCCGACGCCATCGCCAACCTGGCGTCCGGCGGCGTCACCGGAGGGGCACTGATCATCATCGGAGAGGACTATGGCGAAGGCTCCTCGATCATGCAGGAGCGTTCCCACCCCTACGCGATGAAGTCGCAGGTTTGGCTGCTCGACCCGCGGCCCAATCTGCCCACGATCGTCAAGGCGGTCGAGGACGGCTTCGAGCTATCCGAGGTCTCGCATACGCCGGTGATGCTCGAGGTGCGCATCCGCGCCTGCCACGTCCACGGCCGCTTCACCGCCAAGGAAAACAAGCGGCCGAGTTTTTCCTTGCGCGAGGCGCTGGAAAAGCCGCGGCGCGATATCGAGCGCGTGGTGCTGCCGCCGGCCTCCTACCTGCACGAGCGCGAGAAGATCGAGCAGCGCTGGCCGGCCGCGGTCAAATTCATCAAGGAGCGCAAGCTCAACGAATTCTTCGGTCCCGAAGTCGCCGAAGTCGGCATCGTCGTGCAGGGCGGCTTCTACAATTCGGTGATGCGCTCGCTGCAGCAGCTCGGCCTCGCCGACGTCTACGGCGAGACCGCGGTGCCGATCTACGTGCTCAACGTCACCTATCCGCTGATCGATGACGAGGTCGCCACTTTCGCCATCGACAAGAAGGCGATCCTCATGGTCGAGGAGGGCCAGCCCGAGTTCATCGAGCAGGCGCTCAACACCATCCTGCGCCGCCGCGACATCCAGACCAAGATTTCCGGCAAGGACGTGCTGCCGATGGCCGGCGAATACACGCCGGCGCTGGTGACCAAGGGCATCAAGAGCTTTCTCGAGCGGTACGCGCCGGCGCTGCTCGGCAACGCGCCGCCGACGCCCGACGCTTCCGGCGTGCTCGCCGACCCGAAGATCCAGGAGCTCGCCAAGACCGTGCCGCCGCGGCCGCCCGGCTTCTGCATCGGCTGTCCGGAGCGGCCGATCTTCGCCGCCATGAAGCTCGTGCAGAAGGAGCTCGGCGAGCACAACGTCGCCGGCGACATCGGCTGCCACCTGTTCGCCAGCCTGCCGCCGTTCAACATCGGCGCCACCACCATGGGCTACGGCCTCGGCCCGGCGTCGTCCTCCGCCTTCAACGTCAAGGCCGACAAGCGGCCGATCTCGATCATCGGCGACGGCGGCTTCTGGCACAACGGACTGTCCTCGAGCGTCGGCAACGCCGTCTACAACAAGCACGACGGCGTCATCTTGGTCGTCGACAATTTCTACTCGGCCGCTACCGGCGGCCAGGACATCATGTCCTCGCGCGCGCTCAATCCGGCGCGCTCGACCAACAACACGATCGTCAGCGCGGTGAAAGGCATCGGCGTCAAATGGGTGCGCCATCTCGACCGCACCTACGACGTGGGCCGCATGCGCGACATCCTGCGCGAGGCGCTCACCACCAAGGAGGGCGGCCCGAAGGTGATCGTCGCGTCCTCGGAATGCATGCTCAACAAGCAGCGCCGGGTGAAACCGCTATTCCAGAAGTCGGTCCGCGAGGGCGAGCGCATCGTGCAGGAACGCTTCGGCGTCGACGAGGACGTCTGCACCGGCGATCACGCCTGCATCCGGCTCTCCGGCTGCCCGTCGCTCTCGGTCAAGCACACCGACGACCCGCTGAAGGACGATCCGGTCGCGGCGATCGACAACAATTGCGTCGGCTGCGGCAATTGCGGCGAGGTGTCGGAGGCGGCCGTGCTCTGCCCGTCGTTCTATCGGGCCGACATCATCCACAACCCGAACTGGTTCGATCGCCTCATCTCCGGGCTGCGGCGCGCGGTGATCGGCTTCCTGCAGCGTCGTCGCGACGCGGGCCGTATCGTCTTCGCCGACTGACGCGGGAATCGCGAGAGATGAACGACGTATCGCGGACCCTGACGCGATTCACCACCGAGCGGCCGATCTCCATTGCGGTTCTCGCCATGGGCGGCCAGGGCGGCGGCGTGCTGACCGACTGGATCGTGGAGCTTGCCGAATCCCAGGGCTGGCACGCCCAATCGACCTCGGTGCCTGGGGTCGCCCAGCGCACCGGCACGACCCTCTACTACGTCGAGATGCTGCCGCCGAAGGAGGGCCACGCGCCGATCCTGTCGCTGATGCCGGCCCAGGGCGAGGTCGACGTCGTGATCGCCGCCGAGCTGATGGAAGCGGGCCGCTCGATCCTGCGCGGTCTGGTCACACCGGACCGCTCGACCTTGATCGCCTCGACGCACCGCCTCTATGCCGTCGCCGAGAAGGAGAAGCCAGGCGACGCCATCGCCGATCCGAAAGTGGTTATGGAAGGCGCCAACTTCGCGGCCAAGCGCGTCATCGCCTTCGACATGGAGGTGCTGGCGAACCGGAACAACAGCGTGATCTCGGCCTGCCTGTTCGGCGCGCTCGCCGGCTCCGGAGTCCTGCCGTTCGAGCGCGAAAGCTTCGAGGCGGTGATCAAGGCCGGCGGCAAGAGCGTCGCCCCAAATCTCAGCGCTTTCGGTGCGGCGCATACGCAGGCCACGAAAACGCCGAGTGCCGCGCGCGCAACCGTCGCCGTCGCGACCAAGCCCGCCAAGCGCTTCGCCTCATTGCCGACATTCGCAGGCCATCCCGAGCTTGACGGTCTCCTGGCGCGCATCCGCGAATTTCCGCGGCCGCTGCACAATATCGTTTTCGCCGGCGTCAAGCGGCTGACCGATTTCCAGGACCCCGCCTACGCCAACGAGTACCTCGACCGGCTGATGAAGCTCTTCGAACTCGACCGCGGCAACGGCGGCGCCACCAAGGCCTACGCGCTGACCAATGCCGCCGCCAAATACGTCGCGGTGGCGATGTCCTATGACGACGTGATCCGCGTCGCCGAGCTCAAGACACGCCAGCATCGCTTCGAACGCGTGAAGCACGAGAACGCGGTGCTCGCCGGGCAGATCGTCTACACCACCGAGTACATGCATCCGCGTCTCCAGGAGGTGGCCGGCAGCCTGCCGGCGCAGGTCGGCACCTGGCTCGAGGCGCATCCGCAGTTGTTCGGCTGGATGTTCCGCAAGGGCCGGCGTGTGCGTTCGGGCACGATCGGCTGGTTCCTGCTGCTCTACACGCTGGCCGCGCTCAAACCGATGCGCCGTTCGACGCTGCGGCACAGCCGCGAGATGGAGCATCTCGACCGCTGGCTCTGGCTCGCCACCGCCAACGTCCCGAAGAACTACAACCTCGCGGTCGAGATCATCCGCGCGCGCCGGCTGGTGAAGGGATATTCCGATACCCACACCCGCGGCCTGTCGAAGTTCGACCGGGTCGTCGGCACGGTGCCGCTCCTGGTCGAGCGTCCCGACGGCGCCGAGTGGATGCGGCGGCTGCGCGAAGCGGCGCTGCTCGACGAGAACGGCATCGCGCTCGACGGCGCGCTCAAGACCGTGGCGACGCTCTAGCCCAGCATCAGAAACGAAAGGCACTGGACGGGCAACGACAAGGCGCAGGCAACGCGTTGCATGCAGAGATACCTGCTGCGGTGCTTGCGTCCCTGTCGTGCACCGCGCTTACGTTTACCCGCGGCGATTGCTTTGGCTGACGGGCCGAGGCGCCCCATCTTCTAAAACTTTGGAGAGGCAGCTTGTTTTGCGGTTATCCACCGCGCCTTGAAGCTCGCCGTAATTTTGCCGACAGCACGCCACGAAGGGAGTGAAAGCTGACTGCATCTCATCTTCCGGGATGCCCTCACATCCCTCACCGTGCTCTGGAAGATGAGACAGACTGGCCCCGGGGCTTTTTTAGCTATCTGATCTGCGTTGTGCAATGCGGCCGATGCATTGAAGCACCGGCTCATGAACGTAGCCTGGGCTTAATGGCAGAAACCACACGATTCTGAACTCAATCTGCTCTGAAGTTCAAAATGTCGGACTTCAGTTGACTACTAGGCCTCAAATATGATGACGCCGGCTGGGTTCGGTGGTGCTCGTGGAAGCACCCATTCTGGCTGGCCGAGTAGCGTGCGCGTCCTCTGATCTTGTGCAAGTGGCCGGTGTAAGCCCGCGCGTACTCGAAGGACCTCGCGCATCTGTGCGCCTCGTCCTGAGTTCTCCGTTCCTGTTCGACAAACGCGTCGTCCGAATTGTCGAGCCGCTTTTGTGAGTCGTCACATTCGCGGCGTACTAAGGCCCGAATCCGCCCGGACCATTTCCGCCGCCAGGATCGGGGGTATGTACAGTGGAATAGGGGGACGGATCGATGTCGAGGTCAAGGATCCTGCCGGCCATCCTCGTCGTGTTACCCGCAACCGTTTTGTTGAGCTTGAACACAGGTGTCACCGGGTCCATTGCGGATGAGTGCAGGGCAAAGCCCGGTCCGTCGGGTCCGCAGGGCACCCATTGGCACTACCGCGTCAGTCGCACGGACCAACGGCGTTGTTGGTTCCTGAGCCTTGAGCGAGTCAAGGTTCATTCTCACACACGCAAAGTCATGTCGGATTTGGCATCAGCAAGCCGCACCGCGGAACCAGACCGGGCGGCGGTGCGCGACTCTTCCGCTGAAACATTAGTTGCTGAAACAGCAGCGGCTATTCCACTACGACCGGCATCGGTAAAAACGGTCTCCGTGCGGGCCGCGGCCGCGCCGGCACCAGCCGAAACAGTATCTGATGGTCCATCAGTCGGTGAAGATGAAACGGCCGCGCATTTTTCTGCGCGCTGGCCGAGCTCCTCCAAGTTCTGGGATTTCGACGTACGTGAGTTTGCCGTGATTCCCAGCAGTTATGCCGAGAACTATTCAGTCGCCGACGCGGATGAGCAAACGCCATTGGTGTGGCCGGGAACGGCGGCCACACCGACTCGACCGCCGCTCGACGTCGCTGGCGAGACTGCCTGGGGAGAAATTCTTCAGGTCGGTATGCTGCTGACGGCCTTGTTGGCGATTGCGGGTGGCGTCTTCAGCCTGGCTCTACGCTTTCGTCAAAGTCATTCCCCCGACCGGCGGCGGGTACCGGATGAGTTGCCCGCGCAGCGAGAGGTGGATAAGGAAGTGGTCGATCGCAATTCGGGTGTACGAGCCCGACAAGACCAACACGTTTCGCGACCACTCACGCCAACCGATCCGGCTGATGATCTGAAAAAGAGTTTGGCGGAACTGACGGCAGACTTGCGGCGGGCGAGAACGTCTCGGTACGCGCCGCGGTCGTTTGCGCCGCGCAAGCTGGGCGCGAGCTTGCACACACGCCTGTCGGCGCGCGATCTGCTGCCGCCGATCGACGGCTGGGGTCAGGCTCGCGTAGTGGTCGCCGACGCGGTAGCGAAGGCGCCCGCTCGGAGCGCTCCGACCCGAGCACATGCACCAACTTCTGACTTGCCTCGAACGACTGTCCCCGCGAGTCCCAGCCTTGTCCCGGCATAGTGGATGCAAGCCGCGCCAAAGCCTCTTGCCTTGTTTTGTCGTGAGCCCTTTTGGCTTGGGTACGCGAAGCGCTGTCAATTGCGCGTCGTGCCAAGTCCGCGATTGTCAAGGCTGAACAGCAAGTGCCGGAGCAAAGCAGCACAGTAGAGCTACGTGTTTTTCAACAGCAGAAGTTCAAGTAGGTAAGACTACTTGAAATACAGAGCCATGAGGACTAGCCGGGGAAGCAATTAGCTGACCTTCATGGCGTTCTACGATCATTCGGCAAATAGCCAGTCCCAAGCCCATCCCTCGCGGTTTCGTTGTAACGAACGCTTCAAATATTCGGTCTGCCTGTTTTGGATCAATTCCCGACCCCGAGTCTTCCACCGCTACCACAATGGCTCTATCGCCATGATGCTCAGCACTCAACCTTAGTATCCGGCGATCGTGCTGGACGCCATCCATTGCTTCGATGGCGTTGTTCACCAGATTGATGAAGACTTCCTGCAACTGACCCCTGTGGCCCATAACGAGGGGTAGTTGAGAGGTCAGCCTGACGTCGGTCGTTATTCCGTGATCATTCAGCTGTTCGCGCAGCGTCTGCAGCACCTCGCGTGTCAATTGATTCAAATCGATCTGCTCTCTTCCCTCATCGGCTTTGCTAAACAGATCACGAATGCTGTCGAACACCTGGCTGGCTCGGTGACCGTCCCTGACTATCCTGCCCAACAACCGCACTTCCTCCAGATCGGGGGGCGCGTGTCCGAGATAGCGCAGCGCCGCGTTGCCATTCATCGTTATTGCCGCCAAAGGCTGCTTCACCTCGTGCGAAATCGACGCCACCATGGCTTCCAAGTTCATCAGTTTGTTGCTTCGTTCACGCTGCAACATCTCAATGGATTTCGCCAGTTCGCGCGTGCGTGCTTGAACATTATCGAATAGGCGCGCGTTCTGTACCGCCAGGGCTGATTGTGCTGCGAAAGTGTTGACCAGATCGACGGAGTTCCGCGTGAACAAACCGGGGGTTCTTCGGCGGATCACCAGGACACCGACAATGTCCGCGCCACGCATCAGGGGTGCCGCCAGCAATGCCCGGTAGCCGGCAGCCAGAATGATTGGTTCAACGGAGTGGCGGGTTCTTCCCGCAAGTCGGCAACCTGGAAAATCTCGCCCCGCGTCAGGGGAAGCGCCACATCGACGCTGTCAAGGTCGATACGCTGATGCGTCAAGGCGTCAATCAGTTTTCGATCCATGCCATAGGTGGCACGCAGACGAAATAGACGTTGAGCGTCATCGAAGACGTAGATCGCTCCGGCGTCGGTGTTGGAGACCTGCACGGCTTTGGCAGCGATGGTGGAGAGGACGGTCTCCAGGTCTAGCGTCTTGTTCACCGCCTGAGATACTTCCGCGAGCATGCGCAACTCGCCGACCGAGCGGCCAAGCTCCTCGCTGCGCGCCCGCAGCTCGGTCAACAGCCGGGCGTTTTCAATGGCGATGACGGCCTGATTGGCAAAGCCCGCGAGCAAAGCGATTTGCCGGTCGGTAAATGGACGGACTGTTTGCTGATATACGCTGATCGCCCCGATCAGATCATTGTTTCGTAACATCGGGACAAGCAGAATCGACCGCATATCCGCGAGCTCAACAGCCGCCACCGCCGTCGGATTACGTTCAATATAGAACGGTTCGGCGGCCAAATCGGGAATGTTGATCGCCCCCTTCGTCGCCACCATGCGGGCAACAAACGATTGCGGATCAGGACGAAGCGGAGAACGCCGGCGAACTTCAGCGAGGGCAGGCGGCGTATTGTGCGTCGCCACCAGGTGCAGGGCCCCGTCCTCCCAGCGATAGATGTTTCCGAAGGTGGCGCTGCATAGGCGAACGGCCTTTTCCAGGATGGTTGCAAACACCGGCTGAAGATCGCCGGCAGAGCTGCTAATGACCTGGAGGATTTCCGACGCGGCAGCCTGCTGCTCAAGCGCCTCATCAAGCTCGCGGGCAAGGCGCGTCACCTTGGCGTCCTGCCCGGTACCGGTCGAACGCGGACGGCGCACCGTCCTCGAAACGTTGCGGCGCTTGCGCGCGGGGAGTTTGCCGCGCCGCGCCTTGGCTATTTGCTGCCAGCTTTCGAGCGCCTCCTCATGGCCTCCCCCAACGCCCTTGGCCAAGGCATCTTATGGGCAAACTAGCACAATGGGGCGGTCTGGCGTGAGCTCTCACGCGGGTCGCGTCCGGCTCGATGTCGCACCAGTCACCCCCGAATTGCGATGTCTGCGCTACCTCTGTTCACGTCTCAATTAGCTGGCATGACGGCGCGCCGCCCGAAACGAACGTCGAGTGCCCGGAAGCGACGTTTGTAGCCGTTGAGGAGCATTTCCAACCCTATGCTCAAGGGCCTGTCGATGGTAGCCTTTCGTCGTCATTCAAAGACAGAGTGGTATCTCGCCGCCTAATCGTCATTGTAGCATGCGAAAAATGTAGCCATGCCAAAACGTCGTCGATCGCGCAGTTCGTCGCTGGCTGGCGCGGCGGGCGGCTTCGCTCGGAGGCGCGCTGACAGGGAGAAGGTACGACCACGGCGGGCCAAGAAAATACGGGTTTCGCGCGATAAGAGGGCGGCGACGAGCAGCGCTTCTGCGCCATCGCTGGAAGAACTTCTGGCGTTTGAACGTCTGCTTTCCGATCTTTCCGCCCGCTTTGCGAACGTTGCCGTTGATCAGGTCGTCGCGGAAATCGAAGCCGCGTTGGAGCGACTCCTAAAATTTATCGGCTTCGACCGCAGCGCCTTTGCCGAGGTCATCGACGGCGACAAGCAATGCATTCTATGCTCGGCAGCCGCGGAAGGCGTGAAGGCGCCTTTGCGAGGCCCAATACCGGCTCACTTCAATTGGTTTACCGGCCAGCTTCTTTCTGGACGCACCGTCGTCATTCGATCACACGAGGACATCCCGCCGGAGGAAGCCGCCGCAGCCGAATACTATCGTCGCGTTGGTATTCGCTCCCAGCTTCTCGTTCCGCTGTCTGTTGGTAGTCGTGTCGTCGCCACGGTCGGCTTTGGCGCGTTCCGCTCGACCCGAGAATGGCCAGACGAATTCATCGCGCGCGTGCGGGTCATTGGAGAAGTAATGGCGCAAGCACTCGTGCGTCAACGCTCGGAGGCGGCGCTTCGGGCGAGCGAGGCGCGGTGGCAGTCAATATTTGAGACATCGAGCATATGCATTTCGACGTTCGATCGAAACATGCGCTACATAGAAACAAATCCGGCGTTTCGCGCCACACTCGGCTATGCGGAAGAGGAGTTGCGACAGCTCACACCTTTGGACATCACCGCCGGGAGTGATCGCGAGAGGGCTGAGGTCCGGCTCGCCGAACTCCAGCAGGGAAAGATCGATCGTTACGCGGCCGTGGAACAATACCGTCGTAAGGACGGCATGATCATTTGGGGCCATATTTCTGTGGCGCGGGCGCCGGAATCCAGATCAGAAATGTTTATCGGAACGATGATCGACATTACCGAGAGCAAACGCGCGCAGGATAAATTGCGCGCGATGCAGGCGGAGCTTGCTCGGGTCACCAGCCTGACCGCAGCGGGGCAGATGGCCGCTTCGATGGCGCATGAAATCAAGCAACCGCTGGCGACTATCGCATTGGGCTGTAGCGCGGGCTTGCGCTGGCTGGCAAAACAGCCGCCCAGTCTTGCGGAAGTGCGGGCGGATCTAAACCGGATCGCCGATGCGAGTGATCGGGCGAGTCAGGTGATCGAGGGCATTCGTTCGATGTTCAAGAACGATAGCCGGGAAAAGGCGTTGCTGGACGTCAACGAGGTGATCCTCGAGGTCATGGCGCTGCTCCGTTCCGAACTGCAAAATCGTCAAATTGCGGTCCAGGACGAGCTCAGCCCGAAACTGCCGCCGGTTCTGGCGGATGCGCTCCAATTGCAGCAGGTCATCGTCAATCTTGTTACCAATGCGTTGGAAGCGATGGATGCCGTCAATGATGGTGCGCGGACGCTACGGGTGAAATCGGCGATCAGCAAATCCGACGGCGTGTTGATTACTGTGGAAGACTCCGGGCCTGGTATTGATCCGGAAAACGTGGACCGCATCTTTCATCCGTTCTTCACGACGAAGTCGCAGGGCATGGGGATGGGTCTGTCGATTTGCCGATCCATTGTCGAGGCCCACAATGGGTATCTCTCGGCACGTTCCGCCCTTCCTCGAGGATCAGTCTTTCAGATTTCGTTGCCGGCTGGAGTTATTGTTGGCGCCGGCTGATTGCGTGCCCGATGTCGCCTTCCGGTCAATCGCGCCGGTTTCCCGAAAATCGCAGATAGGCAATTCGGTGTATGCCGACAACGGTCGGAAGCGGACATGTCGCGACATTTCGGTCGATATCCGCGAGTGCCCGAAAGCGGACACGTGCGCGAATTGCAGGCAGCCACCGGGTGAGTCCAACTCTGCCGGCTTGCGTGGCGGCTATAGATTTTCGGTTCGAGACTCGTTGCGGGCTTCGATCGAGCGGCCGCCGACAAGGTTTGGAGCCACGATCATTACCGCGAATTAAGTTGTTATTATCTTTCTCTTGCCACGATTCTACTCCAGTAACCATGGGGGTTGCAGGTCCGGGGTGGTGGGGCTGCGGTGCTCAAGAAATCCTTCTGTCTTTTGGCGTTAGGCGCAGTTTGTCTTGCGTGTGCGGGGTGCGCCTCCCCGGGTCCGGCGGTTCCATCGTTCGCCGCCTTGCCCGGCAAAGGGAAATCGTACGACGCTTTCCGGCGGGACGATCAGTACTGCCAGGCTTCGGCCCAGCAGGCGATCGGGTACCAATCCCCCGGCGCGGCGGCCAATCAGGCCGCGCTTGGTACTGCCGCCGTCGGGACGGCGCTCGGGGCACTCGCCGGCGCGGCGATCGGATCCGCGGCGGGGCACGTGGGACAAGGGGCGGCGCTGGGCGCCGGGACCGGCTTGGTCGCTGGCAGTGTGGTGGGGGCAGGCAATGCCGACGCCGCCGGCGGCTCGTTGCAGGCGCGCTACGACACCGTCTACGCCCAATGCATGGCCGCCAAGGGCAATCGGGTAGGGGGACCGCCCGGCCCCGGCCCGGTCTATCCCTATCCGCCGCCCGCCTACGACTACTACGATCCGAGCTGGTAGCAGCGCGTCTGCCGGAAGAGGTCGATCACGCTTCGCGCGTCATCGCAGCGCTCGGTCACAGCATCGAACATTGACGCCGGCCAACAAGGCTTCGACGTTTTTTTGGCTATGGGTTATGACGTCAGGCGCGCCGACATTGCCAGGTGGTGTCGTGAAAGTCACCGACTTTGCGTGGAAGTCGATAAACTCGTACTCGGCGAATAGCGATACGTTGGGCAGGGCAAGCCATTCGAGCCCGCCGCCAATCGTCCAGCCGGTGAAATTCACGTTGGCGAATTCGGACAGACCTGAGCTCGCGGGAATGGTGACGATCAAGTTGTCGCGCGTCCAGGCGCCGCCAGCTTTGCCATACAGAAATGCCTGCGGCAGCACGGTATAACCGGCCCGACCCGCCAAGGTCGCAAAGTTGCTGAGTGTACTGTTGACCTTGCCCCAATCGTATTGTCCTTCAACGCCAACTATCCATTTCCCCACCTGATAGTCGCAGCCGGCCTGATCGCCTGCAACAAAAGCGCTTCCCTTGTCGCTGCCATAATCTTGAGGTGGGAGCGGGCGTCCCTGCCCAGTTCTTATGTCGGAAATTTTATCCCACGCTCCGCCAATATTTGCCCCGATGTAACAGCCGGTCCAGCTCCATGCCGACACCGGCAGCGCAGGCGTGGCCTTGAGCGCCCTCAGCGCCATGTTGGAAGTAGGAGCGGGTGCTGTGGCGAACTTCCAGTTTACACCGGCCCGGACGAAGTCCTCGGTGAGGCTTACGTTGCGGCTGACGACAGTTGAATTGCCTACGATCACAGGCGGATTGATGAAGAGGCCCGTGCCGAAATTGGCATGCAGGTACTCTACCTTCAAAGTGAAAGTCCTGGCGGGATCAGCCCAAACCACCCACTCGCCGCCAAGGCCGGCAGTCCATCCGATTCGGGTCTGCGAATCCGAGACGCAAAACAGTGAAGTGCAGACGCTTAGCCCGACGTTGGCGACGGCGGCACCACCGGTTCCGTAGACAAGCAACCGGCCCCAGGTCAGGCCGACGCGGCCGCGCAGCGTGTCCATCCAATCTTCTTTGATCGAATTCGTCGCTCGCACGTTGAAGGGCGGGACGTCGTGTGCGCTGCCTCGGCCATTGGTCCAGGAGAAATCGTCCTCAATGCCCAACACCACATTGGCGATCTGGTAGTTGCAGCCGACCGTGCCGCCGATCAGCGCGCCGCCCACATCAAAGGGATTGGTGATCGGAAGGCCGGCGAGAGCCGGTCTTGCCGACGAAGCCGCGTGGACTCGGCTCTCTCCCCACCCGCCGCCATTCTCGATGCCGAGATAGCAGCCGGTCCAGCTCGAGATAGCAGCCGGTCCAGCTATAGATCGGCGGCGCGTGAGGCGGAGCCTTGAGCAGCAAGTCCGCTGCGCCAGCGGGACTCAAGCGTGCGACGATGAGGAACGCCGAAAGGACGGCCCACCCAAGCAACCTGCGCGTCACGACCATATCCAAAGGCGGCGACCAAGAGCCGCTGGTTGCATACTCGCAGACCCTGTATCTATCCGCGAGTCAAAAGCGGCTGTGCCGGCGCTTTCTTCGCGCAACCGTTGCAGCCGGATCACATTTTCCGAATGGTCAGCCGGCTCACGCCAACGCCTGCGCCACCAAAAATCCCGAGCCGCCGCCGAGGCCCGGGCCCGGATGGGTCGAGGCACCGATGTGGTGAAGGCGCGCGACTGGCGTGCGGTGGTTGACCGAGCCGCGGAACGGGCGCCAGAGGAAGAACTGGTCGATGCCGCAGAACCCGCCATAGGGATCGCCACCGACGAGATTGACGTTGAGCGCTTCGAGATCGGCGGGCGAATACGCTTTGCGCGCCATGACCCCGTCGTGGAAATTATCGATGTGCGAAGCGAGGATCGCCTCGATGCGGTCGGCGTATTTCTCGCGCACCGCCTCGGTCCAATGTCCATCCGCCGGCGGCGCGATCTCGCCGGCCGCGTCGCCCTTGATGAAGCGCGGCGCTTCCGGGAGCTGCAGCCACAGGATCGAGCGGCCTTCCGGGCAGCGGCTCGGATCGAGCGCGGCGGGCTGGCCGAGGCAGATGGTCGGCACCGCCGGCAGCATGCCGCGCTCCGCCTCGTTCACCGCCTTGGACACGCCGTCGAGACCCGGCGTGAGGTGAATGAGCGCGACCGCGTCGAGCGCCGGCGTCTTCCATTTCGGCGGCGTCCGCAGTGCGTAATGGATCTGCATGTTGCCTTTGCCGTAGCGGTACTGCGCCACCGCATCGGCGACGCCGGCCGGAAGCTTCGCGTCGGCGAGGAACCGTCCGTAGAGCTGGTTGGGCGTGACCGAACAGATGACGCCCGCCGTCGCCTCGAAGTCGCGGCCGTCGGCGAGCCGCACGCCGCGGGCGGCGCCCTTGTCGTCGAGCAGGACTCGGTCGGCGTCGGCGCCGAGGAGAATCTCGCCGCCCTGGTCGCGGATCAGGCGGTCGAACGCGGCCAGCGCCTGGACCGCGCCGCCTTTGACGATCGGCGCCCCCGCGGCTTCGAGGGCGAACGCGATGACCTTGGCCATCTGGCCCGAATAGGCGCTTTCGGGCCCGAGCCCGGCGTGCAGCACCCAGGGCGCGAACAGCGCGTGGATCAACTCGGAACGATAGCGCGTCTCGAGCCAGCCGCGCGCGGTGCCCAGCGCCTCGCCAAAGAAAGCCGCGAGCCCGCGAAGGCCACGCCGCCATGCCTCGCGCGCAACGATCTTGAGCGTCGCGTTCGACCACAGCGAGCCGCCCAACAGCGCGAAGAGAAAGGGCGCGTCGGCACCGACGCGGTCGAGGTCGGCGGCGAAGCGCGCACCGTCACCAGGAGCGAGCTTGTCGAAAGCGGCAACGTTCGCGTGGCGGTGCATGGACAGGATGGCGTGCCGCCCGTCAGGCAGCAGCACCGCCGTTGGCGTCGCCGTGTGCGCGAAGGCGAGCCCGCGCTTCTCCAGTTCGGGGCCGATCTCGGCGTAGCCCGGTGACGTCAGGAACAGGACGAACGTCGTCGCCATGACGTCGTGGACAAAGCCGGGCGCGGTGATCTCCTCGGTGCGGATGCAGCCGCCGATGCGGTCGTTGCGCTCGAGCACGAGGACCTTGCGGCCCTGGCGACCGAGCAGCGCAGCGGCGACGAGCGCGTTGATCCCGCTTCCGACGATGACGTAGTCGGCGCCCGCCATGGCGCAGGCGGAGCGTCAGTGCCGCGGCACGAGCGCGAGCACCCGCAACGGGCTGCCGGTGCCTTTGACGATCTTCAGCGGCGCGGCGATCAGGATCGCGCCCTTGGGCGGCAGCCGGTCGAGGTTGCAGAGGCTGGCGAGGCCGTAGCGGTTGGCCTGGTGCATGAAGGTGTGCGCCGGGAAGGGCGGGTCCATGCCGCCCGCCGAGCCGGCGTCGGTGCCGACCGTCTCCGAGCCCCAGCCCATGACGCCCTTGGCGATCAGATAGTGGATCGTTTCCGCCGTCGGGCCGGGCGAGTGCGGCCCCTTGTCATCGACATTGAGGAATTTGGCTTCGCTGTTGTTGCGCTTGTACCAGTCGGTGCGCATCAGCACCCAGGAGTTGGGCGGGACGTCGCCATGCGTCTTCTCCCAGGCCTTCACGCCATCGACGGTGAGCAGAAAATCGTGGTTCTTCGCGGCTTCGGCCGAACAATCGATGACACAGGCCGGCC
>Ga0210409_10001273_pt1 | contig 33740 bp, 27 predicted proteins | sample IncBWH17MmetaG_FD_161649 | JGI IMG/M metagenome (GOLD analysis project Ga0210409, IMG submission 161649) | Forest soil microbial communities from Barre Woods Harvard Forest LTER site, Petersham, Massachusetts, United States - Inc-BW-H-17-M | ecosystem: Environmental > Terrestrial > Soil >...
GTCGTTCGTCAACGCCTCCGTTAAACCGTCGGAGAAATACTCCTGCTCCGGGTCCCCCGAGAGATTTGCCAGAGGAAGAACTGCCAGTGACCTTATGTGGAGGGAGACGCGGCGGTCGCGCACGATTTTCCAGCCGAGCGAGCCCAGCAATGCAGCGACCATCGCAAAGGTAAGCACCAAGACCGTTGCGCGCTTTCTATTTCCAGCCACAACCCCCGGCTCCGCCGTCGGAGTCGTCTGAGGCAGTAAAGTCTGGGCAGGAGTTGTAAGCGCATCAGATGCCGGTCTTTCGACTGGTGCGATGAACCTGTACCCCTTCCGCGGGACGGTTTCAACAAAAATCGGATTTTCAGCAGCATCTCCTAGCGCGTCACGAAGCTTCCTGACCGCTGTGTTCAGACTGTGTTCGAAATCGACGAACGTGTCGGTCGGCCAGAGCTTTGCCCGCAGTTCTTCCCGCGTGACTACCACACTGGGGCGCTCTAGCAGGAGGGTCAGAACTTGGAGAGGCTGTTGCTGGAGTTTGACTCTCAGTCCTGCCTTATACAGCTCTCCAGAATGCAGGTCCACCTGGAACACGCCAAAGTGCACAATTTTTGAGCCGTAAGCCAGAGGCTGCATTGCCATGTTCCTTGGCCCGAGAGTTTATCACCAGTCCAGCGGGCCATATAGCCAAGTCATCCCGCGTTGCAACTTATTGATTTTCTGCACCTTAAGGAATTATCAATTGGCTCCACAGGAATGATCTGCAGAGCATTGCGCGTTTGAACCTTGTGAGGAACAGTGGGAGCAGAGCCGATTTTACGCAGTCACGGCTGAACCGCCGGAAGGATTCACCGAGAGCACGGCGGTAAGGAAATAGGTAGCCTTGAAAACCGCTTGCCGATACACGGTTGCCCTGGTTTTGGCTGTTACCATGGGGTTCCGTGTTTTCCCGCAACCGTCAACCCCGGCAGAAATCCCGTTCCGTGTCAGCCGTGCCTTCGGCTTGATGCTGGTCACCGCCGAGATCAACGGGAAGCCTGCGGTTTTAATCTTAGATACTGGCTCGAACCACACAATTGTCAGTTCTAGGTTTGTCGACGTCGCTACACCCTCCTTGAAGGACACAGTCAACGAAGAGAAGGGCTCTGGTTTGTCCGGCACGGGTGTCTTTACCAGGGCCTCGCTGAAAGTTGGGTCGCTACTTTGGCGGGATCATCGAATCCTCGCTATGGACATGAAGGAAATGTCCAAGAGCTTTGGAGAAAACATAGACGGATTGCTGGGTATGGACTTTCTGCAGGAATTCGAAAGGGTCGTCCTCGATTTGAGGCAGCACAAATTGATTCTCTCTGATCGGATTTTAAGTCCCCCCTCGACTTAAAAAAGAAGCCACACGGAGAACGCGCAACCAGAGCCTCATTTTGGATACTTATGCAATTTCTACTCCTCGTTCGTTTCTTGTTGGTGCCACGTGCAGCCTTGACGATTGACGGAGCACCCGAAAATAAATTCACATGATAAAACGACGTTACCGGTAAAGTTCGTACTAGCACGCAAACCGCCCGTAACTCCCCGGGTGTAGCAAATTCCCCTCAGTGCGTAATACCCCTAATGTGCATTGCTCGCTCCAGGCAGGGGTGGTCCCTTTTTCGCGTGCGTATACGCATACCCCCTCTTGCGTTGACAGGCGAAGAAAAGGCGGCAATACTGGCTTTCCATGATTGGCCAGCTCCGTGGACGCCTCGCCGAAAAACGCCCGAATCAAGTGCTCGTCGATGTCGGCGGGGTCGGCTATCTCGTTCAAGTTCCGCTTTCTTCCTTCGCCGCGCTCGGCGAGCTCCACACTGAAATCACTCTTCTCATTCACACCCATGTCCGCGAAGACGCCCTCGCCCTCTACGGCTTTGTGTCGTCCCGCGAAAAGCATCTTTTCGAGATGCTCCTCTCTGCCTCCGGTGTCGGTCCTTCTCTCGCCCTGAAAATTCTGTCCGGCATGAGTGTCGAAGAACTCGTCCCCGCCATTCGCAGCAGCGACTTGGCTCGGCTCACAAAAATTCCCGGCGTCGGCCGCAAAACCGCCGAGCGCATGGTCGTCGAACTGAAGGACAGACTCGAAGCCGTCGTCTTGGAGGCTCAGAAGCCAGCCGCCGCATCCCCCGCCGGAGCGGAAGCCGATGTAATCTCCGCGCTAGTCAATTTAGGCTACGATGCGCGAACTGCTGAGACAGCGGTAAGCGAAGCCCAGCGCGAAGTCGGCACAACGAATTTTGAGCGATTGCTACGCGCCGCCCTGCAGTCGCTGTCCGCGTCCAAAGGTCGCACAACTCATGCCGGCGCATGATCGTGCAGTTGCACGGGCCGACCTTGGTCGCCGGCTTTCTAGAATAAAGCGAAGTCTCAACAATGCCTGACGCCAGCGCAAAACGATCCATGGACCGAAGCGAACAACACAGAATCGTCTCTGGCGCCCCCTACGACGAAGACGCTCGCATCGAAGCCAGCGTCCGCCCGAAACGCCTCGATGAATACATCGGCCAAAAACGCGTCAAAGAGAACATTTCCATCGCCATCGAAGCCGCCCGTAGCCGCGGCGAAGCTCTCGACCACGTCCTTCTCTACGGCCCTCCCGGCCTCGGAAAAACCACGCTCGCCCAGATCATCGCCAACGAACTGCAGGTTCCGATCAAAACGAGCGCCGGTCCCCTGCTCGAACGTAAAGGCGACCTAACCGCGATCCTCACCTCACTCGAAGGCAAGGAAGTGTTCTTCCTGGATGAAATTCACCGTCTCCAGCCCGCCGTCGAAGAAATCCTCTATCCCGCGATGGAAGATTTTCGCGTCGACCTGATCATTGGCCAGGGACCCGGCGCGCGCATACATCCTTTCCAGCTGGGACATTTCACACTGATCGGCGCCACCACGCGCGCTGGACTAATCACAGCGCCTTTGCGCTCTCGCTTCGGCATAGTCCACCGCCTCGATTTCTACGAGCCCGAAGATTTGCTTACCATCATTCACCGCTCGGCCAAAATTCTGAATATCCTGGTGGACGATGGCGGCGCCGAAGAGATTGCCCGCCGTTGCCGCGGCACACCGCGCATCGCCAACCGGTTGCTTCGCCGTTCCCGCGATTTTGCCGAAGTGCGCGCCGCTGGCCGTATCACCCGTGCCGTTGCTCAGGAAGCACTATCGATGCTCGGCGTAGACGAAAGCGGCCTCGACGAAGTCGACCGCAACCTAATGCTGGCTCTTTTGGATAAGTACGCCGGCGGTCCGGTGGGCCTCGGCACGCTAGCTGCCGCCCTCTCCGAAGAAGAAGATGCCATCGAAGAAATCTATGAGCCGTATCTCATGCAGATTGGATTGATCGATCGCACCCAGCGAGGCCGCGTAGCCACTGCCCGCGCCTACGAATACTTCGGCAAAGAACTACCCAAGCGCCAGCCTCGCCTCTTCTGAAATTCTCGTAGATTTTGAATACCCGCAGGAGCGCTGAATTCGAATCCAACTTTCACGATTTGCTAGAATGAATCGACCATGAGCGTAATCGACGAAGTTCTCCAAGCAAACGAACTCTACTCGCGCACACACGAATTGCGACGGCTCACGCCGCGCCCCGAGCGCCATCTTGCCATTCTGACCTGCATGGACACGCGTCTTTCCATTCGTACACTGGGTCTGAAAACTGGCGACGCCCACATCATTCGAAACGCCGGCGGCATCGTCACCGAAGACACGCTCCGGTCCCTGGTCGTATCCCATTACCTGCTGGACACCAGGGAGTTCATGGTCATCAACCACACCGATTGCGGCTTGATGCACACCACGGAACAGGATTTGCGCAACAGGGTCCAGAATCGCGCGGGGACCGCAGCCATCTCTCCCGCGTTCTTTTACGCTTTTCAGAACATCGACGAAAATGTTCGTCATCAATTGCAAAAGCTCCGCACGCATCCCTGGATTCCCAAGGAAGTCGCCGTGCGCGGATTTGTCTATGATGTAACCAGTGGAAAGCTGCGTGAAATCAGCGGCAGCTAAATCGCGAAATGCTAGGCAGCGCGGGACCCGCATCTCGCAATCAGAGAGCCTACGCCGGGGGCGCTCCAGCTATTCGTAACGCAAAGCTACGATAGGATCAACGCGCATTGCGCGACGCGCCGGAATGTAGCACGCAAGCAGAGCCACGCTAGTAAGCAATATCCCCACGCCTGCAAACGTAATGGGGTCCGTCGCCCCCACGCCATAAATCATTTTCGTAATCAGCCGCGTCAACCCCAGCGCAGACACCAGCCCGATCCCGACGCCAATCAGCGTAATCCGCATTCCTTCGCCCAGCACCAAACGCAGCACATCAGCGCTGGTCGCACCCATCGCCATGCGCACACCGATCTCCTTCGTCCTCTGTCCCGCCAAATAAGATATCACCCCATAAATTCCAATCGCCGAGAGCACCAGTGCCAGCGCTGAAAACACGCTCAACAACATCATCGCCAGCCTTTGCGTGGCGATCGACCGGGCCACGATGTCCTGCATGGGTCTCACTTCGTACACCACCGCGCTACTATCGATTCTCTCCGCGGCTTCGCGAATCCCGCTCACCACTCCCAGCGGCGTGCCAGCCGTCCGCGCAACGTAACCGCCGCCATTAGCCAGCAGGGGCCAAAACTTATCCGGCACTTGCCACACGGAAAGATAAATCTGTGCCTGCAAGTTCTCGTGTTCCCTCGATCCGAGGCCCCAACTCTCTACGTGTCCCACCACTCCCACGATTTCCGCCTGCAAGTCCATCAATCCCAAGTTCAGGCGTTTTCCAATCGGATCTTCCTTCGGGAAAAAGGCGCGCGCGAACGTAGCGTCTATCAAAATGACCGCCGGTGCGTGCTCGTCATCCCGCTCCGTGAACCCCCGGCCTCGCTCAACCGGAATTCGCATCACCTGCTGATAATGCGTCGACACCATAGCGAACATCGCAAATGGCATTTCTTGTTCCGTCGCCGGCTTCGGCCGCCCTTCCACCCAGAATGGCAGCTCCGAATCCCCGGACATCGGCAGCGTGCCTTCTATCAAGGAAACCTCCTCCACACCGGGCACATTTTCCAGTCCGCGAATCGTCTCGCGATACTTGGTGCGCAGTTGTCCCGCGGTCGGATTCGGTCCAGAAGTCGAAGAAATACTGAATGCCAGCGCGTTCCGCGGATCAAATCCCGGATCGATGCTCCAGAGCGCCGCGAGGCTGCGAATCATGAGTCCTGCGCCAATCAGCAGGACCACTGCCATCGCCATTTCCACCACAACAAACACGCTCTGCGTGCGATGCCGCGCCCCACTCGAGCCACGGCCCCCTTCCTTCAATGTCTCGTGCATATCCGGCCGTATTGTTTTGAGCGCCGGCACGAGTCCAAACACGATCCCCGTCAAAACAGAAATCCCTAGTGTGAAAAACAACACATGCCCATCAATCCCAATTTCTTCGGTTCGAGGCAGAGTTTCCGGCAGCGCTGTAAGAATCGCTCGCGTGCCCCACTTCGCCAGCAGCAGCCCGATGCCGCCGCCGGCGATTCCGAGCAACACGCTCTCCGTCAGAAGCTGTCGAATTACCCGCCCCGGGCTAGCGCCCAGCGCTGACCGTATGGCGAATTCCCGTGAACGTCCCGTCGACCGTGCCAGCAACAGGTTCGCCACATTGGCGCACGCGATCAGCAACACAAAACTCACCGCACCGAGTAGCACCAGCAAAATTCCCCGCACCGAGCCAACCACGTCCGTTTTCAAAGGCACTATCGCAATTCCTGAGCCTTTGTTCGAATCCGGATACGCCGCAGCCAAGTTCTTCGCGAGCGAGTCCATATCTGCTTTTGCCTGCTCAAACGTGACTCCCGGCTTCAATCGCCCAATCGCAGTTGTCCCCATGCTAATATGCCGGTCGCGAAACGTCGGATCCGTCCATTGTCCGATCGGCAGATACACGTCCGTCGGGCTCAACCCGGCAATCATCGAAGTTGCAACCCCGACCACCGTATACTGCTTCCCGTTCAGCGTAAGGCTCTTCCCCAGAACGTCTGGCGACAATCCAAACTTCCGCTTCCAAAATCCATCGCCAAGTACCACTACCGGCGCCCCGCCAGCCTGGTCCTCTTCGCCCAAAATATTCCGCCCAAGTATGGGGTTGATCCCCAGCGCCGTAAGAGAATCCGCCGAAACCATGTGGCCGTGCAGCCGTTCGGGCTCTCCAACGCCGGTCAGGTTATATTCCTCAGTTCGGAACGCGCCCAAAGCAGAGAACGAATGGTTGTCTCGCTGCCAATCCACGAAATTCGGGTAGCTAATGGAACCCATCCCGGACGAATCCGAGTTCGAATACACCGCCACCAGCCGCTCCGGGTCTGGGTACGGCAGCGGATTCAGCAAAACGCCGTTCACCACGGAAAACAGCGCCGTATTCGCTCCAATCCCCAGGGCCAGCGTCAACACCGCGATCGCCGTAAATCCCGGGTTCTTCAACAAAAGTCGCAACCCGTACCGCACGTCCTGCCAGAAATTCGTCATGAGCCACCCCGCATTCCGCACTCGTCGCAGGCCTGTCTTCCGCCAAGAGATACGCCACCCATCCGCTTTTTGTTCCCCCAAGGTCGGACAGGCATTCTGTCTGTCTCCTTGCATCCCTGGCTCGGTCACCCTTCTACGGGCCCTTCACCGAAATGACGTCACCCCAAAGCGATTCTTAACGTCAGCCGCATGCGCCCGCACTTGAATCCCGTTGAATCCAGACGCCGGACAAACTAGAGTTCGCTATTGCGCACGCAGCGATAGTTTCCAGAAGCGTTCGCGCACGATCCGCCAATGCCCACAATTTATTTGTCGCTTGGTTCAAACGTAGGTGACCGCGAGGCCAATATCCGCACGGCAATTGCCGCACTTCGGCCAGCCGGCGTCCAGGTCAAACAGGTTTCCTCGATGTACGAAACCGAACCGGTAGACTATCTCGACCAACCGTGGTTTCTAAATTGTGTGGTGGAAGCAGAGGCGGAACTGCTGCCGCACGCGCTCCTGCAATCATTGCGCGCTATTGAATCGCAACTAGGTAACCAAAAGGAATTTCCAAAAGGTCCGCGCAAAATCGACCTGGACATTCTCCTTCATGGCGGCGAAACAATCGCCACGGTTGACTTACAAGTGCCCCACCCGCGCATGCTCCAGCGCCGCTTCGTTCTCACCCCGCTCGCCGAACTCGCTCCCAATCTCAAGCATCCGTCTTGGCAAGCCACCGCGGCAGAGTTGCTCCAACGCCTCGAGGACCCGAGCCAAGTTCGACGTGTAAACCTCGGCTAGTTTTTGTGTCGTAGGGGCACGCCACGTTTAACTTGAGTTTCGAAGGGTCGTGCTCGTCTTCTTCCACCGCTCCTAAACCGCCTTAGGAAGTTCGGTGCAAAAGCAACCGGTGCAACGTCATTGCTTTTGGTGAGATTGACTCCAACTCAATCAACGAAAGCCTCCCCTCCGTAATCTCCCGCCACCGGTAAACCCCCGGCTCGCTCTCAACCACTTCTCTCCCGTTCAAATTTCGCAAAAACTCCCGCGCATCCGTAATCGCCGCCGTCTCCCTATAACTCGGCCGCGCCAAGGCCTCCACCGCGTAACTCCGCAGCAATTTGCTCCAATAATGTTCAAACAACTCCCCGGACGCAAAAATATCGCTCCAGGCCACATCGCCGCCATAAGCCACCACGACTCCCACCACGCGCTCTCCCTTTAGACCCAAGGTAGCCCGGTCAAACCGCCTCCTCAGGTCTTCCGCGAATCCGTCCACGGAAGCCCCGACGCGCCCTCCTTCATAAATTTTGGCGTAAGCCTGAGTAGGCGCCGCGCCGTCAATGGTGACCTGGATGCTTTCCGTTGTGATGCGTGGTGCGTAGGCCTCAGACGCTACAGCCCCGGGACTGCCAGCAGACGACGGCGGAGGTGCGGCTTTCGCTAAGGTTCCGGAGCGAACGGCATTCCACACTTCTTGTTGGTCCTGCGCAACAGCGGCCTGCTCGCGGACGCTCGGATGAACAATGGTCTTCGAAGCCCCGAATTGCGAACTGGCTCCCGTCCACCTACCATGCTCCACGCAAAAAACATCCAGCGGCAGGGGCTCCGACCCCACCGGCACGATCCGGTCTTTCCCAATAATCCGGTCCTGCTTACCCCCGCTCACCAGTTCGCCCGCCAGCAAAAGCAATGGGCGCTTGCTGCGATTGATCAACACCAACTGGTTTACGCTTGCCCCGGTGTTATATTGCGGCACGGCCACCGGCCGGCCATCGCGTGTCCGCGCCAGCCCTGCCGCCCCTTGTTCACTGACAATCACCTCTCCGCTCGAAAGCCCCTCGTCCAAAGTCAAAAACGGCGAAGTGTCCTGCATGAAAGAGCTTACGACCGGAAAAATAGTGATGTTTTCGTACGTGACCGGATCCAGCAGCCGCCAATTGCCTTCCGGTTTCCCCGGCACCGGATTCGGTCCGGCCCCAATAAGCGCCAAACCCCCCAGCGCGCTCATCCCAAACAAGCTCCCTAAAATGGCTCTCAGCATAGATCGATCCATAAACCCTCCTTCGCGCGACCCTTCCAGGACGCACCTCGGGCTTAGAACGACCATCGTTGATTTTCTTGCAGAATAAATTGCAGGGAAGACTTGCAGAATCCAGGTGTGCGCGAGAAGTCGCTCCGCCAAGCTCTCGCTTCAACTCATGCGCTTCAGTTCAATTGAGCTGCTTCGTTTGACCGTCTCTCCAGCGCACGCTTCCATGCACTGCACGCCCTGCTGAGATCCTCATCGCCGTGGTACCGTCGAATGGCCATTGCTGCCAGATGGGTGGCGCGCTGGATCAGCTTCAGTTCAAATTCCGTAGGCGCACGCGGAACGCAGCAGTACATTTCGAACGATCCCAGCACGTGTTCGTCCCGCAAAGGGATGTCCGCGGACCAATACAGATGCAGCCCAAACTGCAGCGCTCCTCGAGCAATCGTTTTAAAATCACGCTCTGTGTCATCCGGCAGCAACATGACCGACACGATGTTTCCTATCTGAAGATCGATGGCTGTGCACAAGTTGTTCAAAACCTCCGGGAGAGGCGCCCCCATCGAGATCAAGTCCAGAATGTTCTTTTCTCCCAGCAAATCCGTCTGCTTCTTGCCGGTACCTCGGCCATGTAACGGCAAATGCCTGCTGGCCCATTTGGTTCGGGGTCCGTCTTCTCTCATTTGCCTCTTCTCCTGATCGTGCTTCCCAAGCCAGCCTGGGTTCGTTACAACTTGCCGCTTGCCCGCTGCGCTTGCTTCCCCACTTCACGTTGCTCGCTATGAACGGACGCTTGCAGTGTGAACCCTAATGACATAAACCCTATTCGCTTGCCCTTCATCTCATACAACGCCGCGTCCGCCGCATACAGCAGCGGTCCAACAGATTCTGCATCCCCGGGATAGGCGGCCACTCCCACGCTGACCGAAAGCACTGGCTCTTCCACATCCTTCGCAAGAAGCTCGCAGATTCGATCACCTACCAGCGCAGCATCAGCCGCTCCCGTTTCCGGCAGCACCAGCGCAAATTCATCCCCGCCCTGCCTTGCAGCCGTATCGATGGATCTGCAGCAGCTTCGCAATGCATTGGTCAGACGGCAAAGCGCCCGGTCTCCCACTAGGTGGCCGTACTTGTCATTAATCTTTTTGAACTGGTCCACATCCAGCAGCATGAGCGCGAATTCGCGGCCGGTGCGCTTTGAACGGCTGATTTCCGTGTGCAATACCTCGAAAAGACGCCTATGATTCGCCAGCCCTGTGAGCGAGTCCGTCTCCGCCTGCTCTCTGAGTCGCCCCTCCCGCGCCTCCTGCTCGGTCACGTCTCCTACTATCATCTCGTAGCCGTCGAATGCGCCGCTCCCGGTGTAAACTCCGCGCCCGCTCATTCGAACCTTCACCGTCGCGCCGTCTTTGCGCAGGCACTCCATCTCGAAGCCTTCGATTTCTTCGCCTTTCCGCAGGCACTCGCTCCACCGTTCGCACACAGAAGGATCTCGAATCACATCCCTTGCAAAATCCGTCTCCAAAAATTCCTCTCTGGATGAATACCCCATCATGTTTAGGAACGCCGAATTCGCATAACCAAATCTCCCCTTCGCATCCACACGGCAGATTCCGTAAGTCGGGTTATCCACGAGTGCCCGATACCGTGCTTCCGCATTCGCTCGCGTTTTTTCCGCTTGCGCCAACTCTTCACGCAATTTCTTTTCTTCGAGCGCTCGTCGAGCTGCCATTGGCAAGTGCTCCATATGTTCGGGTTCGATAAAATCGTAAGCGCCATTCGCCGCCAAAGCCGCCCTGGACTCTCTTCGCAAGCTGGCAGTCACGAAGACCAATGGGACGCTCCGCACCACCTGGCGAAGAACTTCCAACGCTTGGGATCCGCTCCAGTTGGGGCTGGGATATTCCGCCACGATCAGGTCAAACGGCTCTTTACGAAGTTGTTCGACACACTGCCCCAGGGTCAAGACGATATCCGCATGAACCGCGAACTCCGCCCTCTTGAGCTCCTGCAAGCAAGAGTCGATTTCGTCGGCATCACGGTGAACGAAAAGGACCCGCAAGGACGGCCACCGATTTGCAGCTGCACGCCGGCTGGCACCGTCGTGGTCATTCAGCCTGGGTTGACTTCCGGACAGGGGAAACATTGGCAATACCCTTCAAACCCCACTTGAGCCGCCCTCCCAACGGGGACTTCGGCAAAAGTGATTGGCACACCCAAACCTTAGAAGGAATTAATCTCCTGGTCTGTCCCCTTTTATACAGTACCTCCCCTGCCCCCTTTGCTAAGTTTCGAAGCGTTTCCACCGGTCCACGCGCCAGTTCTTGTGCGGCCTAGGTGTTGGCTTCGGCGGTCATCTCAATAAGGAGAGCCATCATGTCCACGAACTGTCCTAGATGCCAGAGCCACCGCATTCATCGCTCAAGGCGCCGCGGAATTTTCGAATCACGTCTACTCGCCCTGCTTTTCATTCGTCCATTCCGTTGTTTGGCGTGCGATCATCGCTTTTTCCGCTGGTCTCTCAATGGCAACCCCAGCCCGCAACGCCCCGAAACCCTTCGCATTCCCTAGCTCCTGCGGCGCTTAACCAACCAGATCCCCACCCATTAGCATTCCTGGGCTCTCGCGTAAGCCTCTTGGTGCAACTCCGTACCGCTCAATCGTCTCTGCAGCGTCATTGCGGACGCTGTGGGTTGAAACTCACTCTCCAAAATGAGTTTCTCCGGCACCTTCGAACCTGGGGCGACGGGCATCCACTGTCCACTTTTGTACACTCCGGCGCAGCCGTCTTTTGCTATCGTTGTTTTGAGGTCTAGGCAGTCGACGACCACTGGCCTCCCCATCCCGATATGAAGATTAGGAAATCCAAAGCCGCACCTGAACCCCAGGCCAAAAAGGCGGCCCCCTTCGATCCGCAGGCTTTTCTAGATACCGCGGGAGTATCAAAGAAAGTTGCGGAATATAGACGAGGAGAATCCGTCTTCAGTCAGGGAGACGATGCAAACTCCGTCATGTACATTCAGAGGGGCGGCGTAAAACTCTCCGTTGTGAATGGCTCGGGTAAGGAAGCGGTTGTCGCGATGTTTGGTCCAACAGACTTTTTTGGCGAGGGCTGCATGGCGGGCCAATCAGTCCGGATGGCTACGGCGACCGCCATTGCCCCTACCGCTCTACTTGTCATCAATAAAAACGAAATGCTTCGCGTGCTCCATGAAGAGCACGAATTATCCGACCGTTTCATCGGCTATATGCTCGCTCACAACATCCGAGTGGAAGAGGACTTGGTCGATCAACTCTTTAACTCCAGCGAGAAGCGCCTGGCCCGAACCCTTCTCCTGCTTGCCCGCTATGGCAAACAAGATCAGCCGGACCGCACCCTCCCCAAAGTCTCCCAGGAGACCCTGGCCGAAATGATCGGCACTACGCGGTCTCGCGTGAATTTCTTCATGAACAAATTCAGAAAACTCGGCTTCATCGAATACAACGGCAAAATCAAGGTCAACAAATCCTTGCTGACCGTTGTCCTCCACGAATAAGTTCTCAGCGTCGCGTCTCGTCGAAATCCAGCCTGCCGGCCCTGAGTTCGCCCGCGCTGGGCCGCGCACCTGTTTTCACCACCCCAACTTGATTTCGAGCGGTGGTATTCTCTTTCCTTGGCGTGCCCCCTGGAAAAAATCCAAGAGCGTGAGGTCGCTGCATCCTCCAAATATGCCAACCGAGAACACAGGGAACACTTTGCAAGTAAACGGGATCGAGCTCTATTACGAAACGCACGGCACCGGAGAACCGCTCCTGCTTCTACATGGCGGCAGTGGCTGCCACGAGGACTGGGTCTATGCTGGCCGCGATGAATTCTTGCGCGAACACACTCTTATCACCCCGGACGCTCGCGGCCACGGTCGCTCTTCAAACCCTTCTAAATCCATTACCCACCGCCAATGCGCTCTGGACACCCTCGCGCTCCTCGACCATCTGGCCATCAAGAAATGCAAGGCCATCGGCATAAGCATGGGCGGGAACATCCTTCTTCACATGGCCACTCTGCAGCCGCACCGCATTACAGCCATGGTCGTCGTCAGCGCCACCATGTATTTCCCGGAGCAGGCTCGGGCCATCATGCGGCAGGTTCCCGTTGACACCCAGCCACCCCAAGCCTGGGAAACGATGCGCAAGCGCCACAAGCTCGGCGACGAGCAGATTAAGGCTATATGGGAGTGGTCCCGCGGCATGGCGGAAAGCTACGACGACATGAACTTCACACCGCCTACCTTGTCCAAGATCACAGCTTCAACATTGATAGTCTACGGGGATCGCGACTTCCTGTATCCCATTGAAATGGCGGTCGATATGTTTCGCGCCATCCCTCGGTCTGCTCTCTGGGTTGTTCCAAACGGCGGCCACGGCCCCGTCTTTCTCGAAGCCGCTCCCCACTTCGCCAAAACCGTGCTTACCTTCCTTCGCCAATAAGGCCAACGCACACTTTCGCCTCGGCAAAATCGAACCCCGAGGATCAAACCATCCCCGGAATGCGAGCAGTGTGTGAAATGACACTAATGACACTATGGAGTCGGCGGATGCAACTCGTACTCATGCGGCGGCTCTGCGCCCAGCAAATAACGCACGAAGTAATCCCAACGGCGCCGCGTCATATAAAGCGTCGCGTTCCCATAGCCGTGACGTTGGTTTGGCAAGAGCAACAGATCAAAATCCTTGTTGGCCTTGATGAGTTCGTCCACCACAAGCAGAGTATTGTACGGCGGCACGTTATCATCCAGCGTCCCGTGTGCAAGCAGCAGATGTCCCTTCAGATTTTTTGCGAGGTGCTGATTGGCCTGGTCATCGTAATTTGTGGTGCCGTCCGCATTCTTAACGAGCAATCCCTGATACCGTTCGCCCCAGTCATCCTCATATTCGCGATTGTCATGGTTGCCGGATTCCGAGATACCTACTTTGAAAAAATCGGGATAGCGGAACATGGCGTCGGCTGTAGCATACCCTCCGCCGGAGTGGCCGAAAATCCCCGCGCGTTCGATATCAATCCACGGATATTTCCGCGCGAGCTCATTCATGCCGGCGATCTGATCGGGCATAGTGTTGTCGCCCATATTGCCGTAATAAAAGTCGTGGAATTTCTTCGAGCGCAGCGGATTGCCCATTCCCTCGATTTCCACCACTACGAAGCCGAGCTCCGCGAGCGCCTGTGTATCGCCGCGCCCGGGCGTGAAACCCCAGGAGCTGACGCTGCCGCCCTGCGGCCCCGGGTAAATCCGATTCACAATCGGATATTTTTTTGTGGGATCGAGGTTTGTCGGTTTGTACATTAATCCGTACAGGTCGGTAACGCCGTCGCGCGCTTTCACCGTTATAGGAACCGGCGGCTGCCAACCCGCCGCGAGAAGCCGCGAAATATCCGTCTTTGCGACGGTCGACATCAATTTCACCGCGTCGTCGCGCACCACGGCCACGGCGGGCACATCAGGTTTGGAATAACTATCGAAGAAATAACGGCCCGAAGTTGAGAAGCTGACTTCGTGGTTGCCACTTTCGGGCGTAAGCAAAGCGAGATTCTTGCCGTCGAATCCAATTCGATAAAGATGTGCGAAATAAGGGTTCTCGCTTTTCTCGCGTCCGAGACCCAGAAAATAGAGCACCCGATTTTTTTCATCCACGCGCAGCAACTGCGTAACAACCCAATCGCCGGAAGTGATCTGGTTTTTCAGCTTGCCCGTCGCAAGATCGTAAAGATAAAGGTGTCCCCAATTGTCCCGCTCGGAAAACCAAATGATCTCATTGGAACCAGGCAGGTAACGCCAGTTCACGCGGCCCCAACCGGATTCGTATTGCGTAGCAGCGGTTTCCTCGAGAACGTCGCGCACGGCCCCGGTCGCGGCATCGGCCACGCGAAATTGCTCATGCTTGTGGTCGCGCGAGGTGGAAACGAATGCCAACTGCTTCGCGTCCGGACTCCATTCGACGTCGTCCCAGTCGCTGTCTCGGCATTTAACGTCGTCGCACAGCGTCGTCCGGTGCTGGTCCGGAGGAAGCTGCAAACGAATCACTTTGTGCGCATCCAGATCAATCACCACACGCTGAATGGTAGTCACTACGTCATCGCCGGGGAGCGGATACTTCCACGCCTGAAGCACCGGGTGGCCGACTTTCGTCTCGACAAGATACATTTCGCCGACGCCGCGCTGGTCCTGCTGGAATGTCGCAATTTTTTTCGAGTCGGGCGCCCACAAAAGAATCGGCCGGTCGCTGTGAATCCACCCGGCGTTGTCCGTGGCATACCCGAAATCCTTCACCCCGTCGGTCGTGAGCTGCGTCTCTTTGTTGCTGGCGACATCGCGCAACCAGAGGTTGTAATCGCGAATAAACGCCGCAGTCTTGCCGTCGGGCGAAATTTCTTCTTCCGGACGTTCGGCCGCGGCCTTGGCGGGCTTAGGTTCGGCGGTGCATTTACTCCCTTGCACGTCACAGGTCCACTGCTGGCCCTTCGCATGAAACGAAATAGATTTGCCGTCGGCAGAAAACTCAAAAGTCATAAACGGCAGGTGCGCCGCGTTGTAGGAAGCTCCGGCTGCCGCGGAAAGAGCAGCAGCAATTTTAGCGTGGTCAAATGCAGGCTGGCGCGAACCGCGCGTCGCGTCGAAAATAGCGAACTCGCTGCCATCCGGTCCCGTGTCGCGGAACAGATAGCGATCCTCTGGCAACCACTTTCCCCGCACGTCATGGAACACCAGCGGCCGCACGTTGTACGCCATGAATTTTTCCGCATGCTTGTAATCATCAGCGGTGAGAACCCGCCGCCCCGCGGAATTGCTTTGTTGCGCGGCAGATGGAAACACCAAGCACGCGGTGAAAGCCGCCAGCAGGGCGAATCGAAACACTGGAGAAATCATTGTTACTCGCAATCGCATTCGTTTCCTCGTTGATCTGGGGCAGTTGTCTTGGCGTTCCCGACAGTTGGGACGCGGTAGCATCGCGCTTGCATGGCGTGTAAGTCAAGGCAAGCGCGCCGAAATTCCGCAAGGGTAATCTAACGGAACGGATGCAAGGTGAGCAAATAGTGGAAAATTTTCAGAGATGCGCGGACTAGCGGTCGGTGCCGCCAAGGTTAGTGCGAGGCTTGCTCCTTCTAGTTGCAGAAGCTTCGCTTTCCTGTTTTTCGTATTCGGCGATCTCTTCGTCACTGTAAGAATAGGAATCCCGCGAAGCAAACATCGAGTTCGAACGCCCGGCCTGCTTTTTCTTCTTACGGATCGCGCCAAACTCGTGGCGCACCTGGCGGATAGGTCCTTCGATGGCTTTCACTTCCACAAGCAGGTCGCTGACCTTTTCAAGAAAATCATGCAGATGGAAAGGCCGCACGACGTACGGTGCACGGGCCAACTCGAGCGCCGCAATGTACTGGCCGCCAGTCATTTCCGGCACCAGATAAAGGGCACGGATGCGCCCCCCCTCCTCATGAGAAACGCCTGCCAGTTCGCGCAGAGTGATGAAAATCGGGGTGTCAGTACCGGCCAACGCAATGTTGGCGATCACCAAAGACCATTCGCCGGACTTGAGCTCGGTCAGCAGCAGCTTGGGGTCTTGCACCAAGCGGACGCGCCAGCCTTCCGAATCCAGGATTTGACGCAAGGCCCCCTGGTTGTTGTCGTCATCATCCAGAATGAGAATGCCGACCTGCTGCGGTTGCACAGGAGTAGGGGTCGCCATCAAATAAGTATAGCGCCGGGCCGAAGCACCCCGCTCAAACAGGCAAGGGCCTGCCGCGTATCGGCCAATACCGGACCAAATCGGTCCTAGAGGTGCGGCGGAGCTTCGGGAACAGCAGAAGCCGGCGTTTGACCCTTCTTTGAGGTTGCCCGCGATAGTGCAAGATGAACCGGGGCGGGATTGGCGATATCGGGAATCGTAACAGCCTTAACCTGAACAAAAAGGAGGTTGCCATGCCCTGTGATGCTGGCAGAAACGGCAAACGGAATCTTGGCTGTGGTTTTTGCCGGGTCAAACTTCAATGCAAACGATATGGGAGGTTTGCGGCCGCCGATCGGAATTCTTTCTTCGGAGAGAACGGCGGCGGGATCGTCTGCGTCGTGGCCGAGATCTCTGAGCTGCACAATCAAAACGGCATCCGCAGGCAGGGCGGGAACGCTCCCGAAGGTTGCCGTGCCATTTATTGAACCGGCGGTGGGAGCTATCGGCGGGTACGAGCTTTGGAGGTGGCACTCTTCGGCCAGGACCTTTGGATGTGAGGAGTCGGCGTTGTCTGCGAGGAACCCGTCTTCGCCTGTGCTCGACCAGACCACCGAGCCCTCGGCGTATTTTGTGCCCGATGCGGTTTCAACCTGCTTCATATTGTAGATGTGCCCGTTCAAGGTTAGCCGCGCCGCCTTGGTTTCTACCAGAATCACGATTCTGGCGCCGCCAGCGCAGACATATTCACGGCGCGGCAAAGCGAAGCGCATCGGCGAGCGGGATATCGCATGAGGCGGCGGAGCAGGAGTCTGCTGCGCAGGTTGAGACGGCGGTGCGGTCGATGATTGAGCTGGTGAGGATTCCTGTGCGCTTAGAGAAAAAGCCCACAGGACGAGTGACGCTGAGGCGGCGGCCCCGATGGCAATGGCCGACGAACGAAATGCAGGCATGAACATACAAACCATCCTAGCGCAGAAATCTGTTGGAAGGAGACTATTGCCCAATCACGAAGTCGTACCCGTCTTGCACTCTGAGCTGGCTGGTTCCGTCCCAAAACATTTTATAGATGGTCATCGCTTTGCCGGATGGCTCGCTGCCTGTGAAAAAAATCTGAAGACCGTCGCGGGACCACTCGGCAAAAGAAGACGTCAAGTTCGGTGGACTGAGAAGGACGCGGCGTTTGGATTTGATCTCATAGAGAAAAAACGCCTGCCCCGGCGGGGTCGCGCCATTTTTTCCGGCGTCCTTGTTCGTAGCCTGGGCATTCTTCAAGAAGGCCGCTGCAGCTGCTGGCACCAATTCGGCGGAAACGAGCAGCAAATCCGGGTTCAGCGGGTGAATGCGCACTGTATTGGCGCTGGACAATCCGAATTGATCCTTGCCGTACAAGTCTGCACTGGAAAGAGTTTGTTTCAATGTTCCGTCATCCCCTAGCCAAGAGAGAGTTTGCAGGTCACCCGCGACCAGTGTGTGCTCATCTGCCCAGCCTTGAAAGCTAATGGCGTCGCCTGGATAGACAAGAGTTGCTTTTTCCGGCGCATCCACCGGCATGGTCCATGCCTGCCATTTCGAGCCGTCAAATTTTAGGAACGCAACGCGCGTGTCGTCCGGCGACCAAAAGGCCTGCTGGACGGGACCCCTAAGCAACTCGGTGGACTTGCCGGTTCCCCAGTCGTAAACGGAAATCGTGCGCTCGTTCCCTTTTTCGGCGCTCTTTTCCTCGCCCTTTTCATCAGTCGTGTAGAGCAGCCGCTTTCCATCATGCGAGAGAGATGGCTGGTATCCGCCTTTTCCCGGGACCGCCCGCGCGACGGTGCCACGTTTCACGATCAGCTTGCCCGCGGCATTGACGTAGGCCACCGCAACGGGCGGCTTGAAGTGAGTGATCGTCGGAGGAGCAAGCTTATCCTTAGCGTCGTCATCGTCGTCCGTGGGCTGATTGTTGATCTTGGGGAAGAGTTCCGTGGCCACCCGGGCGCACCCTTCTGCCGCGCCGATTTGGGCGTGCTCCATGGAGGCAGTGAAGGCGAATTTGGCAGTTGAAGCCGGATCGGTGCAGGGTTCGCGGGTTATACGGACCGAAACCGCGGCGCCAGTCTGAGAATCCTTCGCGTGGTAAGTCCAAGAATCGGTTGAACCTTCCCGGGCCACGTCGGCGGGTTCCAGCGGGACAGGCGGATATCCGTTCCGGTCCAGCCTTTCCGGCCCCCGTAGGCCAATGCGCAGGCTCCAGGATTGGTCGTTGCCTTGAACCAGCAGCAGAATGGGGTAATGGGTGGATTGAGGTGCCGCAGGTCCGACAGCAGGCTTCTTAGCTTGGGGCGACTGTTGGGGGGCTGGCTGCTGGGTTTGTGGTTTGGCAGGCTGCTGCGGTGGAACTTGCTGCTGAGTCGGCGGTTGCTGCATTTGAGCAGGACACAAATAGGCCGCGAAATGGACAGCGGACGCACCAAGAAGCAACCGTGCTAGTGGGGACTGTCGCACGCCGATCCTCCCGAACAAGCAGGATACCCTGTGGCGTAGAAGCGCACAATCTGGACAGAGGGACGGTGTGAGTGGGGTGAACTAAACGGTTTTCGCAAGCAAGTACCAACAAATAAAAAGCGAAAACTACTTGACATAGCGAACAAAAAGCGAAATACTTGCCCGTGCTTCGAGGTGGGCTATGTCTCCAGTTCTTTCCTCAACGGCGCGGACCTTTGGTATCCGACGCCGCCACGCAAGACAATCCACGGCAACTCTCTTTCCTGTTAGCCCCTATGCGACAAGCCCAACACCAAGGGCCGGTGATTCGCCAGACGGACTCCACACTGTCCATGACAATGTCAACGACAAGGTGGGGGCCGCGGCGGGCGCCGGTTTAGGCGGCAGCACTTCGGGTTACACCAAGGCGGATTGCCCCCCGCCGACCTCGCAAGAGGCGGTCCCGCACGGCCATCAAAGCCGCGCGGATCACCGGACCCAAGGCGCAGCCGTACCGCTGGTGGGCATTGCCCGCCTCGCAGCATGCTCTCCACCCGCGGAGAGCCACCGCAAATCCGCCGAGCGCCCGGAGTATTTCCTGCTCCCGGTAAAATCCATCCTGAACCGCTGTGATTCGGCGCGAGTACCTTTCGATTGGACGATCAATCCTTACCGGGGATGCGAGTTCGGCTGCCTCTACTGCTACGCGCGCTACACCCACGAGTACATGGAACTGGATGGCGGAGAATTCGAACGAAAAATTTTCGTGAAAAAGGATGCAGCGCCGCTCCTGGCGTACGACGTGGCCCACAAATATTCCTACGCATCAGAAAGCTCGGGCGGCGAAAAACCTGAACACATTGCGATTGGGACGGCAACGGATCCCTATCAGCCCGCAGAGCGCGAATACGGAGTAACGCGCGCCTGCCTCGAAGAATTGTCCAAGCGCGAAGGCCTGTGCATTTCGGTGATCACCAAATCGAATCAGATCGTGCGCGACATCGACCTATTCAAAAAGATTGCCGAGCGCTCTGAGCTTTCTCTGAACATCACCATCACGACGCTACGCGCAAGGCTGGCGCGATTGCTCGAACCGCGCGCCCCGAGGCCAGATCTGCGAATTGCCGCGGTGAAGCAATTGCGTGAAGCCGGACTCAGGGTGGGTGTATCTGCGTCACCGCTGATACCTGGAATCACCGACCGCGAGGGCGAACTCGAAGCAGTTGCGGAAGCCGCCCACAAAGCAGGCGCTCAGTGGTTTTTCTCGGGCGTCCTCTTCCTAATGCCGTCCTCCGCCAAACAATTCTTGCCGTTCATCCGCGAAAAGTTTCCCCGTCTCACGAAACAATACGAGGAGTGGTACGCAAAAGAAGCCTACGCTCCCGAGAAGTACCGAAAGCAAATCGCTGAACGCGTCGCCCGCCTAAAACAAAAGTACGGCTTCGATTCGCGCCCGCAACGCGACACCCAGCGCACAACGCCATGCTCCCAAATGAAGTTGGGTTGGGAAACCGCCGCAGCCAGCTCCGAGTTGCAGGGATGCGGGCGTGCACTGCCGGATAAGGTCTTGGGATTGGGATGACTTGCCTGTACCGCGTAATCGGCACGCAAGGGCTTAGGTCGCTCTTAGATACTGCGGGCGAAGACTACCAGTCCATTTGCGGGGATCACTACATTGGCAGAAGCTTGGAATCCATGCAGCGGGCCGCCGGACGCAGAAATTCCTCCGCCGTTACCCGCTACTGTGGGATTGACCCAATTATCGTAGACGTCACTGTTGAATACTTCGCTCCACGGCCCGGGATAGGGAAATCCAATCGCGTAGTCGTACCATGTTGTTTCGGAGAGAGTCGCAACTACGATTACGTCGTCTCCGGTCCCATCAAGCCATCTGTGAAAGGCCATGACGCGGTTTTGGTCGTGGACATGGAAGGTGTTTACGTTTTCGCCGCGCAGAGCAGGCTGATTCCAGCGTAGCCGGATCAGGTCTTGCGTGAAGCGCAGATGATCCACCATCGCCTTGTCGCTTCCGGTATCGAGGCCGCTCCACCCAATCAGATGGGCCGAGTCTGCGGGATCGCAGTTCCACTGTTTGTCTTCAAGAAACTCCTGGCCCATGAAGAGTTCGGGGATTCCTGGGGCAGTCAGCAGAAGTCCCGTCGCAAATCGCGAGCGGCTGCGCGCGTACCAGGAGCGATGGTTCGAGCCGTCGGCCAGAGCTGGTAGGCGCAAGTCGCGGCCTACGTCTACGAGGTCGTGGTTCTCGACGCAGGTGACGGCCTGCCATGCGTGTGGTAGGTCTGGAGGAAAGAGATTGGCAGCGACGGCGTCGAAGTCGACTGCGGCACTTTGTCCTTGTGACGCTTGCTGGACGGCAGTGCGGATGGCCCCGCGCAAGCCATCGTGTTGCAGGACGTCGAACCCCGTGCCGCCGCTGTTTGTCGGGGCCACGATGGACGAGCGTGGCTGCGCATATTCGCCGGGCCAATACTCGGCATTTTGCAGGAGGCGCGGCTTAAGAAAACGAAGCGTGTCGGTGAGGCTCCCGCAAAAGCTCCAGCCGGAACCCTGATTCATGGAGAGAAGCGCGCTGATTTCATCGTAGCGAAACCCATCGACGTGGAACTCCTGAATGTAGTAGCTGGCGCAATTAATGATGAATTCGCGAACGTCGGCATTCCAGAGCGCGAAAGAAAGGCCTCCGGCGAGTCCCCGGTTCGTGAAGTAGAGACTTTGATTGTTGTCGGTGGTATCGGCGGCGCGATCCCAAAAATAGAGGCTTTGGTCATCGTTCTCGAATCCGCCGGCGTGGTTGTAGACCACGTCAAAGGCCACCGCGACGCCGTAGAGGTGGCAGAGGTCCACAAGAGCTTTCAGTTGTGCCGGTCCCGGAGTGATGTCGCTGAGCGCCAGCGGAGCAAATCCTTTTGCAGCAAGCAGGCGATTTATCGTCGTGAGGTATCCGGACAGCGCAGCCTGCCCGGTTACGACGTAGGGAAAGTCCGGAGAAAAGTAGTCCGCTCCGTTGTAGCCCATGGAGGGATCGGTCTCGAGCTCGTCGATGGGCAGTGGCTGAAGCACATTCACGCCGAGCGCCGCGAGGTACTCGATCTTTCCGATCACATCGAGAAAAGTGGAGGCCACACCCGGCGCACTGGGTGCGTAAGTTCCCACATGCAGCTGGTACACGATCATGTTGGAAAAGTCTGGCGTGACAAACGCCGCGTCGTGCCAAGGGTACGCTGTCGCCGAGCGAATCAGGCAGCTGCACGTCGGGAACGAAGCGTCCTCCGCCATTTCTCGCGCATACGGGTCGCGCTTGTAGCCGCTCGTCGGGTTCGTGCCCACGACCCAAAAATGATAAGGGTCGCCGTCCTGTGCACCGGGAATAAAGCCAGTCCAGTATCCATTGGCATCCTTGGCCATGAGCAAGTCGTCGGTCTGGCCGGCTCTTAGCTGGCCTCCAAAGGTGCCGTTGACGTAGACAGCAGCGGCGCGCGGCCCCCAAGCGCGAAACGTCGCTCCTCCGTTTACCAGAGTTGCGCCCATGGGGGTCGTCGGCAGGATATTCGATTGGGAAATCATGAGAGGTCTCCTCAGGGTTAGGAGTTAGAGCTGAGGCCTTCGATGCGTCAAAGATTAATTCGAGAGTATCGTAGCGCGAGACTTATCCGCCGTCTCGCGCAATTTTTGAACTGGCGATACTTGGCTTTTCGATGCGAGTCGCCACTTTGTGACTCCGGGATGTCCGGCGAATTGGAAACAATTTTGCTTCTTTGCACGCGTGTCAGGGGACGATGATGCGGGATTCTTCGCGCTTGAGTTCGGGGGCGGCGGGGAACTGGTTGCGGAGAAATTCGATGTAGCGGCGCGCGCGGGGACGGCCGTTAGTTCGCAGCAGACCCATGCGATAGAGGAAGACGAGCAGAGTGAAAACCTCGGAATCTTTTACCGGCGGGGCAGCGGCCCGTTCAGCGTTTTGCTGCTTGGATTCGTTTAGGAAAGCGGCGAGTGCAGCATACAACTCGCGTGGCAGCCTAGCATCCGGAGGCTTTTCATAAAGGATGCCGGAGCCGAGCGTTTTGTAGGTTTCGGCGAGAGCCAGGAGCACGGCAAGAACATCTAGATCGGTTGTGGCTGGATGTGCCGCTGAAAATTTCGCGGCGGTGAAAGCCAATCCAGAAAGCACATTTTGGTGAGCGTAGATTACGTCTTGCGGAACTTTGACGTCGAGGAGCGGCGTATCCTCCGGCAGCGAACGCTGATGCTGATCTTCGTAGCGATGGGCAGCAATGAGATAAGAGCAGTCCGAGGGACAGTCGATCGAAACTTCACGCTCTCTGCCGCAGCAAACAGCGCAGATTTTCTCGCCCTTCGCCGGACAGAATCTTTCCGCTTTGCGCTTTTCACAGATCGGACAGGACACAGCGGCTCCTCGCGACACACAGACAAACGAGCAGGGTACTCTGGCGAGAAGGAAAAGACAAAACGCTTAAAAGACAAAACTGCGGCGCACCATGGTTTGGTCACCAGAGTGAATGGGCATGGAATCCGAGGGACGCGGAGGAAAATTTGCGCCGGGAATTGTGGGCAAGCCGCTGGAGCGATCGACCAACACGATGGTAACCGGCCCCGAAGCTTGCAAGCGGAGCTGCACGTCGATGCCCTCGGCTGGCGGATTGGCGTAGTCGAAGCTCCAGTGGCCTGCCTGATGCCAGCGCGCATCGGACGGCTTGCCAAGATCATATCCATTGACGCTCGCGCTGAGAACTTCCGCTTGGGCGACGCCGACGTGAAGCGTGCGCGCGCGACGCGGGGTGGTGATGCGGAGATGAAGCGTGCGCGTTACACCGTCAGTAGAATTATCGAGAAGCTCCGCTTGCGGAGGCGCTAGCGCGAGAGATGGCGCTTCATGCTGGAGAAAATCGATGGGATACCAGTCGGGAACGAAGTCGGGAAGCTTGCCCCGAGACGGAGAGTTGCCTAGATATTGAGCGGTCCAAGAGTCCACACGGTTGGTGGAGCTTGTCCATAGAGCTTTGTCCGTATCGGCGTCGAGGGCGTAGGAGAGAAGGCTGGGTTTCGGATGAGTCGAAGAATAACGCGTGGTTTTTGCAGCGAAGATACACAAAACGAGCGCGGCGGCCAACGCGAGGATCGGAAGAATTCTGCCGGCCGAATCAAGCACGGGATCGAGATACGGGAACAGAAAAAAGAAGAACACGCCGAAAGTTACGCTCAAAAGCTGCGTACCGAGAGAAGTGAAACCGAGCGCGGTATAGAAACCCTGCAAAAGAGGAACAAAGAAAACCAGCGCGGGCACGCTCAACACACAGAGAAGCAAAACGGCGAGAAACGAGAGACGACCCGGGCGAAACGCCGCGATCATGGTTGCCAGTAGGCCGGCGAGCAGCGGCCAGACGAACAGATAGCTGCCGCCAGGGAGCCATTTCGTTGTCACCAGGATGAACACAAATATCAAGAGCGCCCCGCCAAGAAAAAACGAGGGCGGCGTGATCCTCCTGCGAAACAGGGAGTAGAGCAAAGTCAGAACGCCGGCCAGCAAAGCATATAGACCGAAAACGTAGAGAGCGTTTTGTTCGAGGCCGCCTTCGGGAAGCGCGTGGAGGTGCAGCCAGTGCACGCCGAGGACAAGGCCCAGTCCTATCATCAACAACACGAGAAGGACGACGATGTGTAGGAAGAAGCCGGCGAAAATAGATAACAAACTTGTTTGCCAGGCGCCGTTGGCGTAAAAGATCGCGCCAAAGAGCAGAACGCCGGAGACAAGCGCGAGCGGCCAGAGAAAACGGATCGAGTAGTGCACGAAGAAATTTCCTGGGAGCGAAAAGTACACGGAGTCGCGGTCCTCAAGCTGAGTGAGATCTGTGTTGCCGAGGCTGCGGGCGAGAGAAAGCGCGTTCTCGCCGTGATGCTGCAGGCTGCCGCGATCGAGCATTTGCGGATTGTCGAGCGGCGTGTGGTAGGCCTCCCAGTGACCGATAAACGCGAAGTTGAGTCCGGCAGCTCCGGATTTCTTGAACACAGTCATGTCCGTGTCGTTCGGCATGTGTTTGTAAATTTCGTAGGTAAGAGAGGACCCCGAAGGATGCGGCGCGGCGTGCACGAAGATTTGTACGAGGCGGCCGTTGCCTGCGCTCGTCTCAAACATTTGAGATTCGCCAGCGTTGCCGCGAGCCTCGAAATTGACCACGACGCGAACATCTTTGGCTGCGGGATTTTCCGCAACGAACGCGGAAGCGCCGAGCAGTCCGTCTTCTTCGCCGTCAGTAATCACAAAAAGAATGTCGTTGCGCAGCGGAGGTCCGGCTCGCAAAGCGCGAAGCGTTTCGAGAAGAGCGGCGACACCTGCGCCGTCATCACCTGCGCCAGGACCAGCGGGAACGGAGTCGTAGTGCGCGACAAGTGCAACAGCATCCCTGGCGTCGTTTGTCCCTTTCAAACGAGCAACAATATTTTCTACGGTTCCGGCAACTTCGTATCGAGGCGTGACACCTGTGGTTCGCTGGACTTCGGGAGCAAGGCCGAGCGCCGTGAGTTGCGAGACAAGATAATCGCGCCCGCGGTCGTGCTCGGCAGATCCAATGGGATGAGGCGCGGTTGCAAAGGCGTTCAAATAAACGAGAGCGCGATCCGCGGAGAAAATATCTTGCGATGCGGTCGCGGATACCGGATCAGGCGTTCCCTGGTGCATCGCGCATGCACCAGCGACAACCAAAATAAACAGAAGAATCACCCAACCAGACCAACGATTGTCCACGGAAGATACCTCAACTCTGGACCGGAACCGGGATAGTAGTGCGTAGCGGTTCTGTAGGGCAAGCCGAGATTCACGCCTACGCCATGATGACTTTGTTGCGAAATCGCCGGGCGGCGATGATCAATAGAAGCGTGCCGATAATGAATAGGGCGAGGCCGTCGGTCCAGAGATGCTTGATACCAGCTCCGCGGAGGATGATGCCACGAGTGATGTTGATGTAATAGGTGGCGGGAATGAGATAGCTGATGGGATAGAAAAGGGCGGGCATGGTCTCGCGCGGGAAAATATATCCCGAGAAGAAAACGCTGGGGAGAATGGGCAGAAAAGCGAGTTGCATGGCCTCGGCCTGCGATTTAGCTTTGCTCGAGATGAGGATTCCTAGCGAGAGAGCCGCGAAAAGATAAGGCACCGAAAGAAACGCAAGGAGAAACACGCTGCCATGAATGGGAACCAGGAAGACGAAGCGCATGAAGAAAAGAATCAGGCTCAGCTCGAAAAAGCCAATGCCCAGGTAGGGCAGCAATTTACCCAAGAGAAGGCCAAAAGGACGAACCGGCGTAACGAACAGCTGCTCAAGCGTGCCGCGCTCTTTTTCGCGGACGATCGAGAAGGCTGTAAGAAATGTGGTGACGTTGAGGAGCATGATGGCGGTGAGCCCGGGTAGGAAAAAATTCGCAGAGCGAGAGTCCGGATTGAAGAGCAGCTTGGGACGCATGTCCACCGCAAAGGCGGCGCGGTCTTGCAGGACGCGGTGCAGAGATTCATCGAGGCCGATAGCATTGGTCACGTTGATGGCCTGGCCGGCGACGGAAGAATCCGAGCCGTCGATCAGAATCAGCACCTGCGCGCTCATGTTGTGGATGAGGCGGTCGGAATAGTCCACGGGGATCTTGACGCCGACGCGCGCTTTGCCGGCGATGATCATGTCGTTCAAATCGTAGTCATTCTCGACGTAGCGGATGATATGGAAAGTGTCGGAGTTTTTCAGGCGGTCAAGCAGTTCGCGGCTTTCGCGGCGGCCATCGGCGTTGTAGACGACTGTATTAATCTGACGGATGTTCGTATCAATCCCGAAACCGAGAAGAAACAATTGCAGCAGCGGCATGGTTAGCGAGAAAAACAGCGTTCCCGCGTCCCGCCGAACGTGCAGAACCTCCTTATAGAAAACGGCGCCGAAACCGCGGAACAGGTTAGGCACGCGACGCCTCTAGGATGGCCTGATGCTTATAAGTGAGTTCCACGAAAACGTCTTCCAGGCTGGGAGCGAGCGGTCGAATCTCGGCAACGGCAATGCCGTTTTTCAGAAGCTGTTCTTGAAGATCGTGAAGATTGAGGTCGTCATTGATAAGGGCATGGATGGACTGGCCAAAAATAGTCGCGCTGCGAATGCCGGGTATCTGGCGGGCGAAGCGAAGCGCGCGCGTGACTTCCGGAGTCGTAATTTCCACACGTATCGTTCCCGGCGGTTGAACGTCAGGAAGTTCACGAAGCGAATTTGGCGTTCCGTCGGCGATGATCTTGCCGTAATAAATGTACGCGACGTGGCTGCAACGTTCGGCTTCGTCCATGTAGTGTGTGGTCACGAAAAAAGTGATTCCATGCCCAGAGAGTTCAAAGAGAAGATCCCAAAGCTGGCGGCGTGCCACCGGATCGATTCCCGCGGTGGGCTCGTCAAGAAAAAGCAGCTTGGGCTCGTGCAACATGGCGCAGCCGAGTGCCAGCCGTTGCTTCCAGCCGCCAGATAATTTCGCCGACAAGCGATTCATGTAAGGCGCGAGGCCATTACTCGCGACGACTTCCTCGATGCGCCGTTTCAGCCGGGCTGGTTCGAGGCTGTAGATACGCCCGTAGAACTGCAGATTCTCTGCAACCGTCAGGTCTTGGTACAGACTGTAGTTCTGCGACATATATCCGATGCGTTCGCGGACGACTTCGGAATCCACGCGCACGTCCAGTCCCTCCACACGAGCAGACCCACTGCTGAACGGCAGAAGACCAGTGAGCATTTTGATGACGGTGGTTTTGCCGCTGCCATTGGGGCCGAGAAAGCCGAAAATTTCGCCCTTCTCGACGCGAAAGCTGGCGTCGTTAACGGCGGTGACCTGGCCAAATCGCCGGACAAGATGTTCAGCGGAAATGGCAGGTTCAGCTGGATTTTGCGAGGCAGTGGCCACGGGCTAATTTCCAGCTTTCAATTTCACGTCGGCGGCCATGCCTGCGAGAACGTGTCCAGCTGGATCGTTGATGCGGATTTTCACGCCGAAAACTTGATGAACGCGTTCCTCGCGCGTCTGGACGTTCCGCGGAAGGAATTCGGCTTGCTGATTGATCTGCTCTACGACACCTTCAAAAACCGTCTTCGGAAAAGAGTCGACACGCACTTCCGCCTTTTGGCCCACTTGCACGCGGCCGAGCTCCGTCTCCGGAATGTAGATGCGCACATAAATCTGATCTTGTTCAAGTAGCGTAGCGACAGGCGTGTTTGGCGCGATGATGTCTCCGGGACGGACATCCAGAACTTCCACAGTAGCGGCAGAGGGCGCGATCACTTCGCGCTCGCGGAAGCGCGCTTCGTCATAGGAATACGCGGCTTTTGCAAGATCGACATCTTCGCGGCGGTTGCCGCTTTCAAATTTTTCGAGAGTTGCTTGAGTCTCGCGGTAATGCGCTTCTGCGGAAGCAATCTCCTCCGGGCGGTAGCCGCGTCTCAGCACATCGAGCTTGTGCTGGTAGTTCTGTTGCTGCGCCAGCGCCATCTTCCAGTTCGCCTCGGCCGTGTCACGCTGCTGTTTCGAGACAGAGATCCTTCTGCGCCAGCGCTTCGTAACGCTGAAAATCCAAGCGCGCGCGAACCTCGTCAGCGGCAGCACGCTCGACATCGGACTGCGCTGCCTCGATATCTTCCTTTCGGTAGCCGTTCAGGCGCATTTCATAGTCGGCCTTGGCTTGCGCGGCAGCGGCACGCGCTTCAGCGATTTCTTCGGGCCGATAGCCGCGTTGCGCTTTCTCAGACGCGGCCCGAGATTGATTGAGCGAGGCAAGCAATTCCTTGTCATCAAACGTGATCAGAGTCTGGCCAGGTTGCACGCGATCCCCTTCTCGCACCAGAACCTTGTCGATACGCCCTCCCACCTTCGAGCCCACGCGAATGTCGCGAGCTTCCACCGTGCCCGAGCCTTGCAGGGCGCTATCGCGCCGGAACCACGTGGCGTAAACCGTCGTGCCGCCCAAGATGACGGCCACGAGGATTAGGATGAACACACGCTTACGAGTCATGAATCAATCTCCACAAGTAAATAAGGGAACTCCGGCCAAGCTGGCTTCGACCCTCGGTGTTTCGGGCTGCGAAATGCCGTCGTTACGCGGAGCCAGTCCCGACCAGAGCACGTTGAACGCGGATTCCATGCGCGGGTGCAAAGTCGCATCGCCATTCAGCGACCAGATCAACAGCGTTCCGAAAATAGTCTGCCGAAAAACGTGTGCGATTTCGCTCGCGGGCAGGTCTTTGCGGATCTCGCCGCGCTCCTGGCCGATGCGCACAATCTCCGTGTGCAGGGCGTGGACGCGCTTCTGCAAATCAAGCATCGCCGCGCGGACAGGGGTAGTCGAGAGATAGGCCTGAAGAAGACTCCGGATGATGCCCGGGTGCCGAGTGGGCTCCTGTGTCATGCGAATCCCGAGCGAGCGTAGAAACTGAGGCATCGGCTCGCCAGTACGGCGAGCTTCCTCGACCGCGGACTCCAGTTTCGCGAGCTGCATTTCGCCGAAGGCCAGTAGGATGTGATCCTTGCTTGGAAAGTAGTTGAAGAAGGTGCCTTTACCGACGTCCGCGGCTTCGGTGATATGTTCCACGGTCGTCTCCGTAAAGCCTTTTCTGGCAAAGAGATCCAAGGCTGCCCGAAACAGGCGTTCGCGGGTTTCCACGGTGCGGCGTTCGCGGCGGCCTCGGGAAGGTCCTGCGGAGGAGCGGCGCGTTCTTGAGTCTTCCGGTTTTATTTTCTTGACCATCGTTCATAGATGACTATAGGTCATAAATTTGCCGGAGTCAACACCATTCTGCCTTCTTTTTTCATACCCAAAAACACGAAGACCCCGGCGATCACCGGGGCCTCCACACTTCCTTAATCTTTGATTAATATGGCACGGAGCTATTCCTTCAAGGAGTTCGGATCGGACAGATTCTTGGGAGACTTCCGGTTGAGGTAACTGACCAATTTTTGAGCCGGCGGAGGCACTGCGACTGCGCCCTTAAAGATAATCTCCTCCGCTTCCAACTTCTTACCGTAAACGCGCTGGTTGGCATCACTGTCCGGGCGTACCGTTGATCCCTCGAGAGAGATCCCGGCAAACAGCCCGCGCGAGCGCGAATAGCTGAGCACCTCGGCTCGCAGCGTGACGTCCGATTCGGCGCTGGCTGTTCGGCCCTTCGGCCCTGCCGCCACGGATGCGTCTCCGCCGAGCTTCACCTTGCTCTTGAGCATGGAGTGCGCTCCCCTCGGATTCATCACCAGGAGAACGAAATCGGTGGCTTGTCCACCGATCTGCAACCCGACACTGCCGCCTTCCAATGCCATCATCGACGGCGCGCTCCAGGGGCCGGTGTAGTGTTCACCGGTGCGGCAAGTCATTGCACCGCGCCCGTAGCTGCCTCCAACGACAAAGGCCGCCTTTAAGACCGATGGATAAATGATGACGCATTCGGCTTTGTCGATGAGATCTTGAGGGATGTCATCGGGGATATCCATAATTTCCTTGATCACAGTGCCGCAATTCTCGAGCCGGTCCGCTTCTTTCTTGTCTACTTGTGAGAGCAGCGGCGGGGCGATCATCGCCAGTGCCATGAGACACGAACTAATTCGCTTAATCAAATTTCACCTCGCTGAAATTTACAGGTCCGGGTAATGAAATGATAGGTTGTCCGGAGTCTGTACGCAACCGCCAGTTTATCAGGGCAGTTTATGTGGGCCTGTTCCATTCGGTACAGCTAATAAGTAGACGCCAACGAGTAGCCGCGGACCACGGAAGAAATGTTGTGCAGTCTTTCGACTATACTTTCACCTACGGAGATTGGGAGACAGAGGCACTATGGGTTTTCGAAGAGCGTGTGGATCGCCGGCCGTTGCGTTGGCGCTGCTGACAGCCCTCTGTGTTTTGGCCGGGACTGCCGGCCGCGCGCAATCCAATCAGACGCGAGAACAGGCTTGCTGCGCGGCGAAGCACGACGGGAAGCGGGAAGAGCGTTCTCCCAAGCGTTCTGCCGCCGCGGCACGGTTTGGCGCGCGTGCCGATGCGCTGCTCGGAGCCGCGCCTTCCAGCAAAGGCGACTGGGGACTCCTGATCGTCGATTCCCAATCGGGAGAAACACTCTTCGAGAAAAACGCCGACAGCTATTTTGTGCCCGCTTCGAACATGAAGCTTTTCACTACCGCGCTGGCGCTGGCCAAGCTCGGGCCGGACTACAAGTTTCACACTACCCTGGAAACACGCGGCACGATTTCACCGGGCGGGATTCTCTCTGGCGACGTGGTGCTCGTCGGGCGTGGCGACCCCAATCTTTCGAACCGCAAATTTCCTTACGAACTGAAGGAGGAGTTTGAAGGCCTGCCGGAAAAAGCGCTCGCCGAATTGGCCGATGCGCTGGTAGCGCGCGGCGTGAAAGAAATCTCCGGCGATGTGATCGGCGACGACAGTTACTTTCCGCGTGAGCGTTATCCGAACGGCTGGGAAATCGACGACATGGTCTGGGAATATGGCGCCGCGATTTCTGCGATCGTGGTGGACGACAACACCGTCGCGGTGACGCTGACGCCAGGCGAGAAAATGGGAGATCCGGTGCAGGCATCGGTTGCACCGCTGACGCCGGACTTTGCGCTGCAGAACGATGTGACCACGTCCGCCGCGGAAGTGAAATCGGATTTGACGTTGACGCGAGAGCCGGGTGCGAGTCTCGTGGTTGTGCGAGGCACGCTGCCGGCGAAGAGCGCGCCACGGAAACTCGTGCTGGCGATCGAAGAACCGGCGCAACACGCAGCATCGTTGCTGGCGGCGTTGCTGGCCGAACGCGGCGTGAAACTCGATGGAAAAATCCGCGCGGTTCACGTTCCTGAGGCGGATGTAACGCCGCGTGCTGTTCTTGCGGAACATGTGTCCGTGCCGCTCGGCGATTCCCTGAAGCTCGTCAACAAAATCAGTCAGAACCTGCACACGGAGATGCTGCTGCGAACAGCGGCGCGGCGAAACGGTTTGTGGAGCACACCGGAAGAAATGTTGAAGATTCCGCAGGATTTTTATGCCACTGCGGGCATCGCGCCCGACGACGTGATTCAGACGGACGGTTCGGGTCTCTCGCGGCACGATTTGGTCACGCCGCGATCGATCGTGACTCTGCTCAAGTATGCGCAAGGACAGACTTGGTTTGCACCGTACTACGCGTCGCTGCCCGTTGCGGGAATCGACGGCTCGCTGCAAGACCGCATGAAGGGCACCGTGGCGGCGGGAAGAATTCACGCGAAGACGGGATCGGTCGAACACGTGCGGACGCTCTCCGGTTTTGCGGAAACGCCGAGTGGGAGGCGGCTGATCTTTTCGTTCCTGAGCAACAATCAGGGCGGAAAAAGTCACGAAGCGGCCGACGCGTTGAACGGGCTCTGCGTGGCGATGATCGAAGAATTTGATGAAGCAGCAGCGACGCTCGCGCCCGCGCGCGATCGCGTAAAACAGAAATGAAGCAGCTGAAAAGCAGCCTGGGATAGTAAAAAAACAAAATGTCGCGGACAGCACAAGACGTACTTGAGTTTGACAAGCTGCGGGAGTTGCTGCGGCTGCGGACGACGTGCGCGCCGGGGCGGCGGGCTGTGGATGCGCTGGAGTTGGGAACGGATCGCGTTGCGCTCGAAGCAGCCTTTGCCTTGATTCGCGAAGCGCGGGAATGGCTGCGCGGCGGAGGAGAATTGGGATTCGGCGGACTAGCTGATCCGCAAGGTTGGCTCGAGAAAATCGAGGGGCCGGGAATTGTTCTAGAAGCTAAGGAAATTCTCAAGGCAGCGTCGCTACTCGAAACGGCGGGATGGTTGCGCGGACAATTCCGGGAAGACGCAGCGAAATTCCCTTTGTTGGCCGCGCGCGTTGGTTCGCTTGGAGATTTTCGCGAGGCACTGACGGCGATCCGGCGATGTTTGCTGCCGAGCGGAGAGATCAGCGACGAAGCGTCGGCGGCGCTGCGGCGCATTCGTGCGAGCATTATGCAGACGCGGGAATCGATTCAGAAAACGCTGAAGCAAATCCTGCGATCTCGCAATGCAGAGGCTGGCGAAGATTACGTCACGCTGCGCAATGAACGGTTTGTGATTCCCGTACGCGCAGAAAACCGTCGCAGCGTGCCAGGCCTGATGCATGGAGCGAGTGCGACAGGACAGACGGTGTTCCTCGAGCCTTTTGAAACTGTCGAAACAAATAACCAGCTCGTGCAGCTCGCCGAGGAAGAAGCGGCGGAGATTCTGAGAATTTTGCGCGAGCTGACGGAGCGGCTCCAGGCAATACGCGAGCCGTTGCTCGCAGCAGCAGAGACTATTGCCGAGCTTGACGGTATTTTCGCGCGCGGGCGATTTGCGCGTGATTTCGATGCCGCAATGCCGGAGTTTTCCGACACCTCGGAAATGCGTTTGGTGGATGCGCGGCATCCGGTGCTCGAGGACAAGCTGCGTCGCGAAGATCGCGCTGTCGTGCCGATGACACTTGCACTCGGCGGCGCGGAAAAAGTTTTGGTCATCAGCGGACCGAACACCGGAGGTAAGACGGTTGCGCTGAAAACGATGGGGCTTGCGGCGCTCTCCGCGCAATCCGGGATTCCGGTGGCAGCGCAGCGCTCGGTGCTGCCAATTTTTGACCGCGTGCTGGTGGACATTGGAGACGAGCAGTCCATTGCAGCCGACCTCTCAACATTTTCAGCGCACATGCTGAATTTGAAGGCTATGCTGGAATTAGCGACGCCTAAATCACTGGCGCTCGTCGACGAAATGGGCACTGGCACTGCGCCAGAAGAAGGCGCGGCGCTGGCCGTGGCGCTGCTTGATGAATTTCGCGCCAAGAATTGCATCGTGCTGGCCACGACGCATCACGACCGATTGAAGACCTATGCTTCGACGACACGTGGCGTGGTGAACGCCGCAGTGGAATTTGACGATGTGAACCTACGGCCGACTTACCGGCTGATGGTTGGAGTGCCGGGCGGCTCGAGCGGAATCGCCATCG
>Ga0210409_10001274_pt1 | contig 33734 bp, 24 predicted proteins | sample IncBWH17MmetaG_FD_161649 | JGI IMG/M metagenome (GOLD analysis project Ga0210409, IMG submission 161649) | Forest soil microbial communities from Barre Woods Harvard Forest LTER site, Petersham, Massachusetts, United States - Inc-BW-H-17-M | ecosystem: Environmental > Terrestrial > Soil >...
ACTCGTTACGATTACAGACAGCTTGGCCGCCGGAGGGCCCACTGCACCCAGCGGGGAAACGTTCACAACCCTGCGGTCGGCAGGCAACCTGGAAGTTTTGCGTGGGGTATCTTTCGGCCCCGGAACCGGCAACTAGCAATTCCACAGAGACGAGAGGGGCGATACGCCCAAAAGCATTCACGCCGCTGAGCGTGGTGCTCCTCCTCGTCATCTCCTAGCTTACATGCCGGAGGGCGAGACTTTGCTGCTTCAGCGGCGTGGTCTTTGGCGTGATGAAGATGCACTTGGGCAGCATGGTCGTGATGTTCGGCGGCTTAGCGATGAAGTTCCGCAGCTTGTTTGGACATGGCGAGTTTCCACTAACTCGCCAACCATGCGCCTGGTCAACGCGGTCTATGAAGTCATTTCTGAGCACTTCGACGCTAGCGCCCCAGCCTTTATTAGATTTCGGATAAACCTCGCCGATGTGGCGCGTGACCGCGTCCATATCGGTGTTAGCTTGTTGCAGCGAGACTCCGGGTTTGAGCCGGCCCAGCACCAACAGCCAATGAAAATCGTGATTGATCTGCTCCGGCTTGAAAGCGAGCGGCACAGATAATGTGATTCCAAGCGGTCCGGCTGGCCCGGTGGCATCACGCCAACGACCATGTAAAGTTCTCCGTTCATGCAGACCTGTCGGCCGAGGATATTGGGGTCGCTGCCGAAACGTTCTTGCCACAGCCGGTGGGTCATGATCACAACGTGGTCTTTGCCCACTTCGCCTTCCTCCGGCAGAAAATCGCGCCCGAGGAAGAAGCGAGTTCCCATCATGGTGTTGGAACCGGGAGAAATCAGCCTGGCGCGGACCTGCTCGGGAGGGCCGGAGCTCGAAAGATTGAAGTTGGTGCCGCTCCAAGCGTTAATATCCTGGAAGACGGTGTTTGACTTTTTCCAATCCAAATAATCACCGGCCGAAACGCCGTTGCGGTTTCCGTTGATTTTTGACCATACCATCACGAGTTGGTCGGCATTGGGAAACGGCATGGGAGAGAGAACCGTGGCGTAGACGATGCTAAATATGGCGGCATTCGCTCCGATACCGAGTGCCAGGGCTAACAAGGCCACGGACGTGAAGCCGAGGTTCTTGGCCAGCAAGCGAAGACCAAAACGAGCGTCACGCCACAGGTTTGCCATTGTTCCTCCCTGTTTCCTTCGATTGTTACCACGAGTAGACGTTAAGCGGACGAAATAGTTCCGTCAAAGCCTGAATTGAATGGTTTCCGAATGTGGAGCACAGCGGCTTCGTTTGTTTAAATCAATGCAATTAAGGGAACCGATCAGCGGAGCTTCCGAACCGCAGCGGATTGCTTTGGTTTTCAGGTACGGGCAATCCGACAAAGGTCCCTAAATTTCAAGTAACCCGAGCAATCTGACAGAACCGATGGAACTACTGCCTTGTTGGGTTTTTACCTGTGGATATAAATGGCGGAGGAAAGTCAGGATCGCAGCGGTGGCGCGTTGACAGTCCATCAGGCGTTCGCTACGCTTCGTAGTCACTAACCATTTATTTTTTCTGAAAAGTTAGCCGCTGCAAACCCAAGAAAAGCAGGAGAACAGGTCAACCGCCGCATGGCTGAAGAAAAGCTTCCTACCCGCGCAGAAGATTTTTCGGAGTGGTACAACCAACTGGTATTGAAAGCGCAGCTTGCCGATTACGCGCCGGTGCGCGGCTGCATGGTGGTGCGGCCCTATGGCTGGGCTTTATGGGAAAACATCACTGCGGCGTTGGACCGGCGCTTCAAGGCCACCGGGCATCAGAATGTGGCGTTTCCGATGCTGATTCCGCGCAGTTTTATTGATAAGGAAAAGCATCACGTGGAAGGATTTTCTCCGGAGCTGGCGGTGGTGACTATTGGCGGCGGGGAAGAACTGGCCGAGCCGCTGGTGATCCGCCCGACTTCCGAGACGATCATCGGACACATGTGGTCGAAGTGGATTCAGTCTTACCGGGACTTGCCGGTGTTGATGAATCAATGGAACAGCGTGGTGCGTTGGGAGCTACGGACAAAATTGTTTCTGCGCACGCTGGAATTTTACTGGCAGGAAGGGCACACCGCGCACGCCACACGCGAAGAAGCGGAGGCGGAAACACGGCAGATGCTGGACATCTATACGGATTTTGCGGTGAACGACGCAGCGATTCCGGTGATACCGGGGAAAAAATCCGACGCGGAAAAATTTGCGGGCGCCGATCATACGTTCTCAATCGAAGCGATGATGGGCGACGGAAAAGCGCTGCAAGCGGGGACTTCACACTTCCTGGGGGAAAATTTTGCGCAGGCCTTTGATGTGAAGTACCTGGATCAGCATGGCCAGCAGCAGTTTTGCTGGACCACCTCGTGGGGGTTATCGACGCGGTTTATCGGCGCGATCATCATGGTGCACGGGGATGATCAGGGGCTGGTGCTGCCGCCAAAGCTGGCGCCTTACCAGGTCGTGATTGTGCCCATTTATAAGACCGACGAAGAAAGAGCCAGCGTGCAGGGCGTGGCGCGGAACCTTAAAGAAGAATTAGTGAGAGCCAATATTCGCGTAACGCTGGATGAACGCGAAGGGCCCAGCCCGGGATGGAAATTTAACGATTGGGAGATGCGCGGGGTGCCTTTGCGCGTGGAGCTGGGGCCCAAGGACGTGGCCAAGCAATCGGCGGTGTTGGCGCGGCGCGACCGGCCAGGCAGGGAAGGGAAAGTAAGCGTGTCGTTGGCGGACCTGCCAAGCACCGTGGAACGTCTGCTGGTGGAGATTCAGCAGGCTATTCATGACAAAGCGCTGGCGTTTCGCAAGTCGCACACGCAGGACGCGACGACCTACGAGGAACTGAAACGCGCAGTGGAAACGGGGTTTGCGTTTTCGCATTGGTGCGGCAGCGCGGAGTGTGAAGCCAAGATCAGGGAAGAAGCGCGCGCTACCATGCGTTGTATTCCACTTGACCAGGACAATGAAAAGAGCGCGCACGGGGGTAAGTGTGTTTACTGTGGCAAACCGGCGTCTGAGCGTGCGATTTTTGCCCGGGCTTATTGAGCGGGCGGCCAGGTAAGGACAGCGAAAATTACAGGCCAGGAAAATTAAAGAGTGGCCCAGGCTATAAACCGAGACTGGGCACCCTCCGCTCTTTCTTGGTCCGTGATGCGCACGGCGAAGAGGCCTGCGATCACCCTCATACTGTTTTACACGTTCAATTCCGGAAACAGGCGTTTCAGGCGTTCTAGACAGCGGTGTGGGGCGATGCTAGCTTCGAAGTATGAAGACCAGAGAGGCGCATATCCACGGCCAAGAACGCGGGGATTGGCGTGCACTAGCGGCGACGCGCCCGGGGATACGTTTGCATCAGCGTGGGGAAGGCAAGATAAAGGCCATCATCGTTACGGCAATCATCGCCTTTGCGGTGTACGCGGCGGTGAAGATAGTGCCGCCATATGCTGCTGAATATCAGCTAGCGGACAAAATGCAGGAGCAAGCGCGTTTTGCGGTGGTGAACCGCTATACGGACGAACAAATTCGCGACAATATCTTCAAAGTTGTGCAAGACCTGGAAATTCCGGTCAAAAAAGAAGCGATTAAGGTCGAAGCGAGTAATCAAATCGTGAAGATTTCGATGGACTACACGGTGCCAATCGATTTGCTTGCCTATCACCTGGACTTGCACTTCACGCCCTCGAGCGAAAACAGATCGCTCTTTTAGAAATTGTGGCCGCTATTTTTGAAGATCACATGGAAGCCATCTCTTTGAGACGCCGCGGGCAACATTTGAGCGTCCAAGTCCGTCTTTCTAAGTAGAGGCGCTTGCGAGACAATGAATTTTCAGGGGACTTTTCAGGGCTGGAGCCAACGTTTGCGCATTCGTCTGGAAAAGGGATTTTTCACTTCTATTGTCGGGCTGACGTTGCTGGGCATTGTTTTCGCCGTAATTTTGACCACTGCGGGCGTTTACACCTACTACTACATTAAATATTCACGCATGATTGACGCGCGCCTGTCCGGGCGGGTCCTCCAAAACACCACGCAGCTTTTTTCCGCGCCACAACAGATCTCTGTCGGAGAAGTATGGTCCGAAGGGGAGATGACCACCTATCTCACCAAGGTGGGTTACCGGCCGGTGCGAGACGATAATTCGCTGGGACAATTTGTGGTGCAGGGAAACACGGTGGAAATTCGCCCCTCAAAGCTTTCCTACTTTGCCGCGACCAATGGTTTGAGTGTGCAGTTTGCCGGAAAGACTATTAAAAGCATTCGTCCGCTCACTGGTGGCACGGATTTCGGCAGTGCCGAAATCGAGCCGGAGCTAATCACCAATCTGTTTGACAGCGCGCGAGAGAAACGCCGGCCGGTACTTTACCAGGACCTACCTCCGACGCTGGTGCACGCCATCATGTCCGCCGAGGACAAACGATACCTGGAACATGGCGGGTTTGATTTTGTGCGCATTTTCGGCGCGGCGTGGGCGGACCTGCGTCATAGCAGTAATCACTATCAGGGCGCCAGTACCATCACGATGCAAGTTGCGCGCACGTTCTTTTTCTCTAACGAACGCACCTGGCGGCGAAAAGTCGCCGAAGCCATGGTAGCCATCGAACTGGAACAGCGCTTTTCCAAACAACAAATTTTTGAGCTGTATGCCAATGAAGTGTATCTGGGCAATCGCGGGAGCTTTGGCATCCGCGGATTTTCTGAAGCGAGCGTGGCGTATTTTGGCAAGGACATGCGGCAACTTACGCTGGGGGAGTCCGCCTACCTGGCGGGAATTATTCGCGCTCCGAATTATTACTCGGCGGCGGACCGGCATCCGGAGCGGGGCCCTCAGGCCCGCGACCGAGTCTTGACGCAGATGCTTGAGAATAAATACATCACCGAAGCGGACGTACAGGAAGCCAAGCGCGAGCCAATCAAGCTGGTGCGCACTTCGGTGGCGGGCAGCGAAGCTCCTTATTTCGTGGATATGGTGAAAGACCATTTGCTGGCGAAATATTCCGAGAACGAATTGGTGAGTCAGAATTTCCGAGTGTACACCACGCTTGATCCTGCACTGCAACGCGCGGCGGCGGCCGCCGTGGATGCGGGAATGAAGAATATGGATAAGTTGTTGGCCAAGAAGTACGAGCGGTGGCGGAAGGCTAAGGCTAAAAAGGGCGCGCCAAATGAAACGATCCCGCAAGCGCAGATCGCGCTGGTCGCGCTGGACCCCAAGACTGGCGAGATCAAAGCGGTAATAGGCGGGCGAGATTATGGACAGAGCCAGCTGAACCATGCATTGGCACACCGGCAGCCGGGGTCAGTGTTCAAGCCATTTGTGTATGCGGCGGCGTTCGACAATGCGGTGGATAACGTGGAGCCGATAGTGACGCCGGCGACCACGGTGGACGACGAGCCGACGACATTCAGCTTCGATGGAAAAGACTACACGCCGAATAATTACGGCGAACGATTCATGGGGCACGTCACGGTCCGGGATGCGCTGACGAATTCGCTGAACGTGGCAACCGTAAAAGTGGCGGAACTGATCGGCTACGGGCGGGTGGTGCAGATTGCCAGGCAGATGGGACTCGGCAATAACATTCAGCCGACGCCTGCCGTGGCGCTGGGCGCTTATGAGATGACGCCGGTTGACGTAGCCGCGGGATACACCACCTTTGCGACCATCGGTACGCGGGCGGAGCCGGAATTTCTGAAGCGCGTTGTTGGCGCGGACGGCACAACGCTGGAAGAAATTGAGCCTCAGACGCGGGTGGTGCTGGATCCGCGAGTCGCGTACTTGACGACCAGCGTAATGAAAGACGTTTTGAATCGCGGAACGGGCGCGGCGGTGCGACAGAAGGGGTTTACGCTTCCGGCCGCTGGGAAAACAGGAACTTCGCGCGATGGCTGGTTTGCGGGTTTCACGACGAATCTGGTTTGCGTGATCTGGATTGGATTTGACGATAACCGCGATTTGGGCTTTACAGGCGGCGTGGCGGTTGCGCCGGTGTGGGCGGATTTTATGATCCGCGCGACGGCTTTGCCTGAATATCACGATGTTACGGATTTCGTCATGCCGTCCGGGGTGCAGGCGGTGATGATTGATCCGGAATCGCTCGAGCTAGCCACGCCGAACTGCCCGACCACCCGGGCGGAGGTTTACGTGGCGGGTTCCGCGCCGACACAGTTATGCGAGTTACATGGCGGCCGGGCTGCGAATGGGGGGTCCTGGCTATCTCACATTTTTGGAGGGGGGCCGAAGCCGCCCCCGACGGGTGTCGACGGACAAATCGTACCTGGCCAGACTGGGCCGGGGGCCCCGGTGGACGCTAACGGAGCTGCCGTTGGCAATGGGACCAATGGTACCGAAGGGGAGGCAGGGCAAAAGAAAAAGGGTGCTTTACAGAAGATTTTTGGTATCTTTGGGGGCAAGAAGAAGGATCCCGACAAGGCCAAGCCTCCGCCGGAGAAGGGAGACTCCCCATGATGAAGTTTCATGCGGCAGTTCCAGCAAGTTTTCTCCTTCTAAGTTTCAGCATTCCCTCCGCAGGGCAAATTTTCGATCGCAACGAACTATTTTCGGATGTGCCCGCGATGCAGCAAGAGCGGGTGGATTCCTCTGCAATCGTGGTGCGCCCGGCGCTCACGACGGAGCAGCTCGCCGATCTGTACATGGTGCGCAAGGACTATCGCGAAGCGGCGCAAACGTACAAGCGGCTTACGGACGAGAACCCGCGCAACGCGGTGTACTTGAATAAGCTGGGCATCGCGCTGCACCAGCAAGAAGCTCTCACACTGGCACTGAAGTATTACGAGCGTGCCACGAAGGCCGATCCTGGTTATGCCGATGCGTTCAACAATATGGGGACAGTGTGGTACCAACGCAAGAAATACGGGAAAGCTATCAAGTCATACCAAAAAGCCATAAGCGTGCGCAAGGATATGGCCGTGCTGTACAGCAATTTGGCGTATGCCTATTTTGGCGATAAGAAATACGAGCAGTCACTGGCGGCTTTTCACCAGGCGCTGACCATCGATCCGACATTCTTTGAGCATAATGGCTCGAGGAATGGCTCAATTTTGCAAGACCGGTCGGTGACGGATCGCGGGCGGTTTTATTACATGCTCGCGAAGTCCTTCGCGCAGGCCGGGAATATTGAGCGATGCATCGTTTATTTGCGCAAGGCCAAGGATGAAGGTTTTAAAGAATTGAATAACGCCAAGACCGATCCGGCCTTTGCGAACATGCTGAAGAATCCCGAGATTCAGGAAATTCTTACGCCCAAGCCGGTGGAAAGCGCGCAACGCTAGACGCGGGATTATGGAAGGGTATTGAGGAAAAGGCGTTCGGGTGTTGGCGGGTGTTCAGGTGTGGAACATCGCGAACATTTAGAGTGGTTCCCCTCTGATACAATGTTCGAACATGGTGCCGCGTAGTTACATTCATGAATTTTTAATTGTTGTTGTTGCGAGCTTGTTGTTTCCCACCTGGAATTATTGTTCACCGCAAAGTACGCAATCTTCGCCAAATGCTTCTTCGCGGAGCGCTGCGGGAAATGCGGCGGGCGCATCATCATCCGGAACTTCCTCAGGCGCTTCTTCAAGTACTGCGACAACCAGCAAAGGCGGGTCGTTGCACGGAATTTATCTGGTTTTTCCGTTTCAAAATTCGGGGCCTGCATCGCGTCTGGATTGGCTTTCTGAAGGACTGGAAGAACTTACTATCCAGGAACTATCATCCGCTGGGGAGCAAGTCTATTCCCATTCGTGGCGCTTGGGGGAGTTGGAGCGCTACGGCATTCCCACCACGGCGAAATTGAGCCGCGCGACGATGTTGCATGTGGCCGAGGATCTGGACGCGGACTTCGTGGTGTTTGGAAGCTTTAATTACGACGGGAAAAATTTGACGATTGATAGCCGGTTGTTGCGGGTCAATCCCGCGGCGCTGTTGACGCCACTGCACGAGAGCGGGCCGCTGGAAACGGTGATGGACCTGCATACCCGGTTGATGTGGCGGATGCTGTCGGAAAACGATCACGCGTACCCGTTGAGCCTGACGGAATTCAGCCAGTTGCATAAGGCTGTGCGCCTGGATGCGTTTGAGCATTATATTCGTGGACTGATCGCGAACGATGACGAAACGCGCGTGCGGGAGTTGCGGGAAGCGGTGCGCCTGGAACCGGAATGGGTAGAACCGAATTACGCTCTCGGGGAAGCTTATTTCACGAAACGAGATTGCGCATCGGCGTTGCCGTGGTTTGCCAAGGTGCCGAAGATGCACGATCGTTATTTAGAGTCGTTATTTTCCGTCGGTGTGTGCAGGTTGTCGATGAATCAGCCGGACCAGGCGGAAGAAGCGTTTGCGACGTTGCAGACTCTACTGCGCGGCAGCAGCGCTCCGGGCGTGGATTTTCCGGAGGTGTTGAATAATCTGGCGATCGCGAAGGCGCGGCAAAATAAATTTCCGGCCGCGCAGGAGGATTTAAAACGCGCGTCAGCACTGGATCCGGATGAAGACGACTATCCGTTTAATCTGGGACTAATCGCCATGCAGCAGGGAGATTTTAACGGCGCGGCAGCGCTATTTCGCGAAGCATCGCATCGCGAACCGGATATTCCGGAGGACCGGTCGCTGTTAATCGCGGCACTGGAAAAAGCCGGCAAGCAAGAAGAGGCGGACCAGGAGCGAAATGCAGCGCTGGAGGCTTTTGGTCCTAACGGCGTGACGACTACACATCTGGATGCAAAGAACGATTCGTTGATGCATATCGAACGGGTGACTACGGAGATCGATCCGGAGACGCTGCGGTTTGAGATGGAGTTGGCGGAAGCCCACGCGGCAACAGGGGAGCCGCAGGACGGGCGCGACACTCCCGCAGCGCATTTGCGGCGCGCTAGACAGCAACTCTCCGGCGGCCAACTGGATGCCGCGGAGCGCGAGTATCACGTGACGTTGGCTACCGACAAAGGGAATGCCGCGGCGCACCTCGGCCTGGCTGAAATTGCACGCCGGCAGGGCAGATTGGACGATGCGGTTAAGGAGTTACTGGCTTCGCTGGAGGCACGTGATTCGGCGGTGGTGCGCACAACGCTGGCGCGGGTTTACCTGGAGCAGAAAAAGCCTGCGATGGCGCGTACGGAAGTGGAGCACGCGCTCAAGCTCGCGCCCAACTATACGGAAGCTAAACAATTGCTGGAATATTTGCAAAACGGAAAGCCGGCAGAAGTCCCTCCGAAAGGGGGCCCGCGATGAAACGCTCGAATGGATTTTTTATGCGGAGGCCTGAAAAATTCGGACGCGTCGGAGCGTTCGCGACCGTTTTGGGCGTGGCGTGTTTGGCATTGATGTTTGGTGTGCATTTGAAGGCGGCTGGGGAAGAGCATGCGTCGCCACAAATGGCAGAAGTGGTGGAACTGAAGTTGAACGGGGAAGTTGAACCGATTCTGGCGACGTACATGGAAGAAGGGCTGGCGAATGCCGCGCAACGGCATGCCGCGCTAGTGCTGATTACCATGGATACGCCGGGCGGGCTCAGCGATTCGATGAAGGATATTATTCAGCACATTCTGGCGTCGCCGGTGCCGGTGGCGGTGTATGTCGCGCCTACGGGTGCGCGGGGAGCTTCAGCGGGATTTTATATTTTGCTTTCGGCGGATATCGCGGCAATGGCGCCGGGTACGCACGCGGGCGCGGCGTCGCCGGTGATTATGATTGGCGGATTCGCGCAGCAGATCGACGAAACATTTCGCAAGAAAATAAATAATGATGCGATGGCGTTTTTGCGCAGCTTCACGGAGCAGCGCGGACGAAACCCTGCGCTTGCGGAGACCGCCATTACCGAGGCCAAGGCGTTCACGGAAAAAGAGGCGCTGGATAACAAGATGATCGATTTGATCGCCAGCTCGCGCGAAGATTTGCTGCGGCAGCTGAATGGTCGAACGATCGCGCGGTTTGACGGAAGCAAAGTTACGCTGGCGCTTGAGCGCCCCACGTTTGCGCCATTCGAATTGTCGGCGCGTCAGAGATTCCTGGCGCGTATCGTGGAACCGGATGCGTTTTTCATTTTGCTGCTGATCGGTGTGCTGGGTCTTTATACGGAATTTACGCACCCGGGAGTGGTGGCGCCGGGTGTTTTCGGCGGAATTTGCGCGGTGCTGGCGCTCTATGCCATGCACTTGTTGCCGGTAAATTACGCCGGGCTATTTTTGATTTTGCTGGCGCTGGGATTTTTCATTCTGGAAGCTAAGTTTGCAAGTCATGGAGTTTTGGCGCTGGGCGGAATTTTATCGATGTTGCTGGGGGCCATGTTTCTGATTCGCTCGCCATTGACGAATGGCGGAGTGAGTTTGGGAATTGCGTTGGCAGCCACACTGCCGTTTGCGGTGCTGACGGTGTTCCTGATGCGGCTAGTGTTGCGCTCGCGAAAATGGAAAGCCGCGACGGGCATGGAAGAATTGATCGGGGAGCAGGGAATTGCGGTGTCGGCGTTGCGGGCCGGCGTGGAAGGCATGATTCGAATTCATGGGGAATTGTGGGGCGCGGTGTCTTCGCAGGAGGCTCCGGAAGGCGCGCCGGTACGCGTGTTGCGAATCGAGGGTTTGAAGCTTTATGTCGAACCGGCGCAGTCGCCGGCTGCCAGCCACAGTTAAACGGCCGTCCGGCTGGGGTCGACTTGGGGAGGACCACATGGAGATAGGCTTTCTGGGAATCATGGTGATTATCGGTATCGGGCTGATCTGGTTCTGGAATTCTTTGTACATCATTAAGGAGTGGGAGCGGGGAGTCGTGCTGCGATTGGGCCGCTTGCTGCCGTCAGCCAAGACCGCGGGAATCAATCTGGTTTTCTGGCCGATAGAAACGCTGTACCGCATCAATCTGCGGCTCGAAACCTTGGACGTGCCACCGCAGGACATCATCACGCGCGATAACGTGTCGGTGAAGGTGAATGCGGTTTGTTATTTCCGGGTGGTGGATGCGAACCTGGCGATGTCGCAGGTGCAGAATTATCAGTACGCGACTTCGCAACTGGCGCAGACTACGCTTCGCAGCATCGTGGGGCAATTCGAATTGGACGAGATTTTATCGCAACGCGACAAAGTGAACGCCAAGCTGCAGATTATTCTGGACACGGATACGGAGCCATGGGGGATCAAGGTTTCCAAGGTGGAAGTGAAGCAGGTGGATATTCCCGAGCAGATGCAGCGAGCGATTGCGCGGCAAGCGGAAGCGGAACGCGAGCGGCGGGCAAAAATAATTCATGCTGAAGGCGAGTACGAAGCTTCGCAAAAACTTGCCGATGCTGCGAAAGTTCTAGAGACGCAACCAACAGCAATTCAGCTGCGTTATCTGCAAACCCTGACGGAAATAGGTACTGAGAAGAACACCACGATTGTGTTTCCTTTGCCCATCGATATTATTAACCAGTGGACCAGGGCGTTAGGCAACGGGCCGGCAAGCGCGAAATAGATGGAGAGAAAGTAATCGATGGCAGCTGGCAAAAGACGAGGCGCGGGCGAAAAGGTGCTGGAGAGCCGGCACGTCATCGGCTTGTTCCTGCTGATGCTGGTTTTCTCCGCGATATTTTTCACGCTGGGCTATGTGATGGGCCACAGTCAGTACGATGGGCAAGTGCGCGCAGCTAGTACCCTGCATGATGTGCCGGACGCGGTGGTGAAGAAATCCGATTCCGGCTTGAAGCATTCTGCCACTGCTCCGGCGCCTGCCACGCAAGCGCCCGAGGAATCGAATCCCAATTCCGACTGGGAGTTTTACAGCTCAGACAAACAGAAAGAATCGGGCGACCATCTAAAGCCGGTGTCACCCGCGACCGTTTCTCCTTCGGCAAAAACTGCGCCGCAAAATAACGGAAACGCCAAGCCAGTTGCCGCGGTTTTTGAGGCACCGAAACCGCCGCAGTCGGGCAGCTACACATTGCAGGTCATGGCGGTGCGTCGCGAATCGGATGCGCTGGACCTCGCCAAGCGTTTGCAAAAAAATAAATTTCCCGCGTTCGTTTTGACCCCGCAAGGAAACAAATATTACCGCGTGCAGGTGGGACCTTACTCGGATAAGAAATCCGCGGAAGCCGCCAAGAAGGGTTTGGAGGGCGCGGGCTTCCGGGCTATCGTGAAGCGCGGATGACGCGACGAAATTGGCTAATGCATTTGCGTCCAGGCCCGGGCGAGCGGATGCCCACGAGTTTGCGGCTGGTGATCGCGGCGGTTTCCGGCGCTGCGCTTTCTCTCTCCTACACTGGTTTTTATCTGAGCATTTATTCCTGGATCTGCATCGGGATCCTGCTGATCACGCTTTTTGCAGCGCGTCCGGGGGTGGCGTTTGGCTGCGGATTTCTTCATGGGCTGGTATTTTGCCTGACCTCGGTGCCGTGGATTGCTACCGTGCTGGCGGTGCATGGCGGTGTGTCTGGTCTTGGCGGGTGGGGGGTGCTGCTGCTGATTGCTTCGGTATGGGGAATTCTAATCGGCATATTCGCATGGATCGTGCAGCGGCTCGCGACGCGCAGCATTGAACTGGCTTGTATCGGGGCGCCCTTCGTGTGGGTGACTATGGAATTTGTTCGCGCGCGTTTACCGGAAATAAGTTTTCCTTGGAATTTGTTGGGTTATCCAGCAGCGGCGAATCCTGCACTTATTCAACTGACGAGTATCACGGGAATTTATGGGCTGTCGTCTTTGGTGGCGGCATTCAATGCCTTGCTGGCGTGGGCGGAAGTCGGGCCGTCAGCGACGGCGAGACGAAGGTTGGGCATACTTGCTGCGGCAGCAGCATGCGTGATCGCAGCAATGTTAATCGGGCCTCGATTAGTTCCGCAGCCGCAAGCAAGTCACATGGCGCGGGCGGTGCAACTGAACTTTCCGGAAGCGCCTGAATACGGGTCGAACTGGTTTGCCGAACACACCGGCGATATGCTGGAAGCGGCGCGCCTGAGTCTTGCGCCCCACGGCCACGACGTGGACCTGCTGGTTTGGCCGGAAGCGCCAGCGCCGTTTTCTTATCAAGACCCGAGATTCGCGCAATTTGCCAGCAAGCTCGCGGCGAATTTTGATCATCCATTTCTGGTGGGAGCTATCGAGTGGAAAGCGCCAGCGGATGGAGCGGTCCCTACCGCGCATACCACGCTGGTACCGTTTAACAGCGCGTTGCTTTTCAATCCGCAAGGGCAAAGGGTTTTTTCGTACGACAAAATTCACCTGGTACCTTTTGGGGAATACGAACCTTTCCCGTTGATTCATGAAGTGGTGAATCGGGTGTCGGATGAAGTGGGCGGATTTCGCAAAGGTCAAACCTACGGCGTAGGTTCGTTGCCGGGCGGATATTCGTTGGGAGTATTTATTTGCTATGAAGCGATTTATCCCGGGGAGATCAGACACTTCGCTGCGGATGGCGCAACGCTGCTGGTGAATATATCGAATGACGGCTGGTTCGGGCGTTCGGCGGCGGCGCGACAGCATTTATTGATGGCTCGGGTTCGCGCAGTGGAGAATCGCAGGTGGCTGCTTCGCGTGACCAATAATGGATACACGGCGTCCGTCGATCCTTACGGCCGAATGTTTGAGCCGTTGCCGACGGATGTGCGCGCGAGCGCCGATTTGCCGTACGATTTTCGCACCGACCGCAGCATTTACACGCGATTTGGAGATTGGTTCGCCTGGCTCTGCGTGGCGGTTTCCGCTATTCTGTTGGCCTCAACTTTTTGGAAAGGAAATGTTTCGCGCGATAGTATTCCGATACCGGTGGATTTTCTGGCTTCGCCAATTCGTGTGGTCCCTGACCCGGTCTCCTCGCGTTCCCGCGTATGATTATTGAAGATTTGCAGCACAAGTATGAAGGTCTGAAAGAGCGCATCACGCTTGTGCGGAGTTATCTTTGACGCCCCGCAGCATCGCGAGCGCCTGAAATCCCTCGAAGCGCGCGTCGCGGACCCTAATTTCTGGAGTAACCAAGAGGCCGCGCAGGCGGTGCTGCGTGATCGCAAGCGCGCTGAAGATCAAGTGGGCGCGGACGATAAACTTGCGGCCATGTCCGAAGACATCGAGACGTACATCCATTTAACGCAGGAAGAAACCAACGCGGATCAGCGCAACGATTTGCTGAAGGACCTGGATCGCGAGCTGAACGCCGCGGAGACCTACATCGCGGAGCTGGAAACCAAGACGCTGCTGTCGGGCGAGAATGACCACCTGAACGCCATCATGACCATCAAGCCTGGCGCCGGCGGCACGGAGTCGCAGGACTGGGCGTCCATTTTGCTGCGCATGTATTTGCGGTGGGCGGAGCGCAAAGGGATGAACGCCTTGGTGCTGGATGAAACGCCCGGCGAAGAAGCGGGGATCAAGTCCGCGACCATTCAATTCACCGGCGAAAATGCCTACGGACTGCTGACCGGCGAGACGGGAGTGCACCGGCTAGTGCGCATTTCGCCGTTCGATCAGGCGGCGCGCCGGCATACTTCGTTTGCTTCAGTGTTTGTAATTCCAGAAATTGATGACCGCATTGAGATTGACGTGAAACCGGAAGAAATTCGCGTGGATACCTTTCGCGCCGGCGGCGCAGGGGGGCAAAACGTAAATAAAGTGGAGACCGCAGTGCGCATCACGCACCTGGCCACGAATATCGTGGTGCAGTGCCAGGCGGAGCGCAGCCAGCACAAAAACCGTGAGATCGCTATGAAGATGATGCGCTCGCGGCTATACGACCTGGAAATTCAGAAACGCCAAGCGGCTACCGATAAACTGGACGAGTCCAAGCTGGATATTTCCTTTGGGAGCCAGATTCGGTCCTATGTGATGCAGCCGTACCGGCTAATTAAGGATCACCGGACTAAGTTTGAAGTGGGCGACGTGGACCGGATTCTGGATGGCGACCTGGATCCGTTCATCAGGTCTTATTTGATGGCCAAGAAGAAGACCAGAGGGAAGTTAAGCGTACAACCGGACGACGCGGACGTGGCCTAAGAGCGCCCCGTGTCGCTCCGGCATTAGATACTTTTCCACTCAACCGTCTGTTATTACCGTTCAGATAGCTTGTAACGCATTTGGATTCAACAATTTGATTCTTCGCATTTCGAATGGTACCGTTCAAAGGTACCTACTATAATTAGAAGCCGCGCAGCTGTGCGCCGCCTAACAGCCGTCCCCGGCAAAACACACGAAGGAGATTTGTTTTGAGCGAAACCTTACGCAATTTTCTGTTTACATCGGAATCCGTGACGGAAGGTCACCCGGATAAAATCGCCGACCAGATTTCGGACGCGGTGCTGGATGAAGTAATGCGACAGGACCCTATGGGTCGGGTCGCCTGCGAGACGCTGGTTACGACTGGTCTGGCGGTGGTTGCGGGAGAAATTACCACTACCGCCCACGTGAATTATGACGAGCTGGTGCGGCAGACTATCCGAGGCGTGGGCTACGACCGCGCGAAGTATGGATACGATTGCGAGACCTGCGCCGTGCTGTGCACGGTGAAACGGCAATCGCCAGACATCGCCATGGGAGTGGACACCGGCGGCGCGGGCGACCAGGGTTTGATGTTTGGATTTGCGTGCGACGAGACGGAAGAGTTGATGCCTATGCCCATCCAACTGGCGCACCGTTTGACGCAACGGCTGGCGGACGTTCGCAAGCAAAAGAAGGTTAATTTCCTGCGGCCGGATGGAAAATCGCAGGTCACCATTGAGTATCGTAACGGCCGGCCGGCGCGCATTGAGGCCGTGGTGATTTCGACACAGCACGACGACAAGGTTTCGAACGAAGAACTTCGCGAAGCGGTTAATACCCACATCATTAAGCCCATCCTTCCCGCGGCGATGCTGGATTCCAAAACGAAATATCACATCAATCCGACGGGGCGATTCGTGATTGGCGGCCCGATGGGGGATGCGGGGGTGACCGGACGAAAAATTATTGTGGATAGTTACGGAGGCTACAGCCGCCACGGCGGAGGAGCTTTTTCGGGCAAGGATCCGAGCAAGGTAGACCGCTCAGCTTGCTACATGGCGCGCTATATCGCGAAAAATATCGTGGCCGCCGGATTGGCGGGCAAAGCGGAAGTGCAGCTTGCATACGCTATCGGCGTGGCTGAGCCGGTTTCGGTGATGGTTGATGCGTTTGGCACGGAAACGGTACCGGAAGAGAAAATCACCAAGTTGATCCGCGAATTTTTCTCGCTGACGCCCAAGGGAATTATCGAAGCGTTGGACCTGCGGCGGCCAATTTACAAGCCGACCGCGGCTTACGGGCACTTCGGGCGCACCGGCCCGGGATTTACCTGGGAGCGCACGGACCGCGCCAGCGCTTTGCGTGAGGCTGCCGGGCTTGGTGCGTCGTCGAACAAGGCGAATGCGACCGCGGAAGTTGGAGCGCGCCAGTAATTTTCGTATTTCAACTTTTTGTGTTTCGAGAATTTTATTCCCTTTCCTCGAGCGAAATTTTCGCCGGCAAAATTTAATTAAGGAGCATTTCATTGGCTACCGCTGAACTGAAAAAAGGTGATGTGAAAGATATCGGGCTGGCTGACGGAGGTAAACGCAAGATCGAGTGGGCGCAGCAGCAGATGCCGGTACTCGAATCGATCCGGAAAAGGTTTTTGAAGGAGCAACCTCTCAAGGGGTTGCGCGTTTCTGCGTGCCTACACGTTACCAGCGAGACTGCGAACCTGATGATCGCGTTGCGCGATGGCGGGGCGGATGCCGTGCTGTGTGCGTCGAACCCGCTTTCGACCCAGGATGAAGTGGCGGCGTCGCTGAATCGCGATTACAACATTCCGACGTTCGCGATCAAGGGCGAGGACAACGAGACCTATTACACGCACTTGCGCGCGGCGCTGGACCATAAACCACAATTCACCATGGACGATGGCGCGGACCTGGTGACCATGCTGCTGACCAAACGGACTGATTTGGTGCCGCACGTGATTGCCGGTACGGAAGAGACCACCACAGGCGTGATTCGACTGCGGGCCATGGCTAAGGACGGGACGTTGAAGTACCCGATCGTGGCGGTGAATGATGCCATGACCAAGCATTTTTTTGACAATCGCTACGGAACCGGGCAGTCCACCATTGATGGCGTGATTCGCGCGACGAATGTGCTGATCGCGGGATTGAAAGTTGTGATAGCCGGATATGGCTGGTGCGGACGCGGCGTGGCGATGCGCGCGAAGGGCTTGGGCGCAGACGTGATCGTCACGGAAATTGATCCGGTGAAGGGCATTGAAGCGGTGATGGACGGATTCCGCGTGATGCCGATGGAACAGGCGGTGAAAGAGGGCGACATCTACATCACGGTGACCGGAAACAAGAGCGTGATTCGCGCCGAGCATTTTGAAAAGATGAAGGCCGGCGCGATTGTTTGCAACTCCGGGCACTTCAACGTGGAGATTGATATTCCGGCGTTGGAGAAAATGTCCAGCGGCAAACGCGAAGTTCGTCCGCTGGTGGATGAATATACGCTGAAGGGCGACCGCAAGGTTTATTTGCTGGGCGAAGGACGGCTCGTCAACCTGGCTACCGCGGAAGGGCATCCGGCTTCGGTTATGGATATGAGCTTCGCGAACCAGGCGCTTTCTGCTGAATATTTGCGCGCTAATTACAAGACCCTCAAGCCGCAGGTTTACGTAGTGCCGGAACATCTGGACAAGGAAATCGCGCGCTTGAAATTGGAAACCATGGGCCACAAACTGGATAAGCTGACGCCGGAGCAGGAACATTATTTGGCGTCGTGGCAAGAAGGCACGTAAAGGACGGCAAGCTGCCGAATATTTAGTGGGAGTCTTACAGGGGCGCAGCGTTTTGCGCCCCTGATTTGTTTTAGTTGTGCGTGTTACGTAGACTTGGCAGGGTAAAAATTTATGTGGGATCTCTGCATACGTTCTTTGGAAACCGCGCGGTTACGCGGAGCTTCTTACGCCGATGTGCGAGTCATGCATCAGCGCCAGCGCGATTTGACCACCAAGAATGGGAAAGTTGGGACGTTGGCTCAGTCTGAATCCATCGGCTTGGGGATTCGCGTATTGGCCAACGGGGCTTGGGGATTTGCGTCCACCGACCGCCTGACGCGCGAACGAGTGGCGAGTTGCGCGGCGCAGGCGGTGGCGATTGCCAAGGCTTCGGCTAGTGCCAAACGGCATGACGTGGTGATGGTTGACGAGCAAGCGCACGTCGATAGTTGGCAGAGTCCGTTTCGCAAAGACCCGTTTGAAATTCCGTTGGAGACGCAACTTGGTCTTCTGTTGGCCGCGGACGCGGAAATGAGCGGGGTGAAAGGCGTGACACTGACGGAAACCGATATGCAATTCCGCAAAACGGATAGCTGGTTCGCGTCCAGCATTGGATCACGTATTCATCAACGAAAAGTGACGTCGGGATGCGGGATTGCGGCGACTTCGTTCAAGAATGAGGAAATTCAGAAGCGTTCTTATCCGAATAGTTTTGGCGGGCAGCACGCTTTGCAAGGTTATGAGCTGATCGAATCGCTGGAGCTGGTGAAAAACGCGGCGGTGATCGCGGAAGAAGCGGTGGCTTTACACGGCGCGGCGCAATGCCCGGAGAAAAAAGGCACGCTGATTCTCGGTGGCAGCCAGCTGGGGTTGCAGATTCATGAATCGGTCGGGCATCCCATTGAGCTGGACCGCGTGCTGGGCGAAGAAGCAAATTTCGCGGGGACCAGTTTTCTGACGCTCGACCAGGTCAATCGGCTGAAGTATGCGTCGGAAATAGTGAATGTGGTGGCCGACGCGCGGCTTGAGCATGGGCAAGGATTAGGGACTTTTGCGTATGACGATGAGGGTGTGCCCGCGCAACGCACGGATATTATCGAGGCGGGGCAATTTCGCGGTTATCTTTCGAATCGCGAGACCGCGCACTTGATCGGGCTCAAGCGTTCCTCGGGCACGATGCGCACCGAGGGCTGGAACCGTCTGCCGATTATTCGGATGACTAATGTGAGTTTGCTGCCGGGGAATTGGGATTTTGACGATTTGATTCAGAGCACCGACGATGGAATTTTGATGGAGACCAATCGTTCGTGGTCGATTGATGACCGGCGATACCAGTTTCAATTTTCCACTGAGATCGGATGGGAGATTAAGGGCGGCAAGAAAGTCCAGATGTTGAAAAATCCCAGCTACAGCGGGATTACTACGGAGTTCTGGAATTCCTGCGATGCCATCTGCAACGCGGAGCATTGGACCTTGTGGGGCACTCCGAATTGCGGTAAGGGCCAACCGATGCAAACGATGGGGACGGGGCATGGCGCTTCGCCCTCGCGATTCAGGAATATTCATATCGGGGCGGCCTTCGCGGATCAATGAGAGCCTCCGCTAAAACGCATGCACGCCGGGAAGCGAGGGAGGTAGCAGCGCCGATCGAGTTGTTACGCGGGCGCGAACTTCAGCAAATCATCGAGACGGTGTTGCGGCTGGCGAAAAAGGTTGGGGTGGAGGAAACGGAAGTTCATGTGGACGAAGCGGCCGACGCGCTGACGCGTTTCGCGAACAACGCGATTCATCAGAACGTGGCGGAGCATGGGCTCACGGTCTCCATTCGAACAGTGTTTGAAGAGTGCACCGCGCGCGCGACGACCAATCGGATCGATGAAGATTCGCTGCGAAACGCGATTGAAGGTTCGCTTTCATTGGCGGCCAGTCAGCCGAAAAATCCGCTGTTACTTCCGATGCCGGGAGCGCAGAAATATTCGCGAGTGAATCGGTTCATAAGGCAAACGGCAGCGGTCACGCCTGAAGATCGAGCGCTGGCGGTGCGCCGCGCGTGCGACCTCGCGATTAAACGCGGCCAAATTGCCGCCGGGATTTTCGCCACGCGGCAGAGTCAGAGCGCAATTGGAAATTCGCGCGGGCTTTTCGCAACGTACAGCGAAACGCACGCGGAATTTTCCATCACCATGCAGGAAAAACCGGCTGCTAGCTGGGCCAAGGCAAATTCGGCGGATGTAAGAAATTTCGATCCGCAGAAGCTAGCTGCGCGAGCCAGCGAAAAGGCGCATCTCGCGGCAGAGACTCGCGAATTACCGGCTGGACGATATACCGTGATTCTGGAACCCGCCGCGGTACTCGATCTCGTTGGGTTCCTTTTTTATGATTTTGCGGCTACGGCGTTGCAGGATAAGCGGTCGTGTCTTAACGAGCGCATGGGCAAGCAATTATTCGGCGAAAATATTTCGATTTGGGACGATGCGTATCACCCGTTGCAATTGGGCGCGCCATTTGACGGAGAGGGAATGCCGCGGCAAAAGGTGCAACTGGTAGATCGCGGCGTTCCGAAGAACCTGGTGTATTCGCGCGCCAGCGCCAAAATTGCAGGGAAAAAACCTACCGGGCATGGCTTTATGCTGCCGAACGAATATGGCGAGGCGCCCATGAACCTGGTTTTCTCGGGCGGCAAATCGTCGCTGGAAGAAATGATCGCTTCCACGGAGCGCGGGCTGTTGGTGACGCGACTGTGGTACATCCGGGAAGTGGACCCGTACGAAAAGATCATGACCGGTATGACCAGGGATGGCTTATTTCTGGTGGAGAAAGGGCGTGTGGTTTCGGCGGTGCGTAATTTCCGGTTTAACCAATCTTTGCTGGAGATGTTGCGGAATGTGGAGCTTATGGGACCGGCGGTGCGGGCCACCGGGGAAGAAGCGTTCGAAATGGTGGTTCCGGCGATGAAGGTGCGGGAGTTCCACTTCTCGGAAGTGACCAAATTTTAGTTAAAGTTTTAATTAAAAATCTGTAACAATTCGTCCTGCTGTCCCTCCTCGAAAAAGCAAAATCTTGCGGATTTCCCACGAAATTGGCTGTCTCGTTAGAAAACGAATCCGGCGAATTCAAATTCTGAGTTTTACTTGGCATGCGCCAGGCCCTATACAAACATATGGCCTCCGGGCGCCCAAGGTACTCAGACCAGCGGTTATCTGTCTCTCCGCGCGCAGGCGCTGGGCAGAATGGGCGGCATCCGAACTGGGGGCATCCCGATCATGATGCCTGTGGCACTGGTTTTGTAGCGCGCCTGGGCGGATCCGCAAACTACGACATTATTCAATATGCTTTGACCGCGTTGGAGCGGCTTACGCACCGTGGTGGTGTGGACGCGGATGGGGCCAGCGGCGATGGCGCGGGGCTGCTTACCTCGCTGCCTCAAGATTTTTTCCGTGCCCGCGCAAAAGAGCAAGGCATCGAATTACCACAAAATTTCGGATTGGGATTTGCTTTTCTGGCGACGCATGCGGTGAGCGACGCTCGCTCCGCGATAGAGCACGCCGCAGAGAGCGAGCGCTGTCGCGTGTTGGGATGGCGGCGCGTGCCGGTGGACGTGAACTCGCTGGGGCGGCGGGCGCTGGAAACGATGCCGGAGATTTGGCAGTTTTTCGTGGAGCCAATTAATCGCGCGAAATTACCGGCGCGATTTGAGCGGCGTTTGGCCATGATGCGCAAGCGCGCGGAAATCGCCATGCCGGCGCGCTGTTATATCTGCTCGCTGTCGTCGCGCACAGTGGTGTACAAAGGCCTGCTGACGCCATGGCAATTTCCGCAGTTTTATGAAGATTTACGCGACCAGTCCTTCGCCACTACCTTCGCGATATTTCACCAGCGCTATTCCACCAATACGCAGCCCTCGTGGGACCTGGCTCAGCCCTTCCGGCACGTGGCGCACAACGGGGAAATCAACACCATCGTGTCCAACCGGCGGTGGATGCGAGCCAAACAACGCGAACAGCGCGCGGCTTTGAAGGTGGGTGCGTGGTTCCGAGCGTTGGAACCCAACGTCAGCGATTCTGCGAGTTTTGATAATGCGTTTGAGCTGAAATTGCTGGAGGGGTTGTGTGCGGAAGAGGCGATGCTGGGGCTCGTTCCGCCGGCATTTGAGAAGGATCCGGTTCTGTCGCGAGATGTACGCGCCGCGCTGACCGCCGTTTCGCAGCAAGGGGAGCCCTGGGACGGACCAGCCGCGCTGGTTTTTTCTGACGGGCAATTGGTGGGCGCAAAACTGGATCGCAATGGCTTGCGGCCGCTGCGCTATACGTTGACGCATGACGGATTGTTGATCGCGGGATCCGAGACTGGACTGATCGATTTTGAAGAATCGCGCATCGCGGAGCGGCAGCGTTTAGGCCCTGGCGAAATGATTCTCGCCGACCCGACGTCCGGGCTTTTCCTTCGGTGGCGGGACATTCTGAAGCGGCTCGCGGCCAATGTTGATCGGGCACCAGCCCCGCAGCGGCCGGCCAGCAATTCTGTTGCTCGCGCGATGGCTGCGCTTGCGCCGATTGAGCAGCCAAAACGGATGGCTGCCGCGGCGGGCTGGACCGAAGATCAATTCAGGACTCTGTTTTCCGCGCTGGTGCATGGCAAAGAGGCCGATTGGAGCATGGGGGACGACGCGCCTCCGGCGTTTTTGTCCACCTTGACGCGGACGCTGTGGGATTACTGCAAGCAGCGGTTCGCGCAAGTCACCAATCCGCCCATCGATCCCCTGCGCGAATCGCACGTGATGTCGCTCGAAGTGCGTTTGACAGGCGGCGTCACTTTACCTACGCCCCTGATTGATGCTGCGCAGTTCGCGGGGCTTGTCGAAGCATTTGGTGAACCGCGCCACATCGATATGACCTTCCTTGCCGCCATGGGAGTCCCGGGCGCGCGCCGCGCTGTTACTCAGCTCGCAACTACCCCTCTGAGTAGTGGCGGACGCCCGGGATTCCTCCTCCTTAGCGATCGCGATATAGGGGCGGAACGGGCGTGTTTACCGGCGCTGCTGGCTACGGCGGCGGTGTGGAAAGCGATGGTGCGCGAAGGACTGTGGGACGTGCCGCTGGTGGTGGAATCGGCGCAGATTTTTGACACCCATCACGTGGCGCTTCTGGTGGCTGCGGGAGCGAGCGCGGTATTGCCGTATCTGGCTGGTCAATTTGCGGAAGCAATGGAAAGCGGCGGAGCGGAGCGGGTTAGAAGTTCCGTGAATGCCGGGTTACGAAAAGTGTTGGCGCGCATGGGTGTGTCTACTGTTGCGAGCTATCGCAATAGCCAACTTTTTGAAATCGTGGGGTTGGCTGAGGATTTGTGCGCGGAATTTTTTGAAGATGCTGCGGATTTTCCTGGGCAGAAAACTTTGGATGAACTGCTGGCCGATTATTTGAAGATGCATGAGAAAGCTTTCGCTGCGACGCCCAATGGTCATCCGCAGGATTTGGGCGATGCGGGGCTGTATCGTTTCCGCAAGGGCGCCGAGCTGCATGCTAATTCGCCGGAGCTGGTGCGGCGTATGCATGCGCACGTGCGCGCGCCGGATGCCAAAAAATATTCCGCTCTGGAAGAGCTCGCGGAACGCCAGGGAACGGTGTTTCTGCGAGATTTGCTGGATATCGTGCCGGGAACGCCGGTTGGCATGGAGGAAGTGGAACCCGCCGAATTGGTGCTGAAGCGCTTCAGCACGCAGGCGATGTCGCTCGGTTCTCTTGGGCCCGAGGCGCATCGCACTTTAGCGGTGGCGATGAATATGCTGGGCGGGCGGAGCAATACTGGGGAAGGCGGCGAAGACCCGGCAACGTATCGTTACCAGCCGGAAGCGGCCAACAAGATCAAGCAGGTGGCTTCGGGAAGATTTGGGGTGACCGCGGATTACCTGGTGCACGCGGAAGAACTCGAAATAAAGATGGCGCAAGGCTCCAAGCCTGGCGAAGGCGGGCAGCTCCCGGCCCGCAAAGTTACGGAATATATCGCGCGCATCCGGCACGCGACTCCGGGGACACCGCTGATTTCGCCGCCGCCGCATCACGACATTTACAGCATCGAGGATCTGGCGCAGTTGATTCATGATTTGCGCGCGGTGAATCCCTATGCGCGAATTGGCGTGAAGCTGGTTTCCGGCGCCGGAGTGGGAATTATCGCCGCAGGTGTGGCGAAAGCGGGCGCCGACGTCATTACCATCAGCGGCCACAATGGTGGAACCGGATCGTCTCCGCTTACGTCCATTAAGAATACGGGCCTGCCGTGGGAAATTGGGTTGCGCGAAACACATGAAACTTTGGTTCGCGCCGGCCTCCGTTCACGTCTCTCTCTCCGCGTGGACGGAGGCCTCAAATTTGCACGCGATATTATTCTGGCGGCCATTCTGGGCGCCGACGAGTTTGGATTTGGGACCGCGTCGCTGCTGGCGATTGGCTGCGTGATGGCGCGGCAATGCCATTTAAATACCTGCCCTGTAGGGATTGCCACACAAGACGAAAAATTGCGCGCGCGATTTGCCGGGAAGCCAGAAATGGTGGTGGCGTATTTCCAGTACCTCGCTGAAGAAGTGCGGAATCGCATGGCGCAATTGGGGGTGCGTTCTCTTAAAGAGTTGTCTGGATGGTATGACCTGTTGGAAACACGCTCCGGAATGGATGCGTTGCTGATCGTGCCGATTTCCGAATCGAGGCGTGTGGCCCCGCAACAGGAGCCGGCTTTGCATGCGGCCCCCAAGGAAGCTTCGCTGCATTTCGCCGAGGACTTGGGAGCTCCGCGCAAAACCGAAACGATTCAGAATTCGGATCGCAGCGTGGGCGCGGGTATGAGCGGGGAATTGATGCGCCGGGAAAAAACGGGCCGGCGGCAGCCTGGTGAGATTTTGCATGAATATCGCGGCTCAGCGGGGCAAAGCTTCGGAGCATTTTTGGTGGAAGGCATGACGCTGCGTTTGCGCGGCGAAGCCAATGATTATGTGGGAAAAGGATTATCCGGCGGAACTATTTCGATCTCGGCAGGCAGAGCTGCTTCGCGGCGCGGCGATGTATTGGCGGGAAACACGGTGCTGTATGGGGCGACATCCGGGCAACTGTATGTGGCTGGACGCACGGGCGAACGGTTTGGGGTGCGCAACAGCGGCGCGCTCGCAGTAGTTGAGGGCGTCGGCCAGCACGGATGCGAGTATATGACCGGAGGCGTCGCGGTAATTCTTGGGCCGCTGGGAGTAAATTTCGGTTCAGGTATGACAGGTGGATTGGCGTACGTATTGCGCTCGGAAGTCGAAGATGTGTTGCATCGGGAGTTCGTCACGTTGGCGGAAATAGATGCCAGCGAAGAGAGTTCGCTGCGGCGCGTGATCGAAGAGCATATTTATTTTACGGGGAGTCCTCGTGCGGCAAAATTACTCCTGCACCCTGGCACGCTTCCAATGATGCGAGTGCAGCCAGTTCATTTCCAGGGAACGATCGAAGCGACGTGGCGGCCAGTGCTGGAGAAACTGAAAGATCGCGATATTTTGATGCCTGTCCCGCGCGAAGCGCCGACTTCGCAGACAGCTTTGCAAATATAAACGGCAAGTATAAAGGGCAGGTACAAACGGTAAAGATAAACATTCTGTAATCATTCTGAAAGGGGCAACGCAACCGCTCGCGGATTTTCATAAATCAGTTATAATCACCGCCGAGCAACCGCTATGGATTTCGACCAACTCGCCACTTTCGTGTACGTCGCAAAATTAAAGAGTTTTTCGCGCGCGGGACAAAAAGTTTTCCGTTCGCAATCGGCAGTGAGCGCGCAAATTCGCCAGTTGGAACAAGCCTATCGCGCCAAGTTGCTGGATCGTTCCGCTAAATCCGTGGAGTTAACGCCGGCGGGAGAAGTGTTATTCGAATACGCGGAGAGGCTGTTGCGCTTGCGCGACGAGTCGTTGCAGGGCGTGGCCGACCGGGGAAATGTAGTGCAGGGCACTGTGTTATTTGGCGCAAATGAAGCGACCTGCCTGTATCTTCTGCCGGATATTTTCGCCGAATTTCAGCGGCGCTACCCACTGGTGCATATCAGCATTTACCGCAATTTCAGCCACAAAATTTTGCAACGCATCGAGGATGGTACGATCGACGTGGGCATCGTGACTTTGCCGATCAAGGCGTTGAACACCAAGGTACATCATATTTACCGCGACCGGCTGCGCTTCATGGTCAGCACGCGAAATCCGTTGGCCAACAGATCCAAAATTACATTGGAAGAAGTGGCGGCGCAGCCGTTGATTTTTCCGCGCACGGGATTTACGCGCCAGGTGCTGGACAAACTTTTCCGTCCGTATCGTTCGCGGCTGCGTGTCACCATGGAACTGCCGAGTATCGGGATGATTAAGAAGTTTGTCGCGGCCGATGCGGGCGTTTCTTTCATCAGCGAGAGTTTCGCAAGTGATCAGGTGAAAGCCGGGGAAGTGAAGTTACTCAACGTGGAAGGCGTGGACCTGTGGCGCGAATTAGGGCTGGTTTACCGGCGGGACCGCAGCCTGCCGCGTGCGGCACAATCGCTCATTGCTATCATTCGCGAACATCGCAAACAGAGTGACGCTCCAGTCGCTGTGGGGGCCTGAGGCTTCTGCGAGTGGTTGTTTGAAGTATTTCTGCGGCGCTAAAACATTTATCTAAATCGATTAATTTTTGTTGAACTCCAGGCTGGAGATCGCGCGGCCAATCACGTTTTCCTGGATCTGGATTAAATCGCTGTCCGAGTAGGTCATCCCCAACACGGAAAAAACGTCGTCGCCGCGAGAAATTACCAATAGAGTTCCCGACCAGTCGTGCTCATCGGCGAGCCCGCGGTAATGAATTTCCACGGCTGGAAAGCCGCCGGAGACGGTCTTACGCTGAGAAATGCGGCGATAGTTTCCGTACGTTTCGCGCAGGCGTTTTTCGACATCAGCGGCAGTTACATCCAGAGAGCCCTTGCTTTTTTCGCTTCCCACCACCATCAAAGTTGATTCGTTTGCGGTGCCCATGGCGACGATGGCGTTGGGAATTTCTTTGCCCGCATCGTCGAGCAATTTCCAGCTCGGCGGCTTATACATCTGGAAGCCGTGGGTGTAATTGATGTACGTGTTGCCTTGTAAAGTTTCGCGGTTAACCTGAGGTTCGATTTCTTTTGGCTTGGTGGGCTGGTCCGTTGTTACAAGCGTTGCGACTGGGGGCTTGGCTGCAGGCTTGAGCGCCGGTGGATTCGCGATGGAAGCAGCGCTATTTGTGGTTTTTGCGGGCGGAACTATTGGCGTGGTTGGCCCAGTGAAGGAAATTGTTTTTTTCTCGGGAACCGCCTCTGGAGCTGACACGGCAGCGGCCTTGGCTGACGCTGGTTTATCCGCAGCGGGAGGTTCAGTTTTTGCCGCATTGTGCGCGGCCGTGACATTGGGGACGATGGAAGCGATCTTGTCTTTTTCGACCAAGACATATCCAAAGTCGGTCTTCACTTTGAACATGTTGTCTTCGTAGGCTACGATCACGCCATAAAGCTTCTGGCCATCCTTTAAACGAATTTCATCCGCTTGCGCCGACTTGGGGAAGAAGGTTATCGCCAAGATGGCGGTGCCCAGGAAAAACGAGCTGCGTGGAACAGCCATGTCTCTGAGTATGCTGCCGAGTGCAAAGAGGTGGCAACCTCTGATCGGAGTGGCGTGTCCGCGGGGTTACATGCGGAGAGGGTGTGGCCAATGGGGGGCTAAGGTATATGGTTGGATGCCCAATATTCCGGCCGTTTATGTGACGTGAGGCTTGAGGTAAGCTTATTTTGTCGTTCGGCAGCCTGGAACGTTGGGGAAGTTCCGAAGGCGGCCCACGCCGCCAAACTGAGAGGCAGGAATGTCCGAGAATAAGGAAGCGAAAACATTTGACATTGTGGACCACATCGCAGTGGCGGTGAGCGATGTGCAGGGCACGGTCGATTGGTATCTTAAAAATTTCAAATGCCAAGTGACTTATCAAGATGACAGCTGGGCATTGCTGGAATTCGCGAATATACGTGTCGCGTTTGTGCTGCCGCAACAGCACCCGCCACATTTTGCATTGCTGCGGGACCCTGCGCTCTTTGGTGAGCCCAAGACGCACCGTGATGGGACACGTTCTGTTTATCTGCACGATCCGTCTGGAAATTCCGTGGAAGTGCTGGCGCTGAAATAAACGCGCTTCACGCTGTTCCGAGTGCCGTCGCGATTATCCGGTTCATTTGTGTTGGGAGGTTTCGAGCAGATTGGCGGGAACTTCACCGGTCGGTCGAATGCGGCGATTGGCTAAACCTACTCCAGCAAGCACCAGTGCGCCGCCGATAATTTGCGACGTTGATAGTGGTTCTGCGAGGATGATGGCAGCCAGTACCGCGGTGATGGGGCCCTGCGACAACAAGCTGATGGAGGCTGCTGTAGCGGGCAGATGACCCAAGGCGTAAGTGAGCGCGAGGTACCCGCCAAGTTGGGACACGAGGCCAAGCCCGAAGAGCGCAGCCCAGGAACGGCCGTGCGGAACTTTCAGCGAAATGCCGAGCGCGATGTTGATGATGAAAAGAAATATCGCGCTGGAAATCATCGCCAGACGCAGAAAGACCAGCGTGCTGGTGGTCATGCGCACACGTTCGGTAGCGAGCATGTACACGGCGAAGCACCCGGACGCCGCCAGGGCCATGGCGTCGCCCCAGCCTAGCTTGAAATGTTGAGCCAGATCGCCGGAAACGATGACCACGCATCCGGCGACGGCGAGAAATAATCCCAGCCAAAAATCGCGGCTGGGACGCTGGCGGAAGATCAGCCAACTGATTAGTCCAACGAAGACTGGAGTATTGTTGCCGAGCAAAGTGGCATTGGCGGCGGATGTCTGCAAGATAGAAGTGTTGAAAAATGCGAGATCGAGCGCGAAGAAAATGCCGCCGACAGCGATGACCATGAGGGTTTTAGGACTCACGCGCGGTGATTTGCCGCCGATGAACCACGTGGGAACAAGTAAGACTGCCGGAATGAGCATGCGATAGAATGCGGATGCCGGGCCGGGCATGTTCGTCCAGCGCACAAAAATGGCTGACCATGCGATGCACAAAACGCCAGCCGCTAACGCGAGGTACGGCCACGGGGTTGTTGTCCTGACGCGGGGTCCGGTCATAACCAGGTTGGACGCCGGATAAAAATAGATGACGTTTTCAATTTACGGAGTATCGCACACGATGGTCAGCGAATTGAGGATTCGATAGGCATGGGCCGAAAAATAACTCGTCGTGACTTTTTGAATGGAGTGAGCGTGGGCGTCGGCGGGGCCGTTGTGGGCGCTACGGGAGTTTCCAAAGTATTTGGCGCTGAAACATTGTTGGCTGCGGCAGCACTGGATGAAATATCAGCGCAGAACGCGCCTGGTTATTATCCCCCGGCAAAAATGGGCATGCGCGGGAATCATGATGGGAGCTTCACGTTCGCGCATCTCGTGCGTGATGGACAGCCCTGGAATGATCTCGGAAAGGCAGCGCCGACAGGTGAAAGTTACGATCTGATCGTTGTCGGCGGGGGAATCAGCGGTCTTGCTTCGGCATATTTTTATCGCCAGCGCGCTGGGAAGAACGCTCGCATTTTAATTCTGGACAACCACGATGATTTTGGCGGCCATGCCAAACGTAATGAGTTTCAGGCCGGCGGGCGCATGGTGCTTAGTTACGGCGGGACGCAGTCGATTGAGAGCCCCGAGAAGTATAGCGATGTGGCGAAGGCTCTAATTCGGGACATTGGCGTGCATGTTGAGAAATTTGAACGGGCCTACGACCAGAAACTTTATTCGACGATGGGTACGGCTGCGTTCTTTGATAGGGAGACTTTTGGCGAGGACCGGCTGCTCACTGGGATGAACACCACGCCGTGGCCGGAATTTCTGGCCAAGGCCCCGCTATCCGATGAAGTACGGCGCGATATCGCGCGGGTGTATATGGAGAAAAAAGATTATCTGGCGGGCATGTCGCTGGACGAGAAAACCGCGTTACTCACAAAAATCAGTTATGCGGAATACCTGACGAAATATTGCAACCTCACTCCCAAGGCGTTGCCATTTTTTCAGACTTTTCCGCATGACCTGTTTTGCATCGGGATTGAAGCGGTGCCGGCGATGGAGTGTTATGAAGGCGTCGACGACTATAACTCGTTCACCTATGCAGGGTTTGACGGACTTGGTCTTCCCGCGCCGGCAAAAGAAGAGCCGTACATTTACCATTTCCCGGATGGCAATGCATCCATCGCACGGCTGCTAGTGCGCTCGCTTATTCCGTCCGCGATGCCTGGGAGCTCGATGGAAGATGTGGTCAATGCGCGAGCCGTGTACAGCAAGCTGGATGCGGAGGACGCGGCGGTGCGCATCCGGTTGAACAGTACAGTTGTGCAGGTACGAAACGCTGCAGGTCAAGGAGCGAGTCAGGAGGTGGACGTCGCTTACATGCGAGACGGAAAGATGCACACGGTGACCGGGAAGAATTGTGTACTGGCGTGCTACAACGGAATGATTCCTTACATTTGTCCAGATCTTCCCGCGGAGCAAGGCAAAGCGTTGTCCTACTTGGTGAAAATGCCGCTGGTGTATACGCATGTCGCGTTGCGAAATTGGGAGCCCTTTGCAAAATTGAATGTACACCAGATTGTGGCGCCGGGCAGTTATCACACATATACGGCGCTGGATTTTCCAGTGAGCCTGGGCGCTTACAAATTTCCCGCCAGCCCCTCGGAGCCTGCCGTTCTTTTTATGTTGCGTACGCCGTGTAAACCTGGGCTGCAGCAGCGTGAACAAAATCGCGCGGGGCGCAGGGAATTACTGGACACCCCGTTCGCTACGTTTGAGAAAAATATCCGCGATCAACTGAACAGAATGCTGGGTCCGGCGGGCTTCGATGCGGCGCGCGATATTGAGGGGATAACTGTGAATCGCTGGGCGCACGGTTACGCGTTCACGCCGAATCCACTGTTCGATCCGGATTGGAAGGAAGAGGAAAAACCGTGGGTCATCGGGCGCAGGCGGGTGGGCCGGATTGCCATTGCGAATTCCGATGCGGGAGCCAGCGCCTATACCGACGTGGCCATCGATCAAGCATGGCGTGCGGTCGGGGATTTGCACGAAGTGTAGCGCGCCGCAGTGAGGCCGGGGTGCGTGCCCGGGCCTCGCCGGAGGGTCCAAATGTCCGTTCGGTTTTTGGCGGCGAATTATGATATCGTCTGTGCGTAGGCTCCCGAAGTCGGATTGCCTGAACTTCCTGGAACTCGAGTCGTAGCCCTTCCTCCACTGGTTCAGCCAATTTTCAGCCAAGTTGTGTGGTGCCGGGAAACGGCTGCGCGAATTCCTGCACTCATGGCGCTTCGAAGGGTACCGGGAGAATTACGATGAAAAGTCTATTTGTAGGGAATATGAGCTTTCAAACCACCGAAGGCGACCTGCGAACATTGTTTGAACCGTTCGGGCAGATCACACGAGTGCACATGGCTATGGATCGCGAAACTGGTCGCGCGCGCGGATTCGCGTTCATCGAGATGCCCAACGATGAGGAAGCGGCGAAAGCCATGGCGGGGCTGGATGGCAAGGAGTTCGGCGGACGAAACTTGAAAGTGAACGAAGCGCGTCCCAAGGGCGAAGGCGGACCACCGCGCAGCGGGCAGAGAAGTTTCAATAATGGTCCCAGCGCCGGCCGTGGACCGAACACTGGTCGCGGACCAAGTGGTGGCAGCGGCGGCGGCCGTGGCAAAGGTGGTGGCGGAGGACGCGACCGCTTCTCAAACGAAGATTACCGCGAATCCGTCCGGCAGCCGCGCGAACCGCGCTGGTAGCCAGCACGTTGCATGAGTTGATGGACACCCGGCCCGGGCCGGTGTGCACTCTGTAGCGAGGAGAGAGAATGACAACGACCTTTCAGAAACGGCAAAAAGAAATGAAGCGGATGGAAAAGCGCAAAATGAAGGAAGAAAAGCGCGTCCAACGCAAAATGGATAAAACCACGCCGAAGGATACAGGGACGGATCCGGCCTTGGACCCTACCATCGATTGGAATCATTCCGACGATTACATGACGCAGGAGTAGCTGCGTTGAGTTTGTTGCGTTGAGATATTTGCCGCTCCGATCTTAGGACCGGAGGGCCGACGCGCGAGGCCTAACCTCAATTCCTGGTGGGCACAAAATAATTTAGAACCGTGGGCGCAAGGCTAAGCCTTTTCCGCGGAGCTGTAGTGCTTTAAGACTCCATCGGCGACCACGCCGACGTATCGGCCTGCCCGCAAAAACTGCATGACCTTTGCGCCTTCGCGGGCCATTTTTGCCCATCGGGATTTGGTTTGAGGATTTTGTTCCAGGCCGCGATATTCCACGCCGTCCAATTCAAAATCAATTTGTGCGAGGCGATGTTTAGCGGTTCGGCGAACGGAGAAGGTCGCATCGCCAACCGATACGATTCGTTTTTGTTCCAGCAACGCCTGACGCCACACCGAGATGAATGCATCATCGATGACGGACGTGGTTTCTGGTGGAATCACGAAAATGGCTTACACAGCGTGGACCGGGTTCGGCGGTAGAAAACAGGTGTGCTTTCGAAATCAGCGCATGCCGTCGCTAAAATTTCTTACGCTCTCAGCTGACTAAAGAGCTTAGCTGTGCCAAGCTGCGCCGTCTAATTGCCAATGCCACTGCGCATATTCCTACGCCCAGTAACAATAGTGAGCCTGGCTCCGGTGTGGAAACGACTTCGGTCCAGACGCCTGGTGGCCCGAGATTGGGCTGGCCCCAGCCGAATATCGCAGTGTCCACGATACTGTTGTTGAGGCTGGTAGCACCTTGGCCAGGCCCGTCGTAGTTAGTATGAAAAAATACGTCCGACCCGGTGATACTCACTAACCAAGTGGATAACGGCTGTGGATTGGGCGAAATATTCGGGTTGTTCAGTGGATTATTTTCGAACACCATGCTGCTGTTATTTTGATCCAGGGTATGAGTGCCATCGGTCCAGCTGTAGGCCAACACGTTAAAATTGTTATCAAATACCATGACGCCATCCAAATCGCAGTTGCAGTGAGGAAAAGGAAATCCCGGGTGCCAACTGCCTGGGTCAGTTAGTTCACCATCAAACGTCCACACGCTATCAGCCCGTGCCAGCGCGGGTATAAATAACATTACGATAATTAATACTAGACGCTTTAGCATTTGAATGTCCCTTTCTTAAGAAAGCAGCACCCCAGTAGTGGCCATGAAGCGTAACACCGTGCGGGCGTTCTTTGCTAATGAAAGCTTGAATCACACGCGCCAAGTTCTGTAAAACGCAGTGACTGCCGGAGGTCCCCCAAAATGCCAGATTTCGGGCTCAGCTTGCCAGTGGATGTAATTACCTTGAGCACTGGAGCAGGGCGTCCGTTCCGTTCAACGAGTGACGGCTAAGACCTTCGTTTATACACGATTAATAACGCACATTCCGCAGGAATGGCAATGAGTAGAAATGCCAATGCGTGCCTTCAAGGGTGACAAAGCACGGGGGACCGCCAAAGGTATAACTGTAGAAGGGTCGGCTGTGAGGATTAAAAGAAGATTGGCTCCGGGGCGTGGACTCGAACCACGATAGCCAGATTCAAAGTCTGGAGTCCTACCAATTAGACGACCCCGGAGTAGCCGCAAGAAGTTTAGCAGAGGGCAACAGCGGTTAGAAGCGCGGCAGCGATGTGCGAAGAAAAAAATCGCATGGCAATTTATTATTCGCCGTGCCGGGCGAGTGTGTTCGTTGACGTTGATGAAGACGCTCGGTGCGCGACCGAGAAGATTCTGCTAAATTGATTAGGTTCCATTGCTCGACTCGCACGTGGAGAGGTGTCCGAGCGGTTTAAGGAGCACGCTTGGAAAGCGTGTGTAGGAGAAATCCTACCGTGGGTTCGAATCCCACCCTCTCCGCCATTTTCTTTAATTGCAAGAAAAAAAAGGGTTAGGCGCCGAAGGAAAATTTTCTACAAAAGTTTTC
>Ga0210409_10001275_pt1 | contig 33732 bp, 27 predicted proteins | sample IncBWH17MmetaG_FD_161649 | JGI IMG/M metagenome (GOLD analysis project Ga0210409, IMG submission 161649) | Forest soil microbial communities from Barre Woods Harvard Forest LTER site, Petersham, Massachusetts, United States - Inc-BW-H-17-M | ecosystem: Environmental > Terrestrial > Soil >...
CCAGCCACACCTGCGGCTACCGTGCCGGCTTTCCAGAATGTCTTCTGTGCATTCTTGGCCTGGCCCATCAGTTTCACTTGCTCGATCAGCTTGGTGATGATGATGTACCAGCTGCCCATCGACATCAGCACCAGGATGATCAGGGTGCCGCGGGCTACGAAGTCGCCGCCTTTCCACAGGGCGTCGAGGCCGTAGGGGTTGTCGACGGTTTCCTTGGCGGCCGGGGCTGGCGGCGGGGTTGGGGTGTCGGCCACAGGGGTGGCGGATGAGGCTGCCTTGGATGCATCGGCAGGAGCCGAAGCAGCGGCTGGTGTTTGGGCAACTGCCAGCGGTGCGGAGAGCGTCGCAGCGGAAATCATCAAGGCGGCAACCAGGGCGGATAGGCGGTTACGAGTGATAGACATACTAATACTCCAAATGTTAGAAAGTAGATTGCCGCAATCGCGACATGGTAAATGGCTCGCGCTACTCGAGCTTCCAGACATACGGAATCGATGTTGACGATTGCACCGGTTTGCCGTCTGCCATGGCCGGTTTGAAATGGCAGAGACTTAACGCTTTCAATGCTGCTCTATCAAGATCCTTGAAACCACTGCTCTTCGCAACGGATGACTCTACGACGCTGCCATCCATACCAATAGTCATCCGGATTTCCACAGTACCCTCTTCTTCATTACGTAACGAGGTTCTCGGATACTCCGGCTTTTCGCAATTACCATCAACTCTCGCACTGGTATGTGCAGGTGGTGCAACTTCACCGGTAGTCGACGGTTGCGCTACAGACGTCGGCAAATCGTTGGTTGGCGGTTTGACATTGGTTACAGCTGCTATCACGTTCTCTTGTGGCGGCGGCGTTACTTTTACCTCTGGCGGCGGTACGAACGGTGGTGGCGGCGCAACCGATTTTGGCGGCGGCGGTACCGGCTTGTCCGGTGGTGGCGGCGGTGGCGGCGGCTTGATCTCCTGGATGATCTTGGTTTCGACCGGTTGCTGAATCACTTCCACAACCTTGCGGGCAAGCCCGGTAAGCAATGCATAAACCAAAACCACATGCAAAAGAACAACCACGCCGATGCCAACTACATTCTTGGAAGGGTTCTTCCCATCCTGCGTGAAATCCATAAAAACTCCTTGACTAACAACATGACAATGCCTTTGCCCGTTTTTTCAATGCACCTAGCAAACGCAGCTAACTGGGGTCAGAGTGAACTTTCTGCGCGCTTTTTGCAGAAACTTCACTCTGACCCCACTTAGCGGGCCACGGAGTAGCTACCTCATCGTTAAAAAGAACAAAACCGCGTAGTACGTCCTGTCTTTCTCCAAATCCGTCATGTGGGGTCAGAGTCAAGTTGGCGATGAAGCACTGCAAAAATTGACTAACCCCGTTGACTCCGACCCCAGATGACTCTTGCCGTGGCGACGTCGTGAATTATGAAACTCTCAATAAGTAATACAGCGCACGAATTACTCTTCGACGTTGAGCAAGATCTGGTCCAGGCCGGCCTGAGCCGATCTGGTGCGTTCGGATTTCTGTTTTGCAAAGCGGCTGATCAAAAACGGTTCTATCGGTGTCGTGGTACGGCCGGTATCGATCAGTTCCGCCATCACATCGCCCACCCCCGGGCCTAGCTGGAAGCCATGCCCGCAAAAACCGAATGCATAATGCAGGCCGCTGACGCGGGCGCTCGGCCCCATCACCGGCAGATCGTCCGGCATATAACTCTCGATACCGCTCCAGACTCGGATCAGGTTCAAATTGGCCAGCGCCGGCGCCAGTCTTTGCAACTGCCTTAGCTGGTTCAAGGTATTCTGCGGCATCACGTAGGCACGCCGCAGATCCGGATAAGCCGGGCCACGGCCGCCGCCGCCGAAGATGATATTGCCACGCGGGATTTGACGGAAATACAAAATCTCTTCATCGCGCGCCGAGGTCACCCCTACTACAGTCTTCAAACCGTAAGGCACCGGTTCGGTCACCCCCATTTGCGGGCCGCGCGCGACCAGGTCGACCGGTTCGTCAAATTGCAGGCACAGCTTGTCGGCCCAGGCTCCCGCAGCCACCAGCAGCGCCGGCGCTTTAAAGATGCGGCCATCGCTGGCGCTGACCAGAAAATCGTCGCCCTGTTTGGTGATGGTTTCCACTTCGGTATTCTCGAAAATCTGCGCACCATTTCTGGCAGCGGCACGACCGAAAGCCGGCGCCGCCAGGCGTGGATTGGCATGGCCGTCTAGCGGCGAATACGATGCCGCACCGACTTCCGGCCCCAGGAACGGGAAGCGTGCACGCATTCGTTCACCGGCGAACAGCTCCAGATCAAGCCCGTAGGCACGGGCAGCCTGCGCGTATTCCTCCAGCAGGCCGACCCGCTCCTGACCATAGCAGACGCGAATATGGCCGGATGGCAAAAACTCCACATCCTCGCCGATCAACTGCGGCAGCCGGCGCCAGATATCCAGCGAACGATTAGCCAGCGGCAGCTGTGGCAAGAAACGCCCCTGCCGCCGCACGTTACCGAAATTGGTGCCGCTGGCTTGCTGCCCCAGCAGACCGCGCTCCAGCAGGATCACCGAACGTCCGCGCTGGCGCAGGAAAAATGCGGTGGCGCTGCCCATGATGCCGCCACCGACGATAATCACGTCCGCCTGCTCAGTCTTCATGAAGCATCCTCGACAAGATTGAATGGCAGCGGCTTGACCGGAGCCTGCGCCCGCAAGCGGCCGACTTCGGCAATCGGGATAGCGGCCGCCGCCGCAATCACTTCGGCCCCGGCATGACCGCAGTAGCGGCCTTGGCAACGGCCCATGCCAACCCGGCTGAAAGCCTTGGCGCGATTGGCTTCGATAGCGCCCATATCGCACACCACGCGCCGCAATTCGCCGGCGGTGATGCATTCGCAGCGGCAGACAATCGCCTCGTCAGGCAGGCTGGCGGCCTGCTGCGCCGGCCACGGAAACGCCTGCAGCAAACCCCGGCGGAAACGCTCCATCGCCAGCTGCTGTTTGCGCAAGGCGGCCAGTTCCGCATCCATCACCGTGTGACCATAATCGGCCAGCGCCGCCAACGCCGCCAGCCGGCCAGCGTTCTCGGCGCCATCCGCTCCCAGAATCCGCACGCCGTCGCCAGCCAGATAGACGCCCGGCACCGAGCTGCGGCCGTCTGTATCGGTTTGCGGCAGCCATTGGCGCGAAGTCTGATCGAAGGCGAACTCGCAGCGCGCCAGATCGGCCAGCTGGGTTTCCGCCCGCAGGTGATAGCCCATCGCCACCGCGTCGCAAGATACGTTGACGATTTCGCCATTGGCTTGGCGATAACTGAGCGCCTGCACACCGCGCTCCGGATCGCCGATAATTTCCAGCGGCGTCACGCCGTTTTCCAGCGGCACGCCGGCGCGTCGGATCGCAGCTACCAGCGACATGCCTTTTTTCAGCAACGAAGGCCGCGCCATCAGTTTCGGCAATGCGCTCAATTGCTGCTTGAAACTTGAGGTATCCAATACCGCCGCCACCTTGGCGCCGGCCTTGATATATTGACTGGCAACCAGATACAGCAATGGCCCGCTGCCAAGAAACACCACTTCTCGCCCAACCGAACAAGCCTGCGATTTCAGCGCCACTTGCGCCGCGCCGAGGCTGTAGGTGCCGGCGAATTGCCAGCCCTTGAGCGGCATCAGGCGATCGGTGGCGCCGGTGCACAGCACCAGGATGTCATACGCCAGGCTGCTGGCGCGGCCGCCGCTGAGCAGATGGATGCGGCCCTCACTGATATTCCAGGCCAGCGTCTCCGGCCGGTAGTCGACCGCCGCGTGCAAGGCGTCGAAACTGCGATGCAGCGACTCGGCGCGCTCGGCCTCGCTACCGTACAGCGCGCTGTACGGGCGCTTGAAATTCTCCGGCTGGCGGCGATAGATCTGGCCGCCGTCACGGCGGCCCTCATCGATCACGGTCGGCCGCAAACCGGCTTTGACGAACTGTTCGGCACAACGCACGCCAGCCGGGCCGGCGCCGACAATCACTACGCGAGGTTGGGCCATGTCAGCTCCGGTTGCCGGGTTGATATCTCCATGCCTTCGCTGACCAGCGTCGAACAGGCGCGCAGGCGTCCGCCGGCAGCGGTCCAGACCCAGCAATCCTGGCAAGCGCCCATCAGGCAAAAGCCGGAGCGCTTGCCGTCGCCGAATTCAGACTGGCGCAAATGATCGGTATTGTTCAAGATCGCCACCATCAGCGTATCGCCTTGCAAGGCTTCGGCCGGCCGCTGGTTGATCAAGAATCCGATTTTCTCGCGCCCGGTCTCACCGAGCCGCACAAAGCGGGAATTTTTAGCGTTCATACTGTCACCCCCTCCACCGCCAGCAGCGGCGGTTGCAAACGCTTCAGATCGGCGTCGGAACGATGGCAGAGGATTTCACCGCCATGCTCCAGCGAGCGCCGCAGCGGCGGCACCGCATTGCAGGTGCCGTCGACGCGCATGGAACAGCGATGCAGGAAAACGCAGATATCGGGCGAAGGCGCAACCTCGCCGATGGGCGGCAGATTCTGCGGCACCCGGCCGCACACCTGCTCCAGCCAGCCCTGCTTGAGCGCCGGCACCGACGACAGCAACAGATGCGAATACGGATGATACGGCGGCGCCATCATCGCTTCACGCGGCCGCTTGGCAACCATGCGGCCGGCGTACAGCACCACGATGTCGTCGCAGATGGCGCGCACGGTGCTGATGTCATGGCTGATGAACATGTAGGACACATTCAATTCGCGCCGCAGTTCCGCCAGCAGATCGAGGATCGCCGCGCCCACCACCGTATCCAGCGCCGAGGTCACTTCGTCGCACAGGATCAGATCGGGATTGGCTGCCAGCGCCCGCGCCAGGTTGGCGCGCTGTTTCTGGCCGCCGGACAGTTCGCTCGGCAAACGGTCGATGACGCTACCCGGCAGCTGCACCAGATCCAGCAATTGGGCGATGCGCTTGCGTTGCGCATTGCGGTCAAGCCCGTGATAAAAAACCAGCGGCCGCGCCAGCATGCGGCCGATGGTATGTGCCGGATTGAGTGCGGTATCGGCATTCTGGAACACGATCTGCACACGCCGGAACTGCTCGCGGCTGCGGCCTTGCAAGGTTGGCGACAGCGGCTCGCCATCCAGCGCGATGCTGCCGCGCGCCGGCGCCATCAGGCCGGCGACCGTACGCGCCAGGGTGGTCTTGCCGGAGCCGGATTCACCGATGATGCCGATGGCGGTGCCGCGCCGTATGGTCAGGTTGATGTCGTCCAGAATCCGCACCGATGGCAAGCCCTTGTTGTCCGGCCGGCCGTAGCCGGCCACCAAGCCGCGTATGCGCAGCAACGGCACATCCTGTTCCTGCTCCGGCGGCAAGGCCAGATGTTCGCGGGCTGCCGGCGCGGCGGCAGCCAACAGGCTTTGGGTATAAGCGTTGTCGGGCGCGGTCAGGATCTGGCCGGTGCTGCCGACCTCGCGGATCTGGCCGTCGCGCAGCACCACGATGCGGTCGGCCATTTGCGCCACCACCGCCAGATCGTGCGAGACATAGACGGCGGTGGTGCCGAGTTCCTTGACCACCTTCTTGAAAGCGCGCAGCACTTCGATCTGGGTCGTCACATCGAGCGCCGTGGTCGGTTCGTCCAGAATCACCAGTTCGGGATCGGTAATCAGCGCCATCGCTGCCATCAAGCGCTGCAACTGGCCACCCGATACCTGGTGCGGATAACGCTTGCCGATGTTTTCCGGATCCGGCAGCGCCAGCGAGCGGAACAGGCCGATCGCCTTGGCTTCAGCCTGGGCGCGTGACATGGTCTTGTGGATCAATGCGCTTTCGATCACTTGGTCCATCAGCGTTTTCGATGGATTGAAAGCAGCGGCCGCACTCTGGGCGATATAGGCGACGTCGCGGCCGCGCATGTGCGACAACTCGGCCGGGTTCATCTTCAGCAGCTCGCGCTGGCCGACCCGGATGCTGCCGCCGACGATGCGGCAGCCGGCGCGGGCGTAACCCAGCAGCGACAGCGCGATAGTGGTCTTGCCGGAACCGGATTCACCGATCAGCGCCAGCACTTCGCCGCGCGCGACCGAAAAATCCACGTCCTTGACGATCACCACATCGTCGCCGCTATCCTTGGTGGCGACCACCCGCAAGCCGGAAACCTTGACCAGATCACTATCTTGAGCGTTGGCGCTGGCATTGGCGTTCTTGTTCATATCAGTCCTTCCTGGCGCGCTTGCCACGCAAATTATCGATCAACAAGTTGACGCCGATGGTCAGCGTCGCAATCGCCAGCGCCGGCATGATGACGGCCGGAGCGCCCTCGCCCAGGCCGGCAATGTTTTCACGCACCAGCGAGCCCCAGTCGGCGTCCGGCGGCTGCACTCCCAAACTGAGGAAACTCAGGCCGCTCAGCAGCAACACCACAAACACGAAGCGCAGGCCGACGTCCGCCAGCACCGGACGGATCATGTTCGGCAGCATCTCGACGCAAGTGATATACAGTGCGCCCTCGCCGCGGGCGCGAGCCGCCTGCACGTATTCCATGGTTTGCACGTTCACCGCCAGCGCCCGCGAAATCCGGTAAGAGCCCGGCATGTAAGTGATGGCGGCGGTAAGGATCAACAACTCGGCCGAAGAACCGAAGGAGGCTACCATCATCAGCGCAAACATCTTGCTTGGAATCGAAATCAGCGCATCCAGCGTGCGGCTCATGACAGCGTCGATCCAGCCGCCGGCCAGCGCCGCGCACAGCGCCAGTGCGGTGCCGACCGAGCACGCCAGCAGCGTCGCTGCCAGCGCCAGGCCGATGGTGTAACGGGTGCCGAACAGGATCCGGCTGAGCATATCGCGGCCGAGGTAATCGCTGCCCAGCCATAATTTCCGGCTGATGCCGCCGAACACATCGGCGTCTACGATCTGACCGGCGTCGTAAGGCGAAATGGTAGGTCCTATCACAGCCATCAACAGCCAGAAGGTCACGATGCAGAGACCGATCAAGCTGAGGACGGACAGTGGAAAGCGGCGCGCTTTTGCGACGGCTGGCGCCGGCGGCAAATTATCGGCGACGACGGCATTGGAGTCAGACATGATATTCACCGGTTCCTCAAGCGTGGATTGGAGACGATCGCACAGACGTCTGCGGCCAGCACCAGCAGCAGGTAGGCGCAACAGAAAATCATCGCGCAGGCCTGCACCAGCGGCATGTCGCGGGTGGTGACGGCGTCGATCATCAGGCTGGCGATGCCGGGATAATTGAAAATCGATTCGACGATGATCACGCCGCCCAGCAGGTAGGACAGACTGAGCGCCACCGCATTGGCAATCGGCCCGATCGCGTTCGGCAAGGCATGGGTCAGCACGATGCGGGTCGGCCGGGCGCCCTTGAGGCCGGCCATCTCAACATACGAAGAACTCAATTGATCGATGACTGCGGCGCGTGTCATGCGCGACATCTGCGCCACGATCACGCAGCACAAGGTCAGCACCGGCATCGCATAGGCTTTCAGGAATTGGCCGATGGAGGCGATATCGCCGGTGTGCGAAAGCGCCGACAGCCAGCGCAGCTTGACTGCAAATATCATCACGGCGATGGTTGCCACCAGAAATTCCGGCACCGACACCATCGCCACCGAGCCCACGCTGACCACCCGGTCGAACAGGGAGCCGCGATACATGGCGGAGGTAATCCCCAGGGTCAGCGCAATCGGCACCGAGACTGCGGCAGTCACCGCCGCCAACAGCAGCGAGCTAGGCAGGCGGCCGCCGATCAGTTGCGCCACCGGCACGTTGTTGACCAGCGAGATTCCCGGATTGCCGGACAACAGCCCGCTCAGCCAGTAGAAATAACGCACTGGCGCCGGCTGGTCCAGACCGAACTGCAAGCGCAATGCGGCCACGGTTTCCGGCGTTGCCGCCTGGCCCAGTGCCGCTTGCGCCGCATCGCCCGGCAGCAGATTGGTAATCAGAAAGACCCCGATCGACACCAGCAGCAATGTCAATATCCCGAGGCCGAGCCGGTTGATAATAAGACGTCCGACCGTGCCGTTCATCACATCTTCCTTTCTGGCATCCGCCCGCTTGCGCTACCCAGCCGGGCGGATGTTGTTCTAACACATGATCTGCGGCAGGCATGTCTGCAAAAAACAGACCTGCACGCCCGCGCGTTTTCAAAGCAAAATATCAAGCCTCCAGCCAGACATACTCGGCGCTGGTGTAGTTCATGAACGCGCCCAGCGGAATCGGCTGGATGCCTTTGATCTTGCTGCTGACGCCTTCCAGGTTGACGATGAACACTGGAATCCCGATGCCGCATTTTTCATGCACCAATACCTGCATGTCGGCATACATCTGTTTACGCTTGGCGAGATCGGTCTGGGCCCGCGCCGCCACCAGCAACTGATCGAACTGATCGTTCTTCCAGCCCGATTCGTTCCATGCGGCGTCCGACTTGAAGAACTGGGTGAACAGGATGTCGGCGCTAGGACGCGGATTGATGTTGCCGAAACCGAGCGGCACTTTCATCCATTGATTAGACCAGTAACCGTCAGCCGGCATTCGTTTCACATCCAGCTTGAGGCCGATCTTCTGCGCCGATTGCTGCATCAGCAGCGCCATGTCGACCGAACCGGCGGCGGCCACCGTGGCCACCAGCGGAATCGTGCTGCCGATCACACCGGCTTTCTGCAAATGGAACTTGGCCTTGTCCGGGTCGTACGCGCGTTGCGGCAAACCGTCGAAATGGAAACGATTGGTCGGATCGATAGGCTGGTCGTTGCCGATCACGGCGTAGCCGCGGAAAGCGGCGGTCTTGATCTGTTCGCGATCCATCAGGTATTTCATGCCGAGCGTGAAATCGGCGCTCTTGCCGGGCGCCACGTCCTGGCGGATGACCAGATCGGTGTACAGGCCGGATTTGGTTTCCAGTACGGTGTAACCGGCAGTCGATTTGATGCGTTGGGTCGAACGCGGATTGACTTCGTTGATCCAGTGCACATCGCCGGATAACAGTGCGTTGACGCGCGCCGCCTCATCCGGAATGCCGAACAGTTCGACTTCGTCCAGATACGGCTTGCCAGACTTCCAGTATTCTTCATTGCGCACGCCGACAGTACGCACGCCCGGCGTGAATTCCTTGCACTTGAAGGCGCCGGTGCCGTTGGCGGTGGTGAAGGTGGTGGTGCCGTCCTTGATGATCAGGAATTGCGCGGTGGCCAAAATCACCGGCAGGTCGGCGTTGGGGCCGGTCAGCTTGATCTGCACTTCGTTAGGGCCGCTGGCTTTGACCGATTCGAACTGATCGGCGATGGCCTTGACTTTCGAGGCGGTAGCCGGATCCTTGTGGCGCATCAATGAATACACGACGTCGGCCGGGGTCAGCGGCTTGCCGTCATGGAAACGCACGCCGCTGCGCAGCTTGATGGTCCACAGGGTGGCGTCGCTGGTATTGAATTCTTCCGCCAGCACCATTTGCGGCGCCAGCTTCGCATCCAGCGTGGTCAGTCCGTTATAGAACATGTGGACCCGGGTGTAATCGGTGGAGAGTGCGGTCTTGGCCGGATCGAGGGTGTCGGCGGTAGAGCTGGACTGGGTCGCGATCTTGATCTTGCCGCCGCGCTTTGGCGTCTGTGCGTAGGCGTTGCCGGCTACCGCCAGCATGCTGCCGGCAGTGCCGATCATCATGCCGCCGGCTAATACGGTGCGCATCATGTCGCGCCGCGTAAAGCCGGTATGAGCACTTTCCAGTTGCTCACCGGTATTGGATTGATCGCCCGCCTTGCCATTCTCGAATTTATTCGTTGTCATGATAGCCTCGCCCAAAAAAAATCAAAAATTAATATCGCCACCGCAGCTCTGGCCGAGCCTGATTGCAACATCGCTTTTACTACTGAACTAGCAATTAACATGCCGCTGCTAGCGGCGTCCGATTGGATTAACTTCAACTTAATTTGTCGCGCAACTGGTAATACGCGCCCACCAGCGGCAAGAACCAGGGCTTGCCGAAATGGCCGGGGATAGGTGGCCAAGGCATCTCCCGCCACGGATTGCGTTGCGGGCTTCCTGTCATCACTTCCGCCATGACCTGGCCCATATGCACCGCCATCTGCACCCCGTGGCCGCTATAGCCCAGCGAATAGAACAGATCCTTGTGCAAGCCTGCGCGCGGCAAACGATCCGCCGACATGTCTACCGAACCGCCCCAGCAATAGTCGATGCGGGTGTCGTGCAATGCCGGAAACATCTCAACCATCGCCGCCTGCAGCAGCGCCCCGCTCTTCTGGTCCGAGTGCGGATTGGACATGGCAAAGCGGGCCCGGCCGCCGAACAGCAAGCGGTTATCCGGCGTGATGCGAAAATAATTACCGATGTTCTTGGTCGTCACATAATTGCGCCGGCCCGGTACGATCTGATCCAGCAAAGCCTGCGGCAAGACTTCAGTGACGATAATAAAACTGCCGACCGGGATCAGGCGCCGCCGGAAATAAGCGAACGGCCCCTTGCCGCAACCGCCGCAAGCCAGAAATACCTGTCTGGCTTCCACCGTGCCTCTGCTGCTGTGCACGCGATAGGCCTGCCCGGATAATTGTTCAAGCCGGGTGACTGCGGCCGCTTCGAAAATCTGCGCGCCATGCCGGGCGGCGGCATGCGCCAGGCCGACGCCAAATTTTCCGACATGCAGTTGCGCGCTGGTCTTTTGCAACAAGCCGCCATAAAAACCGTTGCCGCCGATTTCCTGCGCCATGTCTTGCGGCGCAACCAAAGCCAGTTGCGGATCGACCTCATCGATCAGGTCGCGGTAGACGTGCTGCAACTTGGCATAGTGTTCCGGCTTGGCTGCAACCTTCAACTTGCCGCAGCGGTAAAAATCGCAATCCAGGTTTTCATCGACGACAATTTTTTCCACCGTGTCGACTGCGCTCACAAACGACTGATACAACTCTCGCGCCTGGTTCCTGCCGATGCGCGCAGCCAACTCGGAAAAATCGTGCGCCAGGCCACCGTTGCACTGGCCGCCGTTGCGGCCGGAAGCTTCGCCAGCCACCTGGCCTGCTTCCAGCAGCACCACCGACAGGTTCCTGCGGCGCAACGCCAGCGCTGCCGACAAGCCGGTAAAGCCGCCGCCGACGATGACCACATCGGCCTTCCCTTGTACCGCCCCCTCGGCGCCGGCGGCAAACCGGGGCGCCGTGTCCAGCCAATAAGATGTTAGTTTCATGCGGCTCCTGAGCGGACGGTAGGCAGGAATGCGGCTTAGAGACCGACTACGCCCGGCAGGCCGCCGAGGTCGGTGATTTCCGTGTAACCGTAGTGCGGCGTAGACGGCTCATGGCCGCGCGCCACAAACACCTTGTTCTTGATGCCCATGTCGCTGGCCGGCATCAAGTCGTAACGCAGACTCGATGAGACGTGCAGCACGTCTTCCGGATTGCAGTTGAGGTTATCCAGCATGTATTCAAAGGCGCGCAGGCGCGGTTTGTAGGCTTGCGCCTGCTGTGCGGTAAACACTTTATGGAATGGCGCGCCGAGCTTGTCGACGTTGCGCTGGATCTGGTCGTCGGAGGCGTTCGAGAAAATCACCAACGGAAATTCCTTGGCTACGCGGGCCAGCGGTTCCGGCACATCGGCGTGCGGGCCCCAGGTTGGTACAGCCTGGTAGAACTTGCCGGCTTCTTCGTCGGTGGTTTGTATGTTCCAGCGGGCGCAAGTGCGTTTCACGGCGTTCTTCACCACCTCTTCATACGGTTTCCATTGATCGAGCACTTCATCGAGGCGATAGGCGGCGAATTGGCGGACAAACATTGGCATGTCTTCAGCGGAAACCCGATCCGCGAATATTTCTTTTGCCATGTTTGACATCTGGAAACGGGTCAGGGTGCCGTAGCAGTCGAAGGTGATGAATTTTGGCTTGAAGATGGTCATTTAGGATAGTCCTCTAACGGTTGTAATAGCTTCCGGAACAGCGCCCGGCGGCGACGAAAACAGACGTGCGCGGTCGGCTCTGGTGTTCGCCGATCTCTAGTTCACGGGATAATTACACCATACGCAAATGCTGTGAATCTCCCGTTTTCAAGGTGTCACGAAACAGAAACATGTGTTTTAGGCGGTGCAATCAGCATAGCTTGCCGAGCAGTGCAGCAATGTGCGATAGCGGGGCAGATTTGATGAAATTTCACCATCACGGTGCAAAACCATTAGGTGTTTATCAATAGCAGTCAATTGGGGTCAGAGTTTTTTTACGACAGCTTCATCGTCGTAAATTACTCTGACCCCAATTGACGGGCCACGGAGTACATGCGTGCGCATGCGATGAACGGTTGGTACGTAACTAAAACGTTTGCTACTTCGTGGATGCACGCCGGGGGTAGCCCGGCAGCTACTCACTTTTTGAGTCAATTGGGGTCAGAGTTTTTTTACGACAGCTTCATCGTCGTAAATTACTCTGACCCCAATTGACGGGCTACGGAGTGCGTGCGCATGCGATGGGCGGGTTGTGCGTAACTAAAACGTTTGCTACTCCGTGGATGCATGCCGGGGGTAGCCCGGCAGCTACTCACTTTCTTTTGCTTCGCCAAAAGAAAGTAAGCAAAGAAAAGGCGACCGCAAAGCCGTTGCCTTCCCTTCGGTCAGGTCCCCAAATGAGGTAGTGGTCAGTCGGGTGGAAAGACCAACTCGCTGCGCTCAAACATGTCTTCCCACAATTCCCGACTGACCACTACCTCATTTGGCAACGTCCCAATGCGGAATTCACGTCAACGTCAACGGCAACAGCAACAGCAACATCAACGGCAGCACGCGCTCGTTAAGGTTTTAATTGTCGAAGCAATAAATAGCGTTTATAGTTGATCGTCCCTGAAAAAAACAGGGATCGGGTTTGACAGCCTGCTTTGCATACCGCGCACAAACCGCGCCACGCGGTTTTTTCTTGTGCGTCACCTTTGCTCGTCCCTATGGGCGGCAGTGGTGAGGAGCCTTCGGGCTGCCGGTTTTCGTGTATGCGCCGGTCTGTCAACCTTGCCATCTGCCGCCCTCCCGTTTGACAGCGAGAACCGGCTTAACTGCATATACGGAGCTCGTTATGACTAACATCGATTCGTCAACACAATTCCCCCATCAATCAATTAAAGCCGACCACCAGCCCTTGTCCTGGCTAGTCGAAGAACTACGCTTCGATGCAAACATGCAATTCCTGGCCCACACGCTGGATATGACTCAAGGTATTCAAACGTGTCTGGGCTTGATCCACGCCAGCAATCAGGCGCGGGAGGAAGGCGATCCGGCTTGTCCGCCGACGTTGAATGTTTCCGATACCGAGTGCTTGACACGACTGGCGATGGCGGTTGCCGGTTCGTTGTCGGAACAAGCTGAGCGGCGTATTGATGTGCTCAACCAGCGGTATGTCAATACAAAAAACTTGCCACCTGCCGCTGTTGCTGTTGACGTTGCTTCTGCTGTTGACGTGAATTCCGCATTGGGACGTTGCCAAATGTAGCGGGTGCCAGTCGGGAATTGTGGGAGGACATGTTTGAGCGTAGCGAGTTGGTCCTCCCACCCGACTGGCACCCGCTACATTTGGGGACCTGACCGAAGGGAAGGCAACGGCTTTGCGGTCGCCTTTTCTTTGCTTACTTTCTTTTGGCGAAGCAAAAGAAAGTAAGTAGCTGCCGGGCTACCCCCGGCATGCATCCACGGAGTAGTGAACGTTTTAAGTAGCGACGGCCGATCGTTCATTGAATGCCACGGCACTTACTCCGTGGCCCGTTAAAAGGGGTCAGAGTAATTTTCGCAAAAAGCCGCGAAAAAAAACTCTGACCCCATTTAACTCGTACTCCGCGCTACTCAGCAAAATCAATCAACACACTCTTGATCCGCAAATTCGCTTCAAACGCCTGCCGCCCCAGATCCTTACCCATGCCGGAGCGCTTGTAGCCACCTGTCGGGATCACAAAATCCGAGCTGCGGCCATAGCGATTGATCCATACCGTGCCAGCCTCCAGATTACGGGCAAAACGCAACGCCCGGCTGATATCGCTGGTGTGGACGCCGGCTGCCAGGCCGTAGTCCGGGTGCGAGGCTAACGCCAGCGCTTCGGCGTCGTCATCGAATTCCTGCACGGTCAGCACCGGCCCGAATATCTCACTGTTGACTGCTTCCATGCTGCCGTCAACACCGGCCAGGATGGTCGGCAGATAGTAGGAACCGTTGCCAGTGCCAGCAGCCAGCGCCCCACCGGTGACCAGTTGCGCGCCAGCGGCGATGCTGCGGTTGACGATGCCGCCGATGCGATCGGCCTGGCCTTTGGAAATGATCGGGGCCAAAGTGGTTGCGTGGTGCCAGGTCGGCCCTGCTTTCAATGCCTCGAAGGCGCGGGCGATACCGGTTACCACCTGCTCGGCTGCGCCACGCTGCACAATCAGGCGCGAGCCGGCAACGCAAACCTGGCCAGCATTGCCGGAAATCGCGGCAGCCACCATACGCGCTACCTTGTCCAGATCGGGGGCGTCGGCAAAGACGATTTGCGGACTCTTGCCGCCCAGCTCCAGCGTCACCGGTTTGGTGCCGCTTTCGGCACAGGCGCGCATGATGGCGGCGCCGGTCTGGGTGGAGCCGGTGAAGGTGACTTTCGAGACCTTGGGATGACGGCACAGACTGTCGCCGGTGATGCGGCCGTCGCCCTGTATCACATTGAAAATGCCGGCGGGAACACCAGCCTTGATGGCCAGCTCGGCAAGGCGCAGCACGCTATAGGGCGTCATTTCGGAAGGTTTTAAAACCACCGCATTACCCGCCGCCAGCGCCGGGCCGATTTTCCATGAGGCCATCACCAGCGGGAAATTCCAGGGCGCGATCGCCGCCACCACGCCATACGGTTCAGTGATGGTCATGCCCAGGTGATCGTTGCGAGTGGCGGCGACTTCCCCGCCGTGCTTGTCGGCGAATTCTGCAAAGAAACGAATACCCTCGGCGGTGAACGGCACGTCCCATTGGGCGGCGTCGCGGATCGGCCGAGTCGATCCCAGCGCTTCCATCGGCGCCAGCACGGCGGCGTCGGCTTCGATCAGATCGGCCCAGCGGCGCAGGATGCGCGCCCGTTCGCGCGGCGGCTGGCTGGCCCAGTTGCTAGTCTTGAATGCCTGCCAGGCGTTTTCCACGGCGCGATCCACCAGCGCCGCGTCGGCCACCGGCAAGCCGGCGTAGACGTGGCCGTCGGATGGCCGCAACACGTCGATCAGATTGCTGCCGCCATCGATATAAGCGCCGCCGATGAAATGCGCGCTGTTAACAACAACCTGGTCCGGAGCGAAATCTTGCATGGAATATCCTTGGGCTTAGTGTGTTTTGTGAGGTGTTTTGTAACGTTTTGTCCGTAGTGCCGATGCTAATCCGAAATGCGGCCTATTTTGTGCTGAGACGATAGCCCAGCTCGCAACAAGATTGCGTAATTCCGCAGCAGATGGAGGAATCCTGCTGCAAGAAACAAGGCATCATTCAGTATCATCAAAAATCACCGAAAGTCCCGCTGCGCCCTACCCGGGCCGCACAGTCCGGTGAGTCCGGCGTTATCGACAAGGAGAAAGCCATGCAAGATCAAACCGCCAGCCAATTCACGCTGCGCCCGCTAGCCGAGACCGATCTCGACGCTTGTCATCGCCTGTCGCTGGCGCTGAAATGGCCGCACAGCCTGGAAGACTGGCAATTCATTTATCAGCTGGGCACCGGCTTCGCGATAGAGAAACAGAGCGATGGCCAAGCTCCGGCTTTGGTCGGCAGCGCCTTGTGCTGGCGTTACGGAAACAGCCACGCCTCGCTCGGCATGGTGATCGTGCAGGCGGCCCAGCAAGGACTGGGCTTGGGACGGCAATTGATGGAGCAACTGCTGCACGAACTTGGTGCGCGCAATATCATGCTGCACGCCACTCCGGCCGGCCAGCCGCTGTATGAAAAACTGGGTTTTGCGGCGACCGGCAAGCTGCATCAGCATCAGGGCTCGGCGCAGCAGTCGCCGCTGGTGGCGCTGCCGGCGGGTGAACGGATCCGGCCGATCGGCGTCAACGATGGCGTCAGATTACAAGCGCTGGATGCGCGCGCCACCGGCATCGATCGCAGCCAGTTGCTGGCGGCATTGGGTGAAATGGCCGAAGGGGTCGCCATCGACCGCGACGGCGAGGTACTGGGTTTTGCGCTGGTGCGGCGCTTCGGCCACGGCCGCGTTATCGGGCCGGTGATCGCCCCCGATGCGCTCCATGCAAAAGCGCTGATCAGCCACTGGATCAACACCTATGCCGGATCGTTCGTCCGGATCGACGTGCCGGACGCCAGCGGCCTCAGCGAATGGCTGAGCGAGATCGGGCTGACCCGGGTCGATACCGTGATCGCCATGCTCAAGGGAGAGCCAGCCAAGAAAGACCCTGGCCTGCAACTGTATTCGCTGATCAATCAGGCGCTCGGCTAGACACCACACGCAACGCGCAACACGCATTTCGAAGATTTCATCCTCAAGGACCGGCATGAGTTTCTTATACAAGGCGGACCCGGTGCGGGGCGCCGAATGGGCGCGTTTGTTCGCCGAACAAGCGCCGGATATTCCCTTTCATTGCTGGCCGGATTACGGTGCGGCCGAGCAGGTGCGTTATCTCGCTGCGTGGCTGCCGCCAGCAGACCTGGCCAGCCAGTTTCCCAATGTCGAAGTGGTGTTTTCGGTGGGAGCCGGCATCGATCAATTTGATTTTTCTTCGCTGCCGCCTGCTATCCCGGTGGTGCGCATGATCGAACCGGGCATCGCCGACGGCATGATTGAATATGTCACGCATGCGGTGCTGGCGATCCATCGCCAGAGCCATCTATATGCCCGGCAGCAGCGCGAGCAACGCTGGCAGGCGCATCTGCTCAAGCCTGCGGCCAGCTGCCGCATCGGCGTGCTGGGGCTGGGCGTACTGGGGCAGTCGGTGCTGAGCAAGTTGCGCGGTTTCGGTTTTCCCTGCGCCGGCTGGAGCCGCTCGGCACATGCCCTGGACGGCGTCGATTGCTATGCCGGTGAAGACAGCCTGGCGGCGTTCCTGGCGCGCAGCGATATCCTGATCTGCCTGCTGCCGCTGACCGAGAGCACACGCGGCATTCTTAACCGCAAGCTGTTCAATGCCTTGCCCGCCGGCGCCGCCGTCATCAACGTCGGCCGCGGCGGCCATCTGGCCGAGGCGGATCTGCTGGAGGCGCTCGCCAGCGGCCAGTTGTCATCTGCCACGCTGGATGTGTGCGAGACCGAGCCGCTGCCTGCCGGCCATCCATTCTGGGATCATCCGGATATCGTGCTTACCCCTCACATTGCCAGCATGACGCAACCGGCCAGCGCGGTTGAAGTGGTGCTCGACAACATCCGCCGCCATCAGGCCGGCCAGCCCTTGATCGGCCTGGTCGACAGGGACCGGGGATATTGAGGTTTGCAGGATGTCGAAAAACATCCTGCACAAAATGAAACCGCCGGCATCCACCGCAGAAAATGTTGCGATGCCGTCGAAATACCCAATTCTTGCCGTTTTCAGAGATGCATATCGCAAGCTAACGCTGCGCCAGCGGACGTAACATGGTTGCACAGTTTTCGATGCAATCGCCGTCATACACGCCACAGCCATCTCTGGAAAATACCATGCAAAATTCTCCCCTCGTCGCACTTGACCGTAGTCATCTGATCCATCCCGTCACCAGTTTCCGCAGCCACGAACAGCAAGGCGTCACCATCTTGCAATCGGCGCGTGGCGCTTATCTCACCGATCATCAAGGGCATGAATTGCTGGATGCATTCTCCGGCCTGTGGTGCGTCAATACCGGTTATGGCCAGGACAGCATCGTCCGTGTCGCTGCCGAGCAAATGACGCGCCTGCCCTACGCCACCGGTTATTTTCACTACGGTTCCGAGCCAGCCATTTTGCTGGCGGCGAAACTGGTCGAGCTCACTCCGGCTTCGCTGCAGCACGTGTATTTCACGCTGGGCGGATCGGATGCGGTGGATGCCGCGGTGCGCTATATCACCCACTATTACAATTCGCTGGGCCGGCCGCTCAAAAAACAATTCATCTCGCTGGAGCGCGGTTATCACGGCTCGTCATCGGTAGGCGCCGGCTTGACTGCCTTGTCCAACTTTCATCTTAATTTCGACCTGCCGCTGCCGAACCAGCACTACATCGCCTCGCCCTATCCGTATCGCAATCCGCTCGGCAACGACGATGCGGCGCTGATCCAGGCTTCGGTCCAGACTTTGCGCGACAAGGTGGCGCAGCTCGGCGCCGAAAATGTGGCGGCGTTTTTCTGCGAACCGATTCAGGGTTCGGGCGGCGTGATCGTGCCGCCGGTGGGCTGGCTGAAGGCGATGGAGAATGCTTGCCGCGAACTGGATATCCTGTTTGTGGTTGATGAAGTCATCACCGGTTTTGGCCGCACCGGCCCGCTGTTCGCCTGCGATGCCGAAGACGTGCAACCGGATCTGATGACCATGGCAAAGGGTTTAACCGCCGGCTATGCGCCGATGGGCGCGGTGATGATGTCGGACCGGGTATACAACACGATCGCCGATGGCGCCGCACCGGAAGCGGTGGTCGGTCACGGCCAGACCTATTCCGCCCATCCGGTCAGCGCCGCCATCGGCCTCGAAGTCTTGCGTCTGTATCACGAAGGCGGCCTGCTGGCCAACGGTGTCGCCCAGGAGCCGCATTTTGCACAAGGCTTGCGTGCGCTGCTGGCGCATCCGCTGGTGGGCGACGCCCGCAGCCGCGGTTTGCTGGGGGCGCTGGAACTGGTGGCCGACAAAGCCAGCAAACAGCGTTTTGCACCATCGCTGAAACTGGCGGAGCGAATCGCTGCTGCGGCTTACCGGCGCGGCCTGATTTTCCGCGCCTTCGGCGACAACATCCTTGGCTTCGCCCCGGCGCTGAGCTATACCAGCAGCGAATTCGAACTGCTGTTCAGCCGCCTCAGGCAGATCCTGGACGAGGTGCTTGAGCAGCCGGACGTGCGCAGCGCGCTGGCCTGAAACGTAGCCACAAACACTCCGGATACGACGGCGCAGCGGCTGGCTGTCGCCTCCGGAAATTTTCGATCGGAACGGGAAATCGCGGCAGCTTGCAGACACGTACTGCGTGATACCATGGGCACGCCTAGAAGAGATGTTTGATGACGGAGTCGATGATGAACACCAGCGCTGCCTTGAAACTTGACCGGATAGATTTACGCATTCTTTGCCATTTGCAGCAGAACAGCCGCATCACCAACGTCGCGCTGGCCGACTTGGTCGGCTTGTCTCCCAGCCCCTGCCTGATCCGCGTCAAACGCTTGGAAAAAGCCGGCTACATCTCCGGTTACGGCGCCCATATCCAGCTGGAAAAACTCAGTAACGTCCAGATCGTGTTCACCGAAGTCACCTTGTCCGATCATCGCCGCGAGGATTTTGCCAAGTTCGAAGCCAGCGTCCGCGGCTTCGACGAAATTGTCGAATGCCACCTGGTCAGCGGCGGTTACGACTATCTGCTGAAGTTCGTCACCCAAGGCGTGGTGCACTACCAGAGCATCATCGAAAATCTGCTGGAGCAACACCTCAACATCGAAAAATACTTCAGCTATATCGTGATCAAATCGCCCTTCATCAAAAGCCAGTATCCGCTGGAAAAATTCATCACCTCACAAAGCTGAATTATTTCTGCGTGTCCGCGGCGTCGAGCTTGGCAAAATATTCCTGCAAGAACTCGACGCAGACCCGCACCTTGGACGAGTTGCTCAAGCGCGACGGATACACCGCCCAGACATTGGCTTCCTGGCTGTAAGCCGGCAAGATCCTGAGCAACTGGCCGTTTTGCAGATATTGGCCGACATCCCAGATTGAACGCAGCACCACGCCGCGGCCATCAATCGCCCATTGCACCGCCACTTCGCCGTGATTGGTCGATAGCGGCCCGGTGACCTTGACCGTTTGCTCTTCGCCATTGGCACGCAACTTCCACACGCCGAACGGGTGATCGCGTTCCTTGATCACCAGGCAATCGTGCTGCGCCAGTTCGCTGAGCGTCAATGGCTGGCCACGCTTTTGCAGATACGCCGGGGCCGCGCACAAGACCCGATGGTTGGACGCCAGGCGGCGCGCAATCAGGTGCGGCGCAATCTCGTCGCCAACCCGCACATCCAGATCAAAACCTTCGCTGGCGATATCCACCAGGCGATCGAACACTTCGAAACGCACCGATAACAGCGGATAACGCGCCTGCAGCAGCGAAATCGCCGGGCCGACCAGATTGCGGCCAAAACCGAAACTGCTGCTGATGCGCAGCGCGCCACGCGGCACCTGGCGCGTGATCGAGACTTCCTGCAGCAAATGATCGATGTCGTCGAGTATCCGTTGCGCCCAGTGATAGACGCGCTCGCCTTCCTCGGTCACCACTACGCTGCGCGTGGTGCGCTGGAACAACCGGGTTGCCAGTTCCTCTTCGAGAATCCGGATGCGTTTGCTGACGTAGGCCGGCGAGCTGCCCAATTCATCGGCGGCGGCCGAAAAGCTCGATTTACGCACTACAGCGATAAATACGCGCAAGTCTTCCGGGGTAGGCATTTTATTCACGATCTGTGCACAATGCTTCAACAAAACACAGATTATATTCCCATTCAGAGTGAATATAATGTTCTGCATTAGTTAGTCAATCTGGCTGCGAATTTTGCGCTGCAGCCCCCCGCCGACACCGCTACAGAAAAAGGAAATCATGACCACCACATACAAAATCGCCGTGCTTGCCGGTGACGGCATTGGCAAGGAAGTCATGCCGGAAGGCTTGCGCGTGCTCAGCGCCGCCGCCAAACGCTTCGGCATTGCGCTGGAACTGACGGAATTCAACTGGGCCAGTTGCGACTACTACGCAGAAACCGGCAGCATGATGCCGGATGACTGGAAAGCCCAGTTGTCAGGAATGGATGCGATTTATTTTGGCGCGGTCGGCTGGCCCGCCATCGTTCCCGATCACATTTCCCTGTGGGGATCGCTGCTGAAATTCCGGCGCGAATTCGACCAATACATCAACCTGCGCCCGGCCCAGACTTTCGAAGGCGTGCGCAGCCCGCTGGCAGGCCGCGCCGCAGGCGACATCGACATGATGATCGTGCGTGAAAACACCGAGGGCGAATACTCATCGGTAGGCGGCATCATGTACGAAGGCACGCCGCACGAGATCGTGATGCAGCAGGCGGTGTTTTCGCGGCGTGGCACAGAGCGGGTGCTCAAGTATGCCTTCGAACTGGCCCGCAGCCGCGCCCGCAAGCACGTTACCGTCGCCACCAAGAGCAACGGCATTTCGATTTCCATGCCCTGGTGGGACGCCCGGGCGGCGGAAGTTGCCGAGGCCTATCCGGATATCGCCTGGGACAAGCAGCACATCGATATCTTGTGCGCACGTTTCGTATTGCAGCCGCAGCGTTTCGACGTCGTGGTTGCCTCCAATCTGTTCGGCGACATCTTGTCCGACCTGGGGCCGGCCTGTACCGGCACCATCGGCCTGGCGCCGTCGGCCAACCTGAATCCGGAACGCGATTTCCCGTCGCTGTTTGAACCGGTGCATGGTTCCGCACCGGATATCTACGGCAAGAATATCGCCAATCCGGTGGCGATGATCTGGTCTGGCGCCATGCTGCTCGATTTCCTCACCAACGGCAGCGGCGCTGGCCGCCAGGCGCATGACGCCATCGTCGCTGCGATCAAATCGGTGCTGGCGAGCGGGCCGCATACCGCCGATCTGGGCGGCACGGCTTCCACCACCGAGATGGGCCTAGCCATCGCCCGTCAAGTCAGCGAAGCCGCCTGAGGCGGTTGGGCTTGCATACCTTTATCGGAGTCGATCATGTCTTTTTTATTAAGTAATCCGTCGCTGCTGCGTTCGCAACATTTCATCGGCGGCACTTGGCGCGCGGCGCACAGCGACGCTACTTTTGCCGTCGCCGATCCGGCCAGCGGCGAGGATTTCACCGCAGTAGCCGACGGCGACGCTGCCGACGCCCGCGCCGCCAGCGATGCCGCGTTTGCGGCGCTGGAGCAATGGCGGCAAACCAGCGCTCGCGATCGGGCTCGCTTGCTCAAGCGCTGGCACGCGCTGATCCTGGCCAACACCGACGACCTGGCCAAACTGATTTCGCGTGAACAAGGCAAGCCGCTGGCGGAAGCACGCGGCGAAGTTGCTTACGGCGCTTCCTATGTCGAATGGTTTGCCGAAGAAGCGGTACGCGCCTACGGCGACATCATTCCCGACCAGGTGCGCGGCAAACGCATGAGCGTGGTGCGCGAAGCAGTCGGCGTGGTAGCGGCAATCACGCCCTGGAATTTTCCGCTGGCGATGATTGCCCGCAAGATCGCGCCGGCGCTGGCCGCCGGTTGCACGGTGGTGGCCAAACCGGCCGAAGATACGCCGCTGACCGCGCTGGCGCTGGTGTACTTGGCTGAACAAGCCGGCTTCCCGCCAGGCGTCATCAATATCGTCAGTGCTTCGCGTGCGCAAACGCCGCTGGTGGTAGACGACTGGCTGCAAGACAGCCGGGTGCGCAAGATCACCTTCACCGGCTCCACCCCAGTGGGCAAGCATCTGGCGCGCGGCTCCGCCTCGACCTTGAAAAAATTGTCTCTTGAGCTGGGCGGCAACGCGCCGTTCATCGTCTTCGACGACGCCAACCTGGATGCCGCCGTCGATGGCTTGATGGCAGCCAAATTCCGCAATGGCGGCCAGACATGCGTCTCGCCCAACCGGGTGTATGTGCAAGACGCCGTGTACCAGGCCTTTGCCGAAAAACTGGTGGCGCGGGTAGCGGCGCTCAAGGTCGGCCCCGGCAGCGTCGATGGGGTCCAGATCGGGCCGATGATCAACGCCCGCGCCATCGAAAAAATCTCGCGCCATGTAGAGGATGCGCTGGCGCGCGGCGCCACCCTGCTGACCGGCGGCGCGGCTATCCGCAACGAGCTTGCCAGCGGGCCGTTTTATTACGCGCCTACCGTGCTCGGCGAGGCCAGCACCGACATGCTGCTATTTGCAGAAGAAACTTTCGGCCCAGTGGTGCCGCTGTTTCGCTTCAGCAGCGAGGAGCAGGCGATACAGATGGCCAACGACACCCCGTTCGGCCTGGCCGCCTATTTCTACGCCGCCGATGCGGCGCGCATCTGGCGTGTCTCGAACGGTCTGGAAAGCGGCATCGTCGGCATCAACGAAGGCGCCCTGGCCAGCGAGGCGGCGCCGTTCGGCGGCGTCAAGGAATCCGGTTACGGCCGCGAAGGATCGCGTTATGGCCTGGATGATTACATGCACACTAAATACCTGTGCCAGGGCGGCCTGGCCTGAGTGCGCCCGGTCTCTCCGTAAACCTTTATGCCATTTTTAGATCGAAGCCATGAGCAACGCCTTCCCTGAATATCCGATCGAAATCGCGTTCCCTGATCTGCAGCCGTATAGTGCCGGCAATACCGGTATCGCCTATGTGCATAGCTTTTCCGCGCCAGCAGACGGGCCGCACGTAATGATCAACGCGCTCACCCACGGCAATGAAGTGTGCGGTGCGATTGTGGTCAAGGCTCTGCTGGATCTGGGGCTCAAGCCGCGCCGTGGCAAGCTGACGCTCTCCTTCGCCAATGTCGAAGGGTATCAGCGCTTCGATCCGTTGCAGCCGGACGCATCGCGGTTTGTCGATCAGGATTTGAATCGAGTCTGGACCCGCGCAGTGCTTGACGATCAGAAACTTGATTCGTCCGAATTGCGCCGCGCGCGCGCCATGTTGCCGGTGATCGATACGGTCGACCTGCTGCTGGATATCCACTCCATGCACGAACGCAGCGCGCCGCTGATCGTTTCCGGCCCGCTGCCTAAAGGCATCGCACTGGCGCGGCAATTGAATATTCCTCAGCATGTGATCAGCGACGCCGGCCATCCCGAGGGCCGCCGCATGCGCGACTACGCCGCCTTTGGCGACACCGCCAGCGCTAAAAACGCGCTGTTGATCGAATGCGGCCAGCATTGGGAAGCCGCCGCCGTCACGGTTGCCAGGCACAGCACCGCGCGCTTCCTGTTGTTGGCCGGCGTGATCGAACGCGGCGATTTGCCGGACGATTGGTGGCCCGCGCCGGCGGCCGCCAGCATCGTCATCCAGGTGACGCATGCGGTAGTCGCCAGCAGCATGGCATTCCGCTTTTCCTATGCCTATACCGGCCTGGAAACCTTTGCCGAAGCAGGCTCTGTGATCGGCTGGGACAACGGCCAGGCGGTCGTCACTCCCTATCCCGATTGCGTATTGGTGATGCCATCCCTGCGGCAGTTGCGGCCCGGTGTCACGGTGGTCCGTTTCGGACGGACTCTGGACTAGGCAGCGCCCGCCCCTCCGCGCAGACTTCGACCGCCTCAGCTTTTATCAACCCATCAGCCACTTACCATGACAACTGCAACCATCATCAGCTACGCCGACATCCAGCCGGCTATTTCCGTGCGCCAGCCGGATCCGGAAATGCGCGTAAAGGGCGCGCCGCAAAGAACCACGTTCAGTTATTTTGTCGAGCCCGCATTCGGACTGAGCTCGGGGATCTGGAGCGCTGAAACCGGCGCCTACAAGATTTCGATGCCGGCATCCAAACATGAGTTTTTTCACATACTTACCGGCAAGGTGGAGGTCAGCTGCGACAGCAGCGGCGCCGTCAAATCGTTCGGCCCTGGCGACACCGGCGTCATCCCTCCCGGCTTCACAGGCATGTTTGAAATCGTCGAAACCGCCAGCAAGTTTTATGTCGTGACCGATCGCGATATCTGATCTTACTGTCTCATTTCGCGGCTGCCTCAAGGGCTGAGCGGGTCCGGCAGCTCATTGAGACATCACTGAGACATATGATGATCACCAGCAAAATATTCCATTCCAGTGTCATTCTGGCATTTCGTAACGAGCTGTAAAAAGCCGGTACTTTTTGCCCGGGGTATTGGAATATCAACATTCCCGGGGCGCTGCTTGATTGTTGTTTGGTTGTTGTTTGGTTGTTGCTTGGTTATTACTTGATAAGCGCCCGATCACCCGCATATTTATCCAATCATCCTGGAAAGCCCCCATGCCATCCAAGTAATGCGATATCGAATCACACCGCGAATCACGCCGTTTGAAAGGACTCTGACCATGCCATACCTGCAGATAATCGTCATCCTCGCCACCTTGCTGGTGGGCCTGCCCCTGACCAGCATGGCCGGCAACAGCGACAGCACGGAAATGCAAACCACGCCAGCCAACCAGACCGCGCTGCCGATGGTGGCCGGTGAAATCCGCAAAGTCGACGCCAGCACCGGCAAGATCACCATCAAGCACGAAGAAATCCCCAATTTCGGCATCCCGGCCATGACCATGTTGTTCAAGGCCGGCGATCCAGCCATGCTGGAGCAGTTCAAGGCCGGCGACAAGGTCCGGTTTGCGATCGACAAGGTCGATGGTGCGTTGACCATTGTCAGTCTGGAATTGGCGGAGCAGTAACTAAAAAGCGGATTGGAGCACTGCGACGTCGGTATCTTGCGCCGGTATCTTGCTGCGCCGGCGCCGTCACACGTCCTCCATCATGAGCTCAAGCCACAAGTCAAGACGCAAAGTCAAGACGCAACTAGTGAAACAAGACTGTTAAGCGACACGCCGATCGCCGAATGAGCGATCAAAAAACGGGCCTCCTCCCGCGATCGCCCGCATCCGATGTCGATATCCTGAGAGAAAAAAAATAATTGGCCGTTAGACCAGCCAGGGGCAGACACGTCTACCGGATGTTCAGCCCTGAGATGACTGACGTTAATCCTTTCTCACTCTTTGCTGCTACCAGGCATATATTCCAAACAGGATTTCCCTAAAATGTTTTCATCTCTTCGTACACGACTTATCGTCATTTGCGTCTCCATTGTGGTTCTGGCGCTGGTGATACTGGCTTCAGCCAACTTCATCACAACCCGCAGCCATAAGCTCGAATCGCTCAACGAGCAAATGCTGCAACTGGCAGGCGACCATTCGTCCGGCATCGCGGAATGGGTGCATTCCAAGGCTGCCATCGTTTCCTCAATGAATATGGCGGCTGACCTCGCCGATCCTCTGCCGTTTATCAAGGCAGCACAAAAGGCGGGCGAATTTGACGATGCCTATACGGCCTACCCGGACAAACGGATGCTGGCGCCCCACCCGATGCCACCCGGTTACGATCCCACAGGCCGGCCTTGGTATCTCAAGGCGTCGCAAGCGGCCGCGCCGGTGCTGACCGCCCCCTATGTGGATGCGAGCACCGGCAAACTGGTGGTCACATTCGCCGAACCTGTGATCAGCAAAGGGCATGTCAAAGCAATCTCCGCTGCCGACGTGGTGCTCGATTCGGTGATCCGCAACGTCAACGCCATCAAGCCGACGCCCAACAGCTTTGCCTTCCTGATGGACGGCAGCGGCACCATCATCGCCCATCCTAATGCGACACTGGCCATGAAGCCCGTATCGGCGCTTGAGAGCACCTTGTCTGCGCAAAAATTGGCGGCTCTCGAACATGCCAAGGACGGCAGCAGCATCCGCCTCAACGATCGCGACGGCAGATTGTATGTGAGTAAAATCGCCGGCACGGACTGGATGTTGGTAGTAGTGATGGACTATGCCGAAGCGACCCAGGCGATGACCTCGATGCTGATCACATCGACCGTCACGGCGCTGTTGATCATCGCGCTGGCGGCCCTGGCGCTAACCTTGCTGGTGGTGCATGCGCTCAAGCGCATGGAACTGATCCGCGATGCGATGCAGGAAATCGCTTCGGGCGATGGCGACCTGACGCGACGTCTTGACGCCGCAGGTAAAGACGAGCTGGCGCAGATCGCCGGCGCGTTCAACCTGTTCGTCGACAAGATCGCCGAGGTTCTCGGGCAAATCCGCCGCAGCACCGAATCGGTCAAGGTCGCGTCGCACCAGATCGCTGCAGGTAATCTCGACCTGTCGTCGCGCACCGAACAGCAGGCCAGCTCGCTGGAACAGACCGCCGCATCGATGGAAGAAATTACCGGCACGGTCAAGCAGAGCGCCGACAATGCGCGCCAGGCAAATCAACTCGCCGTGTCCGCCTCCAGCGTGGCTGTCAAGGGCGGCACGGTAGTGTCGCAAGTGGTCGAAACCATGGACTCGATCAATGCCTCGTCGAAGAAGATCGTCGACATTATCGGTGTCATCGACGGCATTGCTTTCCAGACAAATATCCTGGCCTTGAATGCTGCGGTCGAAGCGGCGCGTGCCGGTGAGCAAGGCAGAGGTTTTGCGGTGGTGGCAAGCGAAGTGCGCAATCTGGCCCAGCGCAGCGCCACCGCGGCCAAGGAAATCAAAGGCTTGATCGGCGATTCGGTGGACAAAGTGGGGATCGGTAGCAAGCTGGTGGCCGAAGCCGGGGTGACCATGGAGCAGATCGTCGATAGCGTGCAACGGGTTACCGACATCATGGCCGAGATTACCGCAGCCAGCCAGGAACAGAGCAGCGGCATCGAGCAGATCAACCAGGCGATAGGCCAGATGGATCAGGTCACTCAGCAAAACGCCGCACTGGTGGAAGAAGCCGCCGCTGCCGCCGCATCGCTGCAAGAGCACGCAGGCAATTTGTCGCAGGTCGTCAGCATGTTCAAGCTCGATGCAGCTCATGGCGTACCTGCCTTTAAATCGGCAGCCACTGCCAACAGCCCGCATATGCAAACCGCCGCACAGCCCAACAACGCCAAGGTCATGTTCTTGAGCAAAAAAGCAGGCACGGCCAAAAGCATGGCCAACGCCCCGATGCAGAACAAACAAGTCGGCGCTGGTCAAGCCGGCACCGCGGGGGATTGGGAGCAGTTTTAACTGACCGGTCCATCACTTTGACGCGGACTTTGCCGTATTCATTAGCTCGAACCATCGCTATGGAGTCATCTGGGGTCGGAGTCAACTTTCGCAGCGCTTCATCGCGAAACTTGACTCCGACCCCACATGACGGATTCGGAGAAAAACAGAGCGCACTAGGCGGTTTGTTTTTCTAGCGATAAGGCAGCTACTCCGTGGCCCGCTAAGTGGGGTCAGAGTGAAGTTTCTGCAAAAAGCGCGCAGAAAGTTCACTCTGACCCCAGTTAGCTGCGTTGGTTAAGCGCAACCGGGCAAGGGCATTGATCAGGTACGGCGATTGACTATCCGGATCTCCCCCGCCTCGCCGTTCTGCGGCACCAGTTCCAGCGAGACCACCGGCCCCTTGCGCGGATCGTGCTGAAACGTGATCCGCACTTTCTGCGCGGTCTCTATGCCGGCAAAATCGCGGACCAGGATCCTGGTCACATTCGGCAATTCTTCCGAACCGAGCGCAAAAGCATCGCTTTCGTTCTGCTGATCCGAGGCGATGTGGCCGTTTTTATACACACAGACGATGGCTTGCGCCGGGTCGACGCCATTGCTCATCAGGAAGGAATCGTTGACCAGGAACAAGGCCGGCGGAATCCTGGATAAATCGATCTGGCTGACGTCGGGCCAGTCGTTCTTGGTGATCACTTTGCCGCCGGCATAATACTTTGCAACGAACTGATCGCCCATGCAGGGCAGATGGTCGGTTGCGGCTTCGGCGTGTTGCAACAGTTGTTGCACGTCGCTTGCTTCGAATTCCACTGTAATGGTCGGGGTCATCATATTTGTCATGGCCGGATTATCGCATTGCGGCTGACGTTGCGGCTTCATTGCTGTATATAATGTGCGGCATGGAAAATCCCAATGAATTCGTACAATGGCTGCGCTCGGTCGCGCCCTATATCCATGCCTTTCGCGGCAAGACCTTTGTCGTCGCCTTTCCGGGCGAACTAGTCACCGCCGGCGCCTTGCCGGTGCTGGCGCAAGACTTGTCGCTGCTGCATGCTCTCGGCATCAAGGTGGTGATTGTGCACGGCTCGCGGCCGCAGGTTGAAGAACAACTGGCGCTGCGTAATGTAGAAGCGCGCTTCCACAACGGCTTGCGGATCACCGATACCGCCGCGCTGGAATGCGCCAAGGAAGCGGCCGGCGAATTGCGCCTGGATATCGAAGCCGCTTTCAGCCAGGGTCTGCCCAACACGCCGATGGCGCATGCCGCGATTCGTATCATTTCTGGCAACTTTGTCACCGCCCGTCCGCTGGGCGTGATCGACGGCGCCGACCTGCAACTGACCGGCGTGGTGCGCAAGATCGATTACGACACCATCCACCCTATCCTCAACGCCGGCGGCCTGGTGCTGCTGTCGCCGCTGGGCTTTTCGCCGACCGGCGAAGCGTTCAACCTGACCATGGAAGACGTGGCGGTAGCGGCGGCGATTTCGCTGCGTGCCGAAAAGCTGATTTTCATCAGTGAAACGCCGTTGATGAAAGACGCTGGCGACACCGAAATCCGCGAGCTGTCTTCGCACCAGGCGCAAGCGGTGCTGGATAGCGGTTGCCTGCCGGCCGATTCGGCCTTCTATCTGCAGCACGCCATCAAGGCCTGTAACGCCGGTGTGCCGCGCGCCCATGTGGTGCCGTTCGCCACCGACGGTTCGGTCTTGCTGGAATTGTTTACCCACGATGGCGTGGGCACCATGATTTCCTACGAAAACCTGGAAAGCCTGCGCGAAGCGACGATTGAAGACGTCGGCGGCATCCTGAAGCTGATCGAGCCGCTGGAAAACGACGGCACCCTGGTCAAACGCGGCCGCGAACTGATCGAACGCGAGATTCATTACTTCTCAGTAATTGAGCATGACGGCGTGATTTTCGGCTGCGCTGCGCTGTATCCTTTCCCATCGGAAAAAATGGCGGAAATGGCATGCCTCACGGTCAATCCGGAAGTGCAAGCGCAAGGCGACGGCGAACGCATCCTGAAACACATGGAAAGCCGGGCCCGCGCGGCCGGCTTCAGCAAACTGTTCGTGCTGACCACCCGCACCTCGCACTGGTTCCTGCGGCGCGGTTTTGTCCACGCCACGGTCGATGACCTGCCTAAGGATCGCCAGCACATGTACAACTGGCAACGGAAATCGCTGGTGTTGATCAAGACGCTGTAGTTGGCAAACTTCGTCGGCAAACTTATTCAGCAACCACAATCTTAAAATCGAGTCTAAAAACAGGACTCAAGCAACCTACAAGGAATAACCATGGCACGCACCATCCATTGCATCAAGCTAGACAAAGAAGCCGAAGGCCTGGACTTCCCGCCGTATCCAGGCGAGCTGGGCAAGCGCATCTATGAAAGCGTTTCGAAAGAAGCCTGGGCCGCCTGGCTCAAGCATCAGACCATGCTGGTCAATGAAAACCGCCTGAACCTGGCTGACGTGCGGGCCCGTAAATACCTGGCGGTACAGATGGAAAAACATTTCTTCGGCGAAGGCGCCGACGCCGCCAGCGGCTATGTGCCGCCGACCGAATAAGCGCTGCACTTCAGAATATCTCTCTTCCCCCTCTACCTCTGTGGCAAAATAGGCAAGATTTATTTGTCCGGAGGTAGCAGCCCATTGCAGCCCATGCGCTGCAAGCCAAGCCCGAATTCAAGTAATCTATCCTGCGTTGGGTACACGCACATTTTGTCGCTTCATTTGTTAACTCGTTTGTTGATTCATTTCTCCACAGATCGGAACCTCATGCATCCATTCCGTAAACATTCCTGGTCCAATCATTTACTGTCGTGCTTGCTGGCGACTGCCATCAGCATCGGCTTCACCGGCGCGGCAACAGCGGCGGTCACATTGCCGGCCGGCGTGACCCAAGGGCCGGCGGCCGAAGGCATCACCGAATATCAGTTTGCCAACGGCTTCAAAGTCTTGCTGTTTCCCGATGCATCGAAACCGACAGTAACAGTCAACATGACTTACCTGGTCGGTTCGCGCTTCGAGAATTACGGCGAAACCGGCATGGCGCATTTGCTGGAACACTTGATGTTCAAGGGCACTCCCGCTCATCCTTCTATCCCGAAGGATTTCAGCCAGCGCGGCATGTCGTTCAACGGCACCACCAATATCGACCGCACCAATTATTATGAAATCTTCCAGGCCGGCGACGACAACCTGAAATGGGCGATCGACATGGAAGCCGATCGCATGCTGCATTCGTTCATCGCCAGGAAAGACCTGGATAGCGAAATGACGGTGGTGCGCAACGAATACGAACAGGGCGAAAACTCGCCGTTCGGGGTTCTCATCAAGCGCCTGCAAGGCGTGGCTTACGATTGGCACAACTACGGCAAGCCGACCATCGGCAACCGCAGCGATATCGAGAACGTCAAGATAGAAAACCTGCAAGCCTTTTATCACACCTACTACCAACCGGATAACGCGGTGCTGCTGATCGCCGGCAAATTCGATCAGGCCAAGACGCTGGCCTGGGTCAGCCAGGCCTTTGGCAAGCTGCCCAAGCCAACTCGCAAGATGCGCGATTTCTGGACCGTGGAACCGACCCAGGACGGCGAACGCAGCGTCACCGTGCGGCGCCAGGGCGATGTGCAGATCGTCGCGGTAGCCTACAAGATCCCGAGCGAGCTGCATGCCGACAGCGACGCCCTATCTTACGCCGGCACGATTCTGGCGGACACGCCCAACGGCCGTTTGCACAAGTCGCTGGTGGAAACCGGTAAAGCCACGGCCGTGTTTAACTACGAAATGACCGGCTATGCGCCGGGCCTGGAAATCATTGCCGCCGTGGTCAAGAAAGGCGAACCGATCGAACCGGTGCGGCAGGCCTTGATCGACGGTGTCGAGCAATTTGCAAAAACCCCGCCTACGCCGGAAGAGATGGAAAGGGTGCGTCTGGCTAACGCCAACAATTTCGAAAAGCTGATGAACGATCCGCAGCAAGTCGGCGTCGGCATGTCCGGCACTATCGCGCTGGGCGATTGGCGTTTGCTGTTTTTGGGGCGTGACCGTTCCAACAAAGTCACTTCGGCACAGGTAGCGACGGCGGCAGCGCACTACTTCACGCGCGATAACCGCACGGTCGGCATGTTCTTGCCGGAAGACCAGCTGCAACGCGCCGATGTTCCGGCAGCGCCAGCCGTGGCTGAAGTACTCAAGGAATACACGCCACAGCAGGCCATCGCCGACGGAGAGGTTTTCGACCCTTCGCAAGCCAATATCGACGCCCGTACCCAGCGCTTGCAGATAGGCGGTTTGAAACTGGCGTTGCTGCCGAAGAAAACACGCGGCGCCTCGGTCTCGGTCAAGCTAAATCTGCAATGGGGCGATGAAAAAACCCTGTTCGGCAAAAAGACTGCATCTGAACTGACCGACGCCATGCTGATGCGCGGCAGCAGCACGCTGACACGCGATCAACTGGCGGACGAGTTCTCCAAGCTGAAGATCAGCGGCGACCTGACGCAATTCCAGACCAACCGCGCCAATCTGCCGGCCGCATTGAAACTGATCGCCAGCGTACTCAAGCAACCACGCCTCGATCCGGCTGAATTCGAGCGCCTGCGCAAGGAAGCGTTGGTTGGACTGGAGGCGTCGCGCAACGAGCCGAAAACACTGGCGAGCGAAGCCATCTCCCAGCATTTCAACAAATATCCGCAAGGCCACTGGCTGGCGGCGCAAACCGTGGATCAGCAAATCGCCGCGATCCAGGCCACCACCTTGGCTGACGTCAGCGCCTTCCATCACGACTTTTACGGCGCCTCGCAAGGCGAGCTGGCGATCGTCGGCGATTTCGACGTTGCTGCGGTCACCCAGGTAGTGCAGGACGAATTCGGCAGCTGGCGCGGCCTGGCTCCTTATCAGCGCGTGATCCGGCAAAATTTCGAGGTTGCGCCTTTGCAGAAAACCATCAATTCGCCGGACAAGGAAAACGGTTTTTACGTAGCGCGCCTGAACCTGGACATGCGTGACGACGACGCCGATTACCCAGCCATGATGGTAGCCAATTATCTGTTCGGCGGCGGCAGTTTGAAATCGCGCCTGATGGACCGAGTGCGTCAAAAAGAAGGCCTGTCCTACGGCATCGACTCCGCGCTGGACATCAGCGCCATCAGCCGCGCCGCCAGATTCTCGGTACAAGCCATCGCCGCGCCGCAAAACCTGAACAAGGTCGACCAGGCCGTTAAGGAAGAACTGGCACGCGCACTCAAGGACGGTTTCAGCGCCGACGAACTAGCCCGCGCCAAATCCGGCATCCTCCAGGACAACCAACGCGCCCGCGCCCAAGACGTAGCACTCAGCGTCGGCTGGGCCAGACTGCTAGACCTCGACCGCAGCTTCGCCTGGAGCAAGCAAATCGAAGACAAGATCAGCGCCCTGACGGTAGAACAAGTCAACGACGCCTTCCGTAAATACATCGACCCTGCCCGCCTAAGCGTAGTGATTGCACGCGATGAAGCCAAGGCAAACGCCGTTGCGACAGCAAAGCCATAAGTCGTAGATAAACATAAGCAGTACCCGCAGTTTCACGAAAACCGCTGTTGTGTTCGCAATTGAAGTAGCGAACACAGCGGCGGTTTTTTTTGCAGTTGTTTTTGAAGCTGCGGTTGTTTTTGACGTGCCCCGCATTGGGACGTTGCCAAATGTAGCGGCTGTCAGTCGGGAATTGTGAAGAGACATGTTTGAGCACAGCGAGTTGGTCTCTTCACCCGACTGGCAGCCGGTACATTTGGGGACCTGACCGAAGGGAAGGCAACGGCTTTGCGGTCGCCTTCTTTTTGGTTACTTTTTCTTGGCGAAGTGTATAGACCGGAGACATAGGTAACAGGTGTGCCGGGACATGGGTAACAC
>Ga0210409_10001277_pt1 | contig 33682 bp, 26 predicted proteins | sample IncBWH17MmetaG_FD_161649 | JGI IMG/M metagenome (GOLD analysis project Ga0210409, IMG submission 161649) | Forest soil microbial communities from Barre Woods Harvard Forest LTER site, Petersham, Massachusetts, United States - Inc-BW-H-17-M | ecosystem: Environmental > Terrestrial > Soil >...
CCGAAATATTTCTTGGCCAGCGCGATACCTTCATCGGGTTTCACGTCGCCAAGAATCAGCAGCACCGCATTGTTGGGCGCGTAATACGTCTTGAAGAACGATTGCACATCCGCAAGGCTGGCGGCATCGAGATCGGCAAAGTCTCCGTAGAAATTATGAGCATTGGCCCAGTTGCGAAATGCCACCGGCGGAAGGTCGAGCCAGGGAAATCCGCCGTAGGGCTGATTCAACACATTGACGCGGACTTCTTCTTTCACGACGTCGCGTTGGTTCCGAAGATTTTCATCGTCAACTTTGAGCGCGCGCATGCGGTCGGCCTCGAGCCAAAGAATGCGCTCCAGGGCGTTAGAGGGCACGGACTCGAAATAATTGGTGACATCGTAATGGGTGGACCCATTCAGCGTGCCGCCGCTGGAATTGATGAGCTTGATGTGCTGCATCTTGGGGGCGTTCGCGGAACCCTGAAACATCATGTGTTCGAAAAGATGCGCGAAGCCGCTGCGGCCCTGTGGTTCCAGACGAAAGCCGATTTTGTAGTAAACGCCGACGGTGACCACCGGAGCTGTCGTATCCGGCGCAATGACCACCTTCAATCCATTGGCCAGCGTGGTGCTTTCAATAGGGATCTTCAAATGCATTCACCTGCGTTCTGATTTCAACGACGTCGCATCTCTCATGCTAGGATACCGCGAGGCGCGCGTTGACACCAATTCTGCCGCAGAAAATCGGAGACGTAGCCGAACTCGGACTGTTTGTTGCGGTTGCCTTGTTTTGGGTCTTCCACGGACTGCGTGTGGCCTATGACTCTTTGCACCTGCCCTGGACCAAGAATTTCGCTCCTTTGCCCGCCGCCGAGTGCCCGAGCATTTCTCTTATCTTTGCCGCCCGCGACGAAGAAGAAAAACTGCCCGCGGCATTGGCCACTCTTGCTCAACTCGATTATCCGCACCTTGAAATCATCGCCGTGAATGATCGCTCGCAAGACTCAACCCGCAAAACTCTAGATGAATTTGCGCGCGGGGATACGCGAGTCCGCGTCGTGCATGTGGAGGCACTGCCGAACGGTTGGCTGGGCAAGCCCCACGCTTTGCAGAAAGCGTATGAGGTCTCAACCGGAGAGTGGTTGCTGTTCACCGATGCGGACGTGCGATTCTCCCCCGACTCGCTACGGAGAGCAGTGAATCTAGCGAAGCAGCGCAACGCCGACCACCTGACTCTATTCGGCGATGTGGAAATGCACGGATTCTGGGAAACCACTCTGATCACTTTCTTCGGCATGATGTTTCATTTGGCGACCGATCCCTCCCGCGTCAGCAATCCCCATTCGTGGACCTATGTCGGCGTTGGCGCATTCCAGCTTTTAAGGCGGTCGACGTACGAAGCGGTCGGCACGCACCGGCGGCTAGCCATGGAAGTTGTAGACGACATGAAGCTGGGAAAAATCGTAAAGCAAGCCGGATTTCGGAGTTGCGTAGGACTTGCGCAAGACGCGGTCGCCATCCGCTGGCACGCTGGTCTGGGCAATTTGGTGCGCGGCGTGACCAAAAATTTCTTTGCTGCCCTGGGTTACAACGTCGCACTCGTCCTCCTGGCAACGATTGTGATGTTGCTGCTGAACGTCGCGCCCTTCATCGCAATATTTGCCGCACACGGCTGGATTCGCATCCTTGCGGCGATCTCGGTCGTTATCGCCATCGGATTCCACGTTGGAGTGAACATCGTAATGCGCGTTTCGCCTCTCTATGCGCTAACGCACCCCTTGGGAGCGCTACTGTTCTGCTACATGCTGCTGCGCTCCACGGCGGTGACGCTATGGCATGGCGGCGTTACGTGGCGCGGCACTTTTTACCCGCTTAGCGAGCTGAAGCGCGGCGTGGTGTGAGGCCTTGCGTACTTAACGCCGTCACGATGCCGCCGACGCTTTTTCCTTGGAAAATAGACCCGACAAATCGCGCTGTTTGAGGGCGCGAATGCGGTCGCGCAGCTGCGCCGCTTTCTCGAATTCAAACTTTTTGGCCGCCTCCCGCATCTGCCCTTCGAGCTGTTTCAACAATTCCGCCAGTTGTTGGTCGTTTTTGACGTTCGCGGTAGCGGTATCGAGCGCGGCGTCATCCACCGGAATCGTCACATAGTCCGCTTCCACGATGCGCGCCAGTTCCATATCCACGGATTTCACGATCGATTCCGGCGTAATGTTGTTTTCCTTGTTGTAGGCGAGCTGCTTGTCGCGCCGGCGATTCGTCTCACTAATCGCCTGATTCATGGAGCCCGTGCGCGTATCGGCATAAAGAATGGCCCGGCCCGAAATATGCCGCGCGCAGCGGCCCATGGTTTGGATCAAAGACGTGGCGCTGCGGAGATACCCTTCCTTGTCGGCATCGAGAATGGCAACCAGTGAAACTTCCGGCAGGTCCAACCCTTCGCGCAAGAGGTTAATGCCAATGAGCACATCGAATTCACCGCGGCGCAGGTCGCGCAAGATTTTGATTCGGTCCAGCGTTTCCACTTCAGAATGCAAGTAGCGGCACCGCACGCCGATCTCCGTAAAGTATTCCGACAAATCTTCGGCCATGCGCTTAGTCAGTGTGGTGACCAGCACGCGTTCATTACGCTCTGCCCGGACACGAATTTCTTCCAACAAATCGTCGACTTGCCCCTTTACGGGACGAATCTCCACTTGGGGATCGACGAGGCCCGTCGGCCGAATCACTTGCTCCACAAAACCGCCGCCCGATTTCGTCAGCTCGTACGGCCCCGGTGTCGCGGAAACGTACAGAACTTGATTCATGCGGTGCTCGAACTCTTCAAAAGTAAGCGGGCGATTATCGAGCGCCGATGGCATCCGGAAACCGTAGTTCACCAGTGTTTCTTTGCGCGAACGGTCGCCCGCATGCATTCCGCGCACCTGCGGAATGGTCTGGTGCGATTCGTCCACGAACAGCAAATAATCCTGCGGGACATAATCAAGCAGCGTAGGCGGAGCCTCGCCCGGCAGCCGCCCGCTGAGATGACGCGAATAATTTTCGATGCCATGGCAATAGCCAATCGTGCGCATCATTTCGATATCGAACAGCGTGCGTTGACTCAGGCGCTGGGCCTCCACAAATTTCCCCGCGCGCTCCAACTCTTTTTTCCACCAATCAAGCTCTTCATAGATGGTCACGATGGCGCGCTCGCGTTGTTCGGCGGGCATAACGTAGTGCGTCTTGGGATAAATGGGCACGCGGCTCAAATCTTCCTGCCCAGCGCGGACTTCGCCGGTCAGCGGATCGATCTGCCTCAGCGCATCGATCTGCTCGCCCCACATCTCAATGCGATAGCCGTTGTCCTCGTAAGTGGGATAAATCTCGATCATGTCGCCGCGCACGCGGAACGTGCCGCGGCGCAAATCCTCGGAGCGGTCGTACTGAATATCCACGAAACGGCGGAGGAGCGCTTCGCGCGAAGTGTGCTGCCCTTTCTCCAGCATGACCAGCATGCCGTAATACGCTTCCGGCGAGCCGAGACCGTAGATACAGGAGACCGAAGCCACGATGATCACGTCGCGGCGCTCAAAGAGCGAACGCGTCGCGCTCATGCGCAACTTATCGAGTTCATCGTTAATCGTGGATTCTTTTTCGATGTACACGTCGGCGGACGGAACGTACGCCTCCGGCTGGTAAAAATCGTAATAGCTGACAAAGTATTCGACGGCGTTTTCGGGGAAGAAATTCTTGAACTCATGATAAAGCTGTGCCGCCAGGGTCTTGTTGTGCGCCAGAACCAGCGCGGGACGGTTCACCGCATCAATGACCTTGGCCATCGTAAAGGTCTTGCCCGAGCCGGTGACCCCCAGCAGGACTTGGTGTTTTTCACCGCCTTCGACACCACGCACGAGCTGTTCGATCGCCGCGGGCTGATCGCCGCGGGGCTGGTAACTGCTGCGCAGCTTGAATCTCACGGGAGGGCTCTCCTGGCGCTCAGAGACTGCCAAACGAATCCTCTATTATAGCGCGCTCTGGAAATCATGATCAGTGCAGGCCGGCAGGGTCTGCGGTATCAGGGATGCGCGAGGTCGATTCTGTCAGGGATGCTCCCGGTCCGTACCCCTCATCGGAGAGGCCCCCTCCCCCCTGGTTTTGCATAAGTGTTCATTCTAAAGTGACTTAAAGTCATTTGTTTTCACACACTTTTGCAAGTGTTCATTCTAAAGGGTGTTAGCGCCTTCGGTATTTTACGCTCCTAGTCCCACGCCGTGGGAAATCGTGATCTCGGCCCTGGTCAGTTAGGACGCGCCCATCGAAGAGGGCCGCTACTTTAACTCAACGCAGGCCATGGTTCGCGTGCGTTCAGTCCTCACCTTGCGGCTTACTCGGCGTAAAACATAGCGGGCGGGGTACGCCAGGACAACTGTACGGAGTACCAGTTGGAGTGCAGGTGTACAAATTTTCTGCCGGGGCACCGCGCCGATTTCTTCTGCTGGCCAGATCAAGGATTCTGGAGCGGTGTCTCTGAGACCATGATGACTTCGGAGCGGCTCTTGGCGTTTACGTCGTAGTGAACGCGATTGGAGCCGTCCGCTTTGGCCACGGTAACGTTCATCTGCTGGCTGGCCTCTTCGCTGGCGCGGACTAGCAGGCCGGTCTTGAGAGAAATATAGGTGATGATGCGATTGGAACCGTGGGCAGTGCCGGCGGTGCGCAATTCGTGAAGCTTGAAATCCTCTGGAGTCGCGTTCTTGAAATTTGAGTCCTGCTTTAGGCCCGCGGTAGTGAGAATCACCGCGCAGGTTTCCGGCCCGACGTCGGATGGAGCGACGCTGCCCTGCACGGTCAATTGCACAGCGCTGCACGGCTCATCGCGGACGTAGGTCGACTCGCGCATCCAGCGAAGGCCAGCGATAGGCGCAGGAGATTTCTCCGCTTCTTCAGACTTCCATTTTTGCGCCACTCGGATCGCATCGGTGCGAAACGCGGCGGTCAGCAGAAAGCGCGAGGCCCATTCCTGCCAAGCTTGCTGCTGTTCCGGAAACAGCGCATCGAGCCCAGTGATTTGATCGAGGCGGCCGTCCGGAAGAATCGTAAACTCGACGACTTTTCCGTCGGCGTCCTGTTTTTGAAGCTGCGCCGCCGGCGGTTCGACTTGCGGAACCTTGAGATGCGAATCGGAATTCAGAACTTCAAATCTTGTGCGCGCGTGGATCACCGCGCGGTCGCCCTTCGCTTGAACGCCCAGAACTTCGAGGCGCAGCAAGGCGTTCACGTCAACTTTGTCGGAATCATCGGGAGTAGCGACAATCACGGAGCTTTCGGTCTTGACGTGTTTGTCGCTGTGGTAGCTGATCTGGTAAGCCAGGGTTTGACCGGCCTGCAGCCGCGGAAAAAGATTCACGCTCATGGGGCGGTCTTTCGCGTCGCAAACGAACACTGCGAACAACGCCAGCGACGAAAAAACAGACACGAGATATTTCGCGCCGGTTCGCCCGTCGAAATTGCGGATCCTATTTACCAAAGCTCAGCCATATTGAGGATCACTTCGCCTTTGTCGCGCCGCCTGCATCGCTGCGCTCTTTCAAGTACCGGTCGAAGAAATCGCTGGTGGCGCGGTAACCTGCCAACCAATTGCGATGCAGCAGAAAGTCGTGCACGTCGTCCGGGAAAACGAGTTGTTCGATAACAACACCGCGTGCCCGCAGCCTTGCGACGAGATCAACTGTTTGCGTGAAATATACGTTGCGATCGTCGTCGCCGTGAATAAAAAGCACGGGAGATTTCCACGTTTCAACCGACGTGACCGGAGAAGACTCGTGAGCGAGCTTGGTCAGCTCCGGAGGAATGTTCTTGCCGTCCCAATTGTCCGTGGGCCAATCGTGAACGCCGTGGAAGTCCACGCCCGCCGCGAAAATGTCCGAGTTACGCGCGAGCCCCATCGCCGTCAGGAACCCCCCGTAGCTGCCTCCCCATAGGCCAACCCGGGAAGGGTCGACGTCGGCGCGGCCCTGAAGATATTTTCCGGCAGCCACAATATCCTTATATTCCGTAGCGCCACGGCCGGCGCGGCCGGGAGCCTCGCGGAAGGCACGTCCATAGCCGATGCCGCTGCGGTAATTTACCGAAAGCACCGCATATCCACGGCTGGCCAGATACTGATTCATCGCGTAGGAATTCGCGTAGTAATACATGTAGTGCCAGCCCAGCAGCATTTGCCGCATTGGACCGCCGTGCATAAAGACCAAAGCGGGTTTCTTGTCGCCAGCTTTTGCATTGGCGGGAAGAAAAAGCTGCCCGTGAATCTCCAGCCCATCGGCAGCCTTGAAAATCACTTGCTGTGGGGTCACCAGTGAGTCAGTCAGAGGATTATAGGACCACGAGTCTGGGCCCAAGATCTTGGCGTTCTCATCCAATTTGCTCCAAAATGTCTGGCTGTGGTGTCGAGGACCCGAACCAAGATAGACGATTGTTTTCCCATCGCTTAGCGAAACTGGACTCCACTCAATGCCTGGGTTCCTAATGCCGATCGTAATTGTGACAGGTTGCGGCTGACCTTTGTCGAGGCCGACGCGCCAGATGTGCCGGCGGTCGATGTCGCCGCAATTGGAATTGAACAGTACAGTCTTCTTGTCGGGCGTGAGGGACCACTGCTCGACTTCGCAATCGCCCGGAGTGAGCAATTGCGGGCCGCCGCCGTCCGCGGAAAGCGCGTAAAGATGCTGCCAGCCATCCTGTTCGGACGCGATCAGTAGCCGATTGTCGGCTGCCCAGCGAATCACACCCCCGCCGGTATCTCTTGCCATGTAAGGATACGAGCCTTCGGGCGAAGCGCTGCTGTGCCAAATTTCGCGCGCGCTGCCGGAGGACACATCGGCAACCCAAATCGCCCAGGGATGCGGCTTGTCAGGCTGCAGAAAGTAACCATCGGGCGTATCCCGCGGCTCCGCAAGGCGCCGCACGAAAGCGACGCGCTTGCCGTCCAGGGACCAAACCGGATCGGTATCCGTATCGACGCTGGCGGCCAGGAAGCGAATGGTCTTGCTCGCGACATCGCACAGGCCAATAAAACTGTGATCGCCTCGTGTGGAAACGAAGACCAATTGAGATCCGTCCGGCGACCATTCTTCGGAGTGATTTTGGCCGCGAACGATAAGCTGCTTCGGCTTTTCCGAGCCGTCTAGCGAAGCGATCCAGATTTGCCCGTCGCGCACATAGGCGATAGCGCCCTTCGCGGAAATTTGTGGCGAAGCGCCAGCGTCGATTCTCTTGGGTTCCCCGCCGTTCCATGCGACGCTCCAAACTGTCTGCTCGACTCCGGCCGGATTGCTGGTGGGATTTGGAAATTGGCCCGCCGCATTCTTCCCTTCCCCGCGAACGTAAACGATCGTACTGCCATCGTCCGAGAAATTGAGTTCCGACAGCGGCTGTCCATCATCTACGAGGTAAGAAGTCAGCCTGCGCGCGGCGAAGGTCGGCCCTTCCGCCACCCAGATGTTGCGTTTCCCTTCCTGATTGAATGTCCAGGCCACGCGATCGCCCGTCTTGGCGGCTGTCAAATTCTCAGGAAAGGGCGCACTCATCAGTTCTTCCAGAGTCACGCTCTTCTGAGCCCAAGCGCCAGGCGCAAGGCACACCAAGGTAAGCAGGAGCAAAACACTTTTTCTCATATCATCTCCGACCGTTTGTTGTTCCAAGCAAAACGAAATCTCTAGTGCGCACTAATCCGCCGGCCGGCGCGCGACGAGACGCTCAAACGAAACCTTTGGGACATCAAGGGGGCCCGAAATCCTAAGCACATAGCCCTGTTCAGGAAGAGCGATGCCAGCTCGATCGTCAATCAAAGTTCGCAAACTCAAATCGGAATCTTGCGAAAAGCTCAAAGTGCCCTTGAGCAAAGTCATTTCCGATCCACTATCCAGGCGCAGGCCTGGGAACACCAAGGCATGGTCGCGCACGAGAAACGTACCTTCTCCAGACGTCCAGCGGGAAGCTCCTTGGCGTGGGGCGCCATCGGCCATGCTTGCAGTGACATCCCAGCCATGAAACTCGAGGTTACGCAGTGTAAGATCGCCCTTTCCAGCAAGATGTTCCAGCAGTTCGTCTCGTCCCACGCCTTCCGTGGTGAGATGCACGGTTCCCGATGCGAGTCCGGCAAAGCGTTCCGGCAAATTACCTGGAGTGGGAACCTGCTGCAGATCGACACGTTCAAGCTCTGCAGTCACATCGTAGGCCGGTCGCGGCAAGAATGCGGCGCGCAACCTGGCGCGTAACGTCCCACCGGCACAACGAGCTTCGGCTTGGCGCACCTCCAAACGCAAGTCGCGTAAGGCGCCGCTCGCGCGCATCTGGCCAAGCTTGATTTTATCCAACGTAAACTCATCTACGCGCAATTCACCTTCGGCGTTCACGCGCCGCAAGAGTTCGCTCGCCCGCGGATTCGCCGCGCTTCCCCCAAGCAGAGAAGGCAGTAACCGTTGCAACCACCCGGGCCTTGCGCGCGGCCCCATCCAACGATCGAGATCGGCGGCGTCCAGATGATTTGCATGAAGTTGGAAATTCCATTTCGAGCTGCCATTCGGATCCGTGCCAACAGCCTCCGCGAGCTGCCCGGACCACGTTGCTCCAAACCCTTCGATGTCTGCCAAGCTCGCGCTGCGCAGTCCATCGTTCCAATCCATCCGCGCTTTGTTCAACTGCAGCGGCTGATTGAGGCCGGCAACTTGCAGTCTCGCTTTATTCAGGTCGACGTGGCCGCTCCAACTCTTTGTCGCAGCCTCTTTGTCCCACTGATAGCGCAGCGCAGCCGAAACGGGACCCGTCAGTTCCCAGCCTCGATTCACCGTCTGTCCAAGAGCAGACATAACTTTCAGAACATCGTCGGCGTTTTCTATCCGGCCATCAATGCTCAAGCCGCCCGCACGCGTGCTGAAATCGTGAGTAAAGCCGATCTCCAGCGCACCCTTGCTTTCCGCCGCGCCTCGCCGTTTTGCCGCTGCCGCAGTGGTTACTAATGTCACTGCCCCTCTCGTTTCGGGCACCGCGTAGGAGATGCGCAGCGGCGCGACGTTCAGGCTCGCGCGTTGCCGCCCACCCTGAAACGCGCCGATTCGTAACGGCGCGCTCAGCCCGGGAATGCGAATCTCGCCGCCGAGGCTGGAGAATGCAGCTTCGTCTAGCTCGAGCGGCCAGCCGCGCAAAGTAAACGCGCCCGTAAAGAATTGCTCTGCCGCAATCGCGTTGTTCACGTTGGGGTCGAACGCGCGATACCACGCCAGCACATCCGCCGCTTGGATCCCGGCGGATTCAAGCCGCACTTCCCAGGCAGGCGCGGCATTCAAGGCAAATCTCGCCGATCCCCGCAAATTGGATTTCGCCGTTTCCACGACCAGACGCTCGGCGGAAATATTGCGCATTCCGGTGTTCCAGCGCCCCTCCAGATTTACGTTGGTGGCCGGATTATCCGAACGTTCCGTCAGATCCCATCGGTGAATCTGCGAAGCCCGCGCCTGCACAGAAAAGGTCCAATCGCCTGGTTGCAGGTCGGCGCCAGCGATTCGGTCGCTGCCGCCGCTCTTTGCAGTTCCATCTAAGGCGAAAACACCGCGCACTCCATAGTCCTGGCCGCGAAGCAAACGGAACAAGTCCGCGAGGGAAACCTTGCCCCAATGTAGGTGCACCTCCGCAGGTTGCAGACGGGCAGACGTCCCTGCCACATCTCCGCGCACCAACAAAGTGCCTGTGGATTGCAGTGTCACGCCGCTGCGCCACGGCTGCGCCTCGAGTTGCAATTGCCAGCGCCCCGACGAGACCTGCTCGATTACTCCGGAGACTCCCAGAAACGCGAACGGCAACTTTTCGTCGCCTATTTTGAAGTTGACACGGCCGTCGTCGATGTCGATCTTCTGCAGCCGGTTCGACGGTGTTTCCTGAAGACGCGGACCGTAGAACCGCGCCCCTGCTCCAAGCGTGGACTTCGCCGGCGGGAGCCAGCGCTCGAGATTCCAGGCCCCTTCGTCGTTGCGCACCAAAATCAGACTTGGCCGGCTCAAGGACAGGGTGCCAAATTCAAAGTGGCCCCGCAGCAATCCCCGCAACCTCAATCTGGCGGTCAGGCGCTCTGCGCGCAAAAAATATTCGTTCCCGAACGCGGGATCTTCCCCGATGCTGACCTGCTCAGCCTCCAACATAGGACTGGGGAGCAGCAAAATATTGAAGTGACGGACCTCGACGGTTCTGCCGAAGGCGCGCTCAAGGTGCGCAGTCAGGTAATTGTGAACACCGCGGGTGAGCGCCAGGATGGAGATCCCAATTTGCGCAGCGATGACCAGCGCCCCGATTGACAGCGCGAGTTTCCACCATTTGCGTACACGGTGCATGATGCTCGAAAGTTTCGCAGACTGCCGCTGAAATGGGAAGCAACTCGAAGTCCCGTACCGCTCAGTGTACCGTGCGCAGCATTCGGCTCCAACGCGTCCGCTGCGGCAAGTGCAGCAGCGTATCTACCACGCTTTTCAGCCGTTGAAAAAAGTTGGTCTGCCCGTAATCCGCACTGCTAGCCTCCACGGACCAGTAAATCAAGAAAGGCCGGCCCATGATGGCGTCGCGGTCGACGAATCCCCAGTACCGGCTGTCGAGGCTGTGATCGCGATTGTCTCCCATCGCGAAATACTTTCCCGGCGGCACAATAATCTCTTCCCCGCGCACGTATTTCTTGATTTCGCGCGCCCATTCCATCACCACCGGGCTGGCGTACAACTGATTTCCCATCGGCGGAAACGCATAATTCAAAGGGTCGTAGCCGGCGCCCGGATCGTGCACTACGTACGGTTCGTTCAGGACTCGGCCGTTCACGTACACGCGCTGATCTTCGACCTTTAGCCGATCTCCCGGCAACCCAATCACGCGCTTTACAAAGTGCTGGTGATCCAAGTACGGATACTTGAAGACGATGATGTCTCCGCGCTCGAGCGGACGGTACGGTAGCAATTTCTCGTACCAGGCTCCGTTACCGCCAAAAATAAACTTGTTAACGAGCAAGTGGTCGCCAATCAACAGCGTTCCCTCCATCGAGGCCGAAGGGATTTTGAAAGCTTGCACAATAAACGTCGTGCCGAAGAGCGCCAGGATCACCGTGACCAGCAGAGACTCCATGTATTCGGAAAGAGTCGCCTCCTCCCCGCGGCGCGCGGATTTCTTGGCGCTTTCCTCGGGGACTGCTTCTCGCGTGATGATCTCTTCCGACATTTCGCCTCAGCTCCCGACCGCTGTTTGCTCCAGCCGCTCCAGCGCCATACCCGCGGCTCGCTGCTCCGCTTCTTTCTTTGTGTTTCCCTGTCCGGACGCCATGCAAGAGCCGTTGACCCAGACTTCCACCTGGAACGTCTTGTGGTGGTCGGGCCCGCTTTCCGCGGCAAGCCGATATTCCGCCGGCGGCTTCCCGCGGCCCTGCAGAAATTCTTGCAAAGCCGACTTCCGGTCGGTTTCGAAAAGGGTGCTGCCACGCTCCTCTAACGCCGAGTCGAAAAGCGCGGTCCGCAGCATCTCTCTCGCTGCCGTCAAACCGCCGTCGAGGTAAATCGCGGCTACGACCGCTTCGAATGCGTCCGCCAGCAAGGCCGGCTTTTCGCGGCCCTTGGTTTTTTCCTCACCGCGGCCCAGCCGAAGATGTTCGCCGAGAGCTATTCGCCGAGCGGCTGATTCCAGAGCCTGCGCATTCACCAGGCGCGCACGGCTCTTGGAAAGTTGCCCTTCACTCCATTGCGGAAACTTCTCGAGCAAGTATTCGCTGGCCAGCAAATTCAGAACGGCATCGCCAAGAAACTCTAACTGCTCGTTGTCCTGGGCGATCGGAAGACCTGCAGCATCCGCTGCGCGAAGGTCCGGAACCGCCGAGCTGTGAGTCAGAGCGCGCCGCAGCAATTCGGGGTTCTTGAACTTGCGGCCCAGCCTCTCCTCGAATTGCTCATCCTTATTACTGGTCATCGATTACTAATCATCACGAAAACGGTAGCGCCAAGAGGTCAATTCGGAGCGCTTAGCTGCGTAGAGCCTTGCTTCTTTGCTTCTTCGGCGTTGCTCTTGCACGCCGCCTGCAACGAACTTTGCACGGAAGCGCATTTTGAAAACGCAGCGGCCGCGGCCTCATAGTGCGAGGTCTGCTTGTCCGCCACGCCCAGAAGATAATAGTTCACCGGATCGGGCTCAGGATGGGTATCAGCCTTCACCGATTGTTCCAGCTCCGGGATGGCCTCGGAATATTTGCCCTCCCGAACGTAAACCAATCCCAAGCCGCCGTGCGCCATCACCAGCGTATCGTTCTTGGCGTTGTTGAAGGCTTCGTCCGTAAGATTCTCCGGCTTTTGCAGGGTCGGCGTAATCTCGATCGCGCGCTTCGAGTATTGCTCCGCTTTGCTCAACGTCTTAGCCGCATCGGGTGACTTGGCGTTGTAGGTCCGCGCCAGGGTCTGCGCCATCACCGCGAGCACTGGGGCGTCGTTGGGAGTCATTTCAAGCTCCTTTTCGCCGGCGTCCAGCATTTTGGGCACCTGCTGCGTAACGAAATAGGAAGATACCAACGCTTGATACATGGTCGGCCGGTAACGGCTTTGCGGATACTTCTGCAGGAATTCCTCAGCAAGCTGTATTTTCTTGTTAGGGTCGTTGGCCTGTTGAACGGCCTTGGATGCGGATTCTTCTTCGGGGCCGGCTGGCGCATTGTCCATGGCAAGAGGAGCAGGATTAGGCTGCTTATCCTTTTGGTCTTGCGCTGCGGGCTGTTGCTGTGGTTGTTGCTGGGCCGGCTGGCTCTGCCCGCCCTGGGGTGCGGTTTGTGCCCAAGCCGCTCCGGCACCGCACACCAAGAGCGTCGTGAACGCCCCTGCGCCCACCAATATGTTCCTTTTCCCTCTCATCTTTTTGCCTCTCCGATTTGAGATTTAATTCTGGAGTCCGTGGGCTTGAACCGCACTCCTACCAGTATTAGATGCCTAAACCGACCCGATTTCTCTACGGCCTCTCCGCTGCCTTGCTTCCGTTGAAGGCCGCAAGACCTTTTTGTGCCGCTTGCCGTGCCTGGTCGGGACCGCCGGTTACCGCCAGGGCTTCCTGGTATTGCGCTTTGGCCTCCTCGGCATGTCCTTCATCATCGTAAATCCGCGCGAGGTAAATGTGCGACCACGCCAGCACCATGGGGTCATCGCTGGCGGCGTGTTCTCCGGAAGTCAGCCGGCCGAAAACTTCTTTCGCCCTTACGCCGTCGTGGTCCATCAACGCCACCAATCCAATGCCATACCACGCGCGCGTTTGGTCCGGGTACTTGGCCAAGACTTTTTGGAACGACGACTCCGCTGCCCGCGGATTCTTCTCTGCAATCCTTCTTTCTCCTTCCGTCAATGCCGCGATCGCTTCAGGATCGTTCGGAACTGTGGAGGGCGCCAGCTTTCGTCTACGCGCGACTTCTTCGCTCGCGGTTCGATCCGGCTTCGCCGCGGGAGCCGTTGTCGCGAACTTTACCGTCTGCACGCGCTTCACTTCCGCGTTGACGTCGATGGACCTTATCATTTCCGGGAAAAAGAGCCTCATCGAAGGCTCCGATCGTTCGAAGTTCCCCAGCGCCGTAAATAGCGGCCTCACCAAGACGTAGCCGTCGGCATCGTCCGTGTCTATCGCCGCTGCGCGCTCGCCAGGCGACATTCGCTTCAATTTCAATTCCACGGCGCGCACCATACACTCCGCGAAGTACGAAGGGAAATCATCCTTCAGGTCGGGCACCAATCGCGGCGCACGTGCTGCTGATTCAAACAGAGGCTTCTTAACCGCGATGACGTGCGGATATTGGAGAGGCAGCGGATCGAGCAGAAAATGCAAATACGCGTGGCGCACCGTGTCCGTGGGCACTTCGTCGCCTCCGCTCAACACAATGGCGTAGTGATCGCCGAAATTGCGAACGTTGGTGATGCGCCCGACCAGCGGTTCCACCATCACCATGAAAGTGCGCGGATTGGAATTGTTCATCATTTCGCGCAGATAGTTCGTGGCCACGAAGACGATCTGGGACACGGAATCATGCAGACGCTCTATTTCGCGGTTATACAAAGGTTGCAGCTCGCGCCATAAGCGCCCAATCTTCTGCTCCTGATAATAACCCGCGAGGATTTCGCTGAATCCTTCGAGCGCGATTACTTCCGGCGGCAATTCGTCGCGCCGCAGGGTCAACTCGAATTTCGGCGCCGGCCCGGAAACCAGCCCGAACCAGATGTATTGCGAAAGCATCGCGCCTTCATCGGCAAGTTGGTGCTTCTTGTAAAACTCGCGGACCGCATCCACGGCCGGGCCTTGCTGGTGCTGCATGCGCTCACGAAGTTGCGCACGCAACGGATGCCAGCTCGTCGCGCTGACGTCCGATTCAAAGCCGGCGGCGAGCAGCGCGCACATGGTGGTGAACATCGCCTCGCTACCGTCCACAGTCACGTTCGTCACCGGACTTGGCCGGAGCCGCGGTCCCTGGGGAGGCGGATTCTGCGGCTGCGGTCGCGAATTAGCTGCAGCCGGCAACAACGCGGCGGTGCAGCAAAACGCTAAAAGAAGATGTAAAGCAGATTTGGTCATAAAGCTTGTAGCGGTCCTAATCGTCGGTTATCCGCGCACCGATGCAACGTCTCGAGGGCTTTTTCGGCGAAGCCGGAGCATTCTGCCAACATACAAGGCGGCGCTGTGGAGAGTCAAGGAAGTGGCGAGGTTTTCTCACATTCTCCTAGGCCAACACTTTAGCCCGTCCGAAGCATCTCTTAGTATGGGATGCGCCGCGTCCATCCACCGATTTTCCGCTAGTATGAACAAACCTTGTAGGCTTTTATTTTTGTGCTCCGCCGCTGCGTCGCTCTTGGCTGCCTCACCTCGGCCCGTCGCTGCGCAACTCGTTCGCAAGGATGGTTCTGCGCCAGTGCAGGCGGCCGCCGGGCCAAACCAAGCTCCGTTGGGCAAGCGGCGTATCTCCCAAGAAGTGCAAATCACCGGCGACCAGCTTTGGTCCGACACCGGAATCGATGTGCAGCCCGGCGAGCACATCGTGGTTACCGCGATCGGGATGCTACGCTATGCGGACGCCAAGGAAGACAATGGCCCGGATGGCATCCCCCGTGGCTTCAAGGATCTGCTGCGCATTCTGCCCTTCAATGGCGCTGGGCGTGGCGCGCTGATTGGTCGCGTCGGCGAGGCGGACATCGCGCAGCCGTTTCTGCTGGGCGCGGGCCGAAATGCCGTAGCTGCGGTCCCTGGGCGGCTTGCCATCGGGATCAATCAAGCCAGCGACGATACCTCCGATGGCACCTACACGGTGCACATTGCTATTCACGCGGCGGACTCCGATGCGACATATCACCCAGTACGCCAAGTCAAAACCATTTCGGGCGTAAACGCCAGCGTATTTGCGAAGGTTCCGCGCCGCATCACGGACAAAGGTGGAAATCCCGGCGACATCGTTAATTTCCTCATCCTCGGCTCGGAAGACGCCATGCAGAAGGTTTTCACTGCCGCCGGATGGGTGAAGGTGGACGTGGACGTGCGTGGCACAGTGCTTCACGGCATCCTCGAAAGCATTTCCAAGGAATCGTATCTGACGATGCCGATGAGTCCGCTGTACCTCTTTGGCCGCGTACAGGACTACGGCTGGGCGCATGCCGAACCCATCAAAGTCGTAGCGTCGCGCAACCATTTGCGCATCTGGAAAGCGCCCTTTGAAATTGATGGTCAAACGCTTTGGGTCGGCGCCGCCACCCACGACATCGGCTTCGAGCGCGACGAGCGCAACAACGGAGTCACCCACAAAATTGATCCCGATGTCGACCTCGAGCGCGATTACGTCGAGAAGACCCTCACCTCTACCGGTTTGGTCGCCGAGGTTGCCCATGCCCTGCCCACCGACGCGCTCAAAGAAGCAAGGACCGCCACAGGCGGCTCATTCCATTCCGACGGACGAGTGCTAATACTGAAGCTCGATGGTCCCACCGCTGGTGTTTCCGCTAAATCGTCCAACCTTCATTGAGGCGCCGCCCGCACAAGGCGCCTGTCCCGCAGCCCCCAGCAGTCTCATCAAACAGCAATCTGCGTAAACTGGAAGCCATGAAACGCGTCGTCATCCTGGGTCGTGGAGCGTCAGGCAAATCAACTCTCGCGAGGCGCTTGGGCGCTATTACGAGGCTACCAGTGATCGAGGTGGACAAAATCTTCTGGCGACCGGGGCTTATCGCAACGCCTCGCGACCAGTGGGTTGCGATGCAGGAGAAGCTTGTTGCTGGAGACCGATGGATCATGGACGGTGATCTCGGACCTTACGATGCTGTCGAGGTCCGGCTTCGCGCGGCGGACACGATCCTCTTTTTGGACTTCTCGCTTATCCGCTGCGCTTGGCAAGCAATTCGCCGATCACGCGAAGGTACTGATTTCTGGCGCTGGCTTTTGTCATACCGGTATCAGAGCCGTCCGATTCTCAGGGCAGCCATTGCCGACCACGCGCCCAATGCGGTGCTCCACGCGTTTCGCGGCTCTAAGGCAGTCGGGCAGTTCCTCGCGGACGCAAGCTCCTTTACGCGAGACGTCCGGTCAGCGCAGTAATCAGTCATTTTACCCTGCTGTAGTTAGTCCCCCTACCCTGCACTGGCAGCAAACAGGCGGAGTGAATTCGTTGACACTCCGCATTTGAAAACGTATCGTTTTCGCGGTCGGAAAAACCTGAAATTTTGGGAGAACTTGTGATTCCTCGTGTGAACCGTGTTCGGTCTCTTCTACTTTGTGCCATCGCACTGTTGGCCGCGATTGCGTCCGCTCCGGTGCTCCAGTCCGTCGCGCAATCTACTGCGGACACTTCCGGCGAGGCGGAAGTTCGAGCGCACTACACAAAATACGAATACCGCATTCCCATGCGTGACGGCGTCAAGCTGTTCACTGCGGTTTATGTGCCGAAAGATTCTTCGCAGGCCTATCCCTTCTTGATGGTGCGTACTCCCTACAGCGTGCGCCCTTACGGCACCGACCAGTATCCGAAACGGCTGGGCCCTTCGCCCGTTTTCCAGCGCGACGGGTTTATCTTCGTTAGCCAGGACGTTCGCGGGCGCTACATGTCGGAAGGCACATTCGAGGAGATGACGCCGCACAAGGATGTCAAGAAATCACCGAAAGACGTGGATGAAAGCACGGATACCTACGACACCGTGGAATGGCTGCTGCACAACGTTTCCGGCAACAACGGCAAAGCGGGCATCTGGGGAATTTCCTATCCCGGATTTTTCGCCGCCGCGGGCATCATCGATTCCCACCCTGCGCTCAAGGCCGCTTCCCCCCAAGCGCCGGTCACCGATCTTTACATGGGCGACGACGCGTATCACAACGGGGCCTTCATGCTCGCCGCCAATTTCGGCTTCTACACTTTCTTCACGCCGCGAGCGGAAATTGCGCCGCCAGGCCGCGAACCCCGCTTCAATTACGGCACTACCGACGGCTACGATTTTTTTCTCTATATGGGGCCGCTGGCCAACGCGAAAAAGATCTACTTCAAGGACACCAATCGCTACTGGGACGATCAAGCGATTCACCCCAACTACGATGCCTACTGGAAATCGCGAAACATTTCCGCGCACATGAAAAACGTTCACTGTGCGGTGCTCACGGTAGGCGGATGGTTTGACGCGGAAGATCTCGTGGGGCCCCGCAAAATCTTTCAGTCCATCTCGCAGTTCAATCCCGAAACATCCAACAAGCTCGTCCTGGGTCCGTGGGTCCACGGCGGATGGGCTTCCACGGAAGGTGATCACCTGGGTGACGTTAATTTTTCGGCCAAGAATTCCGACTTTTACAACGAAAAAATCCTCCTGCCGTTTTTCCGCGAGCACCTGAAGAACGCCGAGGACCCCAAGCTGCCCGCCGCCTACGTGTTTGAAACCGGCAGCAACGTCTGGCGTCGCTACGATACCTGGCCGCCGAAAGGAACGCAGCCCCGCACATTCTATCTTCGGGCTGATGGCCGGCTGCTGCCCGAAGCTCCCGCGGAAACTACGAACGCCTTTGACGAGTACATCAGCGATCCCAGCCGCCCTGTGCCTTTCGTGAATTTCCCCTCCACAGACGTGCCCAAGACTTATATGGACGCGGACCAGCGCTTCGCCGCGAAACGTCCGGACGTCCTGGTATATCAAACCGAACCGCTCGAAGAAGACATCACGGTTGGCGGCCCGATTTCTGTGCGTCTATGGGTCTCGACCTCCGGAACGGACTCCGATTTCGACGTGAAGCTGATCGACGTCTATCCGATGGACTTCCACAATCCCGAGCCCAATCCGCAGGAAGTTGAAATGGGTGGCTACCAGCAACTCGTGCGCGGCGAGCCCTTCCGTGGAAGATTTCGCAACAGTTTCGAAAAACCCGAGCCGTTCAATCCGAACCAGCCCACGGCAATCAATTTCAATTTGCCGGACATCAATCATTCCTTTCGCCGCGGCCACCGCGTCATGGTGCAAATTCAGAGCACCTGGTTTCCGCTCACCGATCGCAATCCGCAGAAATTCCTGAATATTCCCGACGCCGCCGAATCGGATTTCGTGAAAGCCACCGAACGCGTTTATCGCTCCAAACAAAATCCAACTTCGATTGTGCTGCCCGTTTTGCGGTAGACACGCGTGCTCGACGAATCTTACCGAGTTTCACGTACCAGTGATTTGGCGGCCGACTAAGGGCTTTACTTGATGGAACCTGTCGCTTCGCTAAGGCACAATAGCCGCGATATGGCGGCCGCTACTCGACTTCACGCACCGGTTCTCAACGCTCCACCTCACGGCCGCCAGCAAATTTTTACCTTGAGCTTTTAGCATCTGAAGTCGCATCGGAATCGTATTGTATCTAGTGAAATTGGAACCAGCCCAGTTCTCTTTATTAAGGCAAGAGTGTGCCGTTCTTGGACCCTTCCCAGGCTTCACCCAGCTCGCGGCATCTGACCCCGCCGCAAAGGCCTCCGCTCTCCTTCGCCCAGAGTGGTCGGCTCGCATCCAGAGACGTTGAAGACACTCTATCTCTCTGCGACTGCATAAACGCGTGGACAGCGGAAAATCCCACGGCCGCCGCCATATCCTCTGCCTCGGAAACGCTGTCCTACTCCGACCTGGAAACGCAATCCAACGCGCTGGCACGCCATCTGATTTCGCTCGGCGCGACTCCCGAAACTCTCGTTGCCATCGTCCTGGAGCGCTCTCCGGAGTTCGTCATTGCTGCCTTGGCTGCCTGGAAGGCCGGCGCTGCTTACCTCCCACTCGATCCTTCTTCTCCGCCAGAGCGCATTCGCCTCATCCTCGATGACGCTCGCGTCCCCATTCTTGTCCGCAGCGGCCTCACTTCTCAGATCGAGCTATCGCAGGAACGAGCAAAACAGGTGGACTTCTCGGACCGCCGCTCTCTGCTACGCGCCTATTCCTCCGCGCCGCTTCCCCGCAAGCCGCAAACGCCTCAACTCGCTTATGTCATCTACACTTCCGGATCGACGGGCCGTCCCAAGGGCGTCGAGATCACTCATCAAAATCTTTTGAATCTTGTGCACTGGCACCAAAGCGCCTTCGCGATCTCCAGTACGGACCGCGCTAGCATGCTGGCCAGCCCAGGTTTTGACGCCGCCGTCTGGGAAATCTGGCCCTATCTCGCCTCCGGCGCCAGCCTCCACGCTCCGTCCGAAACGACGCGCGTTTCGCCCCGCAGCCTTCGCGACTGGATGCTCGCGCAACGCATCACTTTAAGCTTCGTCCCAACCCCCATCGCGCAGCGCCTCCTTTTCCTTGACTGGCCCACAGAGACGCCCTTGCGCTTCCTGCTCACCGGAGCCGATGTTCTTCAGCAATATCCGCCGGCTGGCCTGCCCTTCACGCTCGTAAACAATTATGGGCCGACGGAATGCACCGTCGTCGCCCTGTCCGGCGCTGTCAGTCCTCATCATCGACCCGCCGCTCTCCCTTCCATAGGGCGTCCGATCTCCAATACACAGATCTTTCTGCTGGATGAGGACTTGCAAAAAGTTCCTTCCGGTTCGGTTGGCGAGCTGCACATCGCCGGAGCCGGCGTAGGCCGCGGCTACCTGCACGATCCGGAACTCACGCGCGAAAAATTCATCCCCAATGCTTTCGATAAACACCCGGACGCTCGCCTGTACAAGACTGGCGACCTTGCGCGCGCTCTGCCGGACGGTAGTTTTGAATTCGTCGGCCGCACCGACGACCAGGTCAAGATCCGGGGTTACCGTATCGAGCCGAATGAAGTTTGCACAGCGCTTTGCGAACACGAATCCGTCCAATCCGGAATCGTAGTTCCGGTCAAAGAAGCCTCCGGCAGCCAATTTCTCGCCGCCTACATGGTCCTGGAGCAGGGCGCCCAGGTTGACTCCGGCACGCTGCGCAAACATCTCCAAACGCACTTGCCCGACTACATGATTCCCAATGCGTTTGTCGTTCTGGACTCTTTTCCTCTTACCGCCAATGGCAAGGTGGACCGCGCCGCCCTGCCCCTCCCCGATTCCTCAAATTCCCTGAAAAACGGCGCTCCGCCTTCCGCCACTACGCGCACCGAAGCTGCGCTGCTGCCCGTCGAAGGCTCCTACTCTTCACTTAAACTCTCAAACTTTCGCCCTTCGCGTCACGTCGGCGGCCCGTCCTGCGCGTCAAACGAAACCACTTCTTCCGCCTCAAAGTCCGGATGACTCTGCAACAACCTCACGCAGCGATTCCATCTCAGAATTGCGTCATCATTCCCGGGCGGATGGATTTTCTCCGCTTCCGCGAAGCACTGCAGCGCCTTCTCTAAAAGCGGCAATAGAGTATGCGCGGCGCACCCGCCTCGCAGTTGCGCCTTTACCCGCCGCTCGCACAGCAAACCCAAATAGTAGAGCCGCTCATAAGGATCCACCAGGCGCTCGAAAATTGCTTCCACTTCGGCATACCGGTCCGCGGGCCCGCCGGTAAATTGATCCGTGATCGCCAGTCCCAAGGTGCGCAAACCCAGCATGTGCTTCGCGTCCGCCGCCAACACATCCCGGCAAATCGATTCCGCCTCTTCCGGCTCATTCAGATATCGATACAACTCCGCCTTGGCGATAGCTTCCCCAATTCCCGGTTTCGAAATCGTCTTAAGTTTCAAATCCATTAAACCCTCACATCAAAAATCTCCACGTCTTCGACATCAGCTACAACTGTCATCCTGAGGCTATCCCACAAGGATAGCCGAAGGATCTCAATGTCAAGTCCTCCACAAAACGCAAGAGCCAAAGCCTCCAGTCTTTTTACTCCGTTCCGCGAATCTTCCTGACAATCCACACCAGCGGATCGTAAAACTGATCCACCACCCGCTCCTTCAGCGGAATGATGGCGTTGTCGGTGATGTGGATGTCTTCCGGGCAAACCTCCGTGCAGCATTTCGTGATGTTGCAAAGCCCGATGCCCAGCTCATCCTTCAGCAATTTGGTCCGCGAAAGGCCATCCATCGGGTGCATTTCCAATCCCGCCACGCGCACGAAAAATCTCGGCCCCCCAAACTGCTCATACTTCTCATGATCGCGCAAAACATGGCAGACGTTCTGGCACAAAAAGCACTCGATACATTTGCGAAACTCCTGCACACGGTCCACATCATCCTGGTAAAACTTCCAAGTCGCTCCGGCCCTCGGTGTGAACGGCGGAATTTTCTTGTTCACCTTGTAATTCCAAGAAACGTCCGTCACCAAATCCTTGATCACCGGAAAGCTCTTGATAGGCATCACCGCTATCGGTTCGTTCTGCGGCAGCGAATCCATCCGCGTCTTGCACGTCAGCCGCGGCCTCCCGTTCACCTCCGCCGAACACGAACCGCACTTCCCTGCCTTGCAGTTCCAGCGCACCGCCAAATCTGGCGCCAAATGCCCCTGAATATAATGAAGCGCATCGAGCACAACCATACCCGGTGCGATCGGCACCTTAAAGTCAACGCTCTGGCCGCCCTCTTTGTTCCCGCGAAACACTCTTAGGGTCGCGTCCGCCATCAGATCTCCTTTGACTCGCGCCGCATCGCATCCGTCCAATCGGGTGGGAGCGCCGATCCCGCCAACCTCCATCGGGTGAACTTCACGGCACCCATGTATGGACTGATTTTCGTCATCGCTTCCGTGTGCGGGGCCTTGCCAACAAAATCCATCAGAGCCCGCTCACTCTCCCAGACCGAAAGGGTCCAGAAATTACGGCTCAAAACCTTTGCTCGCATCGAGTATCCAATGACTCCCGTCGCTCCGCGGAGTTGCCCCTGAATTTGCATGGCGTACCGAAAGAATGCCGGAATCTTGCGGTACGTGCGCAGCGGCAAGTAGCTCAGCAAGGCGACATACTCCCTGACCGGATCGGCGCGGGCCAGCGTTGTCCATGGCATGTCCATTTCTTCGATCCCTCTGTCTCGTGCCAAAATCACTTGTCCTCGGCTAAGACCTGCTTCAATTCCGACGGCAGTTCCGGAAGCATTTGCTGCCGCAGTCCCATCGCTTTTCCGTCCCGCCAGATAATATTGTTCTTCTTGCCCCATTCCGCGCTCAACTCCGGAAAATCAATCCGGCTGTGCGCACCGCGGCTTTCTTCCCGGACGAGCGCGCTGCGCGTCACCGCTTCCGACACCGTGAGCATCGATCTTAACTCGATGGCCATGTGCCACCCAGGATTGAACATCCGCGAGCCTTCTATGCCGGTATGCGCCGCGCGCTCTTTCAACTTCGCCAGCTCAACCAGCGCCTTCTCCATATCTTCGCGCACCCGAAAAATTCCCGCCAGGTTCTGCATCACTGTCTGCAAATCGCGATGCACCGCATAAGGGTTCTCCCCGCCTTGCCGCTGAAACGCGCTAAGTGCCTCGTTCTCGCCCGCGCTGACCTGCCCCTCATCCACTTTAGGCGTCGATACTTCCTTCGCGTGCTGCGCCGCCGCCAGTCCTGCTCGCCGCCCAAACACCAGCAGATCCGAAAGCGAATTTCCACCTAGGCGATTCGCGCCGTGCAGACCGGCCGCGGCCTCCCCCGCCGCAAACAGTCCCGGCAGCGAACTCTGCGCCGTTTCCGCCTCCACTCGAATCCCGCCCATCATGTAGTGCAACGTCGGTCCCACTTCCATCGGCCCCTTGGTGATGTCCACGTCCGCCAGCTCTTTGAACTGGTGGTACATGCTCGGCAGCTTCTTCTTCACATACTCCGCCGGCTTGTGCGAAATATCCAGATACGCGCCGCCATGCTCCGTCCCGCGGCCTTCTTTCACTTCGGTGTAAATCGACCGCGCCACCACGTCGCGCGTCGAAAGCTCCATCCTCTTCGGATCGTACCGCTCCATGAACCGCTCGCCCTTCTTGTTGCGCAGGATTCCGCCCTCGCCGCGCACCGCCTCTGTCACCAAAATTCCCTGTACGCCTGGCGGCCAAACCATGCCCGTCGGATGAAACTGCACAAACTCCATGTCCATCAGCTCGGCCCCGGCCTCGTACGCGAGCGCCATTCCGTCGCCTGTGTACTCCCAGGAATTCGACGTAATGGGCCAAGCCTTCCCGATTCCGCCGGTAGCCATCACCACCGATTTCGCTTTGAACACTACAAAGCGCCCCGTCTCCCGCCAATATGCCAGCGCCCCTGCGCACCGCTGCCCATCCGTCAACAACCGCACGATCGTGCATTCCATGTACACATCAAATCCCATGTGCACGCCGCGATCTTGCAGTGTTCGAATCATCTCCAACCCCGTGCGATCCCCCACGTGACACAGCCGCCGGAACGTGTGCCCGCCAAACGCGCGTTGCAAAATCCGCCCGTCCTCCGTGCGGTCAAACAGTGCGCCCCACTGCTCCAACTCCTTTACTCGCTCTGGAGCCTCTTGCGCGTGCAACTGCGCCATGCGCCAGTTGTTCAGCATTTTTCCGCCGCGCATCGTGTCTCGAAAATGCGGTTTCCACCCGTCCGCGGAATCCACATTGGCCATGGCTGCCGCGATTCCACCCTCGGCCATCACCGTGTGCGCTTTGCCCAGCAGCGATTTGCTCACTACTCCCACCGAAGCGCCTTGCCCCAGCGCTTCAATCGCCGCGCGCAGTCCCGCTCCGCCGGCGCCAACCACCAGCACGTCGTGTTCGTGCGTCTCGAACCTGTCGCTCAAAAGATCCTCACGTCTTGGATCGCGCCGGAAGCCACCATCCGGATGTAAAAATCCGCCAATCCAACCGAAATCAAGCTCATCCACGCAAACCACATGTGCCGTTCATTCAAAATCGAAAGCCAGCGCCAAGCCTTGTATCGCGGCTTTCCAAAGCGCGCACACGAAAAGCAATCCACCTGCCCGCCCGCCAAATGCCGCAGCGAGTGGCAGGAAAGCGTATAGGTCGTGAGCAGAATAATATTCAGCAACAGCACCAACGTGCCCACGCCCATCCCGAATTTCCCGTCGAAAAAAAATGCTTGAATCGCGTCTTTCCACAGAAAACACAGAAACAGCACCGCGAAATACAAAAAGTAGCGGTGTACGTTTTGCAGAATGAACGGAAATTTCGTTTCACCTTTGTAGTTCCGCTTCCACTCGGGCACCGCGCAAGCCGGCGGATCCTGGAAAAAGGCGCGATAATACGCTTTGCGGTAGTAATAGCAAGTAGCACGGAAGCCCAGTGGCCCCCCAAGAATCAGCAACGCCGGCGAAAGCTTCCACCACCGATGATGCTCGTCAATCAGTGGCGAATAAAACGGCGAAAGGTACGGCCCCCATTCATAAAATCGTCCCTCAAAAGCGCGCAGGGTCGCATAAATGCCGAATCCCCCAAGCAGCAGCACGACCGGAATCGTCTCCGCCCACCACGAATCCCCCCGCAACGTCTCCCCGAACTCCGGCGCCTTAACTGCCCGCGCCCCGCTCTGTGCCATGGAATCCCCCTTCGCGAACGCATAGACTAGCCACAAATCGCTGCTTTGAAAACTAAATTCGTCCCATTCTTTTTTTTAATCTCCAAGAATGATTCCCCGGAACCAGAATTATGCGAAACTATACGGCTCTTTGGAGTGCGGCGGTCTTGCCGCCGCTTTCACGGTCGAGCCGTTACGGAAAACGTAGCCGACGTTTCTGTAGCTCAGGTTTACCCTGAGCCTCGAAGGGTCCGCCTTTGGGACCTGCGGCTTTTCGTCAGCCAAATAGAAGAACTGCATACTTAGGGAGAAAAATCTCAGTGGCAAAAGACAAAATCGCCATCCTCACCGGCGGCGGCGACGTTCCCGGCCTCAATCCCGTCATCAAGTCGGTCGTCTATCGCGCCACTCATTTGGGCCGCTCCGTCATCGGTATACGCAAGGGATGGGAAGGTCTCACCCACGTGGACCCCGCGAATCCTTCCGACCCCTACATCCGCCCACTCGATCGCGACAACACCCGCGCGATCGACCGCACCGGCGGCACCGTACTCCACACTTCGCGCACCAATCCGCGCAAAATGGCGGAAGGCAAGCTCCCCAAAACCGTTCACCCTGATCGCGTCAAAAAACTTCCTTTTGATGGCAAGCATTATGACTTCACTCCCATCGTCATGGAAAATCTCGACCGCCTCGGCGTCGGCTGCCTCATCACCATCGGCGGCGACGACACGCTTAGCTTCTCCGCTGCTCTTTCCGCCGCAGGTATGCCCGTAATCGCTATTCCTAAAACGATGGACAATGACGTCCAGGGCACCGAATACTGCATCGGTTTTTCCACGGCGATCACCCGCGCCAAGGAACTCATCACTCGCCAGCGCACCACGCTCGGCTCGCACGAACGCATCGGCGTCTTCCGCATTTTCGGCCGCGATGCCGGCTTCACCGCGCTCTACACCTCGTACGTCACTTCCACGCGCTGCCTCATCCCGGAATATCCCTTCGACGTCGATCGCGTCGCAAAAATTCTGTCCGACGACAAACGCAATAATCCCAGTCACTATGCCCTGGTCATTGTTTCCGAAGGGGCCGTCTGGAAAGAAGGTTCCGTGAAGGAATACGGTGAAGCTGACGCCTACGGCCATCGCAAAAAAGTCGATATCGGCCAGGCCCTTGGCGAAGAGATCCGCAAACGCACCGGCGACGAAATCATGGTCAGCGATCTAACTTACGACCTCCGCAGCGGCGAGCCCGACGCCATCGATCAACTCGTGGCCATGACCTACGCCAACATCGCGGTCGACATGCTTCGTGACGGAATCACCGGCCGCATGGTCGCCCTGCAAAACGGGTGCTACGCCCACGCCCCGCTCCCGGCTTCTTCCATGGGCGCGCGCAAAGTCGATATTCCCAACCTCTACAACACCGAGCGTTACCGCCCCAACTACACTTCCAAATTAGGCGCTCCTCTCCTTTTCAATCGCATCTAAGTAGCACCCTCTGAGTGGGACAGCCATTTCTGGCTGTCCTAGCTGCTCCGTGTAGGCGCGCAGCACTGCTACGCCCCAGTTCACCTGATCGCGATTCCTTGAGTCACCTTCCGTTCCTGCTCTACGCCGTCGTTTCGGGTGTAACCCTTGCGCTACGCCTCATTCATCACTCCGCGATTTCATGGGATCATAATTTCAGAGGCCCCCCTTCTTGAAACGAGAACAGCGCCGCACACCCCGCTACACATTTATCGCCAGCGCCGAACTCATCGAGCAAAAAACCGATGTCCGCATCGCTACTCGCGTTAGCGAACTGAGCCTCCACGGCTGCTATCTCGATATGATGAATCCATTCCCGCAGGAAACCATGGTCCTCGTGAAGATTTTTGCCGGCGAAGACTGTTTTCAAGCCAAAGCAAAAATCATCTATGTGCAACCCAATCTCGGCGCTGGCCTTGTCTTCCTGGAAGTCGAACCGCAAAAGCTCGCCGTTCTGCAACATTGGCTCGATGACGCGCAGAAAGATGGCCAAAAGCGCTCCGGTTAAGCTGAACCTCGGCCGTTCCCTACCATAAACACCGCAGTCAAAGCGTGTAGGAAGCAACCCCCGGTCCCGATTGAGAACTTTTTTATGTTAAAGCCGCCAGTCTGGCCGCAATTTACACACAATTTCTAGCAACTCCCCAAACAAACTTGCAACTTTGCTCGTCTCTCCATTGAGCGTGTTGCGCGCCACAAAAAATCGCCGTCACAAAAATTGACTGGCGGCTATCCGGCGCGGCGCCGAACAACGGTGCGGATTTGTGTTTCCTGCCGTCGGGGTATATATATGAAGTTAATCACTAGCGTTGCTTTCCTGCTTTGCTTGAGTTCCGTTCTTGGCGCCCAAGAGAAACGCCATCCCGTCAATACTTCCAATACATCTGCGACCACGCCCTTTGGCTCCGTCGATCTTACGAGTCCGGTTCGCTCGGATCTTCAGCCCCGTGCGGCAGCTGGAGACACGCATGGAGACAATCTCGTTCCGGTCAGCCAACTGCGCATTCCCGCGAAGGCCATCAAAGAATACGAGCGCGCTCGCAAGGCCCTCCAGCACGGCGATCTGCAAGACTCCGCCGATCATCTCCAAAAAGCTCTGCACATTTATCCCGATTTCATTCAGGCTCACAACGCGCTGGGACTCCGTTTCATTCAGCTGGGCGACCATCAGAAAGCGCTGGCCGAGCATGAAACCGCACTCGCCCTCGACCCGCATCGCGTGGAAACGCACCAAGGTCTTTCGCTCGCGCTTTTGTTGCTGAACCGCTTCCAAGAAGCGGAAAGTGAAGCGCGCGAAGCTCTGGAGCTCGATACTAACTCCGTCGCGACACGCTATACCCTGGCCCGCGCTCTCATCGGACAGGGCCATGCGACTCCTGAAGCCATCGATATGCTGCGCCATAGCGAAGGCGCATTCCCCAACGCAAGCTTGGTGCTCGCTCAAATCTATTTCACCGCGGGTCAGACGGACCAGGTCGTCGCCGAACTGCGCCACTATTTGCAATCGCGCACGGATCCTGACAATAAACACAAAGCGGAATGCTGGGTCGCGCAACTTAGCCAACAACCCGCACCGGCAAGCTGCCCGGCTGAAGTTACGCGGCCCTCATTCCGGTAATAGAACGGCACTTACTCGGCCCTCCTTCCGGTAAGCCGAACCGATTACGCTGCGCGGTAGTCGCGCTTACGCTGAGTTCTTGGGAAACCGACTAGCCAGATTGCGCGCGAGCATCGCGTCGCTTTTCGCTCCAGCCATCGCGTTCTGTATGTGCCGGTCGTGTTCTTCGCGGGCGTCTTCCGTAGTCATCAGCGCGGCCGCGAATTCCATCTGCGGATCGGTTCCGCGCAGGGCGATCGCCTTTCGCACCCATTCGTACCCGTCTATCTTGGTCGCGAGATTCGCGGCCGACGCATCTCCGGACGCCTTCAGCCAATCTGTGTGCTGATGCAGCCAGCTTGCTTGCCTGTAGCATTCCACCAGATAGCCGAAATCAAAGGACGCCAGGGCATCCTTTGGATTTTCTTGAGTCCTTGCTTCCAGCCGGAGCAGCAGCTCTTTCGCGACCGCAGGCCGCTGCTGCGCGTACAGCGTCGCGCGCCGCAGCGTTTCCATACGCACCAAAACCGAAGTGTTCGGCTCCAGCAGCGCCAACGTGTTTTGTATGAGGTGACTTAGGTCGTAAGTCTCCTGCCCGCTGAGATTCCAGCCTGAGCTGGTCCACGGCAGCGACTGCGCTGTGCCGATATCGATGGAATGACAAATCAGCGGAGGCCCGGCAAGCGCGGGCACCGCAGCCATCAGCAAGGCTCCTGCGATCACTGCAAAATAGTTAAGCGAAATTCGTTTTCGTAGTTTCATGTTCGGCGTCTCCTCTTAGTGAACGTCCTGCGAAGACAAGGACGCCAAAGGAAACAAACTGTTAACGCGGGCAAACACGGCAAAAGCGAAAAGCCGATCCCTCGACCGCCAAAATGCGGCGGCCTCGGGATGACATTTTTTTAACTTCTTCCGGGATCGTGTCCACCACGCTCACTCTAATTTCCGATCTCCGTCTTCTCCCACTTTCGCCACACACGGATGTTGTCGTATCCCAGCTCATTCCACCACGCGTCCAGCATGGCGGGCTCGCCGGGCTCAATTCCCTCTCGCGTCACGCTACCTGGAGCAGGCACAAACTCGTTCAGCCGGTCAAACACGCGCCCGCGATCTTCTGCGCTGGCGCGGCTCAACAGATGCCACAGCGTCAGCGCGTCTCGCTTCCGGGCTTGCTCAAGGACAATAGTCAGCTGTGCGCTCCGTTCCTGCTCGCTCAGCTTCGCGAAATCAAATTCTCTTAGGGCGGCGCGAAACTTCTCGGACGCGTCCTCGAAATACGGCGTGCCAGGTCCGATGCCGCGTCGCGTTTCTCCTACCGCGCCGGCGGGAATGAAGGCGTCGCGCCCGTTCAAGCGAAAACCGACCCAACCCATCCTCGTGCGCAAAAGTCCCGCGCCGGAATCGTCGACCTGGAGGGTGTAGGCGCATCCCAAATCCACGGCCAGCGCGGACGGCGTGTCTACCAGGAACTCGCCCGGGGGAGCCCAGATCATGGCGTGGATTGTTCCGCGCTCCAGGTCGAGCCGCGTTCGTGCCGAGCGCGACTCCGCCAGCCGCAATCGCGTTTGCGGATCAATGTCCACTTGCCCGACGTCTGACACCGTGATGCTAGCGCGGGATTGCTCATCCGTTTCCAAAGTTTGCCCAATGCGCAGCGTGCTTTTTTCTCCCGCGCCTCGAATCGCTTTCGCTCCCACGCGTGGCGCTCCTGCAATTTGTTGGACTCCCCAACTAACGCCGCCTGCTACCGGTGCGTGCCCGATCCGCAGTTCCGACCAAATGGAAAACACTACCAACACGCTTGCGGCCGCCGCGGCAAATTGAAACCACAGGCGCAAGCCCGATCTCGTTTCCTTCAGGTTGCGCGCTGGTGCGAAATCTTCCGGTAACTCTGGCGCCCGGCCAGCATGCCGAAACTTCCCTAGCACCCGCTCAAGCTGCAAAATCTCGGCGGCCGGCTCACCGGAGCGGTCCCACAAATAATCGTTCTTCACCAATTCGCTCTCTTTACTCATGCCCTTGTACCCAGGTTCTCCCGTAACATTTGCATTCCTCGATGCAAATTAACCCGAACCGATCCCGCCGTAAGGCCCGTGCGCTCGGCGATCTCCGGTCCGGTCATCCCCTCGACCAAGCGCAGAATCAAAGTTTCCCGGTAAGCCTCTGGCAATCCGCGGATCACTCCTAGAATGGCAGCGCCATCATCCCCAACCCCGCCGCTTCTCGGCTTCTGCAGCGTCTGATTCGGCGCCTCCTCCGTAAGCTCGACCGTCGCTACCGACGTGCGGTGATAGTCATTCGCGCGATTCCGGGCGACAGTTGCCAGCCATCCTCCAAACGCGTTGACATCGCGTAAGGTATGGACCTGCCGCATAGCGCGCACAAAGACGTCCTGCACCAAGTCCTCGACTTCCCCGACCGGCACCCGCCCCAACAGAATTCCATGCACCATGCGCGCATACCGCTCGTAGAGCCGTCCAAAAGCGGCGCGATCCCCCTCGCGGGCCGCCGCCACAAGTGACACCACGTCGCCCTCTTCGGAGACGCAGCCGGCGGTCACCATTGCCGCACCCATTCGCAACCCGAGATTAACCGGTGTTCCCAAGACGCATTCCACTCCTACTGGACCCCAATGCTCAAGACGCAATCCCGCTCCCCACTGTTAACAGCGAGAAACCCTACCGACTCCATTCTCCTGGGTGACACCACCGGGCAACGCGGATGGTTGTTAAAACAAAGGAGTTGCGGGAAGAGCAACTCGTAAGAATATGAAAACAAAGGGCTTAAAAATCGATCTTCCCTGAGGCATCGAGCCGACAGAATGTCCTTGACGCACCCCACACCCCGGCCGCTTTGCGTAAATGCGGTAGATAAAGGGCTTAGCGGACAATTCGGCGCAAAAGCGGTAGATAAAGGACTTAGGTCTCGAGGCGAACGCGGAAGGGGCTCGGGTTGCGGGGAAGAGGAGGGGCGGAACAGGGACACGGTCAGTAGAACCTTAACTTAAGAGTACCGCACGTACGTCTATTTGTCAAGTGATAAATTAAAGACCGTAGATTGAAAGGGTTGCGGATAGATTTAACCAGGAAAAGCCACTCAGACACAAAGTCGACGTCTGAGGCACGCGTGCTAATTGCCGAGAAGATAGGCTTACGTGAACTTGCGTGAACTCCCCAAGGCCCGCGAGCCTAACGCCGTGTAAGTACTGTTTCCCCAGCTACTTACCTCGCTTCGTCGGTGAATACCCTCTTCCACTCGTGTCCGTGCAACTCAAATGTGTTTTCGGGAAGCGCTCCCGCAGCCGATATTTGGGTGACCTTAATCAACATTCCCAACGCGCCGTTATGCAACAACCGAATCGTATGCGCGACGTACACGCCGCCGAACTGCTCAAATTCCGCCCTTCGCGTCTCGATTCCAACAAAATACGTTTTGAGCAGCTTCCCACTCTCATCAAACCAGTAGCCCCGCGCGTGCTCGGGATCCAAAACGCCGTCAGGACTCTCATATCCGGCAAGCACTCGGATCGTTTTCACTCCATCGACCGGATCACGCTTCATCCGCCAATCCGACTCCACGAACGTATCGGCGGCGGGAATCGGTTCGATGGACCTCAGCACAAGTCGCAAGAGCCCAGCATCCGGGCCTTCGGCCAATAGGTAGCGAGTTTCGCCGTGCCTGGTTCGCACTAAGCGGCTCTTCGCAATCGTCGCTTCCCTCCGCCATTCGTTATCGCTTTTCCAAGTATCCACGTACTGTCCCTCTTCGATCGCGCCGCCCGCCACCCTTGCCTGGAATGTTGCACGCAGCAGGTATGCGGGCCCGTTCCCCGCCGCCGGAAACGAAGCAAGCCTTCCGCGCTCAAAATAGCTACGAGCGCTGTCAAGGGTTTCTACTCCTGCTGGTCGTACGGTCTTAAATGGCATCGTCACGCGCGATACAACCTGAACTGCCACCCCATCCCGCAAATACGGCTCAAACTCCATCCCTCCGATGATCTTTCCAGCCGTCTCACTCAGACCTGGGTTGTCGGAAAGGATTGTTCCGACCTCTCGCACTTTCCCGGCCCGATCGACAACAATCTCTGTGGTGACAACTCCGTCGAGGGGACCATCTTGCTGGGCGGGCCACACGACGGGTCCCACCGGCACTAAATTCTTTCGGAGCGTAGTCTCATCAACCACCACGGTCCGCAACAGTGCCCGATCGCCTCCGCTTGCTCCAGCGTCGAGGTAGCCCGATGGTACGTCGTGTAAGTCCTCGAGGGTCGCCACCTTGGCGGTCACTTCGGGCGATCCCACACTGACGGTCTGCGCCACCATCCGGCCATGAAAGTTCTTGAAATCCTTATACCAGCCGCCCCATGCCAGACCGCTTCCGCTCTCGATAAGTCCTGCGCTAGTGACATAAAGCCCCGCACCCATTCCTTTCTCCACTTTTCCGTCGCTGCTCATCATCATCCAGCTAAAATGCGTAGTTCCCATGAGTCTAAGCACATCTGCTTCCTCGATCTGCTTTAACACCTGCTCCAGAGATGGCACAGGCTCGATCAATGCCACGCTCGTTTCTCGAAGCCACTCCGGAAAGTAGGCGCCTTCATTTTTCTGCCATTCGCTACCAGCGTTAGAGATCGCGATTTGGTGAAATTCCGGCGAGCGCACTTCACGTCGCCACTGCGTTGGCGAAGCCCACCAGTACTCCACTTCACCGGTTCGGTTCGATCCGCGGTCTCTTTCGAAGCTGGGGGCCAGCACTGCTTTCAAGTGGAACGGTTTCGTGCCAGCCTGATTGAGCGTGCACCGCTCGACCGCTTTCTTGACGATCTTCTCGGCATCATCCGCGTGGCCCAACGCCGCAAACGCAAGCATCGCCACGAGCGCAATAATTACTCTGGGCATGTCTTGAATCCGCATACCGGGAGTGTACACACGGTCTCGCACCGCCTGCAATTCTTGCAATAGTTTCGAGCCAGGCTTCGAGTGCGTATTTATTCGGGTACGGCGATGATCGTTCCGGGTCCTGTTGGCATCGTTTACCCGGGCAAGTGCACATCACGAGGATGCATGGCTTCAATATCAGTGTACCGAGCGAAATCCTTGTTGTTGAAACTCAGAATGCGCTTGACGCCGTGAACCCGCATTGCTGCTACCAGGCGCGCGTCGTGAACCTGCACTCCAGAGATACTGTGCGTCACCAGAAGTTTGCGCCACTCTTCATGAACGGCCAAGCCATCCGGGAGCAAACGTAGCTTTTCCTCGAAAACCTTTGCCCGTCTGTCCGTTTCTTTGCGGCGAAAGGCCGTAGCCATTGCGATCTGCGGGGCGAGTACAAGCGTTCCAAAATTCAGCAACATTCTGCGACGTATAGCACAACACCCCGTCGTGTCGCAGGATGGCTTCAATAGCGCTGACTATTGCGGGATACTCGCTATGGTCGGGTTTTACCCAACGGAGAAGGACGTTGCTATCGACGAGGTACAGCGTTTCTGCCATCTAGCCGATCCTCATAGAAGTTTTCCCTCGAAAAGCTTTCGGTGGCCAAGTCTGGCAGGCTTTCAGAGTCTGTGTGGCAACTGGGCTGGACAGAGCGGCTATACTTCGCGCAGGGGGGTGCGCGATGGGGAATTTTTTGGAGTACAACCCGGAGCAGGCGTATCTGTTGCCGCCCACGGTGCGAGACG
>Ga0210409_10001278_pt1 | contig 33667 bp, 30 predicted proteins | sample IncBWH17MmetaG_FD_161649 | JGI IMG/M metagenome (GOLD analysis project Ga0210409, IMG submission 161649) | Forest soil microbial communities from Barre Woods Harvard Forest LTER site, Petersham, Massachusetts, United States - Inc-BW-H-17-M | ecosystem: Environmental > Terrestrial > Soil >...
ATGACGTTGTTTTGAATCGCGAGATTGTCGTGCAAAAACTCGGCTGGGCGCTTCGAGTTTTCGAGAATCCCACCAACTATCCCTGCGGCCAAGAAAACAAATTCGGGCCGATTTTCTCGGAAAAAGCGATCCACCGCTTCCTGTTCGCATAGATCAAGCTCGGAATGGCTCCGAACCAGCACAGTGCGGCAACCCAACGCTTCGAGTCGACGCGCGATCGCAGATCCGACCAGCCCGCGATGGCCGGCGACAAACACGCTAGAGGCCTGCGATAAGGACAGGGGCTCAGCCATGGACCCTGTCCCGGGGATTGATCTGGTGCCCCGCCTGCAACAGAGTCTGCTCCTGGCGCGCCAATTCCAAGTCGCTCTCGACCATTGAACGGACCAATTCTTCGAAACTGATTTCGGGCTTCCATCCGAGTGTTTGCCGAGCCTTCGTTGCATCTCCTTGAAGAAAGTCGACCTCGGTCGGTCGAAGATAACGGGGATCTGTTTCGACGTAACTTTTCCACTTGATCCCGGCAAAGCTGGCCGCGAGGTCCAAGAACTCTCGGACAGGGTGACTTTCGCCCGTGGCAACGACGTAATCATCGGGTGAGTCCTGCTGCAGCATCAGCCACATGGCGCGAACGTAGTCGGCTGCATGGCCCCAATCCCGCCGGGCATCCAGATTCCCGAGGAAAAGCTTCTCTTGCAGACCGAACTTGATGCGACCCAGTGCGCGTGTGATCTTGCGAGTCACGAATGTTTCTCCTCGTCGGGGAGATTCGTGATTGAACAGAATTCCGTTGCAGATGAAGAGATTATTCGCCTCCCGCTGGTTCACGGAGTACCAGTGAGCTGCCACTTTACTCACGGCATATGGGCTGCGCGGGTAAAAGGGAGTCTTTTCGTTCTGCGGTGGAGGCGATGCCCCAAACATTTCTGAAGAACCGGCCTGGTAAAAACGTGGTTCTCGTCCTGTTTCCAGCGCGTAATCGCGGAATGCTTCGAGGAGTCGCAGCGCCCCAGTCGCGACGATATCCGCCGTGTACTCGGCCTGATCAAAGCTCACGCGCACATGAGATTGCGCGCCCAGGTTATAGATTTCATCGGGCTGGATCTCATTGATGAGGCGACTTAGCGTGGCAGCATTCGCCAAGTCACCATAATGGAGACGCAGAGCTGTTTCTGGCTCATGCGGATCTGAGTAGATGTGATCGAGACGATCCGTATTAAAAGTAGAGGTCCGGCGAATGATCCCGTGAACCTCGTAGCCCTTGGCTAGCAGAAACTCGGCAAGGTAAGAGCCGTCCTGCCCAGTGACGCCTGAGATGAACGCTTTTGGAGGCTTCTTGTGTGAGGTTGTGATCAGAGGAATCGCTCCGAGGTTCGAGGCTTTTGGTTTTTCAGTTTGTCACCGTGAATATCGTTAGAACGCCGATTCAGCAACATAGGAAACACGGGCGGCACGAGAAGTCACTGAAAGGCCAAGGATTGACAAAACCCTGGCTACGCCAATCGGCCTGTCGTATTGGTCTTCAAAGGCTCGCCTGGCTCGTGCTCCCGCCTCCCGCACCAGAGATCGATCTTGCTCCAGTCGGATGAGAAGGCGGACCATACCCGGCACGTCGCCAGGTTCAATTCGCCAGCCACACTCATGTCGCTGGAGGACAAGCGACGGTGTCGCGTTTTCTGGACCCACATAAAGCATGGGGCGCCCAGCTGCCATGATTCCGTACGTCTTGCTTGGCACAACCGCTCCTGCCGTCTTCGGGAGTTGTGTCACTAATCCGATATGCCCTTCTGCCAAACTCTGACCCAGGGCGGATCGACTCGTGTAATGTCGAAACTCGGCATTTAAGATCCGTTGTTCCCGACAGAACTTTTCCAATTGTGCACGCCGCGCTCCCCCACCGACAAACACGAAGCGAAAACGATCATTATCTCGAAGCTCCCGCATCGCCTCGGAAATGGTGTGGAGTTCGTGGGACAAGCCTAACGTACCAGAATAATGCACAACGAGCGGGCCTGCGGGAAATGGAGAGGGCACAATCTCGTTTCCGTCAGCCCAGTTTTCCACGACAAGAATCATGTGTTCGGGGATACCTCGTGCCACCAAGCGCGACTTCATGTCCTCACCGACCACAATGATGCCGTCGGCTCTGTTTCGTGAGAAATCTGCGAATATTCCAACCAGTTTCGTGACAAGGGATTTTTCCTTCAGAACATTCAGATCGACGGCAATGTCGGGGTAAACATCCATCTCCCAGATAAAGTGACGCGAGCCACGCACAGTCTTCAGCAAAGTTCCCAGAAGCGAAATCAGCGGCGGGGTCGTCAAAGTGACCACTAACTCAGGCTTTGGTTCGCGGATGCCCCGTATCGCCGCGCTCATCAAGAAAGATGCATAAGATACAACTCGATTGACTTTTCCCCTGCTAAATGCCGCTCCCCCACACAGCACAACCTTCACGGGAGGTGGAGTCCCGGCGTCGAGCGTGCCGTACGACGAGTTTCCGCACAGCACCGTCACCGCATGCATGTCCGGATCGATGTCCCTGGCAACGTCGGTTAGCAACTGCCCCGTCGCTGCCGTGTCCGGCCAGAAAAACTGGTTAATAAGGAGAACTTGCACGCGGGCCTCGAATCACAATCGCCTGCCTATTTCGCTTCGTACTTCGTCTGTATCGATCGTCGCGCCCGTTCACCCTTGCTGCAATTCAGCAAACGTCGTGCGATTTTCGCTGAGGTGGCCGTTTTCCTCCTTGCGCAGCAGGAACCGGCCGATTGAAAGAACATCCATTTCGGTACGCAGGAAGCAATCGATTGCTTGCGCAGGGGTCTGCACGATGGGCTCATTCTCGTTGAATGACGTGTTCAGGAGCACTGGCACTCCGGTTTCGTCCTCAAATCGACGAATCAGCTTCCAATAAAGCTCATTTACATCGCGCTCCACAGTCTGCAGCCTGCCAGTCCCATCCCCGTGTGCCACCGCCGGAATCCTCTCTCTCTGCTCCGGCTTGATCCTGTAGGCCATCACCATGAAAGGAGACGCATAGTCAGTCTCGAAATATTCGCTGACTTTCTCTGCAAGAATCGATGGACAGAATGGGCGAAAGGGCTCGCGATACTTGATGCGGCTGTTTAGAATCGCTTTCATGTCCTTGCGACGCGGGTCTGCAAGGATGCTCCTGTTCCCCAACGCTCGCGGACCAAATTCCATGCGGCCTTGGAACCAGCCAACAATCTTGCCTTGTGCAATCGCTTCTACCGTGCGGGCGATGAGATCCTCTTCGGTGAGTTTGTGATACTTACACTCCGCACCCTCCAGTTCAGAAAGTATCTCGGCGTCGGAATACTCTGGCCCGTAGTAAACGTGGCGCATCTCAAAAGAACGGGGGAGGTTTAGTACCTCGTGCTGCACATACAGTGCCGCGCCAATCGACGTTCCCGCGTCGTGGGCCGCTGGCTGAATGTAGACATCCCGGAAGTTGGAGCGTTCGAAAATCATGCCGTTGGCCACGCAATTCAGCGCCACGCCACCGGCAAGACAAACCGCCCGCGCACCCGTTTGCTTCTGAACAAAGTTCAAGAGCGCGAAGTAATTCTCCTCGAGCACCAGTTGCACTGAAGCCGCCAGATCTTTATCCCTTTGTCGAATCTCAGAGCGCGGCGCGCGTGGCTCTCCGAACTCGCGCGACATCCTGTCGGAAAAGATAGCGCCGAGCACCGGCTCTCCTCCATACCAAGTCATCTCGACACCTTTCGTGTGGTGGGTGAAGTAGTCCAGATCGAGCCGACACTGATCCTTCTCCGTCCGGGCTACCCGCCGAACCTTTTCGGCAAAACAAGGCTCGCCGTAGGCGGAGAGCCCCATCATCTTGTATTCGTCCCCGTATTTTGGGAAGCCGAGGAACTGCGTAAATGCGGTATAGAAAATGCCCAGCGAATGCGGGAAGGAAACCGACCCTTGGATTTTTATATCATTCCCTTTTCCTACACCCCACATCACACTGCTGTAATCGCCAAAGCCGTCAATTGATATGACTGCGGCCTCCTCAAACGGCGACGCGAAGAATGCGCTGGCAAGATGCGCCCGATGATGCTCCACAAAATGTATCTGACGAGTCTTCTGGGGCAGGATTCCCTCTTCAGCAAGTTCCCGGCCGACTTGCGTAATCCGTGTGCTGTTCGCGGCACGAGAGGTGAGGCTGCGCCACCGGTGTGGCCGCAGTGCGGCCCGCACGAGCTTATCTGCCAGATGAGCCTTGGGATTGCGCGATATTGCAATGTGGTCCGGTTGCGCTCCCCGAAGACACGACTTTGCGGCCAGCACGGGCAACCCGGCCCAGTGCTTAATGCGATTGAGTCGTTCCTCTTCGAGCGCTGCGACGAGCTGTCCGTCTCGCAACAATGCGGCTGATGCATCTCCATGAAACGCGTTGAGTCCGAGGATAACCATTTGCTTTTGATTTACTCCTAGTGCGGAATGCTACCCGCCAAGTGCCATGCAAAATCCGACGCGCATGCCATCACAGGTTCTCTCCTTTTTGTTCACGGCCGCCGTGCTTCAAAACTTCCTCATACCTCGACAGCATCAGATTTGCGACACGCTTCCAGCCGAACTCCGCGGCGATCAATGCCCGGCCTTTCATGCCCATGGCTCGGAGTACCTTGGAATCCAGACGTGTGGCTTGCCGCAAGCCTTCAGCGATGCCATCGACGGTTGCATCGACCCACCAGCCGCAGCCTTGTTCCCGCAGCATGGACCACGGCGCTCCGGTGGTGGTCAGGACGGGCACACCGTGAGCCAGAGCCTCGGCTACCGCCATGCCAAAGCTTTCCGAGTAACTCGGAAGCACGAAAAGATCCGCATCGAAGAAGGCAGCAGTCTTCATGTGGTGATCGATCGGACCAGTGAACGACACGCTCCTGCCCAAGCCAGCGACGGATACCGCTCGTTCGACTTGCTTCTGGTGACCGGCTTCGTCAGGTCCGGCGATATGCAAGCGCCAACCTTCTGGCCGCACGCGCGCCCAAGCCTCGATCAACATCGGAAGGCCTTTGATCGGATAAATCCGGCCGAGGAAAAGTGCCGTTCTTCTTCGCCCATTTCGCGCCGCTTTCCCAGATTCGAAATCGACGTCGCAAGGCGGGTCGTCTGGCACGTCAACGCCGTTCGGTACCGTGGCGATCGGAACTCCAAACCGGAGATGTCGTAGATTTCGCGCTTCCGCCTCGCCGGTGGCGACGAGGCAACGCGCCACTTTCAAGTCGCGTCGCTGATAAAGCCGCCAGGCAATTTTCTTTTTCAGTCCCTTATGGCTGATCGCCCAAGCCTCAAGCATACCCCTTGTACTCACCACGCGAGGAATGCCGCGTCTTTCTGCAAGCCCCGCAAGACGATGGTTATGCAGCAGCCAAATTCCGTTGTCATGCAAAATCTCAGTTTCCCCGAAGCAGTCGACCGCTTCGGATTCTGTGCCGACAATGCGCTGCACAGGCGACGCCGCAGGAAGCAGCGGAGTGCTCGCCGCGGAGCGATCGGAAGCCCATAGGCCGACCTGGGCCCCAGCCTCAGCCAGAGCCATGGCCAACCTGGAAACGGAAAACGCGGGGCCACCGTAGTCAGGTAGCAGACTCGTGCTTGTAAGGAGAACTCTCAACGGGATTCGCGCTCCTCACCGGCGCCGATTTCGATGCGGCCGACCTCCTCCGAAGGAACCGTTTCCATCCCAGATTCCAAACACTCGCTCCGACTAAGGCAGCGGCAGCGGAACTGAACAATTCTACAAGTGAGCCCCCCGGCTGAATGAGCGCAACGCAGGGGAGAAAGAAGAGAATCACGCTGCCTAAGTCACCTCGGTTTTCTGCAATGGCAGCCTTGAGGTCCAATTTGCCGATGAGCCAACCAAGAATGAGAAAGCCAACCACGACTCCCGGAGTCCCGAAGTTGATCTGAAACTCCATCACGTTACCCACACCAAATGAAGTATTCTTGGAAAGCTGAAGGCCGGTCATTTTGGCAACAATTTGCGGACTACCGGCGAATACCGGCTTTTTCGGCCAGAAGGCGCGCGGAACCAGAGCGAGCAACCCGTCCCGCACCGACTCGCCTTTGAGGTAGTTCACCTGGCCCTGCTCAATTCGCCGGGCCGCCAACCCGACGAAATAGTTCTGATTCAGCCTTTGGTCCAGCGCAATCAGATGATGATGGTCGGCAGGGTCAACCCATTGAAAATCTCTAAATGTATTCACGACACTATCGATTCGCGTCGCAAGAGGTGCTCCGCCCCACACCTGATCACGGATTTCGTTTCGGTGCTGAAAATAACTTACAAAAATGCTTAGGCTAAGAAATGTAAAGATGGCAACCCCGGTGACTACGCTCCAGTAGCTGCGGGTTGAGATCGTGAGTGCCGAACAAACCAAAATGATCGCGACCGATCCATAACTTAGAAAGCCTCCCAGCAAAAGCATCAGAACCGGGTAGACCATCAGCGCGCTAAGCCAGAGTACGGTCAATTTGAGATCGTGACGCTGCAACGCCGCGCGCAAGCCGAGCAACACTCCCAGCATCCAAATCGCTCCCCCTTTGTCAACCGCCGCGCTGACACTGGGGAATTGATATAGGGGACTGAGGCCGTAGACGCAAGTCCACCCTCCAATTAAGCAGAACCACCAAAACTGAGGCCGATCCACATTGCGACGGAATGCCACCTCTGGGATCGAGGAGCGGGCCAGTGACAAACCCACCACAAAGCAGATCGCTCCGATCGCCGTGAAACGCATGGCTGTCTCAGTTAGGTCCGAGTGTATGAGGAAATCGCGACCCATAATATGGGCAAATGCACCAGGCACGTGGATTAAGAGCAACAAATACAAATAAGCTATCGGAAGACCTAGCGAAATCTGATCTCTTCGGAGGAGCCATAACAGCCAAAGAAAGGCGGCTACACAAACGGAGATCAGGAGCGTCATCACAGTGTAACGACCTTGCTATGAGGCCTGACGGCAACGACATCACTCAGATTACGCAACCAGTTCCCCGGCTTCTGCCATTTCAACCGCTTCCCTGGTCTTGAAAACAGATAGTCCGCCTGCTCGAGCAGCTGAACAGATTCTGTGGCCGCACACATGGCTTCAGCACGTCGAGACCAGTTGAGTTCCATAAAGATGGTGCCGATACGACCGGCCCTGATTAAATGTTCCGCTCCCATCAGAGCGGAGTGCTCGTGACCCTGGATATCGAGTTTCAACAGGTCAACGTGATCGATGGAACAATCCCGGCAAAACTGATCGAGGCATACCGTCGGCACACTTTCGCCATTGGCATCGGCGGGATCTTCCGAAATGAAGTTCATACCTTCATTCGTGCCGAGATCCCCGCGAAAACGCTTTAGGATGGCTGTGCCGTTCCGGCTGGAGACTGCTGCCGGGTGAACATGTAAATGATCGAGACCATTTTCTTTGGCGGTGGAGCGCAACCGCGCTGCGATTTCGGGAGTGGGTTCAAAGGCGTGAACGATAGCGTCGGGCTCGATCGCGAGTGCAGCCAAGCTGTAAATACCAGCATTAGCTCCCACGTCCAGGACAACTTTGGCGCCTTGGGCCATCGCTTGCCAACTGGCAAGGATATCTTCCTCCAGGAAATACGTGCCGAAAAAGTAGAACTGCCGCTGTAGCATTTCGCTCAGATCGCAGGACATTTTGAACCGGCCGTGCTTCAACGTTGCCACCCGATGAGTGCACCGATCTGAGAGCGCTGCTTGCCACAGCGAATCGATTACTCTCAACTTGCCGCGGCGAATCGGAAATCGCCGCGCATACAACATGAGAGCGTTCTCGAATACCGAAAAGACCATTTCTTCCAGATTCTCAGTTCAGGCCTAACTCTTGAAGCGCTCCTCGAAGGCGACACACATAGGCATACCCGCCCTCTCTGCAACGTTTGTACCCCGCCTCGGCAATGCGCTTCCTTGCAGATTCGTGGCTGCAATAGAATTTCACCTTCTCAAGCAACTCTTCGCACGAGGCAAAAAACTCAGCTTCGTTTCCTTCTTCAAAGAATTCCTGGTGTTCCTCCGTGCGATCAGCCATCAGCATGCTGCCGCAAGCCGGGATCTCGAAGGTACGCGTCGTATGCTGATCCGGGCAGACTTTGCGCAGAAAACCCAGTCCAATCTTCGAGCCGGTGAGCGCCCGCGCGTAGTCATCTGCGTACACCTCTCCGCCCTGATGAGCACGCGACAATAACTCGTCACTATGGAAACGAAACTGATCTTTCCCAGCGAGTTGTCGCAGGATGATGTATCTGCGTGCCGTCCACTTCCCGTCCCGTAGAAACTCCCAATATCCGCCCCAGATCTTCAGGTCCACGCCGGCAGCGACAACCGCGTGAAGAAAGCGCTCCCGACGCGGCTCCCATCCACCCAGAAAGCCCACGGCACAGCTCCAGCGAGTGTCACTAGAGGCTAGAGGGCGGTGGACTTCGTCGCAATATCCGAGTGGCATGTAGACGATCGGCTTGCCCAGCGACTCGTAGTACGCGCGCTCATACGACTTGCAGTAAACCAGCGCGTCGAATGCCCCCATGGCCTCATCCATGAGGCGGGTCCGCTTCCAGTCGAGCGAGAAATACGGGTCAGGCGTAAAGTGAACACATCGAACATTTAGCTTCTGTAGATTTTCGATTGTCTCCGCACGAAGAAACTCTTGCTTTTCGGCCCAAAGAAGGTTCGGCCGAAATTCACGCGCACGCTCCAGGATCAACCGATTGATTTCATTTACTATCGATCCGCGCTGCAGACGTCTCTGTGTCTGCCGTTTTATCCACGAAGCTCGCGTCCACGGCTCGATCGAATGCACACCTTGAACTCTATGCGCGAGACGTTCGAACGCCCTCAGACGCATTAGAGACGTCTGACCACAACCGATCTGACCAACAAAGAGAATCTTCACCTCAGTTGCATGTACCTGAGCACTCCTAAATACTAACTACATACCTCCAACCAACGACAGTAAATATAATCCAAAAGAAGCAAGATATGCACCGTAGACAATGTAAGACTCTGTCAGATTCACTGACAAGAGGAAACAGGCTTTTCAGCAATAACACAGGATTGCAAACCAAACCATCGCCACAATCCGCGCAAACTTTCTGGCAATCTCAACGCAATTGGCGGTCGGCCAGGAATGAAAACATGAATACCCACTGAATCCATTGCTAGCACTCTTAAGCGGCCTTGGCTGACCCAACGGCGAGTCAACGGCAGCATCACAAATTTGTTGATCGGCTGGCCTGCCTCCGTATACCTGCGGCCAGTGCATCTAAGATACACACGATACAGACCAAACGGTCCAAAGTAGTTAGGTGTTGTCAAAATCAACTTCCCGCCGGGCTTCAAGACGCGGGCCAGCTCGCCAATTGCTAGTCGAGGATTAGGAACGTGCTCGATAGTTTCGCAACTGATTACTGTATCAAACCAATCAGCTGGAAATGGAAGCGCTTGAATATCTGCCTTCTTCCAGCAAATATTGCTAATCCCGAGCTCTTTGGCCACTTGTTGTCCTTTTTCAACAGCAACGCCTGAAATATCTGCCGCCACCAGCATCTGAGGAGGGGGCGAGAATGACGAAAGCCAGCACGCGAATTCGCCCCTTCCACATCCTATCTCCAAAACTGTGCGACCTTCGATATCGCGCTGTGGCTCCAAATATTTGCTTGCCAAACGGTACCACGGAGAGGCTAATTCTAAATCAATGCCTTGTACGCGATGCCAGGCGTCGTATAGTTGTTGGATTTGATCAGTCCCCACGACGACTATCGTCCTTTTTTCCCCTCGTCCTAGTACCGTGACCGCGTAATGTGGTTTCTTTTGTAGCCGAACTTCAATCGTGCCTGTTTGCGAGTGAAACGCCAGTCGATAATGACCCGATCACGGTTCATTCTCCGCCCCCAAGCCCTGGTTTCTCGCAGCAGATCGCCCAGCGACGGGATTCTTCGCTGTCCCAAACACTGCCGGCAGAAGAGGCTGATTTCGATCTCTGCCTGATTGAGCCAGCTGCCGTGTTTCGGCGTGTAGTGGACGGTGCACCGGTCTCACAACCAGCCTCCCGCCTTCTCGCCATACCGCTCCACCTCGGCCTTGCGGGTGTGGGAACTCAGATTGTCCATCACCAAATGGATGGTGTCGGCTGCTGGATAGTGTTCCGCAATCTCCCGCCGATAGTCGGCGAACTCGGGCGAAGAACGGTCCGGAGTCACGCGCGGATAGTGCCGTCCCGCCTTCGGCTCCACTCCGCAAAACGCGTTGGCCGTGCCACGGCGTTCGTACTCACTGCCTCGCCGAAGAGTTCGGCCCGGAGACATGGGCCGGGGCGGGCGCAGATCGGCGTGCAGAACCACGGGCTTTTCATCGATGCAAACCACCGGTTCTCATACAAGCCCAGCACGTCATGCGGGCGATGTACTCCCAGTCCAGTTCGCCCACCCACCACACTTTTTTCCCCGCCACGGCTTCAGATCATGATCCCGGAGCAGAATGCGGATCGTCTCCCGACCCACCTGCGGCACCAGCTTTCGCTTCACCGCTTCCTTGGGCGATGAGTCGAACGCTCCAACGCGCCCTGCCGGCCGGCGGTTGGCTACACACCATAGCTATGATCCTTTGGCTCTGGCCCGCGTCCAGCACCCGCGGCTGGCCCGGACGCAGCTTCTCATACAACCCCGACTCCTGTCCCTCTTCCTCGTAACGCCGGGCAATCGCCCGCACGGTCTTGGGGGCCACGCCCAGATGACTCGCCACCTGTGCCGCTGTCTCTCCCTGGTCGAGCTGACGCAGGATCAACGCGCGTCGCAGTACCCGTGCCGACTCCCGCCCCTTGTCCAGCATCTCAGCGATTTGCTTCCGATCCCGCTTCCCAATCTGGACACGCACATGATGATAGGTGGTTTGCATGTCCACATCGTGCGCCCCACTTTGTCATCCCCTAGAGTACCTTGATAGGTACATCTTTATGCGGTCGTAGACCTATGCGCCAATACAATACGACACTATCGCTTTCGACAGTTGTTGATGCCATGTTTGAATCGAATAGTTTGCCAACGCGTGTCGACGCAAAACACAGCCGAGTTCGGCCTTCTCCACAGCGGTAAGAGCAAAGACCTCTGCAAGCTTTGAGCACAAATCAACCACATCGTCCGGACGAACAAGCCATCTTGTTAGCACACCACTAAGCATTTCTGGAACGCCCCCCACCTGCGTGGCAACCACTGGTGTCCCAGCAGCCATGGCTTCCATCAAAACAATCGGTTGTGCGTCTTGGCATAGAGATGGAAGCACCATCACGTCCATTTTCTTTATAAAACCGTTAAGAGGATTGACATATCCAACAAAATGAACCTTGGATTTCAAATCTAAGTCGTTAATCTGTTTTTGAACTGAGATGTGGTAACTATGCATGGGATTGCCCTCATCCGCTTCAAATGTCCCCGCCACGAAACATTCCACTCCGATTCCCTGAATTCTAAGGAGCGCTATGGAATCAATCAAAACATGCAACCCTTTTTCAGGCACAATTCGACCCGCGAACCCAACGGCCAGTTTCCCATCCACGTCAATCGAACAACCACACTCAGCTCCAGATCCGTCTCCTTCAACCGCCACCCCTTCAGGAATAATGGACATTTTCTGAGCGGGAAACCCATTTCTGATCCAGTAGTCAGCCACAAAATGACTTACCGATATTCCGCAGTCCAACCCCCTAAGCCCCCACTCAGCCTGAAAGCCAACCCGTTCAGTCGAGCAAACCCACTTGAAAAGAACCACCACTTTTATTCCCATCAACATCCGCACAACACGAAGCATGGGAAGCGAATGAACCACGTGGGTTAGAATTACATCGATCTTCTGTTTCCTGCAGAGACGCATCAATTTGTACGTCTCCCGAAGCCACGAAACAGGCGGCTGTGCTCTTAGGGGAAGTACCGAAATCCGAGTGACAGAAGCGTAAATATGCGCTAGCTCTCGAGCATAGTCCCCGGCTCGGTCATACGCTAAATGCAGCTGGTGACTCTTGGCTAGGTACTCGCAATAGCTCCGCATAGTGCGCTCAGCCCCGCCAAATGTTGAGGATGCAATGTCTTCTATTATCAAAATGTTCATGAGGTGCAAGCTTTGATGGTATTTTGCCCAATACAGCGAGCGACTCGTTGCGCTGCCTCCCAAACCAGTTTGTCAGTTTCAATATCGAAGGGAGCTTCGCACACTTCGGAGTGAACGTTTGGTTGAGCCGCTTGCAGCATTACCGAAGCAAGGCTTTCCGGTTCCACGGCTGCGAGTGACCGAACTGCTCGGGGTCGCGCATCGGATGAGTGCAGTCTCGCCAGGATCGATCTCTCCGATGTACAGGATTTTCACACGCCAATCTTCTCGCAAGTTGGCAGAGGATCGGAGAGACCAATTTGCCCGCGCATTGAGACTCATTGCCTGAACTCTCGATCTTCCGAAACTACTTCCCTCAGCTGGGCACACAAACGCTCTTCAAACTGTTTCCGGGAATGTCGCACACGCGCCTTTGTCCATGCGGCTTCACGCATACGCTTATATTCATTCTCGTGCTCGAGCATCCAGTTCATCGCGTTTGCCACAGCGCTTGGCGAGGAATCATCCAAAAGCAATCCGGTACTTCCATCTTCGATGATTTCGGGGATCGCAAATTTACGGGTCGAAATGACAGGGCATCCAACGTATCCCGCTTCTATGAGCAACACTGGACAAGTATCGGACGTTGAAGCATTCACAAGGGCACGTACTCGGCCCAAGATTTGCTGGAATCGCTGATACTCTTCTGGAATCTCCTTTCGCAGGAAACCCGTGAAGCTCATTCCGGCTTCCTGAGCTGCGTCCGAAGGCCGATCACCAATAATCGTCAAGAGGGCATCCGAGTGACCCTTTCTCAGCTTACGAAACGCCGCCAATACAATTTGTCCACCCTTGGTTTCGAAATTGGTAGACACGAACGCAAATTCTTTGTCACCTGCATAGTTGTCGCGAGCCGGCATCTCGATCTCACCGAAGATTCCGACCGAAGCGACTCGATTTGCGTCTAAAGAGTAATCGCGCACGGCCCGCTCGGCCGCCCATTGGCTGGTAAACAGAAGACGCCTGGCGTTCTTCAGCCATGCAGCTTCGGCCCGCTCGATTCGTACGAGATCATCGTACTCGAACTGCTCTCGCCTGTGGAAAATGTCGATATAGTCGCGGAAGGTGCAATCGCTCCAGGCGATGTAGGGGTGTTCGGGTCTGGTTGCGATCCACGGAGTAAATCCATGAAAAAAATCCAGGCGAGCATCCGCGCGACACCGCGATTGGACTTCGTTCGCGATCTTCTTCAATCTCCGCTCAGAGAAGAAGAAAAATGATCCTTGCGCACCAGCCACACGCCGGAGTTTGGACCATGCTTTTTGCCACCCCGCGGCTGGCGGGTTGATAGGACCGACGTAATGTGAAGGTTCGCGCTTGCTGATGGCAGAAAACGCCGCGGCATTCATGGCGGAAAACCCGCCCGATCGCAGATCCTTAGGAAGGTTGGATACGAAATTGATCAAGCAAGAGCGCCTTGGCTGTAGAGTTGCAAGAGCGCACAAGCCGATCGACAAATCGAGAACGCAGACGCGGCTACTCTCCCGTTAGCCTCAGTAATATTCCGTCGTTGCGCAGCGAGCCTCAGCAAATCATCGGCCCAAGCCGCTTCTCCTGCCTCCACCTTCTGGAAGCGAACGAGTTCCGGCACGACCACGCACTCGCGGGGGACCGTATAGGATGCCAACACGGGCAGCCCTGCCGCTTGCGCCTCAACCACGGCCATTCCAAGCCCCTCGCCTCGCGACGGAAACAGTAAAACATCGCTCCCCAGCATGAGCCGCTCGATATCTTTGCGGATGCCGAGGAACCGGACATGCTCTCGCACTCCTGCTGCGGCGATGCGCTCCTCGAGGATGGGGACCGCCGCGCTCCGCGCGCCGGCAAGAAGCATGCGTACGCTGGGGTCTCTCCGGGAGGATTCGATTCCCACTGAAACCGCGAATGCTGAGTTCTTGTGGTTTTGCGGATGACCAAGATCGGCGGACTCATCGATCCGCCCCGCGAACAAAATGATTTTCGCATCCTCAGGCCAGCCGAACTCCTGGCAGATGGGAGCCTTCGATTCAATGGTGTCGCCGAGAAAACGCGTGGCGTCAAATCCGCAGTGGAGCGCCGCGTTGGGAATTCGACCGAAGGTTGACGCATCGAAACCATACTCGCTAATGACCTGTCGCGAAGTACCCGTGATGTGCGTTGCATATCGTGCAACCAGCTTTTTTCCCACCTGCGCCGTCAGGCGACGACTCAGAGTTACCCCGTAATTATTGAGGATCTGATAGGAAGGATTATGCACGTGCGTCACCCTCACCTTAGGCAGCACGCCTGCGCCCATCAGAAAATGCCATCCGCTGGCGTAGTCCTGGTGGTCGTGAACCGCATCGTACTGTCCCTCACAAAGCACCCGGCGAAATTCTCTGGCGAATCGCGGCAAATGGGCGCGCTCGTAACGCACGTAGTGGACGTGCGCCCCCAATCGCCGCGCTTCTTCATCGAAGATTCCAGGGTTGCCGCCGGTTGCCAAGAAGTCGAGATTACAAGCATTCGTTTTCGACCAGAAACGCAACAGTTCCATGAGCCACGTCTCTGCACCTCCCATGCCCAGGCTATCAATAATTTGCAGGACCCTGATTGGGTGGGGACACTTCACGTGTGCAGCTTCAGCAGTCCCTTGAGCGCCCGGTCCATGTCCATAGGCGATTCGTGCAGGGCGGCGATCGCAGCGGCCCGCGATGGCGTGGGTTGTTGCAGACGTTCTACAGCAGCCTTTGCCCACAATGTCGGCCCATCCGCCAGCGGAAGCCGGCGAAAGCTCGCAGTAGGCAGCAAGGGATCATCAAGAATTCCGTGCGAAAGAAGCATCCGTAACCCGGCGAGCTGCGCTTCCACCACGGCCAGTCCGAATCCTTCCACCGGATGCTCCGGATGTGGCAGAATGAACCAGTCGCTGCAACTCATGATCTCCGGCAGATCGTTTCGCCAGCCGAGCAGGCGTACGCAATCTTCTAACCCCAGTTCCCGCGCGTGTTGCAACACGTCCCGCTCCTGAGAACCTGAGCCAACGAAAATCGCGACTGCATGCGACTCCATGCCACGTAGCTTAGCGAGCACGTCCACCGCGAAAACCGGATTTTTCTCCGGAACTAGCCGTCCTCCGAACAGCAGAATTAACGCGTCGTCGGAGAGATCCAACTGACGGCGAAAACCCACGCGATCGCCGGAAACAGTTTCGAATGGAGTAGGGTCCACTCCGTAGTAATGCACCGAATCGCGCTCGGGACGTCGGGCGCGCCTCGCGAGAAACGCGTCGAGCGTATAGTTCGATATGCCTACGATGTGATCTGCCATTCGAAGGCAAACTTGCCGCATCGGTTCGCGATAGAGGCGCTGCTTGAGGCGGCTGCCGCTGGGCACGGATTCATCGGCATTGTGCACATGGACGATTCGCCGCTGGATCGGCATCCCCGACGCGGCCAGCAGATACACCGCGCTCAGAATGTCATGGTGACAATGGAGAACGTCATACGATCCATGGCGCAGCTCGGCACGCAAGGCGCGGATGAAGTCCCCTTTCTTCACCAGGGGGGCTGGCGAATGGATCACGCGGGTGCCCAGCGCACGCGCTTTCTCGTCCATCGCTCCGGGCTGCTCGAGGATGCAATAAAAAGTCCAGTCCACCTCTATTTGTCGTTTCCGTGCTTGCCCAAGCATGCGGAGCAGCCAATTTTCTACCGCGCCGCGGTCGAGATTCTCGACGACGTGGAGGACTCGCCGTGGTTTGCGTTGACCGTTCGGGATGACTCCTCGGCCCGGAGAGTAAACCTTAGGAATACCGTTCCAACATTACGGTGCCGTACTCCACATGATCTCCGATTTCGGCATCCTGATCGAGATAGCGAACGCGACGGCCAGATCCGGCGGTCAGTTCTTTTAGCTCGGTGAGCGTACTGCCAAATTCAGGCCACGCATAGGGGTGAAGTTCGCACACAACGTACGCGCTACTCGCAAGAATCTGCTTTGCTCCTTTCAAGATACGTATTTCCGCTCCCTCGGCGTCGATTTTGACACAGCGAGGAGCCGGCAGGCGATGCTCCAAGAGATAGGCATCAAGAGTCACCGTAGGTACGCGAATCTCTTCAGCGTGGTGAGCTGAGCAAAACTCCACCGCAAAACGTGCGAGCGAGGATTGTGAGTTGCCTCCACGGCTGAATAGTATCGCGTCGCCGATTTCGTCTGAGCATGCAGAGTTTTCAATGGTAGGTCGTTTAATTCCGGGGTTAAGCGCAAGGTTCTTTGCAAGAAATTCACGCGCGTGTGGGTCGGGCTCAAAAGCAACAACATGTCCGGTTTGTCCGCATTGCGCTGCCATGAGGATGCTGTATTCGCCACAGTGTGCGCCTATGTCGAGAGCGGTATCACCCTCGCCCAAAAGAGTAGTGAGCCACAATATCTGCAAAGCGTCGTAACGAGCATTGCTGCACTTGGAGTTAACATAGCGCATCCGCACTGGGCGTGTGCCGGGTAGATAACGTAACGTATGCCCTGCAATTCGATAAGGCTCGCCCCGTGCGCCGTATACAGCCCGTTTAAGTCCGAGGACAAATCGATGCTGAAAATGCATACCCAACACTATATCTCTTCAGCGTCCTCCACACGATTAAGGGTGAGCTGTTGGATTGCGCGATTTCGGCCGCGCAAAGCTGCTTTCAATATCCGACGGTGAGGCTGCTCCAAGCGCGCAACCCGTAGCGAATCAGCTATGCGACCTAGCGCCGTTCGTCCCTGGCTTCGGATCCCATGTTCCGAATCCAGCAGAGTTGTAGAGTACTGAATCGCCTCAGCCAAACGCGCGAGGTAGTCTTCGGTCAGCCGCTCGGGCGAAATCAGGTGCGTGAGCTTGAGCGAGGCAATCAGTCCGACCCCGAGACCGACGTAGCACGCACAAGCGGCCAGATCATTGTCGCCGCCCGATAGTAGCGAATTGCCATTACGATCAAACTGGAAGGAACGCTTTCCCGATTCGTGCAATTCCAGATAATGCAGCGCAACCTTCCGCCGGACGCAAAGCCCAGCACCGCAAGGCATGGACTCAGGCAAGCGCGGCAGGTTCGACCAGATGTCATGGTCGAACTCCCGGATCACGAGATTTCCCCAGTAGCGACGAGTCCACTCCGGTGGTGGCTGCTCAAAGGCTGGCCGGCACTGCCCACTCCAAGAACCAAGGAACAGCCGTTCGTCCACGGTGCGCAGGGCGATTTCGAGAAAATCCTCGTCCAGCACATTGTCGTCGTCGACGAAAACCAGCAAGTCTCCCCTAGACTCGCGTATGCCGCGCAAGCGAGCCGCGGTGAGACCCAGACTCTCCTCCCGAACCATGCGAGCGCCCGGATGCCAAGAAAGATCGATGCGATCGGTAAGCGGTTCGTTACTTCGATTGTCCACGACAACCAGTTCCCATTGGTTTCGCGGCAGCCTCTGATTTCGAAGCGCGCTTATACAACGCTGGAAGTAATCCCTGCGAGGATTGTGGGTACAGATGATAAGGGAGAGCAACATTCCTGAGAAGGCTACCCGACGACTCCTGTCGCATTCACTGGGGGATGAACAAAAAGAGCATTCGCGCCCACGTGCATCTCGATGCCAAATTCCATGTAGTCAGGATAGGTAGCTACAAAACGAAATCCGAATTGCGCAAGAAAATCGCTAATTGGAGCTAGCGCACCGCCTGTCGAACCCGCCCTCGGCGACATGTCATTAAATTCCAGATAAACGAAGCGGACGCGTCCAGCCGATAACAGTTGCCTTGCACCTTGTAAGACAAAGAAATCGCCACCTTCCGTATCGACCTTCAGAACGTCAATCAGTTGAACACTATGCAGGCCGCAAAACCCGTCCAGAGTCGTGCACTCAACGGTGATTCGTTCCGGCGTCACACCCTTTCGCATTGGATACTGCGCATTCGGAATCAGGCTGCTCAATGTAGACGATGTATATCGGAAAAAAGGCACTGAACCACTGGCATTACTGAGGGCAACATTGTAGGTCATAAGTCGTGGGTGCTTCCCGAGACACTCCAATAATTTAGCAAATGTAACCGGGTCAGGTTCAAATGCAAAAACCTGCGCTTCGCTAAATGATGTTAGAGCCAACCTGGACGTCTGTCCCAGGTTGGCCCCTATATCGAAAAACGTGCGAATTGGAAGATTCCAAATCCTGGCCAACCGCTCAATGTCCAGCATGTACTCGACGCCATAGGGCAGCACGTCTCGGTGATACACACGAAAGCCAGCCGATTCCAACACCTTGCGAACGACTCGCTTCGCGGTTGCTCGTATCACGTCGCCAGAGATCGAATAGTGCAGATTACGACCGACGTAGCTGATTTCTTTTTCCAACAAGCTTGGCCGGAGTCCTTTACTCCGCGGTAGGCCCGCTCTGGAGCATCGCCAATCTGCGGGACGCCAACTTCACCTTCACGCGAGCGTTGGCCAACCAATGCCACAGCGTATCTTGGTATGTTGCGAAAATTCTCCATGCCTCTCCTGCCGGCAGTCTCCCGTAGTAGACCTTCTCGAAGAATGAGAGCAAGTCGGCGCCTATCATATCCCGCTGACGAGCCTTCTTGAGCCCAGCCCAATGGACGATGCGAGGGAGCGCAGTCCTTCTCGAAACCGTTTCGGAATCCAGACCTTGCATCGAATTAACGGGCCAGCACATGATCTGTCGACGCTCGACCTGCAGGCCCTCAAGAGCCGCCTTCTGATTGAATACGTAGTTCAGGATACCCTGCTCGCCGTTCATAAAGTGACCGGGAGGGCTTGTTCTGCGCGGCAGTGTCCACGCCACCCAGGGTGCGAAGTCATCTCGCATCAAGACACCGGCAGTGCCGAACCATTGTCCGGAGTTGAATACGAACCTCGGCGGTTGCGCACGGGGATCAATAACACGAACCTTTTCCCAGTCATAATAGAGCCGTTTCGTATTAGCCTCAGACTGCTTTTCATCATCTACTAGAAACGGCGCGCGATTGTCGCTCCATAGATCTAGAACCGTTCCCGTAAGGACTGTGTCGGAGTCCAGCACAAGAAATTTCTCGCCTGGCAAGCCGAACAGAGGTTCTAGCTTTACGAATCCCCAACCGTAGTCACCCTTGCTCGGAAGTTCTGCAGCGCGAACATCCCAGTACCGCTGCAACTCGTCAGTTAGCCCGTGCTGTAACCTTCCACTTGTCAGCAACCGAATCGGAAGGTCAGGATAAAAGTGGCGAACGCTGGCTACGCAGGTTCGCGTATAGAGCGCATCGCCTGCCGACGCGGCGATGTAGATACAATCTATCGGATGTCGGCCATCATTCACTGCCGCACCAGCTCAGGATTGGTCCTTAGTCGCATCCAGCCTTTCCACTTATTCGCGAGACGACCGTCGACATGTCGACCCGGAACACCCACGGCCTGAAAGGCGAGCAATCCGGCACCAGAGAGGTGCAAAACGCGGGAGCCCAACCGTCTCCGGCGGATCTCTTTCCAAGATCGCAGAGCACCTGAAAAACTACCCGCAGCCACGGAATGCTGCGCTATAAAAAAATAAAGGCTGCACAACGCACGTTGTCTGACCCAGTTCATCCCGGGTCCCTCCCGAACTAGGCGCTCGAACTTCTGGACAATTTCGTTTGCTGCTTCGAGATGCCGAGGCGAGCGACGCTGCTCAATGCTGACCTTGGTGGCCTCAAACTGCCACCGAACGTGGTGATCCACCTCGGGGAATCGTAGGTAACGAAAGCCCGCCGTAAGCGCGCGGATATGAAGATCCATGTCCTGCCAACTTAACAGCGACTCATCAAACAAGCCAAGCCGAAGCAAAGAAGTCCTGCGCCACACTGGACCTGTGATGATCCAGGGACATTCGAAGAATAGGAACCGCAGGAGGTCGTCGCCTAGCAGTTCAGTATCCCACTCTCTCCTCAGGTCTCCTGGTGTATCTCTAAACACTGCGGTTTGGAAAGTAGCGAAATCGAGGTCCAAATTTCGCTGCATCAGTTCGACGCGACGTGCAAGACAGGCTGGCGCAAGGAGATCGTCCGAGTCGAGAAAAACGATAAATTCGGCTCCGCTTTCGCTAATTCCGATGTTGCGGCACACACTGGCGCCGGATTTTTCTCCGGTGCGCTGCAGATAGCGGATGCGATGATCAGCGGTAGCACGTTTTGTGACCTCCTCGGTCGTACCGTCGTCAGACCCGTCATCCACGACGAGGTGCTCCCACTCATCAAAGTTCTGCCGCTGCACTGAGTCCATCGCTTCGCAAAGCAACTCGATCCTGTTCTTTGTCGGAGTGATAACAGAGATGAGCGGCGTTTGGCTCATGGCTTGTCGATCACCACTGCACACACGCGCCACAGTGTTTTGCGTAAACGTCAGGACCTATCGGCCAGACTCGATCGCTTTTAACGGATTTTGGACCTATGCGCTTGCGCAAATTAATTCTGTCGATTGCGATGTGGCAAGAGCCCGCTTCATGAGCCGCAGACCACTACGTACGTGACTTTTCAGCGACGTTGCCTCCCCGATACCCGAACAAGCGTCATAGACCGACCTCGCTCGCCCAAAGTCATTGACTACTTTAAATCCCTCTTCAGCTAGCAATCGACGCAGACTCTGAGCCGAAAAGTAATTCAGATGTTCCCAGGGATTGAAGACGCGTGGCAGAAGGCGGTCCCGAAGGAAAACATCGATGGAACTGGCAACAAAGGCTGGGTCACATTGGGGAACAGTCATCGCCATGAGTGCGCCGGATGACGCATGCTTTCTGATGAACCTCAACACCCCTCGTGGATCTGGCACATGTTCAAGAACCTCGGTACAAACAACCAGGTCGAACGGACCGACATCTGCGACCCTATCTAGACTATCGAAAACTGCGATTCCGACCTGAGATGCTCGTGCACTACGCTCGACGCTCGGCTCGTAGCCAAATGGCTGGATATCCCGTCCTGCTAGCATCTGTGTTAACACTCCATATCCGCAGCCGAAATCCAGCAAACGCAAGGGTCGCGGGGAAGAGACAAAATACTTTTCAGCGGTCTGTAGAAAAGCTCCCCCAAACTCCAATAGCGCCCGACGATATTCGATGGTCGCTGTTATTGTCCGCGAATGATCGATTACATCCTCGTATACTCGACGAAGAAAGTCCTCTGGCGGGAGCCATCCGGAAAAGACAAATCCGGAAGGGCCCTCGACGATTGGGAATTCATCCTCGGCCGAGATGCTCAGAATCTGGGCAAAGTCACGCCGATACGTGGGATTCGCCGCGGCGACAACGGCGGCTGGAACATACGTCAAAACGCACGAGTGCCGCTTACCACTCATTGGGCAACAGCGGTTAACCGGGAACCTTCTCACGAGAATACTGACTGTAGCATCATGGTCAGTCGTGGCCGTCGACGAGCAGTTAGGACTGAGTTGAAAGACTCATCTTATGCAGTGGAGCTTACGCTCTCTGCCGTGTCCACCGTCATAGTCGCCCGCTTCGATGCTCTGTAATACGCAGCGACTTTCTTGACGGCCCTCACTAGATCCCGTGCTTCCGTAGGTCCGAGCGCTTCGTGAACGTCAACCCGAATGATCGCTTGATTGACGGCATGTGCATTTGGCAATTCGAAGTGCCGTGGTACTAATGGTTCGCGCAACGACCAAGGCAGACCGCTTTTACCGAAGACAACCGCGTCCCGATGCCAAGGCTGGTCGGTAGGAATGAACGGATAGCCGGCTTGCACTCCGCCGATTCCCTCGAGGTCGAGCGCGGCGGCGAGTCGTTGACCATCGCAATTCAGATCTGCTCTGTCGAGGAGAAGACAGGAGAACCAGTAGGCGCCCGAACAACCCGGGGCATCGCCGACGAACGATACCCCCTTCACATCCTTTAGGCCGTCCGCAACTAGAGAGGCAAAGGCCCGCCGTGCTTGAAGGGCGGCAGGAAGTTTCTTCAATTGCACGCGACCGATGGCCATGCTGATCTCGTCCTGGTTGAAATTCAGTGAAGCGATTAAGTTAGCCGGATTGCCGACCGTACCAAACGGCTTGCCACGATCGATGACCTGCCGCGCCCGCGCGAAGAGAAGCGTGTCGCGCGTGAACACGACGCCGCCCTGAGCTCCGGTGGCGTGGTGTTTGCCGAACATGGTCGAGAAAGCCGATACCGTGCCGAATGTTCCCACCATGCGGCCTTTGTAGAGCGCGCCGTGTGCCTGCGCGCAATCCTCAATGACAGGGATGTTTCGTTCTCCCGCGAGGTCCAGAATCGGATCGAGATCGACCGGATGGCCAGTAAGATGGGCGACAACAATGGCGGCGGTGCGATCCGTCAGTGCGTCTCTAATCTGCTCCACGGATGTGTTCAGCGATCGCGGCTGCGAGTCGGCGGGTACCGGAATGCAATTGACCAATGCGACCGGCATCGTGCCGCCAGCGTCCGTGATCGCTGGCACGATCACCTCGCTCCCGGGCTCGAGATCAAGTACCCGCAACGCCACATAGACAGCATTTGTGCCCGAGTTCACTGCTGCGGCATAACCCCCTCCGAGATAATCGGCGAACGCCCGACAATAGGCCTTGGTCTCCGACCCACCGTAAATCACGGCGCCGCCCTTACGGATCTCGCGATTTAGTAGTTGCACGACCGCCCTCTTTTCGCGGTTGTCAAAATGGCGCCGGCGCGGCCACGGCCATCGTCGGGCCCGAGGACCACCATGGACAGCTGGCGGCGTATGTATCATCGCCTTGATCAGAGCAGGATCAATGTTTAATAGGTCCAACACTTGTCGAAGGACCCGTACTACTAATTGCTTTACCTTTGCGATGTTCATGGTTGCACGATTTTTATGAATCGCTATAAAGAAAGCGGTGCTTGAATCTCTCGGATAGCAGTCCTCTCCTTGGAGGAGAAACCTCGCTGGGCAGCCTCTAGCAGACCGATGACTTCCAAAGTCTCTTCCTGGTCAGGATCGAAAGCACGACCCGAGCGGTTCCCCGAAACTGAGCCGGCAGCGGTTGCGCTCCATAAACGCGGGAAATTTCCATCTGTAAGAACATCGAGCGCAGCGGCCACCACGCGCGCAGCCAGCGACGGATTAGAAGGACCAAGGTTCACCTCTAACGTACGCACATCGGTCTCGATGCTAACGTGAAATGTTCCGTCATCTTTGGATCCAATCAAAGACGATTGCCGCCCGTCTTGGTGCCACACATTGATCGTGTCCCGATTCCCCTGTTCTGAGACCTCGACCGATCGTATCCCTTTGCCCATGATGGCGAGCAGCATTTCAGCGCCGTGAATGCCATACCAGAAGTAGCGCCCCTGTGTCTCTTGAAGCTGCAACCAATAGCGCACTCGGCAGCTCTTAATCCGCTCTCCGGTCGACCGAATCGAAATTAGCGCGTCCACCAATCCGTCTGCGTAACGAAACGCCGACGTCGTGAAAATGCGCGTGCCGGTTTTTTCTGACTGCATTAACATACGCTGCGCATCCTCGGTTGATACTGCGAACGGCTTGTCGACAAAGACCGATCTGCAACGGCCGGCTACAGCTCGAACCAGAGCAGGGTGAGCGCGTCCATCCGAGGCCAAAATACAAACTAGATCGCAAGCCTCGGCGACGTCCTCCGGAGCGTCCATAATCGGAACACCGTACTTGTGTTTCAGCTTATTCGTAAACCCAGCAACGCGCGAGATGCTGATGGGCATGTCGTGCGAGCCGCCCGGATACGCGGCGGCCACGCGGGCCCCCGGGATGTGAAAAGGATTGTCCGGATCCTGCAGAATGCTCGCGAATGAAGTCGCGTGAGACGTGTCAAGCCCGACAAGGCCAACGCGAACCAGATTGCGATTCCCGTTTGTTTTCACGACTCGGCGTTCCTTTGGTTTCGTTTTTTCCCAGGAACATTTACGAGCATCATAGTCTTTCTTCAACACACCTCCATAAACCAAGCTCGCGGGATGGAGAGGAAGACTGACCTCCTCTCCTGTGAGTGCCGACTCGTACGCCGCGAAGCACAATTCGAGCGAACCCATCGCGTCCGCAGCAGGAATTGGAAGCGGCTTGCCCAGCTTCATATTGTGCGCGATCTCCTGATAAAGAAGCGCGTGCGGCGTCAACGTTGGCTTCGCGTTCGCACCTAGTCGACGCCCGGCAAAGCGCACGCCACGGCTGATGAGGGAAGACGATGGCAAACGTGTGTCCGGAAGCGCCTTGTCAAGAGCTGCGAGCGCTTTTGGAATGAGGCTCGGATCTGTAAGGTTGATGTGCCAAGGCAAGCCGACCGTACCGTTACTCCCGCGAACCGTGAAACCACCGCCGGTTCGACCCGAATTGACCGACGAGACACAGCGCGCAGTGGCTCCGCTTTCGAACCGGAATGTTGCCTCAACGTAGTCTTCCGACTCGATGTCCGTATGCCGCGTGTCCATACTCGCGGTAACCGACAAAGGTCGTCCCATCACGAGCAGCAAAAGATCCAACTCATGAATCAGTTGTGTAAGCAGAACGCCACCTCCAGCCACTTTCCATGTTCCCCACCAATCTCCGCTTCCGTGGTTGGCATACGGAACATAACTGTGTCGTTCGATCAGCGCTGAATGAGTTTTTCCCATCCAGCCGTTTCTGCAAAGCCATATCAAGCGGCGAAATGACGGATCGTACCGAAGTTGGTAGCTCACCGTTAACCGTCCGGGATGACGAGCTTCAGCTTCCGCGATTCGAACGGCGCTTGCTAAGGAGTGGGCGAGCGGTTTCTCGCAGAATACATACTTGCCCTTTTCCAGGGCCGCCACAACCAATTCCTCATGGGCAGCCGGAGGGGTGGTGATCACGACAAGATCCACCTCGGGGTCCGCGATCAGGTCCTCCGCACCTTGATAACGCCAAGGAACTTGGAAGGAAGCGCAGAACTCCTCAAGCCTCCCAGAATCAATGTCGGCTGCGGCAACCAGACCGGGGTTGTTGCGAACCATGGAGATTGCCTGGGCATGTTCCCTCGCGATCAAGCCTGTTCCAACGATGCCAACTCTAATCACAGGCTTGGGTACCGCATCACCGGAGTTTCTGGCTGGATAACTGACGCTTCTAGTTGTGAGGCCTTGAATCACACCTGAACAATACATAACTGAACGTGTCCGGTTCCACCCGCTGTCCCGCTGCTAGCAACACAAACCGGATAGGACATAGGTCCCTTGGCTCTATGGGCAGCGGGTACTCTTTCAGCTTACCTAACAATCCTGAGACGAGCGAATTTGTCTCTCCTACCGCCGTTGGAATCCCCCAGCGACTGTTCTACGTGTGCGACTCCACCTACTTTTGATCGCCGCCTTGACGAAATCTCTCAACGATGTCGGTACCGGCGGCTCCTTCCTAATAGTAAAATAGGGTACCTGCGTTGCCCCGAATCCCCGAAATATGCGCTCGACTTGTGGAAGCATCGAACCCTCAAAGTCAAACCGCTTCGCGACGGAACTTGCGAAAGTGATTGCCTCCCAGAGAGCCAGGATTTGCGCCGCGCTTTCCCGGAGGTCAGGCTCACCTGCTCCCATTAGATAGTATGCAGTGTTGTCTGCCCACACGACATAAACAGCACCGTGTACTCTCCCTTGGGAGTCCACCCCTGCAAAAATCCTACGCCCAGCATTGGCGCAACAGGCCTGATCTAAGCGATAGATTAGGTCGTCGCTCGCCAAAGGCACCCTGCCTTGGCGTAAAAAGGTCTTGCGATTCAATTCTAGAAACTTTGGCAGTTCCAGATCATCTTTGATCGTAACTCCTAATTTTTGCGCTTTTCTAATATTCTGCCGCGTATTGCCGCGCATGTTTTTCCACAAAACTTCAAGGTTCGTGATGTCCTCGAGAACATACGTATACCGAGTAGTTTGGGTATACCCATGCCAGTAAAACGGCAGCCAGTCACTGAAATTCTCATGAAAGTTCTGATGGAAGCTGGCGGGCTCTCCTAAGCGTCTTATCAATTCCGTCGCCAACCTTTGGTTTGTTGACTGCACTTCCGCGGGCTTCGCATCAGAGGGTGCAACTAGTATGCCTAGCTTTTGGCTCAGCGGTGGCATGAAGATGTGCTTGGCGCCGTCTCTCTTGCAGTACACTAGAGGCCAGCCCGCATGGAAACCACCTTCACTCCTAATTTCCAAAATTTCATGCATTCCGGGTGCCACTGCTTCGAGCCACCAACGATGAGCAAAAATGCTCCCTTGTAGCGATCGTCGCACCAATTCCTCGTAGCTTGTTGGTAGTCCAGACGACCCGTACACAGGGACTGTGTCTCTACTGGTGTGTTCCATGTCGACATTCTTGTGCACGAGTTTCAAACGGTCACCCGCGCTACAAGAGCCCCAATCGAAGGTCTAATTTCGCCTGGCATCGCGTTTTGGACGGTGCTTTAGACTCACGACTGCTCTACCAGAAACGCAGTTGTTCTGCTTGAAGTTCAATACAAGGATTTGACGGGTGTGAGGAGAGCGTGAAATCGATATTCATAAAACCAGGAATTACGGAACTCGACGTCAAATCCTGCATCGGAAGCCGCTATTGCCACGTCCCTCTGTGAAAACCAATTTCCGATTGCGTCCCAGAGTAAGTCTCCCCTGAGATAGGCGAGGACATGCCGGCGTCGAAGCTCGATCCACGTTCGCAGGCGACCGACATAGTCACCTTCGTTGTGCCCTAGAATTTTACTATAGTACAACTCCTTCAGGGCTAAATTGGGGATCATTGCCACGCAGACCATTCCGCCTTTGCTCAAGACGCGACGGCACTCGTGCAGGTGTTCGCGGAAATCTGGCAGAGTCAGATATTGGACCACGCCGCAAGATAAGATCACATCCGCTTCATGAACTGCTTCTGGAAACTTCTGCGCTGTGCCCGACAACAAAGACACATTCGTGAGACCGCAACCGTCGACCCGCTGGCGTGCCGTCGCCAACATCGTTTCAGAAAAGTCGACGGCATAGACTTTGTCGAACTCTTCTGCGAAATAAGTCGTCAACTGGCAAGCACCACAACCTACATCAAGCAGGATCCCTCCTGACGGAATCATCGCTAGGAACTCAGAAGCATATTTGCTTAACCATTCCTCCGTCGAGTACCGGTGCCCAGCATCCGTTTTTCCGATCCAGTGCTTCTGGCTCAGCGCCTGAAGTTTTGATAAGCGTACTCCCATTAGAGTGGGTGGTCCTTTGAGAAACAGTCAGATATGAATAACCGTCTCAGACACGTCACTTTACCTGCTACTCTTAGATAAGTGCTTCTCCGCCAATTGCTCGAAACCAATCGGCCCACTTGTGTCGGTCAAGATAGAGCACATCGGGATATCGCTCTTTCGGCTCGCTGGTCTTGCGGGCCCGAATGAACAGGTACTCTCCCCGTTCAATCTGCCAGTGCCAACGGAATCGCAGCCACGAATCGGAAATGTTCACCAGCGTGCGCAAAAGCTTCCCTTTCGGTGGGAGTTGACTGACTTGATATGTTCGGCTAATGCAAGCCTCAATTTCAAATCCAGCAGCCTGAAGAATGTCGCGCAATTCGCGGCAATCATAGATCCGGTTGTGGCGATTGGTGCTGAATCCGTTGAACTCCAAGCCGAGATAGGGCCCTTCCCCTCGCATAACGCGAAAAAGGTTATCGAATGCCGCTGCGTTGGGCGTACTGAAAACAAGCAAGCCATCCGCTTTGAGAACCCGATTCGCCTCAATCAGAGCATGCATAGGATCAAGACCGAAGTGTTCAAAAATTTCCATCATCAACACGGCGTCTACCGAGCGGTCCGGTTGAGGAATCTGTTCCGTCTCCACGTCGAGGATTAAGTTCCGAGCCGTAGCACCGTCGTCGGCGGTGTAACAATTGCTCTCATTACACTCACCCTCTTCTTTTGCGATTCCAATGATGTCGCGCCAACCTAGCGCGAGATAGTAGCCAATCGCTGGCTGATAGCAACCAATATCCATCAGCGTGGTCTCACCCAGATTTGGACACGGCACCCAATCGCGGAACCTGGACAGAGTTGCTGACGTCAACCAAGCATCGAGCGAGACGTTGCTACGCAATTGCGAGTGATCGCGGATAATCCGTTCGATCTGCTCAAGTTGCATCACGAGTCCCAGTGATCCCAATTTATCCCGCTTGCGCGTTCGCCAGGCAGCGTAAGAGTCGTATGAAGGATCCTCCAATGACCGAATCGTGCGCAAGCTTGCTCACATGTAACATGTGAGCTTGGCCGGCGACGTTACTCCAAACTATTGGCGCAAGACTGATATAAGAAATCAGGTATCTTCTTCAGACGTTCCAGCAGGAATTCGTGAACCGGGGCGCAGTCGGGCACATACAGCAAGGCATTCCTTCCGAGTGGGACTCTGCGAACCAGACCAGCACGCTCTAGCAGATAGCCGGCCTCCTCGAAACGGCGTGGGGCACGGGACTGACGCCGCGACCAGCATGTACGCCGGTGCCCGAATTCGTCGACCGTCAGGAGTGGGTCCAACGTTCCATTCTCGTACGCATATTCGCTGCCAGACGCATCCTCGGCCGTGTGAAACAGCGTATAGCAGTGAAATGCGACTCCGAACAACAGGATCGAAGCGCGTTTCTGCAGCAGTCTGTCATAGGGAGTGCCGGCGCCGCAAGGAGTGTTCGACAGGTAATGGTAAGTGGTCAATTCCTGCGCCAGGGGACCCATCGCCGCCATGGAATGCGTGGCATGGACGCTTCGCACAACCGACGCCTGGGTTCTAAAGATTTCGGTTAAAAGACCATTTTGGGATGGGGTGGTCGCGGGATTAAACAACGGCGCCTCTGCGCCCACAGTGGCCGGATAGCAATAGCTGTGGGTGGGCAAGCCGAGCGTACCGGACACTTCTCGCAGGCTTTGAAGGACGTCCTTTGGCCCCGCCGTGAAGTACCCACAGCTGGACAGAGAACTATGAACAAACAAGAGCTCGGCCCCGCCACCTGTAATTCTCTGCAGCGCGGAGCGCAACACATCGGGTCGGATCGGCGTGCGTAGCCGATTGATGACCCGTCGCTTTAAATGCGACAGCGGCCTAAGGTCCCTCGTGATGCATCCCCGATCTAACACTCAGGCAGAGAACAGGAGAAACGGAACGAAATAGCCCACCGACTTCTAGCCGCCCCAAGCAGTTCCTGAATACTTCGTCACTAGCAATCAATATGAGATTGACGATCCCTAACCCCTCGAGAGCGATACGACACTACGGGACGTGGACAAAACGGGCCTTCTGTACAACCAAACCGCATCGGCGCCAATTCATTGACCTCTACCGCTCTGCGGTAGCTCATTTTCGCAGGCCGCGACTCTGCCTGTTTGGGGTCGGAGGGTCGGACTTGAACCGCCACCTCCTGCATACTCATGCTTGTGCTACTCCAGCTCCGAGAACCGACCCAAAGCTCGCGACCAAATCGTAGACCAATTGTTGCGATTCGACGAACCTATCTTTCGGCCAATGAACTCTAGAAGTGAGTCAAGCTGCCGCGGGAGACAATGAGTTGTAGTCAGTCTTCGTGGCAATCTGCCTGAGATCTTCGGGCTACGCGGACGCCTTCGAACAGGAATAATGACAGTCCACCACTCCCAAACAGGAACTCATCGACCCGGAAGTCTGCGAAGGCTGCGCCATAACGTGCGCAAACCTCTTCGCTAGAACTAAAGTGCCTTACATGCGCGGTGTTCGGAAAATTTGGCACGCTCGCGTACACCCGAGTGCCGGGCTTGATCCGGTCAATGATTGCCAGGTCCCCCTCTACGTGCTCAAGAAACTCAGTAGCGACTACCACGTCATAGTCCAAAGTGCTGAACAACTCTGACGTATAGGCATTTGCACAAACGAATTCAAACGATGGACACGCTGCGTGCGCTAGGTGAATGCACTCAGCGCTAAAGTCCATGCCCACGTACTTTGCGAGACCGCGATCATGTAGAAATGCAGCAAATTGACCAGGGCCACAGCCAATGTCGAACAAGCACCGAACCTGGATTGGCCGTAACCGATCAATTAACACACACCAAAGAAAAAAGTAGGGAGAATCCGCATAGTGCCGGTGATATTCCTCTGTCCGTGAGTACTTCTCGTCATAGTAGTCGCTGGAACGCTCCGAGCCCACCTCTTTAACTGCACTAGGCGACGCAATCATTCGCCGAAGAAGCTTCCACACGAGCGGGGGAGTCAGATCTCGAACCATTGCCTTCATCGTCGGCTCGTTGTTCATCATTGCCTTTTCTTGACGTTCATAGTCTTTTCTTCGCGTTCATAAGGGACAGATCGACTCAAACGTGGCTCCCTCCAACGAAGACGATATGGGCTACCATGTAGACTCGATCATTCGCGATGCGTGCTAGACAGAGAAGTCGCATTCCATTCGCAGTCCGCAAAAAACGTTCCGTACTCAGGAATTTTTCCTGACCCGTAAACATCAGACTCAAGCACCTCGAAGACTGCGGCGTGCGAGACGTAATCTAGGTATTCAAAGGCGGGCGGAATCGACGCTGCCAGAAGGACGTAGTACTTTCCAGGAAGCAGTCGCAGCCTTGGGATGGTACAGGTAATCGATCCCCTGCCCGACAGGTCATTGAACGGCTTGGCCATCTCACGCGTCGCCAGTCGCAAGATCGTGTCGGTCCAGGCATTCTCGAGATGAATGCTAAGGTCGCATTTCTTGATGGCCTCAGTAGTTGAGAACATCACAACAATCTGGGCGGCTTCCCCCATGTAGAGCACGTTCCTCACGCCGCTCTCACCGATCACGTATGCGTCAGTAAATCTCAACCTACCATCCCCGTGTCTGTCCGTCCGTTCCTCGAGGAGATGGGTTGCGGTGGCTGCACGTCGATTAGTCAAATAATGCTGGATTCCCTCTTCCACCGTGCCATCGCTCGCAATACAACCGGCAGACAGAGCAATTGCGCGTGAACATAAGCTTCTGATCATCGTCATATTGTGACTGACAATCAAAACCGTTCTCCCGTGTTTTGACACATCCTGCATCTTCCCGAGGCATTTGCTTTGAAATTGCGCGTCTCCGACGGCGAGCACTTCATCCACAATGAGGATCTCTGGTTCCAGGTGAGCGGCAACAGCAAAAGCAAGGCGGACATACATTCCAGAGCTGTAGCGTTTGACAGGAGTGTCGAGAAACTTCTCGACTTCTGCAAACGCCACGATCTCGTCGAACTTTGCCTTTATCTCCTTTTTGGTCATGCCGAGGATGGCGCCATTGAGGAAAATATTCTCGCGACCCGTTAGTTCTGGATGAAAACCGGTGCCCACCTCGAGGAGGCTGGCTACCCGGCCTTCGATGGTCACGCGTCCCGCACTCGGTTCCGTGATGCGGGACAGAATCTTCAAAAGTGTGCTCTTCCCGGCGCCATTGGGCCCGATGATTCCTGTTACTTGGCCACGCTTGATCGCAAAGTTTACGTTCCTGAGGGCCCATAATTCCTCTAACTCATCGCCAACGATCATCGGGCGACCGCGCACCAGGTCCCCCGCCATTCGTCCGAACCGATGAACACTTCGAGCGATGGTGTCGCGAAGAGTTTGGTAGCTCTCGCGTGAGTTCTCGTGCCCAATGACGTACTTCTTGCTCAGGCCTTCGGAGCGAATGACGACGTCGTCTGCCATGCTAGATAAGGTCAGCGAAAGTGCGCTCGGTCTTGCGGAAGTACGACACGCCCAACCAAAGAAAGAGAGCAATAACGAAGAGGTTTAGATACAGGCCGGGCAAATAAAGGTCACCTTGCCCCCGAAGCAGACACCAACGGAATCCATCAATTACACCCACAACCGGGTTCAGGTGATAGAGAAGCCGCCATTTTGTCGGAATGACTGCGCTCGAGAAGCCGACGGGCGACACGTACATCCCAAACTGCACGACAAACGGAATGATGAAGCGAAAATCCCGATATCGCACATTGAGTGCTGTTACGTACAGGGCGGGCCCAAGGCTCGATAACACCGCAAGCACAATGAATACCGGAAGAAAGAGAATCCGAAAGTCCGGCAAAAAACGAAACCATAGCATCATGGCGAAAAGGAGAACCAGTGCGATGCCAAACTCTACGAGCGCGGCAACGCTCGAGGCACAGGGCACAGCCAAGCGCGGGAAATACACTTTGCTGATGAGATTTGAGTTGCTAACGAGACTGTTCGATGCATCGCTCAAAATGGTTGAGAACAGCAGCCATGGCAGCATGCCCGCGAAAACCATAATCGGATATGGAACGCCTCCGGGGCTGGGCAATCGAGCAACACGACCGAAAATGACCGTAAAAATAAGCATCGTCAGTAGTGGCCGAACTACTGCCCAAGTGATGCCAATTACTGTTTGCTTGTATCGTATTGCGACATCGCGCCAGGCCAGAATGGAAAAAAGCTCACGATATTCCCATAAATCGCGCCAGTAATTACGTTCAGAACGGCCGGCTTCCAGCAAAAGGACGCGTTCACTCGTCGGCTGGGCTTTATGCGGCAGTGTCATTTCAATCGCTGCCATATCGATCGTGTTCTGGGTATCCCTCAAAGAACTCTTTTCCAAAGAATAGCTCCGTGCGCCGTCAGTTCGGATTCACCTCAATTAGCCGAGTCAAAACTTCACGGCCCATAGCTTTAAATTTTTCTCGGCCGAAACGAGAGCAGGCGGCTACTGCGAGCTTAATAGCGTCGGGTTTTGGCTGGCCGAGAAGGTGGACTATCGTTGTTGTCAGTTCGTTCTCTGAAACTGCTGTCCCCAACTCACCCTCGCCGAGTGAATCCCGCGCTCCGGCCACGTCCAGGCCCAGCGCGGGAGTGCCACTGGCCATTGCTTCCAAAAAGCTGACGCCGAAACCTTCTCCCGTCGATGGCATCACGAAGAGATCGGCGGCCCGGTACATCGCTAGCAGAGTTTGCGGATTTGTAGCACCAAGAAATTTCACCCGATCACTCACGCCGAGTCTTGTGGCAAGGGCCTCGAGTCGAGATCGATCATTGCCTTCGCCTACGACCAGATAACAAATATCGTGCCCCTTCTTCACGAGTTCGGGGATGGCGGCAATCACACGATCGTGACCTTTGTAACGCTCGCCGGCATGCATTCGTCCCACGGTCAACAGAACGCGTTTGTCCCCGAGTCCTAATACAGCGCGTTGGGCCGAACCGTCTCCGGGAGTGAACACTTCCCTCACCGTATTTGGCACGACGAGAACTCGCTCCGGCGCGATTGCAGCCCATGAAAGCACCGCGGCCCGTGTATGACGCGAGACAGACAGAACAAGATCAGCCTGTTCCACGGCAGCTCGCTGCATTTTCGCTGGGCGAGACCACGCCTCAATCCCATGTGTCTGGACAATGAGCTTGGCTCCCTTGAGCCTCGCGATCAACGCGGCGAGCGGCGCCATGAAAAGATGTCCGCAGAAAACCAGGTCGACAGGCTGGACAAGTGCTGTTCGCAATGCGGCAACGGAATACCCGATTCGCCCAGCATGTGCGCGTAGT